>JAABUN010000385.1_pt1 | contig 116022 bp, 108 predicted proteins | sample 5559311 | NCBI WGS metagenome assembly JAABUN01 (sample SAMN10711877, study PRJNA513370) | rock metagenome | isolation source: Antarctica rocks | place: Antarctica: Victoria Land, Siegfried Peak sud | reverse complement strand
CTCGCGGAGATCGACGGAATGGCGGGTGCCCATCGCCGGATCTTGCCATAGCGGCAGAACTTGCGCACGCGGCTCTAAGGTACGGCTCGCGGCTTCAAATGAAAGCATCGTCCGCGTCTCGCTCTTGGGCCAGCAGTGGGCGGCACTCCGGCGCAAGGAAAGCGGCCTGGCGGCATGGCGGGTGACGAAGGCGATCGAGCCAATCGTGACGGCGGGAGCGATCGTCCTACCAGAGCTAATGTTCACTCGAGATGACACCACCGTCGCCCTGATCGGAGCGCCGGCAGATGACAACGCTGGACCGTGGCACCCGGCGCTCAGGGATCTCGCCGGCATCCGACACATCGTTGCCAGTGGTGCCACGGTCGACGCAGTAACGGCCCTCACCACCCCGGACGCCACAGCGCTGCTGTCGCTGCTCGACGAGATCGACACCCAAAACGACATTGCCGCGACCCCGGTGCACCTGCTGCGCACAGAGGTCAATGCCGATGGATGGGTTGGTCGTCGCCGCCTCGAAGATGTTCTTGGGGTGACGACGGAGGCGGAGATTGCCGCCCGCCTCCGGCCCCTGACAGTCGACGGCGAGGCCGCCTTCATCGCTAGCTTTGGCGTTTGCAGGGTAAGCCTGCTCGACGACCTGCTCGATCAGATCGGAGTGGGGCCCGTCGATATCTCCACCGCCCGACGGGCAGTTGCGGAAGCGGTCGGGGAGAGTGCCGGTGCGGATGCCCTGACGCTCTACCTGCTGGACCAGTCGTCGGTCATTCGACCGCCTCGAACGGTTGAAGCAGCGGCCTGACTCCAGCGGCCATCGCTTGGTATCGCGACCGCGGTTACCGGAGTGGTCAGCCGGTCACCGTCGCTTCAGGCTCGAGCCCCTGCCTCGGCCGCAAACCGCCGGTCCATTTGTTCAATCAGCGACGATCGCCAGAGGGGATCGGATCCCGAAAGACGTTCAACCAACTCCTTCCCCCAACTCCAGCTGTTGCGGTACGCATCCGTCAATGAGGCGCCATCGAGGGTCGCCGTGCAGGCGGCTAGCCGGCGTAGCGAACGCCATGACAGGTCCTCTTCCGCGCTCCGCGATGGAGTCGGCCAATGGACATCGACCTCTTCGCTCTGACGGGCCAACCACAGCAGATAGCGATGCACGTGCGCCAGCAAGGCGTGCGCCCGGACCCGTTCACCGCGACCCAGGACACTCCAGCCAAAGAGAATCCAGTTCACCAGGCCGTGAGCGACCTCCTCCTCGCGCGCCCGCGATCGCCGACGCAGAGGCGGCCCGATCACTGCTGACAGTTGGCGCCGAAGAACACCGGTCCGGTCGAGGACGATGGCTCGCTCCATCGACGGAAACCAGTCGTACTCCCTCCATGATGGGTCGATGTTCTGAATATCCGCGGCCCGGTCAAAGTGAAACTCGGCTCGAATGAGACCGTCGAAGATTGCGGTGTCGACCCCGAACTCGTTGACGAAGTGAAGCTCAATAGGACCGACTCGCTCGATCCATACGCGACGATCGACGTGATCGCGCTCCGCGTCGGCGAAATAGAGGAGGAACTCGATATCAGACCAGGCGTCGCCCTCATCGTTGACGAACGATCCATACATCAATGCCGCGACGACGCGCCGGTCCTCCTCACAGACCTCTCGCACCCGTCGGATCAGCCGTTCCTGCTCCAGCTCCCCGGCCCGAGTTAGTGCCCGGCTATGGAGGAGTCGTCCCCGGCCAGCGTCTGGGTTCGCTGGTACGCAGCGTAGACTGCGCGCGAGAATACCGTCCGCAGACCACCCTTCTCCATCTGGTAGATCGCTTCCGCCGACGTCCCGCCTGGCGACGTCACCATGTTCCGCAGCTCAGCCATGTGCTTGCCTGACTGGCGGGCGAAGTCGACCGAGCCCGAGACGGTCTGCAGGACGATCTGCTCGGCGATCCGGCGGGGAAAGCCCATATGCACCCCGGCATCGATCAACGCCTCCATCATCAGGAAGACGTAGGTCGGCCCGGTCCCTGAGAGAGCCGTCGCCATGTCGACGTATTTCTCCTCCTCGACCCACAGCTCTTCCCCGAGCGCCTGCAAGGTCGCCCGCACCCGCTGCCGCTGGGACGAGTCAACATCCGCGGTTGAGGTCCAGACGCTCATCCCCTGGCCGATTTGAGCCGGTGTGTTCGGCATCACCCGTACGATCGCGTCGTGGCCCAGTCCCCGGCTGAGCGCCCCAATGCTCGCCCCGGCGATGATGGAGATCGCCACCTGGCGCGGCTCGAGGCGGCCGTGAAGCTGCTTCATCACCCCGCCCAGGACCTGAGGCTTGACTGTCAGCAGCACCAGATCGGCCCCTTCCGCGGCCTGACGGTTCTCCGCCGCCACGACGATCCCGAAGCGATCGTGGAGCCGCTCGCGCCGGTCGGCTCGGGGATGGCTGGCGACGATCCGCTCCGGCGCGATCATCTCCTTGGCGAGCAGCCCGGCGATCATCGCCTCGGCCATCACCCCGGCCCCGAGGAACGCCACCCGGGCGCCGGCCAGGATGCCGTCGGTGGCTGGCATCTCATCACTCTCAAGCGATTGCGCTCCGGAGCGCTCCATGGCGTGTTTCCCCACTTTCGTCGCCCTGTGCCACCATTGTAGCGGTGAGCGGGCATCGGACCGGCGAAGCGTCATCCGTCCACCATCACCTATCCGGCCGCCAAGTGTCCCCGTTGTCACCGATTTTGCCATTGAGAGGGTCTTGTCCCATGCCGAATCGACTTGCCGCCGAGACGAGTCCGTACCTTCTCCAGCACAAGAACAACCCCGTCGATTGGTATCCGTGGGGACCTGAGGCTCTCGAGCGAGCCAGGACGGAGGACAAGCCAATCCTGGTCAGCATTGGCTACTCCGCCTGTCACTGGTGCCACGTCATGGAACAGGAGACATTCGAGAGCGATCAAACGGCAGCGCTGATGAATGATCTCTTCGTCAATATCAAGGTGGATAGGGAGGAGCGCCCCGATCTCGACAGTATCTATATGAGCGCCGTTCAGGCGATGACGGGTCATGGCGGCTGGCCACTCAACGCCTTTCTCACACCTGAGGGCGTTCCATTCTTCGGCGGCACATACTTTCCGCCGGAGGACCGCCAGGGTATGCCTAGCTGGTCCAAGGTTTTGTCCGCGGTTTCCGATGCCTACCTGAACCGCCGAGACGCCGTCAACGAGAATGCAGCCCAGCTCGCACAATACCTGAGCGACTCCACGCGCTCCACCCCGGGTTCGGGGAATATCTCCGTGACCATCATCGAGCGGGCCGTTGCCGCCCTTGGTCGCTCGTTCGACGTCGCCTATGGTGGATTCGGCACCGCCCCGAAGTTTCCGCAACCAGCTCTGCTGGAGTTCCTCCTGCGCGCATGGAAGCGCTCCGGCGATGAGGCAGCGGCGGGCATGGTCCGGCTGACCCTCGATAAGATGGCCGCCGGAGGAATCTATGATCAGATCGGCGGTGGCTTCGCCCGATATGCCGTCGATCAGGTCTGGCTGGTCCCTCATTTCGAGAAGATGCTCTACGACAATGCTCAGCTGGCCCGCATCTATCTCGACGCCTTCCGGGCTTTCGGCGATCCCCTCCATCGTCGAATCGCCACCGAGACGCTTGAGTACATTGCCCGGGAAATGACCGCCCCCGACGGCGGTTTCTATGCCACCCAGGACGCCGACAGCGAGGGGCACGAGGGCAAATTCTTCGTCTGGACCCCGGAGGAGATTGCGGAAGTCGTTGGAGCTGACAATGCTCCGCTGGTCACCGCCTACTTCGGCGTCACGCCGGGCGGGAACTTCGAGGGGAAGAGTATTCTCCACACGCCAAAGCCTCTGTCCGCCGTCGCGAGCGAGCTGGGCATTCCGCTCGATGATGCCGAGCAGCGCATCTCCATCGCTCGCCAGCAGCTGTTTGCCGCCCGCGACCATCGAGTCCATCCCGGTCGCGATGACAAGGTCATTACGAGCTGGAATGGTCTGATGCTTCGCGCGTTCGCCGAGGGAGCGCGGGTCCTCAATCGCGACGACTTCCGTGAGATCGCCCGGCGCAACGCCGGGTTTGTACTCGACACGCTCCGCCAGGACACCCACCTGCACCGCGTCTATAAAGACGGCCGGGCGCGCCTGAATGGCTATCTCGAAGACTACGCCTTCGTGGTGGACGGACTGATTGCCCTCTACAGCGCCACGTTTGAGCGTCGTTGGATCGACGAGGCGCTGGCGCTTACCGACGTGATGATCGCGGAGTTCGCCGACACGGCGCCGGAGGGCGCAGGTTTCTTTGACACCGGACAAAGCCATGAAACCCTCGTCACTCGACCGCGTGATCTTCAGGATGGCGCCACTCCATCGGGTAACTCCGTCGCGTCCGAGGTCCTGGTGCGGCTCTCGTTGATGACCGGCAACGACGACTACGGCCGCCGCGCAGCCCAGATTCTTGGCATGATGGCCGGACCGATGGCCGAACAACCGACCGGCTTTGGCCGCTACCTCTCCGTTCTCGATCTCTTTCTCGGACCGCCGAAGGAGGTGGCAATCGCTGGTCAGCGCGACGATGCGGCGGTGGCGGAGCTCGCCGGTGCTGTCTTTACCCGATACGAGCCAAACGCGCTCCTCGGGTTTGCCGATCCCGAGGATCCTTCGCTGGCCGACCGCCTCCCCTTTCTCTCCGATCGCCCGATGGTCAGGGACGGCGTAGCGACCGCCTATGTGTGCGAGCGGTTCGCCTGCTTGCCTCCCGTAACGAGCACCAGCGATCTCATTCGCCAGTTAGAGGAAGGCAGCGGCGTGAGCTGGCAGGAGCTCTGAGAAGCACCGCGGGTTGCTGGTCGCCCGCCGGTCACCGGGGAGCGATGCCGTGCCGCACGCCGGTATACAACGCGCCGAGAAGGGCGCCAGGCTGTAAGCACTGAAGACGCCAACGGATGACCTGGACGCGAGGAACGCTGCTTGCAATGGAGCGAAGGACCCGGTCTTCCGGTGCGTGCCGATTCACGTCGGGTAGAGACGTATCGACCAGACATCCATCTCGACGGAGGCTCCCGCTCATGCATCGTCTCTCGGTCGTGGTTTTGACGCTCGTCGTCGCGTTGAGCGTCGCCATATCGTTGATGCGGCCAGTCTCGGCGGCGCAGACGCCCCCGTCCCAGCAAGAAGCGCTCACCGCAGCGGAAGGGATCTTCCAGCTCGCGGCGGATCGCGATTTCAATGGCATGTACGATCGCATTCACCCCGACGCCCACGAGGTGATTCCCCGCGTGGCCGCGGTCAAGACCTTCGACGAGGCCTACGGTGCGACCGAGGCCGGGAAAGCGAAAGCCACAGGAGTGTCGTTTATCGATTGGACGTGGCCCGTCACCGGCAAGACCTATCCGAATACTGCTGAGGTGACGTTCACCCAGACCGCTATCAACCCTTCATCAGGTCAAGAGGTCGAGTTCAACGACCGAATGTACCTCGTCAAGTTTGAAGATCAATGGCGGTGGTTCTTCGGCAATAGCAAGGCGTTCATTGCCGAAGCGATCGGGAAATACGCCCCGCCGTCGCCCTCCGAGCAGCCGTCGGATACCGGTGCTCTGCTCGACGTCGTTGTCCAGGATCTCGATAACTTTTATAAGCAGGCTCTCTCAGTCACCGATGTCAACTACCAGACACCCGGAGTGGTCTCCATCGGGCAAGGGCAGACTGCCAATACCGGTTGCGGACTCGCCCAGAGCGGCTTCTGGGCCTTCTACTGTCCGGTGGATCAAACCGTCTATCTCGATGAGCCCTTCCTGACCGATCTCAACCAGCGCTACGGAGATTTCGCCGTTGCCTTCGTTGTGGCGCACGAGTGGGCTCACCACGCCCAGACGACGCTGGGGATCAAGCGGAGTAATGCCCCGACTGACTATTTCGAGGTCTACAGTATCCAGCTTGAGCTGTCTGCCGATTGTTTCGCCGGAGCCTGGACGCAGGACGCGGACACCAGAGGACTCCTCGATCCGGGAGACCTCGTCGAGGCCATGGCCTTCACCCACGAGCGGCTCGGCGACCCCGAGACCGTCGACCCGTCCGACCCCCAGGCTCACGGCAATAGTGACCAACGTGTCGACGCGATTCGGCTTGGGTACGACGATGGCTTCTCTGGCTGCGAGACGATCGTCGCCCCGTCAAGCTGACCGGATGCCGGCCAGATAGTCGCTGAGGGAATCAAGATCGGTCCTGCTCGTGGCCCTATCACCACGGGCAGGGAACACGCCAGTCAACGTGAAGTACGGTGTTTCATCGGGCGACGACTGGGTTACTCAGGACGCCGACTCCGCCGATTTCGACCTCGATCGTATCGCCTGGTTTCATTGGGCCGACACCTTCCGGCGTGCCGGTCATGATGATATCGCCCGGATTTAAGGTCATCACGCAGCTGACAAAGCTGACGAGGCGCATCGGCGGAAAGATCATGCTCGCGGTTGTCTGCGTCTGCTTGACCTGACCGTTCAAACGCGACTCGACCCGCACATTGGCGACATCGAGCTCCGTTTCGATGCAGGGGCCAAGCGGGCAGTAGGTGTCATAGCCCTTCGCGCGGACCCACTGCCCGTCCTTCTTCTGGAGATCTCGATCAGAGACGTCATTGCCGGCGGTGTAGCCCAGGACGACCGACCGCGCATCGGCCTCAGCAACATCACGCGCCGTTCGTCCAATGACAATGACCAACTCAGCCTCGTGGTCCGTCCGGTGACCGGCGTTCGCAATCACGATCGGTTCCCCGGCGCCGACTAACGCCGACGGCGGCTTCATGAAGAGGACCGGCTCGTCCGGCACTTCGCGGCTGGCGTCGGTCTCGGTCACATGTGCCGCATAGTTGAGACCGACGCAGACGATCTTTCCCGGTTGCACCGGCGGAAACAGCATCACATCTGAGACGTTACCTACCCGTTCCCCTTTCTCCAGCCCACCCGAGAACGGATCGCCGCTCGCCGCAAAGACGATCTCCCCTTCAAGGAGACCGTAGTGAGCCTGGCTCGCATGATCGCCGCGATAGCGCACAATCTTCATCTGCTCGCTTCCCTTTCACCCACTCGTTTGGACTCCCTCACCCCAACACACCATCGTTGAGCACCCGGGCATTCTACGTATATCCCGCGGGATCGCGCTCCGCAATGTGGTCCAGACCGCTGACACCACCCTGACGTCGAGTAAACTGACCGCCACGCAACCGACGCTCGATCTTTCCAGGAGCAGCGTCGCCGTCACCATCCGATCACAGTCGGCCTACCCCCGGGGTTCCGATGCCCGATCTCTTCCTCGACCTTCACCGCGATAAGGGTGAGGATCCTGCGGCTCCTGACACGTCCCGGTTATTGACCGGCGCCGAAGAGCGGGATCTCCTGCGGACGGCTCGTTTCACGGAGACCAAGCTCATCCCGTGGGGATCGAACTACTCGTTCGCCGTAGCGCTCCAGTCATCCTCCGGCGCCGACCACCTCGCCATCTACAAGCCGCGCCGCGGCGAGGCGCCCCTCCACGACTTTCCCGATGGCACGCTGTATCTCCGTGAACACGCGGCCTTCCTGCTCAGTGAGGCGCTCGACTGGAATATCGTTCCGACGACCGTCGTCCGCGACGGTCCCCACGGCATCGGGAGCCTTCAGCGGTACATTGAGCCGATGCCAGGGACCGACGAAGATCATCACTTTTGGGGAGCATGCGCGCCGGACGTCGAGCGCCTTGTGCTCTTCGACCATGTCGCCAACAACGCGGATCGAAAGATTGGACACTGTCTGCGCGACCGCAACGGCAAGGTCTGGGGCATCGACCACGGGCTGACCTTCAATCGCTACCCCAAGCTGCGCACGGTCCTGTGGCAGTTCGTTGGCTCCTCGATCTCACCATCACTCTTGAGCGATCTTCGCCGCGCGCTCGCCGACGAGCAGCAACTACGTGAGAACCTCCGGTCCTGCCTCGCCACCGCCGAGATCGACGCCCTCATCGGCCGCATCGAACGACTCATCGCCACCGAAACCTATCCACCACTCAACCCTCGCCGCAACGTTCCCTACGGGTGGTGGTAACGCCAATTCCCGATTGCGACCTATGTCGCTCGCCACGCCCTGGGTGTACCGGGGTCGACGGCCGTCAGCGATCCTGCTGACCCTGCCTGGCAGATCATTCTGCGCTGGCGTCGCCGGTTGACCCCCCGCGGTCGTCCGGTCACACATATCTTCATCTCTCCGAGACCTCCACGCGGCAGCCCAGGATCCGGCGGGTGAGACGTGATCTCCACGTCCAACCCGGCCCCATAAGGTACGCTGTATCGAGAGACAACATGCACGAGGCGCCGTCCGCTCAACACGCGCGCCGGGCCAAGGAGGTAACCAATGCAATTAGGACCGATGACGTTTGTTCGCGAGCGCTTTCGTTGGGGCAGCTATGGCTTCGTCGGCGGAGTACTGGTCGGAGCATTCCTCGGCTGGTTTTTTCACGGTCTTATCTCGACGATCTTTCGCTTCGGCTTCGTCGCGCTCCTCCTGATCCCGCTCGTGATCGTCGTTCTCGTCTGGCGCCGCTTCGACAATGGGAATCGTCCAACAACACCCAGCGGTGTCCAAAGCACCGGGTCAGAGCCGATCGAGACGCGGGGAGAGGTCGTCGAGTACCGGCGGCGGCGCGAGAGTCAGTAACCTGACCACACTCATCGCACTCGGCATTGTCACCTTTACGCTCGGGATCATCCTCGGCTTCGTCGGTGCTGGTGGCGCTGGCCTGGTAGTTGCCTTGCTGACCAGCCTCTTCCGGTTGCCCGTCCATCAGGCAATTGGCACCGCACTGGCTGCAATGTGCTTCGTGACGATCACCGGCACGATCTCCCATATCCGTGAGGGCAACGTCGCTGTAGGAACCGGCGTCATCGTCGGGGTGTCGGGGATGATTGGGGCGGTCGCGGGCGCGAATACAGGGCAGCTCGTCTCCGAGCCGACGCTCAAGGTCGCCGCCGGGTTAGCCCTCTGGTCACTCGCCGCCATGGTCTGGCTCCGTACGCGTCTGATGGAGAGCGGACACCTCAGCATCACACCCTCCTCGTTCATCGAGCGGCCGATGTCGCGGTCGTCCCGCGACTGGACCTCATCGATCGGTCTCGGTCTGAGCGGCGGCGCGGCCGCCGCCTTCCTTGGTATCGGCATGGCGCCGTTTCTGCAGCTCGGCTTCCTGACCCTGCTGCGCCTGCCACTCCGCCAGACCGTCGGGACCACGATGCTGGCACTCGTCTTCATCAGCGCCGCCGCAACGGCGGTCCTTGCCCGCCACGGCGATGTCTCCATCTCCTATCTTGTCGGATGCACCGCCGGCCTTAGTACTGGCTCTTTTATCGGCGCCCGGCTCACCCGCCGCGTCCCAGGCACGGTCCTGCGAGGGGCTGTCGTCGCCGTCCCCATCATCGCGGGATCGATGCTGCTCGTTCTCTAAGCCGATCGGTCATTGTCTCGTGGCCACGTGAACTATGCGCAGCGGGGTACACTTCCGCTCGTCGTTTGAATCCACCATCGGGGCCCTGGCCCGCGCAAGAGGAGAACCTTTGATGGTCGTCGCCTTTACTGATGAAACCGTCCGCGAGAGCCTCAAGAATGTGTACGACCCCGAGATCGGGGTCAACATCGTCGATCTCGGTCTGGTCTACGACACCGACGTTGACGACAACGGCGACGTGCTCGTGACCATGACCCTGACATCGCTCGGCTGTCCGCTCGGACCGGTCATTGTTCAAGAGGTGACCGGGGCGCTAAAGGATCTTCCCGGGATAGGCAGCGTCGACGTTAAACTGGTCTGGAGTCCGCCCTGGTCACCCGACTCGATGAGCGAGGAAGCCAGAGACGAGCTCGGTATCTGGTAACAGTTGGGTCCTATCAATCAAATGACCACGACGCACACCATGGCGTCGCGGCCCACTTCACAGCATTCCCGCGCTGAAGATGTGATGCCGGCCCGCCACTGGGTCGGTGAGGGTAGTCGTATTGCGATCGCTCGTTGCGGCTTTCGTGCTCCTCTCGGCGCTGCTCACCGGCTGTGCGGCAGGGGCTCCCGGCGAAGGAAACGAGGCAAAGGCGCCAACCGCTGATGTCGCATTGGCGGTGTCGACGACGGCCCCGCAGCAGCCGGCAGCGGCCGCGACCAGCCGTTCTCCCGCCTCGTCTACGTCACCGCCCCGACCCTCATCCACTGCCGCGGCATCAAAGGCCGTCACGCCGCCCGCGACTGGCACAGCCACCTCGACAGTCGCCCAGTCACAGCCGACCCCCCGGCCAGCGCCGCCCCCCGACCCGGGCACGGGTCAGAGCCAGGTTGTCGAGGGCGGGCCGAACAACCGGAAGCAGGTTGCCCTGACGTTCGACGCCGGTGCCGACACGGGAAATGCCGCCGCCATCCTTGACCTGTTGCGGGACGAGGGGATCAAGGGCAGCTTCGGCATGACCGGCCTCTGGGCCCAGAAGAACGCCAAACTGGTGAAGCGCATGGTTGCCGAGGGCCACATGCTGTTCAATCACACATGGGACCATTCCTCACTCACCGGTGAGAACACCGGGGAACCGGCCCTGACCTTCGACCAGGTGTCCCAGGAGGTCGGAGATACCGAGAAGCTGGTGAAAGATTTGACCGGCTACGACATGAAGCCCTATTTTCGTCCGCCGTACGGAGACTACGGGCCGGTCTCCCTTGGCTATCTCGAACAGCTTGGCTACTCCGTCACAATCTGGTGGACCTGCGACACCCACGGCTGGGACGGTTGGGACGCCGCCAAGATTACCGGCTACTGCACGACGAACATCAAGCAGCATGAGATTCTCCTGCTCCACGTGGGAGCGGGAGCGGCCGGCGACCTCGAAGCGTTGCCGGGAATAATCGACTTCTTCCGTTCCCAGGGGTACGAGTTCGTGACCGTCGAGCAGATGCTGCAACCGTAGCGCTCAGGCACCGATCCAGTTCGCTCCGCGGCCCTATGGGCGGACCAGTAAGAGTGGACCGGTGGCCTTCGTCACAACCTTGGCGCCGACGCTCCCCGACCAGATCGCGTCGAACCCGGCCCGACCGTGCGTCGCCAGGGCAATCACGCTGTCGGGGAAGCGGTCGGACGCCGTGATGAGGGTCTCAGCCGCGCCGCCTCGTCCCACTTCACCTTGCACCGTTACACCCGACCGATCGAGGCGATGGGCAAGCTCCTGGACGTACTCGACGGCAGTCGCCTGTTCTAGCTCCAGCGCCGCCGCCGTCGCCGACGGCGTCAGGCGAGCGGCCGCCGCCTTATCACCAGGCACCGTGCCCAGCGTCGGGACGGCATAGAACAACGACATCGATGCGTCCACGGCGAGCGCCAGCGCGAGCGCCGCCGGCAAGACCGCTTCTCCCTCCACCGTGCCGTCCAGGGCCACCATCACGGTCCGTGGCTGAAACTCGGCCTGGTTCGACCCCGACGGCCGCACGAGCAGCGTGGGCGGTGTGGTCCGCCGCACGACCCGCTGCGCGATCGACCCCGAGAACCAGCCGCGAATTCCCCCCTGTCCGTGGGTACAGAGCACCACGAGATCGGCATTGAGCTCCTCAACGTGCTGCGCAATGCTGACCGGGACATCCCCTTCTGGGCTGGGATGAACGTGGCTCTCAACCGCAACGTGGCGATCGGCGAAGCGCGAGCTCACCCCGCGGAGATAGGCCGTCGCCTCTCCGACACTGGTCAGATGGCGATTACCATGGACGGTCGGCGGAGGATCTCGTTCCAGAACGTGCAGCAGGGTGACTCGTGCGCCGAGCCGTCCCGCCAGCCCGATCCCAGCCGGCAGTGCCGCCTCGGCAAGTCGTGACCCGTCCAAAGGCAGCACGATGTGCTTGACCGGGAGCGGAGAGATCGTCTCCACGACGCGACCTCCTCATGAACCGTCCAACTAGGGACGATTCATTCGCTAGCCGAAGAACGTTTGATAGAGCAAGAAACCGTTCAGGAACACGATGATTGAGACGACGATCGACGCCACGACTGACGTGATTGGGTGATTCACCAAGTCGCCCATCAGGTCGCGCCGCCGGGTGAACAGGACCAGCGGGATCAGCGCGAACGGTATACCAAAGGAGAGCACCACCTGACTGATGACCAGCGTGCGGGTGGCGTCGATGTCTAAAGCTATCACGACCAGCGCCGGGACCATCGTGACCAGGCGGCGCAGCCAGATCGGAATCTGGCGGTGGATAAACCCCTGCATGATCACCTGACCAGCCATCGTCCCGACCGTCGCCGAGGAAAGCCCGGAGGCCAGCAACGAGATCGCAAAGATCACACTCGCCGCCCCGCCGAGCAGGGGGGTCAGGGTTCGGTAGGCTTCGTAGATGATATCGCCACTGGCGGTGACGTCCCGGCCAGTCGCCCAGAAGGCCGCCGCCGCCATCATCAGCATCGACACGTTTACGAGACCGGCCAGACCCATGGCGATCACGATATCGACCATCTCGAAGCGGAACAATCGCCGCCGCTGCCGAGCATCACGGGCGACGATCCGGTCCTGCATCAGCGCCGAGTGGAGATAGATGACGTGGGGCATGACGGTTGCCCCCAGGATACCGGTCGCCAGCAGCACGCTTTCGCTGCCAGCGAAGCGAGGGTGACCGATCGACGCCGCCGCGGCACCAAAATCGGGCTTCCCAAGGAACGTTTCTACCAGGTAGCAGAGCGCGATCACCCCGACGAATCCGGCGATAACGGCCTCAAGCGGTCGGAAGCCGTATCGCTGCAGCGCGAGGATCGCAAACGTCGTCAGCCCGGTCAGGATACCGGCCGCGAGGAGGGGCATACCGAAGAGGAGATTGAAGCCAACCGCCGCTCCCAGAAACTCCGCCAGATCGGTGGCCATCGCCACCACTTCGGCCAGTGCCCACAGCACCCAGGTCACCGGCTTGGGGAATCGCTCTCGAATCATCTCCGGAAGGTTTCGACCCGTCGCGATTCCCAGCTTCGCGGAGAGCGACTGGATCAGCATCGCCATCAGATTCGAGACGAGGACGACCCAGACCAGCAGGTAGCCGAATTGCGCCCCACCCTGAATGTTCGTGGCGAAATTGCCCGGGTCCATGTAGGCGATCGACGCCACGAATGCCGGTCCCATAAAGGGAACGATGCGCGCCAGCAGCCCCTTGCCACTCGTACCCTGCAGGATCGCCGTTCCACTCGACATCGTCGCGTCGACCGGTGCAGGACTGACCCCGTCACCCGCCGACGGTTGCGCTGATCGCGCCCGGCCATCAACGTCCGCGGCGGCTCGCTCGGTCCCGGGCATCTCAGCTCGCTTCTTGATCGCCATCGTTCGTTCCCATGTCGTCCCAGATGAAGACAGCGGCGGCAAGCTCGTCGCCCATCAGGTGCTCGACCTCGCCATCAGCGATGCGAACTCGGCGCGGGCCCGAGAAGGGAAGCGCTTCCACGATCGTGGCCGTTGTTCCTGGTGTCAGACCAAGCTCGGCGAGATAACGCAACTTCGCCGGATCACGATCGTCGACGCGCGCGATGACACCGCCGTCGCCGACCTGGACGGTGGCCAGCGACCGTACCGGCCGGTGTGGCACCTCTCCCTCTATCGTCGGAATCGGATCCCCATGGGGGTCAAACGCCGGGTAGCCGAGCGCCTCATCCATCCTGGCTTCCAACCGGTCGGAGAGCAGATGCTCAAGCCGGTCCGCTTCGTCGTGGACCTCGTCCCATCCAAACCCAAGCGCCTCCGTAAGGTACGTTTCGAGGAGACGGTGGTGACGAATCACTTCCAGTGCAACCCGCTCGCCATCAGCGGTCAGGGCAACCCCACGACGCGGGTGATGCGCAACCAGCCCGGCTGTCGCCAGACGCTTAAGCATGTTCGTAGCCGACGGACCAGCCACCCCGAGCGCCTCCGCGACCGCCCCGGTTCCGACCTCGCCCGACTGGGCCGCTCGCTCAAGCGCGTAGATCGTCTTGAGATAGTCCTCGGTAGCTCGTGTCATTATAAATTCTATTTTTTCATATAGTCATGGCTAAATCAAGGGAGCGCGGCACGAAGGTTTAGGGGCATTCCGCATAGCGCCGCATCAGCGGTCATGTTGGCTACGAGGTCGGAGAGCTGATGTCGGCGACCGCATCATCGAGAAACGGCACGACGGTGGCAAGGAATGGCTCAGTGGCGTCCCGATGCAGATCGTGCGGCGCCCCCGCGACGCGGTAGCTCCTGGTGCCTGGAATAACAGCTTCGAGCCGGCTCACGTCATCAGGCAAGGTCATGCCGCCGCTAGCCAGATCTCCATATACGACCAGCAGGGGTGATCGAATTGCCCGCAACCGCGCGATGCGATCCTCCGGATGGGTCAACCGTCGCTCGGCGTCGGCACGGAGCTCCTGAAAAACACCCGGTGCCGTGCCGGTGATGCTCAGCGCGCGTCGCTGGCAGTCCTCGTCAGTCCACTCCGGATGCTCGCTCCGGTAATATGCCGCGGCCTCGGCGACGGTCATGGACGACAGCGCAGTCCACCCATCGAATGCCTCCAGCGTCGATGCAAGGGTGCGCAGTGGCGGGTCTTCCAGCACGATCGCCGCCGCACGATCGGGATGTGTCGCTGCCCACTCGAGCGTGATCAGCGCTCCCAGTGAGTGCGCCAGGATCCGCGGTTGAGCCAGATCCAATCCGTCAATAACAGCCATAAGGTCCGCGGCGTAATCCCCGATAAGGTAACCGTTGGCTGGGTGATCCGAGTCGCCATGCCCCCGCAGGTCGATCGCGCGCACCCGAAATCGCTGGGCAAGGTCATCGATGACCGGCCACCATGAGACGGAACGTGTACCGATCCCGTGCACCAGCACAAGGTCTGGCCCGGCCCCGTCGTAGTCGGTGACCGCGATCGACACCCCGCCCGCATCGATCCGCCGCGTCGAGCTTGGTGTCCGGGGAACACTGGTCATGCGCGGCTCCTTGTCGCCAAGAGGCAGGATAACGCCCGCCATCTGTGCCCGGCTGAGGATACCGCCAAATAGTCGGGTTCTTTCCGCGATGAAGCCACATTTCTCCTGACACGCACCGGCGGTTCCCCGTCGTACACTTCCGGTCGTTGATGGAGAGAGCGGTCTTTTCCGTCCCGCGCGACACGTGAGAGCGGACGCCGCGCCGACGGAGTGAGACCAACGTAATCTGGAGGTCGAGGTCCATGCTTAAGAGGTTTGTTTCATTCGCGGCGATGGCCGTCTTTGGTCTCGTCCTTCTGGCCGCGTGTGGCGGCACCGTGACCGAAGACGCGTCGGAACAGGTGACGCGGATTCCAGTCCAGGGCGCGCCGGTCTACGCGAGTCCCGGCGCTGAGGTCGCCGCAGCCGGAAGTGGCACACCTGCTGATGTCGCCCAGGCCGATGCAAAGCCCGCCCCCGCGGGTGGCGGAGCCGCAGCCGGAGCTGGAGCCGAGCAGAAGGTGGTCGCCAAGGACCTTTCCTTCGCACCGACGGCGCTGACGATCCCGGCCGGCGCCGATGCCGTCGTCGACCTGTCAAATGAGGGAGCACTACCCCACAACTTCGCCATCGATCAGCTGAAGATCAATCAGAATCTCGACGCTGGCGCCAAGGACATCAAAGTGACGATCAATGCCCCAGCCGGGACGTACGAGTATTACTGCAACATCCCGGGGCACAAGGAGGCCGGCATGGTCGGCACCTTGACCGTCAAGTAGCTCACGTCGCGAGCTATGTATCGCCGGGGCGCCCCGCTATGACACGGATCACCATGCCGGGTCATGCGGGGCGCGCGACCGTCTGGTAGCCTGCCACCATCGCGTGACGCGGCGTCGAAGCGCTCAGCGTCGTCAGGAACGGGAGAACACACGATGGCATCTCAGACCCAGCACCCGACCGTCAAGCCCCTGACTAATATTGCCGGACTACGCCAGGCGCTCGACGGTATCGCCACGATTCGGGACGGACAGGTCGAGATCCAGGATTCGACCGCCTTCCGCGGCGAGTTGATCGACCGGTTGATTTTCACCGCGGTCTTCGGCGACGAACCGACCAAATCGATGTCACGGTGGCTGATCCGCGTCGCCGCGCCAGCACTTGGCGCCTTCCCGGCATCGATTCATGATCTGTATATGGCGGCCGGCCGCGGGGATTACGCCAACAAGACTACCCCGGCCATCAACGTCCGTGGCATGACCTATGACGTGGTGCGCAGCATCTATCGCGCGGCACACACGAACGACTGCAAGATGGTCCTGGTCGAGCTTGCCCGCTCGGAGATGGGCTACACCGAGCAGCGCCCCGGTGAATACGCCTCCTGCGTACTAGCGGCAGCAATCAAAGAAAATCACCAGGGGCCGGTCTTCATCCAGGGCGATCATTATCAGCTCAGCGCCAAGACCTACGCCAAGGGCCCTGAAGCCGAAGTCCGAGCGGTTCACGACCTCGCTGTAGAAGCGGTGACTGCGGGTTACGGCAACATCGACATCGATGCGTCGACTCTTGTCGACCTTTCCCTGCCGACGACGAGCGAGCAGCAGATCGTCAACGCGCGGCACACCGCTGAGCTTACGCGCGCGATCCGGGAAGTGGAGCCAGCCAGGCTGACCATCTCGATCGGCGGCGAGATCGGAGAGGTCGGGGCACGAAACAGCACGGTCGAAGACCTCACCGCCTTCATGGATCGCTACGTCGAGGAGCTGGCCGCCCAGAGCGCGTCCGCGGGCCGCGACCTCACGGGCATCAGTAAGATCAGCGTTCAGACTGGAACCAGTCACGGCGGCATTCCTTTGGCCGATGGCACCATCAAAGAGGTGGCCGTCGACTTCGGGACGCTCGCCGAGCTGTCAACCGTGGCCCGCGAGCGATATGGTATGGGAGGGGCCGTCCAGCATGGCGCCTCGACGCTTCCTGAAGAGTCATTTGACCAGTTCGCGGCGGCGAACGCCGTGGAAGTCCACCTTGCCACGGCGTTTCAAAACATGATGTATGACAGCAAGGCGTTTCCCGCCGATCTCAAGGATGAAATCTACGCGCACCTCGCCTCGGAGCATGGCGACGAGCGGAAGCCCGACCAGACCGATGCCCAGTTCTATTACACGACCCGCAAGAAAGGCTTTGGTCCCTTCAAGCGTCGACTCTGGGATCTGCCGGAGGAGACACGAGCCGGAATCATGGCGGACCTGGAACCGACCTTTGGCCTGATCATGCAGCGTCTCGGCGTCCAAGGCAGCGCCGGGCTGGTTGATCGGATCGTCAAGCCTGTCGACGCCACGGTCCCGGTGCCCGATGGCGTGAGCGATCTGACGAAACGCTAACCACCCACTGTCGACCACCAGTTACATCACTCGGCTGCGACCGCTGCGTCGGCGGAGACACACGGGTGTCGCCGGCCAGTTTGCATTCCTTCGCTGTCACCGGAGTGCCGACGACAGTGCTCCAGCGAAGGCCGGCTGGAGCAGGCACGTTACCGGCGATGCGCTCGGATCGATAACCAGTAGCCGACAGGCCCAACCGCGAGGCGAGCTTCGGCGCGCTCCAGACGGGCGATCATTGGTCCCGTGGCGCGGTACAGCCGCTCCCATGGCAGCAGCCAGCGAAGAAGCAACATCAGCAGCAGATCGATTGCGGCTGAGAACCCGATCCCTGTTCCCAGCACCTGCCTGGGTGCGAACCCAACCTCCTCGATCAGCCCCACCAGTTCCCGGCGCCCATAGTGTCGACGCCAGCCAATCCCTCGGGTCTCCGGCGGATTCGGGCCGCGACGGGTCGCGTCACTGATATAGCGGTAGGCGTTGGCCGGGTCGAGCCAGGCAAGCACCCCGCGATACGGAACGCGGACGATCAGCGTCCCTCCCGGTCGAAGCACCCGTGCCGCCTCGCTAAGCTCATACCGGTCGTCGATGAGATGGGCCAGCGCATCGATGACGAGGACCGTGTCGCATGTCGCCGTGGCGACCGGCCACGGCTCAACGATCGGCGCCGTCAGCTCCAGATGACGGGCATCCCGTTCGTTCATCTCGGCGGCAACAGGCCGTCGCCCGACCACTATCACTTGAACCCGAGCGGCCTGGAGGGACGAGACGAGTCCAGGGGGAGGATCGACAACCAGGGTCTCCCCCTGGCACTGCTTGGTCATCGAGTCATCCCAGCAGAGCCATTCGCTCCGTTGCTCGCCCATTGAAAGCGTGTTCCCCTTTCTTCGTGCCGATGCTGATGCGATCATAGATCAGGCGACCCGGCTGACCGGTCTATCGTGTCTTGTGTGACGAGGCTGTCATGTCCGACGATCTCACGGTCCATCCTTTCGACGAACGGCTTGTCCGTTACTTCGTCGCCATGATCCTCGGCAACGGTACGGCCTCAGTCGCGCCGGATGATGCCTCATGGCCGCAACGGGTGCAGACCGTCCGTCAGGACGCGCTCGCGCGCGCGCTGAGCGGCGATGAGACCGGGGCAAACGCGGTCACCTTCGCCTTTGCTCGGACGCTCGCGTCCCTCCATCCCACCTTCGTTCTGCCGAACGCCACCTTCACCCCCTGGGAAACACGCATTGACCGCGGGCTCGGCATGCTGCTCCGCCCTCCATCGCGCCTCTTTGGCGATGCCGGTCTCCCAACCGCTGCCGCCCGCGCGATGCCAATCCGGCTCGACGTCGGCACCGGTAGGATGGGCGGCGCCTATGTGCCAGCGCGCCTCGTGCCGGAGCTCGCTCGGTTGCTCGACAGCAAGCGTGCCCGCTTGCTCCGCCGGCTCGACGCCGCCGAGCTCGATGCGGTGACTCTGCTCGGCCACCTGATGATAGCCACCGCCTATGCCGCCGACCACCACCTCGCGCTCTTCGAGGCGAGCGGCGTCGTGACACCCGGAGCACCGGAGGCCGATCCGCCGGGCACCCACGCCATCTTCCCTAATCGCCGGTCCCTCGATCCCCAGATGCGAAGGCAGCTCGAAGAGGCCGCCCGTCCGCCAAAGTCGCCCGGACTAGCCTCACGATTACTCGGTGGCCGCCGTCTGCGCCGTCAGACTCCAGTCGTCGAGGACTGAGCCGTCCGGCCGAGCTGGACGTGACATGGCGCCAGCTTTTGGCATGCCCAACCTTGACAAGGAACGGGCAACCTTGTTATTCTCACCTAGTTAGCACTCGTCGTCGGAGAGTGCTAATGGACCTGCCAAGTGGGACGGAGCGCGATCGGTGCTGGGTGAACACAATCCATTGTTGACACCGCGCCAGCAGGCGATCCTCCGGCTGATCGTCCAGGAATACGTCGCGAGCGGACGTGCCGTGGGATCGAAGGCGCTCTCTCAGCATGCCGCTGTAAGCGTCTCCTCGGCCACGATCCGCAACGAGATGGCCGACCTGGAGGATGCCGGGTTCGTCCAGCATCTCCATACCTCTGGCGGTCGTATCCCGACCGATCGCGGCTACCGTTATTTCGTGCATCACCTGATGGGCGATGTCGAACTACCGTCGAGCGATCAAATCATGATCCGGCACCAGTTTCGGCAGGTTGAGGTTCAACTCGAACAGTGGATGGAGCTTGCGGCCACGGTCCTCGCTGAAGCGGCCGGGAATGTCTCAGTCGTGACGGCGCCACGAGCGACCGAAGCCCGGCTACGTCACTTCGAGCTTATCGCCTTGCAGCCCCGACTGGCGTTGCTGATCCTCGTGACTGCCGACAGCACCGTTCGCCAGGTGATGCTCCACTGGCCGGAGGAGACCGACCAAGAGGTGCTCAGTCGCCTCGCCGACAGCCTGGTGGGAGGGCTCCGCGGTCTCTCCGCGGAGGACATTGCGGCCCGAGAGTCAGATGAAAATGCGCTCGTCCGTTTCGTCGTTCACGAGATCGCCGTGGCCCTCCGTGGCCTGGATGCGGCGGAACGCGTGGAAATGCGGCATTCCGGGATCGAGAACATGCTGGCCAAGTCCGATCTCAGAGGGGGCGAGGCACAGTCTTTGCTGGCCTTGCTTCGCGGCGGTGCTTTTCTCAGCGCCGTGCTGCCACAACTCAGTGATGACGACGGGGTACAGGTATTTATCGGTGATGAGAATCCGGCGGTCGATCTTCGCCGCTTTGGCGTCGTCCTTTCAACCTATGGTGTTGGCGGAGAAGTCACTGGCGTCCTCGGCGTCGTCGGGCCGACCAGGATGTCCTACGGGCGATCTATCTCGTCGGTCCGCTACATGGCACGGCTTATGAGCGACTTGATGGCCGATTTGTATACGGCCTAACAATCAACGGGGACGGGCGACAGGAGCCGGCATTGGGCTGGTGAGAACGCCTCGTCGTTGGTGACGGTAGCGGTTCGGGGCACGAGAGCGCCACGCGAACCCTGGAGAAGACATGTGACCGACGCGGACGCGCGACAGCGAGCAGACACCGGCCTCAACGGCAACCCTGGGGCTGAAACTATCGATCCGGCCACCGATGCCGGGACGGAGACCGCTGATATTGCGACGGTGAGCGCCGAGCGAGACGAGTATCTCGATCAGCTTCGACGCTCTATGGCCGAATTCGCGAACTTTCGGCGGCGGACCGAGCAGGAACGGGGACAGATCCGAGAGATCGCCAGTCAGGCGCTTCTCTCGCAGTTCCTCCCGATCTTCGATGATCTGCAGCGGGCACTCTCCGCAGTGCCCGAAGATCGCACGGACGATTCACTCGTCCAGGGCCTCAAGCTGGTTGAGCGAAAGTTTTGGGGGAGTTTGGAGCGAGCTGGGGTCTCCCCGATTGATGCCAAGGACCAACCCTTCGACCCCTCGATCCACGAGGCCGTCGATTCGGTCCCGGGTTCATCAGCCGATACAGTGGTGGAGGTCTATCAGCCGGGCTACCGGCTCGGCCAGGGTCTCCTCCGGCCAGCAATGGTCAAAGTTGGCGGAAAGAGCGGCGAGCCCGCAGTGGGCACGCAATAGCGCAGAGGACACGTCGCTCGGGGCCCGACGAGGGACCGCAAGGGGCGCACGAGGACGATAAAGGAGATGCGATACCATGGCTCGAACGATTGGAATTGACCTTGGGACGACGAACTCGGTGATGGCCACCATCGAAGGTGGAGAGCCAGTCGTCATCCCAAACGCGGAAGGCGAGCGACTCACCCCATCGGTGGTCGCCGTCTCGAACAATGGCGAGCGGCTGGTTGGCAGGTTCGCCCGCCGGCAGGCGATCACGAACCCCGAGAATACGGTCTCGTCCGTGAAGCGCTTCATGGGTCGGAAGTTCAACGACCCCGCTGTCCAGCGCGATAAGGGCCTCGTGCCCTACAAACTCCAGGCGGCGCCAAACGGCGATGTCCAGGTGAAGATGGGCGACCGCTGGTACAGCCCGCAGGAAGTCTCCGCGATGATCCTGCAAAAGCTGAAGACCGACGCCGAAGCCTACCTCGGCGACAAAGTCGACAAGGCCGTCGTCACGGTGCCCGCGTACTTCGACAATGCCCAGCGCGATGCCACTAAGGACGCGGGGAGGATCGCTGGTCTCGATGTCCAGCGCATCATTAACGAGCCCACGGCATCAGCACTCGCCTATGGTCTCGATAAGAAGGGTGACGAGGACCTCGCCGTCTATGACCTCGGTGGCGGCACCTACGATATCTCGATCCTCAACCTCTCGGAAGGCGTCTTCCAGGTTCTCGCGACCAACGGCGATACCCACCTGGGCGGCGACGACTTCGACCAGGTCGTCATCGACTTCCTTGCCGACGAGTTCAAGAAGCAGGAGGGTATCGATCTTCGTAAAGATCGGATGGCCTTGCAGCGACTGAAGGAAGCGGCTGAGAAAGCGAAGATCGAGCTATCGAGCACGCAAGAAACGGACGTTAACCTGCCGTTTGTCACGGCTGACGCGAGCGGACCAAAACATCTCAACATCACCCTCACCCGGGCGAAGCTGGAGCAGCTGGTCAACAGCTTGATCGAGCGTTCCGTGGCGCCGATGCAGTCCGCGTTGAAGGACGCAAATCTTTCGACGTCCGATATCGACGAGGCGCTGCTGGTGGGTGGTCAGACGCGGATGCCGGCGGTTCAGCGCCGGGTACAGAGCTTCTTCAGCAAGGAGCCGCATAAGGGAATTAACCCGGATGAGGTTGTCGCGCTCGGCGCGGCGATCCAGGGCGGCGTGCTTGGCGGCGACGTGAAGGATATTCTCCTCCTCGACGTCACTCCGCTCACGCTCTCCATTGAGACCCTTGGTGGGGTGGCAACACCATTGATCGAGCGGAATACCACCATTCCTACTCGAAAGAGCCAGACCTTCACGACCGCCTCCAACGCGCAGCCGCAGGTCGAGATTCACGTCCTGCAAGGCGAGCGGCCAATGGCTGCCGACAACAAGAGCCTCGGCAAGTTCAACCTCGACGGATTACCACCCGCGCCACGTGGTGTTCCCAAGATCGACGTGACGTTCGACATCGACGCGAACGGCATCTTGAATGTGACCGCCAAAGACCAGGCGACGAACAAGGAACAGAAGATCACGATCACCGGCTCGTCTGGCCTCTCCGAGACCGAGGTCCAGCGCATGGTCCAGGAGTCAGAGGAGCATGCCGAAGAGGACAGCCGCCGGCGCGAGGCAATTAGCCTCCGCAATGAAGCCGAGGCCATGGTGTTCCAGGCGGAGAAAACACTGACCGATTACAGCGATCGACTTCCCGATGACCTCAAGTCTGAACTCGACACCAAGGTTCACGAGGTCAAGGAGATCCTCGATAAGGACCGTGAGAACGTCGACCGGCTCCGACCGGCCTACGAGGAGATGGTCCAGACCCTCACCCGGGTCGGCAGCTCGATGTACGAGGCAACGAGCAGCACGGAAGGTGGCGAGGAGGGTGAGCCCTTCGGCGCTAACGGCACGGCGGAAGGTGCCGCGGATCAGCCGGGCGATGACGCCACCGTTGAGGGCGAGTTCCGCGAGGTCGGCTCCGACCGATAACTCTCAAGTTCAAAACACCGAGCGCACGAAGGGGCGGCCAAAGTGGCCGCCCCTTCGTTCTAGATTCCATAAGTGACCCGTTGCAGGGATCGAGCCTGGTCGCCGCCGTACACAGCATCGTCGCATCGCCACCACGGACGCCCGGCACCCCACGGACTCACCCAACCATGCGATCAACACCACAGGGCACGGTCAGGACCCGTGCTTCCCGATAAGCCTTCACGCAGGTGTCGGAGCTCAGGCGTGGACCCAAACCTGGGTGCCAAGCGGCGCCCAGCCATACAGGAAGGCCGCCACATCCACCGGCAGGTTGACGCAGCCATGGCTCATCTTCTGGCCGAAGTTGTTGTGCCAGTACGCGCCATGGAGTGCCTCCGCATCAAGGTCGAAGTACATGACATTTGGAACATCTGGAACACCGTACGGGATCGACCCGGCGGGTGGCGGAGTTTCATCACCAACGACCCAGACGACTTCGCCTGTTGTGTCGGTAAAGCCCCGCATATCCTCGGTCGGCTCCTTGTAGCGGACATGAAAACGTCCCTGCTCCGTGCCGTTCGGATCGATACCGGTGCTGACCAGCGACGTCAGAATCACTGTATCGCCCTGATACGCCCGGAGCTGCTGCCTGGAGATATCGACCTCGATTCGCTTCACCCCGGTGGCATCGCCGACCCCGTCTGGGTCTGGATTAGCAGCCGTCTGAAACAGGTTCTCATCAAACGCCGGCAGACCAGACTGCTCGACGGGGGTCGTGTCGATCCCAAGCGTAGGGATCATCTCCCTTGCCAGCGGCAGCAACGCGGTCCCGCTGTCGTCGCTGCGCAGCAGTCCCCCTTCAAACCATTGGACCGTCGTTCCCCGCTCCCGCACCGGCTCGCTGAGCGGATCGCCGAGGTAATACTGCCCCTCATGCAGGTCGTACCAGGCGAGAGCTTCACCCTGGATCGAATGTCCCGTCGCCTCGACGAAAAGGCCCCCACTCTCAATAACATGCTGGACCGTCTGGCCATGCTGATTCAGCGGACGCCAGCTCGCTCCGCGAGGATCCCCGCCTCCGTCGCCGCGCCGGCCGTCTGCCCGGAACGTGTCGAGGCGTTGACTGAGGGCCGTGTGCGCGATCGGTCGCAGTCGAACGAAGGGATCAACGGTCCAGACCTCTTCCGGAATGAAGCGGAAGACCCCATTCTCGAAGACCTGACTCCAGTACCCCTCCTCGTCGACAAACGCCTCCGAGACCGGGCTGCCATAGACGGCGGTTGCCCCGGTCGCACGCCAGTAATCGAGCAACGTGCCCCAGACGGTATGGCCGCTCGCCGGCACATACACCGCGAGGTCGGTCTGCCCAAGCGAGGGGAGATCAACCGCCGGCGCCTGACTCTCGACCGCTTCCTGTGCCGCCCGAATGACTGACGGACCGCCAGTTGCCTCGGACCGACCGGACATCGAGAACCGTCCGGTTCCTACGATCACCGTGATGACGGTGGCGACCGTGCACGCGGGCCCCCACCACAAGTACATTTTTCGCTTCCGCATGCTCGCTGCTCCCGCCCCTCGGTCTCAAAATTCCCTCAGTCCCAACGCAACATCCGCACCGTCGCGTTGACGCAGTTCAAGTCCGGAGACTCAGCATAGGGCGTGGCGGGGCGACGCGCAATATCGTCCGTGGTAAATCGATCAGGACATGCGGCGCGCGGCGCCGCGAGCTGCTAGAGCAAGGTCGCCAGCGCGAGAGCAACGAGCAGCATGGCCAGCGTAATCGCAATCAGGAGGAACACCCGCCGGGTTGCCGGTGGACCGGAGATGATCACCGGGTTACCGATGGGTGGGGCGACTTCGGTCGCCGCTTCGATGGCAATGTGCGCTATTCGTGATTCGGCGGTCGCGGGAGGTGGGATGGGCTCACGCTCGATGACCCGATGTCCAGCGTAGCACCCAAAGACATCATCGACCGTCACGGGCCGCGAGGCAATGGTCCCCTCAGATGTGGACACCCTCAGACCGGCAGGTTCAACGAGAGTTCGGAGCCAGGCCGGAAGGTCATCTGGCTCGACAAGCGACGCCACACCCGCGGATGGCGCAGGAACCTCGCCCTGTCCGTTGTCGACCGGTGGGGGCCCCAGTTCGCCCTCGGCCCCAGTCCGGACCAGTGGGGCGCGCAGCCACGACGGCATGGTGGTCGCCAGTCCACCGTCAGGAATCGGCGGCAGCGGTTGAGATGCGTCGCTCGGATCGCCCACGACCGCCGAGCCCTGCTCGTCATCAGACCCTGCCATGCGACACATCTCCCCCGGCCGCCATCCTCGACCCGTCCGGTATACCACCTATCGTTCGTTGACGGCCCGCGCGGAGAATCACCAGCCGGTGAATGGCTCGATCGCTTTTTCTCGCCGGGATTGCCTCACCGCGCCCTGCTGGTGCGGATCTGGAGGAGTCCATCGACGTGGTGACTGCCCGCGCTGTCAAGCTGCCAGGCGCCCTGGTCGGAGACCGTCGAGGTTGGGGCGGGGACAGCTCTCAGTCGGCCCTGAACGGGCCGCAACCATCGCCGCTGTATGAGCTGTCCCGCTTAGTACTACAGCAGCACTTCGCTCATTCGGGTTCAAAACCTCCTCAAACCGAGGCGCCTAATGCGGAGGATTGACCAACCTTCCGGACGTTAGCCTCGTTGGTAGCGGGCTATTTGTCGGCAAGTGCTGCTGTAGTATTAGGCCCTCAGGTCCTGTGTATCGATCCAGATGGTGACTGGACCATCGTTCACCAGTTCGACCGCCATTTCAGCCCCGAATCGACCCTGCGCGACCGAGAGGCCGAAGGCGGAGACGGCGTCGATGACAGCTGACACGAGCGGCTGCGCCACCTCGCCGGGCGCCGCCCGGACAAAGCTCGGCCGCCGGCCACGCCGGACATCTGCATACAGGGTGAACTGAGACACCACGAGCACTCCGACTGCCTCGCCGCCTGCCATGATGTCGAGCGCAGACTGGTTGAGCGCCCCTGTCGCGTCATCGAAGATCCGCAGGTTGACCAGCTTGCCGGCCAGAAACGCGGCGTCATCTGGTGTGTCGTCGTGCGTGACTCCCACCATCACCAGCAGTCCGCGATCGATCGAGCCCACCACGGCGCTCTCGACCGTAACCCGGGCCCGAGTCACGCGCTGGACCAGTCCTCTCACGGCGCGAGAGCCCGGATCGAGGCGGTTGCCAGTGCGGCGATGCCTTCACCGCGCCCGACAAACCCCATCCCTTCGTTCGTCGTCGCCTTGACGCTGACCATCGTGACGTCGACGCCGAGACACTCCGCGATCGCCATCCGCATTGCCTCGGCATACGGCATGACCTTTGGGGTCTCCGCGATGATCGTGGCATCGACGTTCACCGACTCATATCCGGTTGCAGCTAGCAGCGCCCCAACCCGTCGCAGCAGGTCCCGGCTGTCAGCGTCCCGAAACGTCTCGTCGGTTGGCGGAAAATGCCGCCCGATGTCCCCGAGCGCTGCCGCACCGAGGAGCGCGTCGGCAATCGCATGCAGAACGACGTCGGCGTCTGAGTGACCGGCCAACCCATCGTGGTGAGGAATCGTGATGCCACCCAGCACCAACGGTCGGCCGGCGACAAACCGGTGGACGTCATAGCCGATTCCCGCTCGCATCATCGAGGGTCGTCAACTGGCTGGTTGTCGAGCCGGTGCATCCACAGCAGGGCCTCGGCAACGACGATGTCCTCCGCTTGCGTAATTTTCAGATTGGCCAGCGACGAAGGTACGATCGTCACCGGGACTCCACTCACCTCGAACCACGCCGCTTCGTCGGTCACGGATCGCTGGGTTATCCCGTCCCGCGTCATCGCCTCGACCAGGATGGACCGCCGGACCACCTGGGGTGTCTGCGCGGCCCACAGCCCCTCACGCTCGACCGTCTCAATGACCCTGCCATCGGTGACACGCTTCAGGGTATCGACCACTGGCACCGCCGCAATGGCCGCCCCATCACGACATGCGGCCTCAACGCAGCGATCGAAGAGATCCGCGGTGACCAGCGGCCGAGCTGCGTCGTGAACGGCGACAACCGTGACGTCTTCCTGCAGCGCGTGGACTCCGGCGGCCACGGAATCCTGGCGCCGCGCGCCACCTGTCACGATCGCACTCACCTTGTGCCATGAATGTTCCGCGATCAGTCGCTCGACCGCCGGTCGAGTGTGTTCGCCGGTGACGATCACCAGATCACGCACCGACACCGAGCGTTCAATCGCGTCGAGGGTGTACGACAGCATCGGGCGGCCGAGCAACGGCGCGACCGTCTTATCGGCGCTGCCGAATCGCTCGCCCCGCCCCGCCGCGACGACCACCGCTCCAACCACATCCTGAGCTACCACGCTCGCCATCAGCGCGGCAACCCACCATGGATCGAACCGGCAAGCACGCGCATGCGCTCAACCGACTCAAACGGTACCGATGGATCGCCGAGATCGCGGCCAGCCTTGAACCCCACACCGTGGAAATCGCTGCCCCCCGTCGGGATCAGGTTCCATTCATCGGCGAGCTGGCGCAACGCGGTCCGCGCCCCATCGTCATATTCGCCGTAATAGACCTCCATCCCTTTGAGACCTGCCGGCACCAGACGAGACAGTGTGGCAGTGATATCAACCACACTCAATGGATGGGCCAGAACGGGTATCCCTCCCGCGCCGTTGACGACAGCGATGACGTCTTCTGGCCGAACTTTTGGACGCGGCACGAACCCGGGTTGGCCGCGTCGCAGATATCGCTCAAACGCTTCAGTGATTGAGCTCACGTACCCCGCCTCGATCATGGCGCGCGCCACATGCGGCCGGCCGACGGTACCCAGCCCACCGAGTTCACGGACCCGGGCCGCGTCCAACGTCACGCCGGCACCGGCAAGGCGCTCCACAATGCGATCGAGACGAGCGGATCGCTCGCCGACGAATCGCTGTAACGCTCGCTGAAGCCTGTCATCATGGCGATCGATGTAATAGGCGAGGAGATGAACGTCGTCGCCGTCGTCGCCCGTACTTAACTCGACCCCCGGGACAAGCAGGAGGCCGAGGCGAGATGCCTCGGCCTCGGCCTCGCCCAGTCCGGCCGTGGTGTCGTGGTCGGTCAGCCCAAGCGCACTGATCCCGGCCGCCGCCGCCATCTGGACCAGCTTCGCCGGCGAGAGAACACCGTCGGAGAAGGCGCTATGGGTGTGAAGATCGACGCCCCCGGTGGATGACGACGCAAGGGACGGTTCGGGCACCTTCTACAGACCTCGCGAACTATCGAGGCTCGACCACCAGTCGGATGGCCGTACGATCTTCATTCTCGATCGTCACGTCGATGAAGGCGGGAAGACAGATCGCCTCAATACCGGTTTCGCGCAGATAATCGCGCGCGATCGCCACCGCTTTCACCGCCTGATTCGTGGCCCCGGCGCCGATTGCCTGCACCTCGGCACGTCCGGCCTCGCGGACAACGCCCGCGATCGCCCCGGCGACCGCACTCGGGCGAGAGCGCGCCGATACCTTCAAGACCTCGTCCGGCACGACCTCGTCGAGTAGCCCTGGCGCCTCAACGATCGGCGCCGGTTGACCAACCGTGCGATCGTCGTTGAGCGGATTATCGACATAGCCCGGCGCGCTCGCGATCTCCGCCGCCTCCGCCCCATTGGACCAGCCGGGGACGTGTGGCGCACGGCCGGCAATGCTTGAGCCGCCGTTAAATACGACCTCAGACGTCTCCCCATTCGGCGATGCGCTCTCCGTGGTTGACTCGTCCTTCACGATCTCGTCCTCGGCGTCCGGCGGGAAGTTGGTCGATCGAGGGTCGATCTTGATATCGCGGAGATCGAGCTTGCTGAAAAAGCGATCCATACGTCCGGGTCCCCCTTGAGGCTCGCCACTCACGAGGCGTCGCCCACGTCAAATCGGTCAATGCGACGCATCGCGCGGCACGTGCCGCGGTTTGCGTCAAGGTCGATCAGCACACTGTTGAACTGGATTGGACCGTCGGCCACCGATATCCGGGCGGGCCGATGTGTGAGAAAACGATGCAGGGTCGATTCAATCGCCGCGCCGATGATTGAATCGCGCGGGCCCACCATGCCGAGATCGCTTACATACCCTGTCTCCCCTGGTAACACCCGTGGATCAGCGGTCGGAACATGCGTATGCGTGCCGACGACCGCCGCGACCCGGCCGGCTAGGTGCCACCCCATGGCCTGCTTCTCGGATGTCGCCTCGGCGTGAAAGTCTACGACAATCAGAGGCCGTTCGACTGATCCGCCCCCGTCCGTGAGGAGGAAAGTATCCATCGTTCTGAACGGATCGTCCACGGCGGTCATGAACACCCGTCCAAGCAGGCTGACCACCGTGACGTCGTGACCCTTCACGCGAAGCGTGCAGGCGCCAAGTCCCGGCAGATCGGTCGGAAAGTTGAGCGGTCGCAGCAATCGGAGATCGTCGTCGGCAAGCGCCTGGTCAATATCAGCCTGCGCCCAGACATGATTTCCGGTGGTGATCACATCGACGCCGGCATCACGCAACTCGCGCGCAGTCCGCATCCCAACCCCACGGCCACCCGCGCTATTCTCGCCATTCGCGAAGACCAGATCGGCCCGGACCTCGTCACGCAGTCGCGGCAACAGTTTCTTCAGCGCCCGACGACCGGGCGAGCCAATAATGTCCCCGACGGCGAGCACGCGGATCACCTCGGCGTCCGGCGGCGATGTGCCGGTCGGCGATGCCGCCGAATCAGCAAGCGTCATAGGTGAAGTAGAGCGACCGCCGTGGACGGACGACCGGACGGGTCGGGGACCTTAGCGGGCATAATCCACCGCACGCGTCTCACGAATCACCGTGACCTTGATCTGGCCGGGGTATTCGAGGCTTTCTTCAATCTTCTTCACCACGTCCCGCGCGAGCCGGGCGGCGCCAAGGTCGTCGACCGACGATGGCGCGACGAGGATACGGACCTCCCGGCCCGCCTGGATAGCGAAGCTCTTCTCGACGCCGTCGAAGGAGTTTGCCACCCCTTCCAGGGCCTCCAGACGCTTGATATATGTCTCGACCATCTCGCGGCGGGCACCGGGACGCGCCCCACTGATCGCGTCGGAGGTCGCGACGATAAACGCTTCGACTGTCTGGGGTTCTTCCTCACCATGGTGGGCGGCAATCGCATGAACGATCTTCGCCGAGCGCCCGAGTCGTTTGGCGATATCGGCCCCAATCAGCGCGTGCGGCCCTTCGACCTCGTGATCAACGGCCTTGCCGATGTCATGGAGCAAGCCGGCGGTCTTACAAACGTTGATATCGGCCCCGATCTCAGCCGCAATCGCCGCCGCAATCATCGAGACCTCAAGCGAGTGACCGAGCACGTTCTGGCCATAGCTCGTGCGGTACTTGAGACGACCGAGCAGCTTGATCAAGTCCGGATGCAGGCCAGGGACGTTCGCCTCATAGGCGATACGCTCGCCCTCCTCCCGCATGATCTGCTCGAGCTCGGTCCGAGTCTTGGCAACGATCTCTTCGATCCGCGCCGGATGGATCCGTCCGTCCTGGAGCAGCTTGGAGAGCGACCGTCGCGCCACCTCTCGCCGGACCGGGTCGAAACCGGACACCGTCACTGCCTCAGGAGTATCGTCGACGATCAGGTCAACTCCGGTCGCTTGCTCCAGGGCGCGGATATTCCGCCCCTCACGACCGATGATGCGCCCCTTCATATCGTCGCTGGGCAGCGCCACAACTGAGACGGTCGTTTCAGCGACATAGTCGGACGCGATACGCTGGATGGTCGTCGCCAGAATCTTGCGCGAGCGGCGATCCGCTTCTTCCTGCAATTCAAGCTCGATCTCGTGCATCCGCCGGCTGGCCATACCTCTCGCCTCGGCCTCGACCTCGGCGACGAGCTGGTCCTTGGCCTCATCAGCCGTCAGGCCCGCAATCCGCTCCAGCTCTTGAAGTTGGCGATTGCGGGCGCTATCGAGCTCCTGCTGCTGGCGACCCCGCTCCTGCTCCCATGCGTCCTGCGCCTGAGCGGTCTGCTGCTCTTGACGTCGGATACCCTGTTCCCGCTGGTCCAGGGCGACGCTCTTTTGATCGATCGTCTCTTCTTTTTGCTCGACACGACGCTCAACGCGATCGATCTCTTTGCGTCGTAACGTCAGCTCGCGGTCTAGCTCCGCCCGGAGGCGGATGGCTTCATCCTTCGACTCGAGCGCGGCATCCCGGCGGCGGTTCTCAGCCTCTTCCAGAATCCGATCGGCTTCAGCTCGCGTCCGGCGGACGCTGGAGTCAGCTTGTCTCTGGAGGTACGCATAGGTGGCAAAGGCGGAGGCCGCGGCGATGACGATCGCTTCGAGGATGTAGCCGATGAGCTCTGTCATCAACCTCACCTCTCATTTCGGGTGTTCCCCCTACGGGGACGAATGTTAACGTCCAGCTCCGCGCCACAGCCGCAGACGGGCCGCAGACATTGCCGCGACCCACTCCTCAACCCAGCGCGCTAGCACGGTACGCGGTCGATGATACGGGTTATGGCGACTCACCGTCAAGGAACGGCGCCCGGTGCGCGCCCTACTTTTGGCGTCTTTCGGCCACGTTCCTTAACAGAACGACCGCACCGGGTCAAAGACGGCCATTGGTCGCCCCCTTCCCGATACGGTCCCCTAACCAGTCTGCAGGTTAGCCGCAGTGTTAACTTGAACGCATCATGACAATGGACTTCCGGCGCTACCCAGTACGGTCATCCTTCGGCGAATCGCCCGCCTGTTCGCCGCGAGTCTGTTGCCGCTCCCTGAGATAGACCGCGAGCCGGTCAAGACCCTTGGACGAGAGCTCGATCGCCTTGACGGCGACAGTCTCGGCCATCGCGGCCACTGGCTTGAGGCGCTCGGCGACGTGGTGGGCAGCGTCGGTGACCGCGTCTTTCGGTTGTGTCTGCTGGGACCGGGTGTCTCCGGCATCGGATTGAGGCTCGCCAGTCGATCCCGCCGACCGCGACGCCGCCTCATCGGTCATTGACGCTTCCGGGGTCGGCTGAAACGGGCGTGGTGCGCTGGACTCGTTGGTCTCGGTCATGACAACCCCCGCATGATGGCCACGGCCCGTCGCAGGTTGGGCAGCCCGTAGCGCGGATACCGGTGTCTCGGCATGATACTCCACCCGTGCAACGTCTCCGACGGCTGGACGACTGCGGGCTGACCGGCACAGCGATCGGTCGCTGCGCTAAACTGGAACGTCTCACGCCGCCGGAGTGGCGAAATGGCAGACGCAGCGCACTCAAAATGCGCCGGGGCAACCCGTGGGGGTTCGAATCCCCCCTCCGGCACCGGCGGTCCGTCCAGTCATTTACCGTCCGCAGGATCCGCGACCGTACGCGCTTTTTTCACTTTTATCGTCCGCGTGTACTCGCTGCGTCCGGCCTGTTTTGGCGCGTCTCGTCACCATCTTGGCACCATTCATACCGGCCTCCGGGCCGGCCGAGCGCCCATCAGTCTGCGGAAATCATGACCTTTGGACACCACGGGTTGACGTTCTCGGCACCAGTCGGCTGCATCAGTCGCAGCCAAGCGTGGGGATGGCCGCAGCGTCCGCCTTCGGACACGACTACACGGGACCGTCCCGAACGAGTGTTCGCCTAAGGACGGGATTGTGCCTCGCTAATAGAGCCCTCAGGGGGCCGTCATCCTACCGAAGAGGAGTCGAGCACATGGAGGGCGAGGGCGACGCCAGCTGGGCAGCGATCAAATATGAGTTGCTGGCCCTGATCCAAACCCGCCCCAAGCGGAGCCGGTTGCGTGCCCCGTTCCGCCTGAGTCACTGGGAATACACCGACGCCCAGGGACTCCAAGCCCAGGCCACCGCCCGGCTGATCTATCTCGATGTCCTCACCCAGAACGAGCCCCGCGTGCTGGAGGACCTCGTCGAGGAGCCCTTTCGGGCATTGGAAGCGACGTGGCGAGACACGGGGCGGGACGCCCCGCCCCACGAGCGGTTTCCCGAGCTCGGTGACGATATCCAATGGGACATCATGGCGCTGCTTCTCGGAGCCAGTCGGGAACGATCGGACGGCGGGGTCCTCGCGGCGCTCGACCGCTGGAGCCAGCGATGGGGACCACGCAAGGTGGATCCATCCCTTTCCCCCATGGTTGACTGGTTCGTCAGCTCCGGGCTGTACACGTTGGTCATCTGGGTGATCTCTCCAATCATCCGGTCCGCTTGCAGGCTCATCTATGTGCCGGGTCCGCTGAGATTCGACACCTCCATGGCTGTCATGCAGCCGTATCAACGGACGGTTAGCATCGAACTGCCTTGGTTCCCCGGCATCGAGTCCTTGCAAGAAGCCGAAGACCGCCTGATGACGGAGTGCCGGCGCCAGATCCAGCTGGAGCTGGCCGCGGTCGAAGCGGAGGCGGAGCAGCACGGCATGGTCCGCGCGCCGGTGAAGCGAACGGGCGATGAGCACTTCGCGTGGCTGGTTCGCTTCCAGGTCCAAGGCGAGTCGTACGCGGAGATTGCCCGCAGTGTCTGCAAGGAGCGGCAGACGGTTGCCGAGGCGATCCGAAAAACAGCCGCCCTGGTTGATCTCCCACTCCGATCCCCGGATCGGACGGGACCTCGCCATACCCCGAAACCACCTCGAGTTGTCAGGGTAGAGCGCCCCAACCCATAACCTGACAATGGTGATTGTCAGGTTATCCCTGGTTCGCTCTAGCCTGCCTGTTGCTGCGCCTTTCTCGTCGCTATCCTCGACAGCGTTGGACGCCGCCGCACGGTGGCAGACGCGAATGGAGGAAGGCGATGCAGACCAGACACCCCGACCGCGCGACCGCCACCATCGGCGAGGTCGCCGCCGCCTTCGGGATCGCCCGCAGCACCGCGTATGAACTTGCCAAGGCGGACCGCCTCCCGGTACCGGTGATCCGGCTCGGGCGCCGCCTGGTCGTTCCCCGCGCCGCGCTCGATCGACTCCTCGTTGGCGACTTGCCCCCCGCGGCCGTTGATCCCGAGCCGAGTGCCGCTTAGCGCGCACGGCACCACCGGCGCTGGGCTGCGAACCGAGGCGCCGGGGTGCGTAGGGAGGTGTCACCGTGGACCACGGAACGATAGCAGACCGTGTCCTTGATCGTCTGTACCTCTTCCCGCGGGAGACCCGTTCGCTTGAGGACTGGGAGCGCACGCGCCACCTCGACCTGGCCGGCTTGTCCGCGCTGGATCTTGAGCGCGATGCGTTTGGGGTGACACGGCGCCTGTACCGGGACCGCGATCGGAGCCGCGTCGTGTGGTTGCTCGAGCGGCGCACGGCGGTCGGCGCCGAACTGGGTCGACGCCGCGATGCCGAGCGGCGATGCACGACGGACGCCGCGCCGACGGAGACCGATTGGCAGCGATCGCCACGGCCGACTGACAGCCGACCGCCGCTAGTGATCCGACGGCGCGATGCGGCGGTGACCTCGTGACGGACGCCGCGACGCAACACGCTGTCTATCTCTCGGCGGTGGAGCCGGAGCGTCTGCGGTGGCTCTCCCGAGGTCGCCTCGCCGCCGGCAAGCTGACGATTCTCGATGGTGATCCGGGACTTGGCAAGTCAACACTGCTCGCCGACTGGGCCGCGCGCGTCTCCCGGGGGCAGCCGTTACCGGACGGCGACGCGTGTCCACCCAGGGGGGTCGTCCTGCTGTCGGCTGAGGACGGCGTTGCCGACACTATTAGGCCACGGTTTGAAGCGGCCGGTGCTGATCTCGACCGCGTGTTGGTCCTCCAGGCCGTTCCCGACGCGCTGTCCTCGCCCGGCATAGGACGGCTGCCGACGATTCCCGACGATCTGCACCGCCTCGAGGAGGCCATCGCCGACGCCGACGCCGCGCTGTTGATTCTGGACCCTCTCATGGCGTACCTCGGCGACCACACGAATGCTCATCGCGACCAGGACGTGCGCCGCGCCCTTGCGCCCGTCGCGCAGCTGGCCGAGCGGACCGGGGTGGCGGTGGTGCTGGTGCGGCATTTGAACAAGGCGCAAAACACTCAGGCGCTCTACCGGGGCGGCGGGAGTATCGGGATCATCGGCGCTGCCCGCTGTGGGCTGCTCGTCGCGGTCGATCCCGACGACCCAGAGCGGCGCATCCTCGCCCCGACCAAGTCGAACCTCGCCCGACCACCGGTTGCGCTCGCGTTTCGACTCGTACCGATGCCCGGCACCGACGTCGCGCGCGTCGAGTGGCTCGGGGAGACGGGGCACACGGCGGCAGCGTTGCTTGCCACCCCGGACGACGAAGCGCGCTCGGAACGCGACGAGGCGAAGGCGTGGCTCCATGACGCGTTGGCCGACGGACCCGTGGCGGCGAAGGAGCTCCGCGACCGTGCCCGGCGCGACGCCATCGCGGACCGCACGCTCGACCGGGCCAAGGCAGCGCTCGGCGTGCGGGCAACCCGGCACGGCGGGGTCGGGAGCGATGGGCACTGGCAATGGGCGCTGCCGCTTGACGCCGAGGGCGCTAAGGGCGCCATCGACGTGCTAAGTACGTCACTCCCAGGGGCTGGCGCACTTAGGTCGGAGGTGGCGTCCTTAGGGGCTATGGGTGTTCACACCAGCAGGGAGGGCGACGACGGGATACGTCGGTGTTTCGCCTGCGGAACGGTGCTGCTTGTGGGACAGAGCGTGTGCCCGGTCTGCCACCCCGTAGCGCGAGCCACGGCCCACGAGGGGTCGCGCGACGGCGCGTCGCTGATCGGAAGAAGCCATGCGGATTGAGGTGTTCGGCAAGGGGGCATGTCGCCAAGTCCAGCCTGGTCAACAGGTGATGGTCGTCGAGCGTTGCCGCCTCTGGCCTACACGATCCACTCAGGTTCTGAAGATCAGCGGCACGCTCGCTGCCTTTGGCGTCACATTGATCCTCAACACCTTGAGTTCGACCTCATGAGTCGACGTCTGTGGCGCTGCCGCAACCCCGCCTGCCCGGAGCCGCACGGGGCGGTGCTCGGACAATTAACACTTGATGGCGGACTCGTACTTAGGCCAACGGTAAGTGCATGTCGGTGCTTTCTCGACTCGCACAGAGCGATAATCATCTGCGCGGCCTGCGGCGTCGAGCGGGAATTCCGAGGAGTCGCGGTGATTTGGACGGTGTCCTTGGGTCTGTAGCTGCCATCGTGGAGAGGGCTCATGACGTTCGAACCATTCTAGGACGTTTGTTATAATTTCTGTTATCATATTTACATAGTCGTCTCGTTTGAGTGAAGCCAGAGAGGTAAAGATGATTGGTGACCCTGCAACGCAAGAAGCGCTCGCCCAGATCTTTCCCCTGCTGCCATGGGCTCTGGACCAGATGCAGGTCGCCATTGATCCACTCGTCTTCGCCGATCTCGAGCCGGGTACGAAAGCGTCCATCACCCACAATCTCGTGATGAAGGAGGGCGCGCGACGATTCGCTGAGCTCCGCGGCATCGACGCAGTCAATTCGAGCGGCCTCATGCACTTTGCCTTGCCCGACGTGCTGATTCGGATCAAGCACGCGAGGCCTGGAACGTTACGCATCGCAATAAACCGCACCGCTCAGACATTGGCATGGACCTCTCAGCTTCCCCTTCAAGGTATGACCGACCCGCGAGATCGCCTGCATTTGGTCTACGTCCCCGATGCCCTCTGGACCAAGATCACCCGGAGCATCGTCGCAATCTACCGCGGCGATGTGGCGAAGGACTGGCGCGACATCGACGTTGACGCCTGGTATGAGGCTGGCGGATCCTCAATCGAGCCGTTCACCCCCGACGTAAAGGCGCCGCCACTCAAGCTGAAGCCGGGGATCGTTGCGCTGCCCTTGGAGGAGATGAATGGGATCGCCTGATGGCACCGGGCAGTTCCGCGGCGAGCTACTGCGCCTCGGACGCCAGGCTCGTCGCATGACGCAGAAGGACCTTGCAAACGTATCCGGCGTGACCCAGGCGTTTGTGTCCATGGTGGAGGAGGACATTCGGATCCCCGGCCCGGAGCAGGTGATTGTCTTCGCGAACGCTCTGCGCTTCCCGCCATCGTTCTTCTCTCAACCAGATCCAGTGATTGGGACGGGGGTCGGAGAGATCTTCCACCGGCGGCGGAAGTCAATACCGGGGAAAGACTTGGAGCGCATCCATGCTTGGATGAACGTCACGACGTTCGCGGTCCGTCGCTTGCTGCGTGCTGTTGATTGGCCACCGATCGACCTTCCGGTGTGGTCGCTCGGGGTAGACGTGGGATCCGAAGAGGATGCGGCCGAGATGTTGCGGGCGAAGTGGTACGTCCCGAACGGGCCGGTCCGCAGCGTGAGCGCCCAGCTTGATCGGGCGGGCGTCCTGACGATCCCCACGCCATTCGGAACGGCCGAGATGGACGCGATCGGGCAATGGCCGTCGGACCTGCCCCCGGTTCTCTTTGTCAATATCGACACTCCGCAGGACAGGCTGCGTTTCACTCTCATGCATGAGATCGGCCATTTGGTGCTGCATCAACGGTCCGCGCTGACGACGGTCTCCGAGGAGATCGAGGTAGAGGCCAACCGATTCGCCTCGGCGTTCCTCATGCCTAAGGCTGAGATCAAACCCTATCTCAGGGGGTTAGACCTTGCTAAGCTAGGTTCGCTCAAGCGGCACTGGCGCGTCTCGATGGCGGCCCTGCTGATGAGGGCAAAGCAACTCGGGACGATCTCGCCGACCGAAGAACGGGCGCTGTGGGTCGAGATTGGTCGGAACGGATGGCGAAAGCGCGAACCAGAGCAGCTGGATGTCATTGGAGAAGAACTCGGCCACCGCTACCAGGAGCTACTACGCCTGCATCGCAATGATCTTGGGTATTCGGAACAGGTGTTGGGTTCGGTGATTCATCTGTATGAAGCTGACGTACGGGAGCGGATCCTTGCGCCCGAACCGGGGCTTCGGCTGGTGATCTAGTCGGGCGGGCACAGAAAGGCTAGTGTCACAAGCCCGATGAGGTGCCGGAGCGATATCGCATCCTCGCCGCGGGCACGCATCTCTAATAGGCTGCCGTGCAACGTCGTCGCTTCCTCGGTGTCCCGAGCGGCCGAGCTCCATCAACGTGCCGACCCCTGTGGATGCTTTCCACGACGGCACTGAGTGTTAGAATTGGGACCAACAATCGAGGGGTGGACGCATCGGGCCGCCGGACGCGAGCAGCAACGCTCGCCCGGCGGCCTCTTTTTTGTTGCAGGAGCAGATGTTCATGGCAGCGCAGCACGGTCCAGTTAGCGAGACGGCCCCGCTGAGCTCGCTCATCCCCGACCCCCGGAATGCCCGCCACCACACCGTGCACAACGTCGGTCTCATCACCGACGCCCTGCGTGAGCTCGGCGCTGCCCGCTCCATCGTCGTCGATGAGACCGGGGTGGTGTTGGCCGGTAATGCGACCGTCGAGGCGGCAGGGATGGCCGGCATCGCTCAGGTCCGGATCGTGGAGGCGGATGGAGCCGAGCTCATTGCCGTCCGCCGCTCTGGCCTGACGTCCGAGCAGAAGCGCCGCCTCGCCCTCCTTGATAACCGCACCGCCGAACTGGCCGAATGGGACACTGTGGTGCTCGCCTCCCTCGCCGAGGACACCGACCTCTCAGGACTCTGGGAGCCGGATGAACTGGCCGATCTGCTGGCTGCTACGGAGGCGCCACCCGTGCAGCTGCTCGGTGATCCCGACGACGTGCCCGACCTGCCCGCCGAGCCTGTCACCCAATCCGGTGATCTCTGGCTGCTGGGGTCGCACCGCCTCCTGTGCGGCGATGCAACGAAGCAGGAAGATCTGGACCACCTGATGGCCGGGGGGCAGGCGAGCGGCCTCTGGACCGACCCGCCCTATGGCGTCTCCTATGTCGGCGGCACGAAGGACGCCTTGACCCTGGCCAACGACGATGCCGCCGGACTTGAGGGACTGCTGCGTGCCTCCTTCAGCAACGTGAACGACTCCCTGATGCCTGGGGCCGCCTTCTACATTGCCCACCCCGCCGGCCCGCTCTCCCTCGTCTTTCTGCAGGTGGTGACCGAGCTGGGCTGGAAACTGCGCCAAACCCTGGTCTGGGTCAAGGACCGGCTGGTGCTCGGTCATAGCGATTACCACTACATCCATGAACCGATCCTCTATGGCGTCCTCCCCGATGGTGGACGCCGAGGTCGCGGTGCTGCCGGGTGGTACGGGGATGATGCCCAGACCAGTGTGTTCGAGATACCCCGCCCGAGTGCCAGTCCGGATCACCCCACCAGTAAGCCCGTCGCCCTGGTGGCGGCGATGTTGAGCAACGGCACCAAGCGGGGAGATATGGTGCTCGATCCGTTCGGAGGATCAGGGAGCACGCTCATTGCCTGTGAGCAACTGGGCAGGAAGGCACGGTTGCTGGAGCTGGATCCCCGCTACTGTGATGTGGTGGTGAATCGCTGGAAAGCGCTCACTGGTCAGTCGGCGGAGCGTGTCTGTGTCCAGGACCGAGACAACGTCGACGTGCCCTGAGGCAAGGAATCCGACACTATGCCGCACAATCCGACACCTAGAGAGATCACTGGCAAGCGGCGACGCGCCGTTGAGGCGCTGCTCTCAACTGGGGAGGTCAGTGCCGCAGCGCGGGAGGCCGGGATTCATCGCGACACCCTCCATCGTTGGCTGAAGGAGCCGGTCTTCCTCCAAGCCGTGCGAGAGGCAGAGGCAGCGGCCCTCGATGAGCTCTCGCGCTTGCTCGTCAGGCTCGGTCGTACCGCAGCGGCCACCCTGGCCAAGGCGATGAGTGATCCGGCCGTGCCCTGGGCCACCCGGGTCCGCGCCGCCGATGCCTCGCTGTCGCGACTGCTCCAACTGCGGGAGCTGGCCGTCCTGGACGCGCGGGTGACGGAGCTGGAGCGGATGAGTGGCCTCTCGGGGGAGGAGCGGTGAAGGGGCAGGTGAATGTCTGGATCCGAACCGACCGAGTCGGGGCGCGGCTGGAGCGGGCGTCGTCGCGGCGGGATGCGACGCGGATGGCCCACGCCATGGGAGTCGATCCCGAGGCGTTGATCCGTGACGCAGAGGCTCTGGTAGGACGGGCACGGGCAGCGGGTGCGGTCACGCGGGAGGAGATCAACGCGTATGTCGCACACGAACTGAACATCGATCCTGACGAGCTGCGGACGGAGACCGAGCGGCTGGCGGCGATGCGGGCAAGATGAAGGGACTGGACCGGCGCCTGGCGCACGTGGAAGTCACCGCCCATCGACGGCAGCAGGTGGCGGCTCGCCTCCGCTACGACGTCTCAGACCTCACACCGCAGGAGCAACACGAGCTGGCGCTGCTGCTCGACCGAGTCGAGGCGTGCCCGCACGAGGCGTCGGCGCAGGTTCCACTGACACCTGATGAGCAGGGGAGACTCAAGGCACTGGTGGCGCGGATGCGGGTCGCGGAGCCGGGGCTCGGTGATGGAGCAGGGGTGAGGTGATGCCAACCACGGCGCTCGGGCGACGACTCGATCAGGTGACAGCGGAGCAGCGTCGGCAACGAGCCACGAGGCGTCGCGCTGATCTGGGGATGTTCAGTGATGAGGAGCTGGAGGAGCTGTGCGAGCTGGCACACAAGGCGGAGGAGGCCAACGCGGCGGGACAGCCGGTGGAGTGGACGGTGGAGGAGCTGACGGTTCTGGACCGCCTTGGGGAGCAGCAGGCAGCGCGCCGGCGATGGTCAGGCGACTGGCATCGCGCCTAGAGCGGGTCGAGCAGCAGGAGCGGGCACAACGGTCGGAGCTACGGGGCGGACCGCCTCGGACCACCACGTGACCGGAGCGACGACGGGTCGGGCCCGCCTCCCGGCCCGTCGTGCTGCCTCCATCCACCCGTGTGTGATGGCCTCGTCGCAAGCGCGGTTTCCAGTGCGCCCGTCATCAGCACCGCCCTCCCTACACCCGAGCGGGATCTCCTTAGGATGATGGACACCCATTCGTCCGTTCCCTCGCCTATGATGACATCGACGACTGTCGCGGCGAGCGGCACGATCGCCCCCGAGCAGGCGCTGCCCACCGACTCCGAGGAGGACGCCAGGATGGAACCGACCCAGCAGGTCGACCCACCCCCCGAAAGCTGGCGAGTCGTTGTGTTCACCGTGATCCCCGGGGGCGCCGTCTACCGGCTGGCCGATCAGGTCCTCTCCGCGATGGGACACCAGCTCGTCGGTGTCGTCACCACTCCCGGTCCCAAACGTCGACGCAGCACGACCTACCTCGAGGTGGTCGCTGCCGTTCGCCCCGGGGTGGATGTCCTTGTTTCCAACCACCCCGCGCGGTGGGCGGCGATGCTCGCCCCGCTGCAGCCGGACCTCATCATCTGCGGCGGCTTCCCCTGGCGGATTCCGCCCGCGGTCCTCGCCCTGCCCCGGCTCGGCGCGGTCAACCTGCATGATGCCCTGCTCCCCCGCGGCCGCGGTCCCAACGCCACCGGCTGGGCACTGCGCAACGACGAGTCGGAGACCGGCTTCACGATTCACCGCCTGACCCCCGAGTTCGACACCGGTCCGATCCTCGCCCAAGCCCGGGTGCCACTCACCGACGAGGATGACGCGGACACGATCTTCCCACGGATCGAGGCGGTGATCCCGGAGCTGCTACGGACGGCGCTAGAACGCATGGCGCGGGGGGAGGTGGGCGAGCCCCAGGACGAGGCCGCGGCGACTGAGGCGGGACTGTTCGAGGACGCCTGGCGCACCATCGACTGGGGTCGGCCGGCGCGGACCATCCACAACCAGGTCCGCAGCTGGATCGGCTTCCGGGATATCCCGCGGGGCGCGGTCGGGGTCGTCGACGGCACGACGCTGCAGATTGTCAAGACCAGGTTGCTGCCGCGACCGGACGCGGCCGAGCCGGTGCCGGTGCCGGGAACGGTGCTGGAACAGTCGCCGAAGCTGATCGTTGTCCAATGCGGGGAGGGTCCGCTGGCGATCGTCGCCTGGCACACCCTGACGATTCCTGCGAGCAGGGTGGACTCGTGATGGGTGCCGAGTCAGATGGTCGGGAGGTTACCGGGAGTCTCGTGATATTGCAGACGACAGGGCGGGCCGAGTCGTAGGGCCGAGCGTAGACGGCGAGCACGTCCTCCATGTGCCAGACGAAGGCCGGGTCGGCGGTCGGGGCGAGGCACCACTGCTCGCTCAGCCACGGCTTGAGGTCGTTTTTTTGAGCGTGCGCCGCACCGTCTCATGAGAGATCGTCTCCACGACCTCAAGGCGCACCAGCTCCCCCGCCAGCAAGCGCAACGTCCAGCGGGCCTGGCCCTCCGGCGGCGCCGAGCAGGTCAGGGCGACGAGGTGGGCCTCCTGCCGCCCGTCCAGGGCGCGTGTGTGGACCCGATCAGGGCGCTTGCGCGCCAGCGTCGACGTCAGACCCTCGATCACGAACTGGCGGCGGATGCGCTGCACCGTGACGGGATGGACATCGAGCGCCCCGGCGACGGCGGCGTCCGACCACCCCGAGCCCCCTTCCCCGTGGTCGGCGTTGAGGAGAATGCGGGCGCGGGTCAGCATCCGGGCCGGGGCGATCCCGGCACCGACGAACCCGCGCAGTTCGGCCCGCTGCTGGTCGGTCAGCAACACGCGGTACGGGTAGGCCATGGCGGGATCCTCCGGTGTGAGCCAACGCGACGATCTCCCCGGCCCCGCACGCGCCCTGCCACTGACCAATCAGCCGTGACACACCACTAGTCTTCGAGGGAAACGGTCCAAAGCTGGAACCAGTCCTCCGGCGGGTTGACGTACCCCTTGACCTTGGGCGAGAGCGCCAGTGGCGACCGATTGAAGGTAATCGGGATGTAGGCGGCGTCCTCCATGACCGCGATCCGCTGCGCTTCTTGGTACAGCTCGCGGCGCTTGTCCGGGTCGGCGGTGATCGCCGCTTCGTCGAAGAGCTTGTCGACCGCGGGGTTGCTGTAGTAGCCGGAGTTGGTACCATTCGGCGCTTGGAACTTGGAGTGGGCGATCAACTGGAACCAGTAGTCGGCACTCATCCCCCAACCAAGCTCCAACCCGCCAAACTCTGGCTTGAGACCGGTTCCCCAGTCGTGAAGATAGGTGACCCACTCGAACTTCTGGAGTTCGAGTTCGATCCCGATCGCCTTGTAGTCCTGCTGCATTCGAGCCACGACCTGGTCGAGGAAGCCGCCGTATTCGGCGACCATGAACGGCACCGTCACGCCATTCTCGTAGCCCGCCTTCTTGACGAGCGCCGCGGCCCGTTCCGGATCGTACTCCCAACCCTTCACGTTCGGATCGAATGCGCTGCAGCCGGGCGGGATGATCCCGTTCGCGACCGACTGACTGCCGTGGGCAAGATCGGCGACGATGCCCTCGCGGTTGAGCGCCAGATTCATCGCCTGGCGGATCTCCTTCTTCGCCGTGACCTCGTTCTTAAAGTTGAGGTACCAGTACTCGACGTACGGGCCGTCGTTCATCGAGACCGTGAACCCGGCCTCCTCCAACTCGGCGATATTGTCCGGGGGGATGAACAACCGGATGTCGGTCTCGCCCGCCTTCAGCGCTGAAATCGCCGCCTGCGGATCGGGGATGATCCGGAAGACGATTTTGTCCAGCAGCGCCTTGTCTGGCCCCCAATAGTCGGCGAAACGCTCCATCGTCGAGCTCTCGCCTTCCTTGCGCTCGACGAACTTGAAGCGGCCGGTGCCGACCGGCGCTTGGGCAAACCCCTCGTTGCCGGACTTCTTGACCGCCTCCGGTGAGACCATCAACGGTTCGCCGTAGCTCTGGTTCTGCATCCTCAGGAACTCGGCGAACGGTCGGTTCAGCGTCATCCGGATCGTGTAGTCGTCGATGATCTCCATCGACTCCAGCGGCTCGAAGGCATAGAAGGTAAAGCTGTTGGCGCGCGGATAGTAAAACTCGTAGTCCTTGTCCCAGATCCGGCGGACGTTGAAGTCGACGGCGGCGGCGTTAAAGTCGGTACCGTCATGGAACTTGACGCCCTGACGCAGCGTGAAGGTGTAGACCAGTCCGTCCTCGGACACCTCCCAGCTCTCGGCCAAGCACGGTTCCAGCTCCGGGAACGTGCTTTCCAGGTCGGTCAGGTTCTCGCGACTGAGTCCTTCGAACATCTGGAGGGTGTGCTTGTAGGTGTCCCACCCGCCGGTCGCGTGCGGATCGAAGATGTCCGGCGCCGTCGGCACGCTAACGATCAAGGTGCCGCCCGGATGCTCCTCCGCGGCGACGGCGCGAACGCCGAGGGTGGCGGCCCCGGTGACGCCACCCAGCAGTCGCGCCGCGCCGGCGGCGGCCACTCCTTTGATCGTGCTCCGCCGCGTCGCCGATTGAGCGAGCGCATCGGTGATCGCTGTCGCCGCCGCCGTGTCCCGTCGCTGGTCGTCGCTCATCGCTCGTCTCCTTATCCGCTCTACGAAGCCGTCTTTGATCGCCGCGATGCCAGCGCGCCCAGGGATGCCGAGTCGCGCCGCGTCTTAGTCCCGTCCACTCTCCTCCTTTCCCGTCGACGCCGTCATTGCTTCGCCGTCGGGGATCGATCCCGGGTAGAGATGACAGGCGACCCGCTGCCCCGCACCTTGGCCGACGAGGCGGGGCTCAACCCGGCGACAGATGTCCATCACGTATGGGCATCGCGTGTGAAACCGGCACCCGCTGGGAGGCGCGATCGGGCTGGGGACATCGCCGGCAAGCACGATCTGCTCCCGTCGCCGCCCAACCTCGGGCACGAGGACGGCGGAGACGAGGGCTTTGGTGTAGGGGTGCAGGGGGACGGCGTGCAATTGCTCGCTCGGCCCCTCCTCGACGATCTTGCCGAGGTACATCACCACCGTCGTGTCGCAGAAGTACTCGACGACGTTGAGGTTGTGGCTAACGAAGAGGTACGTCAACCCCAGGTCACGCTTGAGATCGTTGAGCAGGTTCAGGATCTGGGCCTGGACCGAAACGTCGAGCGAGGAGGTCGGCTCGTCGAGGACAACGAACGACGGATCGAGGGCGAGCGCGCGGGCGATCCCGATCCGCTGCCGCTGCCCACCGGAGAACTCGTGCGGGTACCGCGTCGCCATCTGGGCCGCGAGGCCAACACGCTCCAGCAACGCCCGAGCCCGCTGCTCCGCCTCGCGCCGGGACGCCTCGCCGTGGATCACGAGCGGGCGACCAACGATCTCGCCGGCGGATCGGCGCGGGTTGAGCGACGAGTGCGGATCCTGGAACACGATCTGCATCCGCCGCCGCAACCGGCGGACCGCGGCCGGGCTGGCGGCGGTGAGGTCTTCGCCGGCGAAGCGAATCTCCCCCGCCGTCGGCTCGATCAGCCGCAGCAGCAGACGTCCGGTAGTGCTCTTGCCGCAACCGCTCTCGCCGACCAGACCGACGGTGGTCCCCGCCGGGATGGTCAACGACACGCCATCGACGGCACGGACGGCGGCGCCCGATCGCTTGAACAACGAGCCGCTGGCCAGGGGGAAGTGTTTGACGAGACCGCGCGCCTCAACGAGGGGCGGCGCGGGTCCGTTGCCAGCGACGACGGTTGCGGCGGCAGTCAGCGTCTCCATCTAGTCCTCATCGCTGACCGCGGGTCGGTCCTCGACCGTCGCCAGGCGCCGACCCCGCTGGCCGGGGCGCGGGATGGCGCCGAGGAGGGCGCGGGTGTACGGGTGCTCGGGGTGAGCGAGGACGCGGGCGACAGCGCCGCTCTCCACCACCCGACCGCGGAACATGACGACGACCTCGTCGCAGAGACGCGCGATCACGCCGAAATCATGGGAAATCAGGATGATCGCGCGATTGGGGTCGGTCGCGATCTGATCGAACAATTCCAGGATCTGGGCCTGGATTGTAACGTCGAGGGCGGTGGTCGGCTCGTCGGCGATGAGAAGCTCCGGGTTGCACGACAGGGCCATCGCGATCAGAACCCGCTGGCGCATGCCGCCAGAGAGTTGGTGCGGGTAGGAGACGAGCTGACGCGCGACGGCCGGGATGCCGACCTGCCGCAGGAGAGCGGCGGCGCGCTCAAGCGCCGCGGAGCGCGTCATCCCCTCGTGGACGACGAGCATGTCCCCCATCTGGCGACCGATCGTCAGCGCCGGGTTGAGAGCGGTCATCGGGTTCTGAAAGATCATCGCCATCCGCTTGCCGCGCAGGTCGCGCATCGCGGCCTCGTCGCGGCGCACGAGGTCCTCGCCATGGAACCGGATCTCACCGGCGACGATTCGGCCGGGAGCCGGCACCAGCCGCATGATCGCGTTCGCCGTCATGCTCTTGCCCGAGCCGGACTCGCCCACGATGCCGACGACGGAGCCGCGGCGGACGCGGAAGCTGACCCCGTCGACCGCGGGCGCCGGCTGCTGGCGTGGCCGCGGGAACTCGATCCGGAGGTCCCGCACCTCCAACAGCATCTCGCCGGCCTCCCGGCCGGTCGCCGACGGCGCGGCCGCGGCGACCCGGCGGCCGGCGGCAGTGTCGGTCGCGGTCATGTCGTGCCCCGCGGGTCGAGCGCGTCGCGCAGCCCGTCGCCGACGAAGTTGAAGGCAAGGGCGACGAGGAGGATCGCCAGGCTCGGGATCAGGACGACGTGGGGGGCAACGGAGATCATCCCCTTGCCGGTGTTGACCATCGCGCCCCAGTCGGCGGTCGGCGGGTTGGCGCCGAGTCCGAAGAAGCTCAACCCGGCGGCAACCAGGATCATGAAGCCAACCAACACCGTCGCGTAGACGACCAGCGGCGAGATCACGTTCGGCAAGATCTCGTGGCGGATCAACTCAAAGTTGCCCGCCCCGGTCGCCCGCGCCGCCTCGACGAACTCCTGCTCGCGGGTGGTGACGACGGCGGTGCGCACGACGCGGGTCATGTACGGGATGAGGATGAAGCCGATGGCGACGATCTGATTCCGCGGCCCGGGGCCGAGCGCGCCGGCGATCAAGATCGCGAGGAGGACGATCGGGAAGGCGAAGAAGACGTCGAGCACCCGCATAATGACCTGATCGACGGCGCCGCCGTAGAACCCCGACGCCAGCCCGAGGACGAGCGCGACGAGGGCCGCGATCACGGTCGGCGTCACGCTGATGAAGAGGGAGAGGCGGCCACCCCAGATCAACCGGCTGAGGATGTCCCGCCCCGCTTCGTCGGTGCCAAGCAGGTGCCCATCGACGCCCGGCGCGGCGTGGCGGATCCCGGCAAACCCGAAGTCTGGATCGTCCGGGGCAACCCAAGGGGCGAACACCGCCGCCAACGTCACCACGAGGAGGATCGCCAATCCGATCACCGCCGCCTTGTCCGTGCCGAACCGGCGCCAGATCGCGGCCAGGCTCGACTCCGGCGCCAACTCGGCGACGACGTGGGTGTCGCGCGGAATCGCGAGAATCTCGTCCATCGCCTGCCCCATCCCCACCCGGCGCGTCCGGCTGCCGGCTCCCGCGTTGCTCCCGCGGGCATCGTGTCTAACGGACCTTGCTTCGCGGGTCGAGCGCGGTGTTGGCGACGTCGACCACCAGGTTGACGGCGACGAACCAGACGGCGATCACCAGCACCGACCCCTGCACGACCGCGATATCGCGTGCGCTGATCGCTTTGTACAGCGCCTCCCCCAATCCGGGCCAGGCGAAGATGTACTCGGTGAAGACGGCGCCGCCAAGGAGGAAGCCGACCTGCAACCCGGAGATGGTAATAATCGGCGGCAGCGCGTTGCGCAGCGCATAACGGAGAATGACGAGCCGTTCCGGCAAGCCGTTGGCCCGGGCCGCCTTAATATACTCCTGATTGAGCACGCCGACCATCGCCGAGCGGACCATGCGGGCGATGATCGCGGCCGGCGGGATGGCGGTTGTCAGCGATGGCAGGACCAGGTGACGCAGCAGATCGAGCCGCCCTCCCTCGCCGCGCAGGTCGCGCATGCCCTGGACTGGGAAGAAGTGCCACTGCACCGCGAACAGCACGATCAACCCGAGACCGACGACGAAGGTCGGGATGTTGGCGAGGACCAGCGTCAGCCCCATGACCGCCCGGTCGGTCGGCCTGTGCTGCTTCGACGCGGCGACGAGACCGGCAACGATCCCAAGCGGAAGCGCCAGAATCAACGAGCCGGTGAGGAGGATCGCGCTGTTGCGCAGCCGCTCGGCGAGGAGGTCGGTGACGGACATGTTGTTGGAGAAGGAGCGGCCGAGATCGCCCTGCAGGGCGTGACCAAGCCACTTGCCGTACTGGACGAGGATTGGCTGGTCGAGACCGAGATACCGGCGGTACTCGTCGACCGTCGCCTGGGTCGCCAACGGCCCGAGCAACGCCCGCGCGACATCGCCCGGAATCAACTGCATGGCGACGAAGACGACGAACGAGACGCCGAGGAGGACCGGGATCGTGCCAACCAACCGCCGGGCGACGTACCCAATCATCGTGCCACCCTCCTCGCCATTGTTGCGGCTCAGTCCCGCTTCGGCACGCGACGCTAGAGCGCGAAGCCGTTGCGCCGGGACCGTCTCGCGCGCTGCCGAAAGCAGCGGTAGTATACCGGGTGGACGGCAAACGGGGTGCCCGCCCGACACCGCCGTGGGGCCGTCGCCGATGACGTCCTCGCCATCGCCCGCGGCCGTGCCTTGCGACGATAGCGCGCGGAGCATGGCGGGCGTCGTCTCCCGTCGGTACGGGTTCACCGGAGGATTCGTCGGATGGCAGGCGTTAACAGCGCGAACAGCATCACCGGGACGGACCTCTGTCGGCTCTCCGCGGCCGAGCTGGCAATCGCGTACCGCGCCCGCCGTCTGTCGCCGGTCGAGGTCACGGAGGCGGCGCTGACTCAGATCGAACGGGTCAATCCCAGCCTCAACGCCTTCGTCACCGTAACCGCCGACCTGGCCCGGACGATGGCGCGGCGGGCGGAGGCGGCGTTCGCCTCCGGAGCGGTCCGGGGCCCGCTCGACGGCGTGCCGGTCAGCATCAAGGATCTAGTGCCGACCAAGGGCGTGCGGACGACCTCCGGCTCGCGCATCTACGCCGACCATGTGCCGGACGAGGACGCGCCGATCGTCGAGCGGTTGAAGGCGGGCGGCGCCGTAATCCTCGGCAAGACGGCAACCCCCGAGTTCGGCTGGAAATCGCCGACGACGAGCCCGCTGCTCGGGCCGACGCGCAACCCGTGGCACCCGGAGCGAACCTCGGCTGGGTCGAGCGGCGGCGCCGGGGTCGCTGTCGCGACCGGGATGGGACCAATCGCGACCGGCTCCGACGGCGGCGGCTCGATTCGGCAACCAGCCTCGTTTTGCGGCGTGGTCGGTTTCAAACCGACCTTCGGTCTCGTCCCCCATTATCCCCCCGGCAGCGTCGAGTCCTTCGGCGCAGACGGCCCGATGAGCCGCACGGTGCGCGACGCGGCGGCGCTGCTCGACCTCATGGCCGGGTACGATCCGCGCGATCCACTCTCGGCGCCGGTCCCGGCCGTCGCCTACGCCGCGGCCTGCGACGGCGGCGTCCGCAGCCTGCGGGTCGCGTGGAGTCCGGATCTCGGCTACGCCGCGGTTGACGCGGAGGTGCGCGAGATCACGGCCGCGGCTGCTCGCCGCTTCGCGGAGTTGGGATGCGAGGTGGAGGAGGCCGATCCCGGCTGGCCCGATCCCTACGAGCTATTTCACACCTTGTTTTACGGTCTCGTCGGCGGCGCGGTTGACCGCTTTTTGCCGGAGTGGCGGGGTAGCCTCGATCCGGGGTTGGAGCGGCTCGTCGAGGCGGGCAGGCGGGTGACGGCGTTCGAGGTAGCGCGGGCGAACCTGCTTCGCAACGAGCTGCGGCAGACGGCGGTCCGGTTCTTCGAGCGGTACGACCTGCTGCTGACGCCGACGATGACGCTCCCACCCTTCGCGCTTGGCATCGATTTCCCGCCGGAGGTCGACGGTCGGCCGGTGACCGGTATGCAGTGGACCGCCTTCACCTTCCCCTTCAACTTGACCGGGCAGCCGGCGGCGAGCGTTCCCGCCGGCTGGACGCGCGATGGCTTGCCGGTTGGGCTGCAGATCGTCGCCCGGCGCTGGGAGGATGCTCTGGTCTTCCGGACCGGCGCCGCGTTCGAGGCGATTCAGCCCTGGGCGGATCGCTGGCCGCCGACGGCGTGATGTCCGACCGAGTGAGCGGAGGAAGGGGACGAGTGGCGGAGAGCGGCCTAACCGGATCCCGGACGATCGATCTCAACAGCGACCTCGGGGAGGGCTTCGGCGCCTTCCGCGCCGGCGACGACGCCGCGCTGTTTCCGCTGATCTCGAGCGCCAACGTCGCCTGCGGCTTCCACGGCGGCGACCCGCGGGTGATGGAGCGGACGGTCGCCGCCGCCAAAGTGCACGGGGTCGCGGTCGGCGCCCACCCCGGCTTCCCCGATCTCGTCCGATTCGGTCGGCGCGAGCTGGCCGCCACGCCGGACGAGGTCCGCACCGACACGCTCTATCAGATCGGCGCGCTCGACGCCTTCTGCCGCGCTGCCGTCGTCCGACTCCAACACGTCAAGACCCACGGCGCTCTGTACAACCGCGCCGTCAAAGATCCCGACCTCGCGGCGGCGATCGCGGCTGCCGCCGCCGCCTACGACCGCGGCCTGATCTTCCTCGCCCAGCCCGGAACCACCCTCCTCGCGGCGGCGGCGGCGGCCGGATTGCCGACGGCGCGCGAGGGGTTTGCCTACCGCGCCTACAACGACGACGGCACCCTCGTCTCGCGCCGCCTTCCTGGCGCCATCATCGCCGAGCCGGAGATCGGCGCCGATCGCGCCCTCCGGCTCGTCGCCGAGAGCAAGCTGACGACGATCGACGGACAGGAACTGACGCTGACAATCAACTCGCTCTGCATCCACTCCGATACGCCCGGCGCGGTCGCCATGGCGCGGGCGATCCGCCGCCGCTTCGACGCCGCCGGGATCGCGGTCCGCCCCCTCCGGCCCCGATGAGCGCGGCGAACGACGGCGACGGATTGGTTTTCCGGCCGCTGGCCGAATCGGGCTTGCTGGTCGAGTTCGACGACGCGATCGACCTCGCGATCACGACGCGGGTGATGGCCGTTGTCGCCGCCATCGACGCGGCGATGCTGCCTGGTCTGCTCGATGTCGTTCCGTCCTATCGGACGATCCTGCTCTCGTTCGACCCGCTCCGAACCGACGGCGAGACGATCGCCGCCGAGGTGCGCCGGTGGGCAGTGAGGTCAGCTGCGACAGAGACGCCGCCGGCACGCGAGGTGACGATTCCTGTTGCCTACGGGGGCGAGCATGGACCGGACCTGGCCGGGGTCGCGGCGCACACCGGTCTCGCCGCGGCCGACGTCATCGCCCGGCACGCGGCGGCGGACTATGTGGTCGCCTGCATGGGGTTTGCGCCCGGGTTCGCCTTCCTCGTCGGGTTACCACCGGAGCTGGCGACACCGCGGCGGTCGAACCCGCGGATCCGCGTCCCGGCCGGCTCGGTCGGGATCGGCGGGGCGCAGACTGGGGTGTACCCGTTGGCAACGCCGGGCGGGTGGCACCTGATCGGGCGGACGCCATCACGGCTATTCGATCTCGACCGGGCGGAGCCGTTCCTGCTGGGGCCGGGGGATCGGGTCCGGTTCCGGGCGATCGCCGAGGAGGAGTATGACGCGATCGCGCCGGCGCCAGGGGGGCAGGATCCCGAGCTGAGCCGACGAAGCCCTCTCAAGAGGCCTGGAGCGGTGGGATTGGCGCCGGTTCCGCCGCATGCCGATGGCTGACCACTCACTGCTCGTTGTCGAGCCGGGGTTGCTGACGACGGTCCAGGACCTGGGGCGGCCGGGGGCGATGCGGTTTGGAGTGGCGCCGGGTGGGGCGCTCGACCGGGCGGCGTTGATTCTCGGCAACCGGCTGGTCGGGAATCCGGCGGGTGCGGCTGGGTTGGAGATCACCTTCCTCGGCCCGCGGCTGCGATTCGGCGCCGCGACGGTCGTCGCGCTGACGGGCGCCGACCTTGGGGCAACGCTGAACGGGGCCGCGGCACCGTGCTGGGTACCGGTATCGGTCGCGGCCGGCGACGAGATCGGGTTCGCGCCGCCGGTGAACGCCACGGGCGCGCGGGCGTATCTCTGCGTCGCCGGGGGGATCGCCGTCGCGCCGGTGATGGGAAGCAGGAGCACCGATCTCTTCGGCGGGTTCGGCGGCTGGCGGGGTCGGGGCCTGCGGGCAGGCGACCACTTGCCGCTCGGCGAGGCAGGCGCCCCGTTAGCCGACCTCCCGCGACTCCGCCTCGTCGCGCCGCCGCCGCGGCACGACCCCACCGATCCGGTCCGGATCGTTCTCGGACCGCAACAGGAACGCTTCACGGACGAAGGGCTGGCGACCTTCCTCGGGGCCGCCTTCGCCGTCTCGGCGAAGGCCGACCGGATGGGGGTGCGACTGACGGGACCGGCGATCGCGCACCACCACGGCGCCGACCTGATCTCGGAGGGGATCGCCCACGGCGCGGTCCAGATTCCGGGCGACGGTGCGCCGATCGTGCTGCTGGCGGCGCGACAGACGGTCGGCGGCTATCCGAAGATCGCGACGGTGATCGGCGCCGATCTCGACGGACTGGGCCAGCGACGGCCCGGCGACCCAGTCCGCTTCATCGCGGTCGACGTGCCGGCGGCGCGGGCACTCACCCGCGACTATCTGGACCGGTTGGACGCCGGCGCGGTGATCACCGCGCTACCTCCGGCCACCGGCTGGTCGCCGACGGAAGGAACTGACGCTCCAAGCGACGACGAGGGCGGAGGCGATGCGGCAGGTGGCTGGGACGCGGCGGCAGTGGCGCACCTGATCGGGGCCCTGCGCGAAGCGGGGGTCAGCTACCTCCGATTGGAGGTCGCGACGGCGGGGATCAACCTCGAATTGCGCCGCGGACCCGACGGCGAACTGGTGCCGGCGGCTACCGAGGGGGCGGTGGCCGCGTCGAAGCCGGACCGGGACAAGGATCTCGTCACGGCGCCGGTGCTTGGCATCTTTTACCGCCGGACCGGGCCGGACCAACCGCCGCTCGCCGAGGAGGGACATCGGGTCGAGGCCGGTCAACCGCTGGGGCTGCTAGAGGTGATGAAGACCTACCACGAGGTGACATCGCCACACGCCGGGGTTCTCATCGCCTTTCTGGTCGAGGATGGGCAATTCGTGGAGTATGGCGAGCCGATCGCGCGCGTCAATGCGCGGGGTTGAGCAGGAGGACGACAGCGACAGGCCGTGTCGACTCCGTGACCAGTGGCCAAGCGAGCGGTGCGACGATCGCTCTTCGGCGCGACAAGGTCGAAGCCGGTCTAGTGGTGCGTCAGGCATCAAACGCTGGGTAGAGGCGGCGGAGCTTGGTGCGGGCGTCGGTGGTGGTGAACTGCCAGCGGATGGCCGCGGCGGCGGTGTTGCGCCGCTCGGTCCAGGCGGCGACCGCCCGCTCCATCGTCTCCCGGTCGGCGAAGCGCTGGCCGAGACACTGCCGCTGCAGGACGCTCAGCTCCAGCTCCGCCATGGTGAGCCAGCTGCCGTGCTTGGGGGTGTGATGGATCTCCAGCTTGTCGGTCAGGCGCCGGGCCACGGCGGGGGGGAAGGCGGCATACAGCGACGCCGGGGAGTGGGTATTGAGCTGGTCGAGGACCAGGACAACCTTGTCGGCGTTCGGGTCGTGGACATCGAGCACATCCTTGACGCAGCGCGCGACATCGAGCCGGGTCCGCTGCGCGTCGACCAGCACGTGGCGCCAGCCCCGCAGCGGCTCGGTCACGAGGAAGAGATTGGCCACTCCGCCGCGGACATACTCGGGATCGCGCCGGGCGGGGCGGCCGGGCGCCGGAGGCAACGGGAGCCGGACCTCCCCGAGCAGTTGGCGGCTGGTCTCGTCGAGGCAGACGACCGGGCGCTGGGGATCGCCGCATCCGACCAGCCAGGACCGCCCTCGCCGTGGTCGGCCTTGAGCAGAATGCGGGCGCGGGTCAGCATCCGCGCCGGGGCAATCCCGGCGCCAACCAGACCGCGCAACTCGGCGCGCTGCTGGTCGTCAAGGACCACACGGTACGGGTACGCCATGGCAGCACCTCCGAGGCGGGCGGCGAATCGGTCCGACCTCCCCAGCACCCTCCCTGCCACCGGCACTTCACTCCTGACGCACCACTAGGCCGTGTTTGCATACCTACAGCCAGAGGAGGATAGCGACGATCGTGAGGCCCGCATGGTAGGTCGCGGCGAGCTTGTCGTAGCGGGTGGCAATGGCTCGGTGCTGCTTGAGGCGGTTGATGAGGCGCTCAACGCGGTTGCGCTGCCGGTAGGCGGCGCGGTCGAAGCGCGGATTTGGGCGCTGGTCGCGCCGGGTCGGGATCACCGCCCCGATGCCCCGGCGACGCAGGTTCCCGCGCGCCGTCGGGCTGCTGTAGCCCTTGTCCCCGACCACGCGCTGCGGCCGCAGCCGGGCTGGCCCCCGACCCGGCCGCCGCCCCGCCCCACGGTCCAGCAGCGCCGGCAGCGCGTGCTGCTCGTGACGCTCCCCACCCGTCAGCACCCAGGCGATGGGCTTGCCGCCTCCCTCGGCGCGCAGGTGGAGCTTGGTTCCCCAGCCGCCACGGCTGCGACCGAGGGCCTGATCGCCCCCTTTTTCGCCCCCGCCGCGTGGGGGTGCGCTCGGACCGACGTGCCGTCGGCGAAGTGCAGCGCCCAGTCCAGCTCCCCTGCCGCGTTCCCCTCGGCCTGGAGCGCCGCCAGGACCCGCTCCCAGACCCCGGCCCGCTGCCAGCGGCGGAAGCGCGAGTATGCCGTCTGCCACGGGCCATAGCGTTCCGGCAGGTCGCGCCACGGGGCACCGGTGCGCAGCCGCCACAGGATCGCCTCGATGATGGTCCGGTGCTCGCGGTTCGGCTTGCCGGTCGCTGGCTTCTCCGGCGGCAGGTGGGGCATCAGCTTCGCCCACTGGTCGTCGGTGAGTTCTCGTCGCTCGTCCATGCCCCAAGGCTACCCTACCTATGCAAACACGGCCTAGTTGGCCTCCCATCAGGCCCTCACCCTGACACTCCCCGCCACTCGCCAATTGGAGCAGGATGCACGCCGCCGGAGCCGGAGCCGCCACGAGGTATTGGCCGGCGCCCTCTTTCGGATCACTCCGTGAACGACGCCACGGGGGCCGCCTGTCCTGGTTCCCAGGAAGAGCGGCTGTGGCAAACGGCCGTCCGGCAGAAGCACCCGTCGCTTTCCAGATGTCGATGCCGCTACCAATCCCTGGGTTTCACGATCGCCCGGTTCCCCGATCCCATGACGGTCACCGGGAACTGAGCGTGCCGCAACTCGACCAGAGGGAGATTCCGGGCTTTGTCGGCTGCCGATCGCAACTCCACCGCCGCGCCGCGACTCGGGTGGTTGTTCGGAACGTACACGACATGCTCGATGTCGGGGAAACGGGAACGCACGAGCGATATCGCCGGGACGAGGTCGGAGTCACCAGTGACCAGGACAAAGCGCTCGGCGAGTCCTCGATATGCGTCGTCGAGCATCTGAAGCGCGATGTTGACGTCGGTCTGCTTCTCTTCCGGCCGCATGAATGCGCGCTTTCCCGCGAAGGTGCACGGTTGAACCCGGCATGTCATCGGCTTATACATGTACCGTCCGAGTACGACGGTGACCTTCGGCAACGTGCCCAGTGCGGCCAGGAATGTCTCCTGATTTGGCCGGTGCGGACCGTCGATCAGCGCGGTGAAATAGTGAATCCGCTGGATATCATCATCTGGCCGCACGAGTGCGAAGTACTTCTCAAGGTTCAGCCACTTCCACGCGGTGTTGCGGACCGCGCCGTAGTAGAGGTTGAACCCGTCAATGTAGACGATCGAGCGCTTGGGCATAGTCACACCTTGGGGCGAAAAAAAGAGCGGCCCCGAAGGGCCGCCCAACCGGACTCAGGTCCGGGGAGTTGTATCGTCAGTTTAGCCCATTTCAGACCGTTTTTCAACTCCGGCGCTCGGTTTGTGAAACCTGCTTGCGACGGAAGCGATACTTATACCACAGTCCCGGTGAGGGTGGCAGGCTCTCCTCCCACCCCTCGGCCACGAGCTGACGGCGAAACGCGTCGAGGACAGCTCGCAGCTCAGGCGTCTCACGGCGGGTACCGTACGAGAGCATCGACGCCGATCGGCAGGCCGCACGCGGTCGCCCCGCATGGTCCATCGTCATCAACACGAAGAAGGAACTGCGCGCGATCTGGGCGGGCTGCCGCTTCACCTTCGTCCGCTTGCTGTGAAACTGGAGTTCAATCATCGCGGTCACCACCGACGGAACGCTCGAAGCTGCCCGCCGCTGAGAGAGAATGGCAGCCCCGCGCTTCTTGGCCTCATGGACTTTGGCTGCACTCTCACGGTATGGTTGTCGCATCACCGGATACGTATCATGGACCGTTCCGCCGCATTGAGGGCAAATCCTGACACCGCGTGGGGTTGTCGCGTCGCACTGACATTTCATCGCCGCTACGCCTCTAGGCTGTGACACCGTGTCCGCGGATTCACCTTCGCCGATTGGGCCATCGTTGCTCGAGCTGCCGACCCAACTCGAGGATATCTTGCCAACTGTCTCGTTCCTCGCCTTCGAGCTTCTGTCGCCGGATCTCCGGATGGTCAATAAGGTTGTCGTATCGGTAGCCATAGAATCGGTCGACGTAGTCGATGCCAATGAGCTTCCGGTCGACCAGGTACTTCATCCGCTCGAAGAATCCCATATAACTCTCAACGTCCGCCCACTCCTGCGCGGTGTCAGGTCCCCTTTTTCCATCGGCCCATTGACCTCCGGGACGTAGTCGCCGGTGAATTTCATCGAAGGAGCGCGCACGCTCATCCAGGCGTAGAAGCAAGTCAGCGGACGCAATCTGGTCCGTCCGCTTTAAAGCGAACCACGATACCCACGTCGCCACACCCGCGAGGATGACGGCAAACGCCGTGATAATGTCGGGCAAGGCATGTCCCTTGTCTGCTATCGGCTTCTATTCCTCGTTCGCTCATCAACCGACCAATGTGCTCGATTCCATGTGAAACCTGTTCCGTGTCACGGCGCTCGGTGCTCCGAGACGCGGATGGAAGTTTCTACAAGAGAGCTTGGTCTCAGGCTGAATGAGCATCACGAGTCAGCCGAGCGACGACGCCGGTATCTCCGATCCCACCAAGCCTGTGCCTGATACTCCGTCGCCTCCTCCCATCCCAGCACCTCGATGTAGTCTTGAAAATCGTCCCAAAACGCCTGAACTCCCGACGTCATCTGGTGCTCCGCGAGGGTCGGGATTGCCACCGAACGGAACAGTTCCCGCCGCCCCCGGTGCGCGTCAGTGACTTGGAACACCAAGACGGCCGCGCCGCGTTCCCACCCCGGTCCCTGATCCGCGTCATCCGGGTTGGTTGGCACCCGCACAAAGACAAGCTACGCCTCAAAGGAGGTCGCTGCCTGAGCGGACACGCCTAAGGCGGACTGCGATCGCGGCGATGATGGTCCAGCTGGTCGGCGTACCGTGCCTCCAACTGATGCCCCGGGAGGCTTGGGCCGGGAGCGGAACTTACGAAATCCCATCGGCGTGTAATGCGGACGAGCGAGCCGAGACGTGCGCTCCGCAGGAGCCCCTGGGTGGAGCAACCATCCACACTGGGGGCAGTGACGGATAGAGGACGGTACCCGCGCACCACACTGGCACTCCAACGCCGACAAATCTCCCCTACGACAAAACGGCCCAACTCAAGATGCCGGTTGGTGCCGCTCGATTCTCCAACGGTTCGTACTCCTAGAATCAGCTCGCATTCGGGGCATGCGAGTGGCGGCCGGAGACCGCACTATTCTGCGCTATCACGTCAGCCCCAGCGCCTGTTTGAACCACCGCACGGCCTGCTCGCCTTTGATCCGGCTGCGATCATCCATGCTCCGGGTGTGGGCCAGGGGGTTACGTAGCTCGTTGATGTGAGAAAAGGCGTCACGCAGCGCCGACTTTGACCCGAAGCTTGCCTCGACGCGCGGCCAGGTCTCCGACGCGAGGATGATCCGCTGGAGGTCGAGCAGTAGCGCCGATTCAAGCAACGCGGCCGTCGACGTGGCGTGCCCAGGTGTGACCCGATTACCCAATTGCTTCTTCTGCTCCTCGACCAGCTTCTCGCGCATCTCCGGCGGGAGTCCGTCCGCGGCGGGACCGAGCGTCCGAAGGATGAGGTTGCGAAGGGCAACCTCGACCGCTTTCACCTCCGCGTGCAGGTCGTGCAACGTCTCCGGGGCAAAGTAGTCGTACGCCTCGAGGCAGAGGCGCCTGGTGCGGTATTCGCCGAAGGCCGCCTCGTCCTTGCGCTTGACGATCGGGAAGGTGTCGAGGATGTAGGCGAAGTCGTCGCGGCTCAACCCGTAGAGGTGGGCGTAGATGCCGTCGAGCTCGGCCCGCAGGTGCACCCGACGTTCCTCGTCCCAGACGAAGGGCGGACCGTCATAGCCGCAGTCGCGGACGAACGGCGCCATGTCGTGGGCGGTGTAGACCAGCTCCAATACGCGGGGAACGATCTGATCAAGCAGCGCCGGGGTGTAGGTCTCGGGTGGGAGGACGGGAAGTTGCTTGACGATGAAGAAGTTTAGGTGGGTGCCACCCGCCTTCTGTCGGGTCGCAAAATCGAAAGCAAAGGAACTGCAGTCCGCCTGAAGTGCACAAACGACCTTCGCTGCGGGTTTTTCCATCTCGAGGATCGGCAAGGAGTTTGCCACTCCGGCCCACGGCACGATCGAGAAGATCGCTGTCCGCTCATTGGTGGAGTTTGTAATGTCGCGAAAGCCGAGGAACCAGTCGGTATGTCGTCCGTTCGACGAGCTTGCAGCCCGCTCCACCTCCCGCTCGTCGACCCAGTAGCGGGGGAGGGCGACACACGACGGATCGGCGTGCTCGGCGGGGGTGAGGTCGCGGGCGCGCTCGGCTTCGGGCGGGCCTTCGTAGGTCGCGAAGCGATGGTCGAACTGGTGGATGAGCTTTGCTTCGTAGAGAGGCAGCCATTCGGCGTTCCCGTTGCGGAAACGGCCGTCTGGGTCGAGGTGGGCGCCCGCCCCTTCCAGCTCCGCCCGGGTGCGGAAGAGGTGCGACGCGGTGTTCATCATGAACATCAACTTGAATGTGACGCCCCAAGGATTGTCTTCATTGTCTCCCTCTCGCACCAGAACGGGCGCGGCCCGATAGAGCTGTTTAGTCAATTCAGCGTCGCGAGCAGTGCGGAAGATGGGACAGGTGCGGGTGTTGGGATTGAGCAGGGCGATCTCGGCGGCGGCGAGGGTGAAGCGCCGCTCCGGGTCGCGCAGCTCGGCCGGTTGAAGCAGGAAAAAGGCGGCCTCGAACGGCGCCGCCGGTCGCTCCGCCCCAGTCGTCGTCAGCAACGAGAACTTATAGGAGCGATGCACGCCAGGGAAAATCCCGTCCCGGTTCTCGAAGTCGAAGAGGCTGACCAGGTGCCCCTCGTCGACCAGCCAGCGGAAGAAGTACTGATTGAAGCTATCAGTCGCTATCCCCGAGGGTACGATGATCCCAGCTCGGCCAGAGGATCGAAGAATGACGGTTACCAACTCGGCAAACAGAGGAGCAGTATTGAGACGTCCAAAACTCGTCTTCGGGTAACGAGCGCTCTGATGGATAAACCCCTGAACTCCCTCAACGTCACGAACGGCTAACTCGTAATTTCGGTACTGGCTAGGGTTCGCCTCGCGGAGACGTTCTATTCTGCGTGCTCGCGCGGCAAAGTTTGGCGCGTCAGCAATGTCAGGTGCGGTTACTCTAAAATGCTCCTGCGGATCTAGTTGTATTTGGTCCCACGGCGGGTTGCCGAGAATGCAGTCGAAACCGGGGTCGTCAAGGGCGAAGACCTCCTCGAACTCCAGGTGCCAGTGGAAGAAGTCATGCCGCCACGACAGGTCGCGCGCCAGGCGGACCGTCCGGTACGACGCGGTCGTCCGGTAGGCGTCTGCCTTCCCCTTCGTGATGTAGTCGATCAGGTGGGGGTCACGGGCCAGGCGCTGCCAGGCGCCCTGCGTCGGCGGGTCCGCCTCGCCCGCCTGCAACGGCCAGAAGAAGGCCGCCGTCCAGAGATCTGCGGTCAGGCGCTGGCGGAACATCTCCGGCGAACGCTGGTGCTGGTTGTAGATCCGCGCCTTCTCCGCGGCCTCCTCCAGGGTCTCCTCGTCCTCGCGCAGTGCCGTGAAGTAGCGATGGACCGACGCCGGGTCGGTGAAGCTCGTCGGGTGATACTCCATCGGCAGCGGCGCGTTCCCCCGCCGCTCCTGCCGGTTCCGCCCCTTGACCCCCCTCGCGTAGGTCCGGTCGTCGCCCGTCACCGGGTCGAACGCCTCGTCGGGCACACCCTCCGCCAGCGCCGCCTCGGTGGCCCCGACCAGCGAGTTGCCCTGCTTGATCCGGTGCTCCAGAAAGCCGAGCGGCTTTCCGGGGCTGTGCCCTTCCAACCAGAGCGCCAGCTTGCAGAGGTCGACCGCCAGCGGGTTCTGATCGACGCCGTAGATGCAGTGGGCGATCGCCTCGCGCACCCCCTGCCGCGCCTGGGCCGGGTCCGGCTCGGTATCGCCGGCATCGAGCCGCGCCACCTCCCGCCCGATCCGCCGCGCCGCCGCCAGCAGGAAATGCCCGGAACCGCAGGCCGGGTCGCAGACATTCAGCGCCAGCAGGTTGGCGCGCTGCTCGGCGACGCTCCCTCCCCGCGCCAGGGCGACGGCGATCACCGGCTCCAGCGCGCTGGCGACCAGCTCCCGCACCAAACCCTGGTTGGTGTAGTAGGAGCCGGTCGATTTCCGCTCGCCGCTGCTGCCCAGCTCGAAGCTGGGATGATCTCCCGCCGTCCGCAGCACTGGCTGCAGTTCCAACAGCCCCTCGTAGACACTCCCCAGCTCCTCGATGTCCATGTCTCGGTAGTTGACCCGCCGGCCGCGCCGCGCCTGGCGCTCGGTGAACCAGGTCAGCCCCCGCACCGCGTCGAGCAGCGGCACATTGGCGACCAACGCCCCGTCCAGGTCCGGACAGGAGGCGGCATCGAAGAGGCCGCCGGCCAGCGGTTTCACCCCTAGCACTGCGGCGGCCTCGTCACCCCGCAACACACCGAAGGTCACCTGCAGGGAGCGCCAGAGATCGTCGTAGCGGTCGGCATGGCGCCGCTGCTCGACCAGCTCCCGCAGCCGCCCAACCCCGTAGTGACGGCGATAGACCTCCACCCGGCGAGGATCGGCGTCCGGCTCGAAGAGCAACACTCGGTCCTCGGCCGCCAGCAGAAAGAGGAGCCGGTAGACGAGGCGCAGCAGCTGCCGGTAATACCCCACCACCGGCAACCCGCCACCGATCAGCCGCTCGCGTAAGGCGCCATTGGCAGGGTGCTCCAGCAGACCCTGGCCGAGCACCCGGATCGCGGCATCCACCCCAGCCCGCAGCTCGTCGAGCGCGCGGGCGCCCTCGTCCTCCGCCGCCGCGCGCCATCGCTCCAGCCAGCACTCCTCCGGCGCCTGCCCCACGCCCGGCAGCCGGCTCCGGTGCAGCAGCAGAAACAGCAGCACGAAGTCGGCGTAAGCGCCGTCCTCCAGCATCGCCTTCAGATTAAACTCGACAAAAGCAGCACGGGAAAGACTGGCGTTGTCGCGCAGCAGCCGCAGCTGATGCCCGTTGCTGAGAACCCCCCAGAGGTGATCGGTCCGGTTCAGGTACTCCTGGACCAGCCCATGCGGGCTGACGCGGAGCGCGGACGTACCGTCAGACACCGCCCGCGGTCCTGGCTTGTCGATCGGATCGCGAAAGGAGACGGTCTGGATCGGCGGCGCCGCCCCGTCGTCGCCCGCCTGATGCGAGATGGCGTAGCGCCGGTTGCCGATCTCCTCGGCCGCCGGCCGATAGACGAGGCGGCCATAGCCAAGCTCCCGAAAGAGCGGCAGCAGCCATTGCTCGCGGGTCTCGGTCAGACCCCGCTCGCTGTCCGGCAACGAACCGGTCGCCGCCTGGAACGCCGCCCAGTAGGTCCGCACGTTGGCCCAGGCCCGAGCCGCCGCGTCGTTCAGCCGCTCGCTTTTCGCCAACCCATAGTCGGCCGGGTCAAGCCCCTTCAGGATCGGGTCGTTGCCCGCGATCCGCGCCAGCAGATCGGGTGGCAGCAGACCACCCTCGGAGCGAACGGTTGCGAACGCGTCGTGCGCCAGTGTGGTGCGGGCCATCCGAAACCTCAAACGAGCTGCCGCGAGACCTGACTGGAGGGAGAGAACCTGCCCCTACAAGCGGGCAAGACCGGCGTCATGGCATCGTCAGGGTGGTCCAATGGCCGGCGTCGCGGCGTCGAGCACCACGATCGGATCGAGGACGACCACCTCGACCCCGAACCTCGCCGCCAATCGCTCCATCGCCTCATCGTGACCGACACAGACCGCCACCGCTCGGACCGATGCGGGCCGGAAGTATTCCTTCAGCAACTCCGCGCCACCGAGCGCCTGACCGAAGTTGATGAGGTCCAGCGGATAAGTTTTGGTTTGGACGACGATGATGTCGCGCCCCTCGATGCTGACGTTCTTGGCCAGCGCAGTCTCCGTCGGACCGTCAGGAATGATGACCGCGTCCACGATCCGCTTCTGGCTCGTTGCGGTTTTCTTCACCACATGGAACTCCATGATCAGCGTGCCACCGACCGACTCCCAGTACTGGAGGGTGAGCAGGTTCTCGGGGGTGGACCACTTCACCATGCCGGGCTCCTCATCTATCTCCACGCGGTGGCATCGGTGCCGGCGCTCAAGACACGGCCCCGGCGGCCGGCATCAACACGTAGCACCCCAGGATGTCAGCCGGCAGCGTCGGCCGGACCGCGTAGCGGACACCGGTCATCCCGGCCGCATCCCGCACCCGCCGATGCGCCGCCAGCACCTGATCGGCCCGGTCCTGCGCCAGCCGCTCAATGCCCACCTCCAGCGAGGCCAGGTCGGCTAGGGCGTCGCCCAGCCACTGCTCGCGCTGCCCAGCGGGAACGGTGCCGACCGGCTCGGTCGCCAGCAATCCCTCCGCCTCGTCGGACGACAACCAGACCGCATCGGCGCCGCGCCCCTGGAACCCGGCGACCAGGCACTCCTCCGCCAGCAACGGCTTCACTTCCCCACGCTGGGTCACGTCGAGATGCATCCGCAGCCGGAGCAGCAGCAGCGTCGTCCGCCCTCCGACCGCCCTGGTCCGGATCGCGCCCGCCCGAGCGGCGACCCCATCCAGCGTTGGATCGAGCGCGGTGTCGACCAGATAGCTCCCCAACGCCTCGACCAGCGGATGGGTGCGAGCGACGTGGGTCGTCCGCTCCGGCACCGGCAGTTCGAACCCGATCGGCATGGTGGCGCCGCCGTCCAGCTCGGCCCGATCGCGAACCGGCCCCGGCAGCAGCGCCGGCGAGAGGAGCCACGTCGCGTCCGCTCCCGTCTGGCCATCCACCCGCCCGAGCGGCGCCCCGAGGCGGGCGCAGGCGTCGCGCACGAAGCGCGCGGTATCGCGGTGGTCGCCAAGCGCATCAGCCGCCTCGTGCAATTCGCGAGCGACCTCCTCCGGGCGAATCGTCCCCTGGGCAAAGATCGTTCGCGACCGCTTCTCCCGCTCCGATGCCCGGTCCCACTCCAACGCCACCTGCTCCAAACGCCGCTCGGCATCGTTGAACTGGAGCGTCATCTGACGTGGGTCGGCGCGGGTCAGGAAGAGCGCCTCGAAGACCGCTTCCAGCACCTTGCTGCTGTCGCTCGGCACAGGCACCGAGACGCCGAGATCTTTGCGGATCGCCTCCGCCTTTTTCAGCAGCACCTTCATGATCGCGCCGTCGACCCGGTTGTCCTCGCCGTAGTAGAGGATCGTTCGCACCTCCGGGCGAGGCTGACCGTAGCGATCGACGCGCCCTTCCCGCTGCTCGTGACGGGTCGGGTTCCAGGAAAGGTCGTAATGGAAGACGGCATCGAAGCCCGCCTGCAAGTTGATCCCCTCGCTCAGGCAATCGGTCGCGACCAACAGCCGCCGCTCCTGCGCGCTCAAGGCCTCGACCCGGCGCGCCCGCTCCTCCGCGGGGACGCGGCCGGTGACGGCATCCACCGTCACTCCCGGGAGCCGCTTGCTCAGCTCGGCAGCAACGTACTCGGCGGTCGCGATGTAGCGGCAAAAGACGACCGGGTGAAAACCGTCGTCGAGCAGTCCGCGCAGCCGATCGACAGCGCCGAGCAGCTTGCGGTCCTTGGCGCCGGCGAGTGCCTCGGCGTCGCGCGCCATACGCCGCAGCCGCGCTCGCTCGCTCCCCTCTGGCGCCTCGCCCTCGACCGCGTCGGAACCGGGCACGATGTCATCGCCGTCAGCCGCGTCCGATGTCTCCAGATCGAACACCGAGCGCTCGCCCAGGGCGTCGACTTCGTCGGGGTCGAGCGCCGCCTGGCCCTCCTCGCCGATTCCTCCGGCGCGGGTCTTCAGCGTCGCCGCCGCCGCGGCCGGACTGCTGGTCACGCAGCGCAGCAGCGCCAGCGCCGCCCACCAGCAGACCCGCTGGCGAAACCGCGACATTCCCTGGGCCGAGAGGACGAGATCGGTCGCGTAAGCATGGACCTGGTCGAAGAGCTGGCGATAGTCGAGACCGAGCGTGTAGGTCGCCTCGGTCGACAGCCGCTCCGGAAAGGTGGTCCGCTCATCGACGTAGTCACGGATATCCGCCCGGCGGCGTTGCACGAAGTGCGCGGCCAATCGCCGCCGCATCTCCTCGTCCAGCGTCATGGTCTCGTCTTCGGGCAGGGCACCGAAATCTGGATCGAGCAGGCCCAGCAGCGAGCGAAACGCGGCAGCGATCCCACTATGGGGGGTCGCCGTCGCCAGGACGAGGTGCCGATCCCTGCTGCTAGCCAGCTCGGCAATCAGCTGATGCCGCTGGTGCTGCCCACCGGTCGAGCCACCGGCCGCGCAGGTGTGCGCCTCGTCAACGATCACAAACTCCGGGCAGGCACGAACGAAGTCGGCGCGGCGCCGGTCGGCCTTGATGTAGTCGATCGAGACGACGACGAAGGGATAGACGTCGAAGATCGATTCGTTGATGGAGAGTCCGCGCTCCAGCCGCGTCACCGTGCCGGGTCGTACCACCTCGGCGTCGAGATGGAACTTGGTCGCCAGCTCTGCCTGCCACTGGTCGCAGAGGTGCGGCGGGCAGATGACCGCCAACCGCGCGATCTCACCCCGATCCAACAGCTCGCGGGCGATCAATGCGGCCTCGACCGTCTTGCCGATCCCGACATCGTCGGCGATCAGGAGTCGCACCGGCTCCTGGCGCAGTGCCATCAGCAGGGGGACGAGCTGATACGGCCGGGGCTCGACCGCGATCCGCCCTAACGAACGAAACGGTCCGGCACCGGCCCGAAAGGTCAGACGGACGGCGTCGCGAAGCAGGCGCGCCGCGGTGCTGTCGCCGGTCTGGCTCGGTTCGGGCAACGGAAAGGTCGCCGGCGCGACATCCTGGCCCTCGACCGGCAGAAAGAGACCGGTCGCGTCGGCGTCGGTCCCCCCGAGCGGCCGCAGCAACAGCACATCGTCATCCGTGCGCGGGAGAACGACCCACTCGCGGCCCCGCGCCCGCACCAGGGAGCCAACCGCGTAGTCGCTCGCCGCCACCACTATCCCGTTCCCTCACCGAACACCCAGCCGTAGGTCGCGACCGCCTGCCGCCACGTCTCATCCCCCTGGACCCTGACCAACGCGAACCCGCCATCCTCCAACCGTGCCGTCACCTCCCGGTCCCGCTGCTGGCGCTCGGGGAAGTCGTGGTACGGCCCGTCGACGTAGATGCAGGTTTGCGACTCGTCGTAGAAGAAGTCAGGTCGGGTGCCGAAGTCGGCGAGCAGCGGCTGCGCCCGGTCGGGCAATCGGTAGCCGCCGTCATAGAGGAACCGAACGAAGCGCTTCTCCAACTCCGACTCAGCCAGATTCAGCAGCGCATCCCGCACCGCTTCCCGCGTCTGGCCGCGACCACCCCCCTTGCCGATCGCGGTCGCGAGTCGCATCAAGAGGGGCTTCACGACCTGCCGATCGAGGAGGGGGTGCAGCCGCTGATTCCCATAGCCAAGGAGGCAGTTGTAACAGGCAGCCTCACACTCCTCCGGCGCTCCCGGCGCCCGCCGTCGATCCTCCCCCGTCTCCGGGTCGAAATGGCAGACCTCAAGGGCGGCGCTGGCTACCCCGGCTATCGCCTTTGGGTCTTCGACGAGCCGCGACAGTACCCCGGCGCCCCCCTCGGCTGACTCATAGAATAGGATGCTCGCTGGCTCATCAATGGACGGTAGGGGTTCGACCGCGAGCTCATTGTCTTCGAGTTGATAGCGCGCCTCGATACCGCGCTTGAGCGCGTACTGGAGACTGACGATCAGCTTCGGATCTTCGATCGGCACCGCCGGCGTCAGCAGCAGCGCGTTTCGCGTGTCCTGAACAAACGGCACCACCCGCTCCCTGGTGGCTACCGTCGCCGTCGGGTCGGTCGAGCCATCCTTGCCGTCCGGCTCTTCTTCTTCCTGCCTGGCCCAGGTTCCGCGTTGCATATCGAGCATGAAGCCATCGACGTTCGGGTCCTTACGGCGTACCCAGCCGAGATTGATCCGCCAGAGCGTCGCCGCCGGCGCGTAGGCCAGGCGAACGAGCGACTCGTCTCCGTCGTCGCGAGTCGTGACAATCTCCGCCGGTGTGTAGGACAGGCGCCCGTCGGCAGCATCACTGAACCGGAACGCCGTCATCAGCTGATAGCCCTGGCGCTGCCGCTCCTCCTCATCGGAGGTGATGCGGTCGACGCGCCGGGTCGAGACGTTCTGCAGCCGGAATAGATTCTTGAAGTAGCGAGCGGCGCCATCCAGCAGCGCGTTGCAGTAGCGGCAGCGCTCATCCTGCGCGGCGGGTCCGACGTGCCCATACCCACAGGCGGCACAGACTTTGGCAGTCTCGGTCCGGGATCCGCCCTCCCCCTCGCCGACCGGCAAAATGACCTTGTCGATCCGGAAACGGCCGCCCTCGTAGTAGATGATGTTGCGGGGACCGAACTCGGAGATGGCAAGGAACCGGGCGCGAGAGACGAACTCGTCGCGCGCGCCGCGCACCTTGCGGCCCGGCAGAAAGGCCGCGAGCGGCAGCCGGGGGAAGTTGTAGCCGGGCAGAAAACCCTCGCTCGCGAAGTAACGGTACGAGTAGAAGTCGGAGTTGACCGTCCCATCCTCGTCGGTCAACAGCGACAGCTGCGTCTCCGCTTCTGCGCGTAGGCGGATCGCCTGCTTGACCTGATCCGGACCGGCTGAGGCATCACCGGCAATGTCGTGCTGCGCCCCGCGCTGCCGCCACGCCGAGAGATAGAGCTGGCGCCACCGTTCGCAGGCCCGGTCGAATGCGCGCGGCGCACCCTCAATCGTTCGCTCCAGCCAGTCCTCCCCGGCCCAGCTCGCATCGCCCAGCTCGGCTTCGAGTGCCTCGAGCAAGCGCTCGCAGCGCTCAAGTGCCCGGCGCTGGGCATGCTCGTTCGTCAGACCGTGCTTGACGCTCTCAAGGAGTGGCAGCCCCTCCTGTCGCTTGCCGAGATCGAGGACATCCTTGAGCGAGTTCCCCAGCCACTGACCTGTCTCGCTGAGCCAGACCGCGTGCATGTGGGAACGAACCAGGTCTTCGTTGGCGAGGTCGATGCGCGGCGGCAGCACGGCGCCGGCGACCATCTGCCCCTGGCGCCGGAAGAAGTACTGGTCGTGCGGACTGAGCGACGAGCAATAGGTGAGGACCAGTGCCGGTTGACCACTCCTCCCGGCGCGGCCGGAGCGCTGGGCGTAGTTCGCCGGGGTCGGCGGCACGTTGCGCATGTGGACGGCGTTAAGGTCGGCGATGTCGACACCGAGCTCCATCGTCGGCGAGCAGTAGAGAACCGCCAGCTCGCCCTTGCGGAACTGGTCTTCCCGTTGCTGACGGAGTTCCGCCGGAACCTGAGCCGTGTGCTCTTTCGCCTCGATCCCCCGAAGGGCGAGCGCCAGCGTCTGGTAGAGCTCCTTAAAGAACTCATTCGTCTTCGCGTCCGCGCTCGTCGGCCGCGAGACGCGAAGCGGATCGGGCGGGGGTGGCGTGCCGTCGCCAGCCACCCAGCGAATGGCTCCGGCCTGCAACTGGTAGACCGCGGGCACTCCCTTGCCGCCTCCGCCAACCGGTTCGAGCTGGCCACCCTCCACCAGAGCGGAAAAGAGATCGGACAGCAGCGGTTCGAACTCCGCGACTGGCAGATTCTTTTCAAGTGAGGACGGCCACGTCGAACGGCGACGTAAGAAGCGGCCGAGGTCACTCCGCCCCGACACGGTGCGTTCTGGTTGCCGCGCCCTGGAGTCGCGGATACCAGATCGAACGACGGGCGCCGACTCAAGGTCCTCGTCCTCCTCAATGGCCCATGGCTCCCGGAGGTACTGATAGGAGTTGGATTTGATCTTTTCTTGCTCTTGGGCGTCGAGGAACTTCACTTTGATCGCTAACTCGCGGCGAAAGAAATCGAGTGTCACCTGAGCCGCCCGCTGGCGCTCCGCGGACGTCGCGGCGACGAGAATGGGATGGAGGTCGGCCCACACCTCCTCCGCTTCGCAGAGCTCTGCCAGCATGTCGTAGTGAACCCGGAGCAATCCTGTCTGCTCGAGATTTGGCGCGGTGACCCGCCAGCCGCGGCGGAGATCGCGATAAACCCGGTAGCCGACGACATCACGAAGTGCTTGCTCGCTCCCGCGACGGGCCAGAAAGGCGGCATCGGGGTTTGAGGCATACTCCGCAAACGGCAGCCCGAGTGCCGTGGTGGCCGACTGGGTCACCTCGTCGTGTCCCAGACCATCGGGCACGGCCCCATGGGCGGCGGCATAGAGCGCGCCTCGCAACAGCGCGACCTGGACGAATTCGTTCAGATGTCCCGCCTGCAGCGAGGCATCCTGGCGGTTGTCAGTAAACGAGAGGAGCTTACGTGCTTCCTCTGGCAGGTCATTGATGTCCATCGCCCGCAAGGCGCGGACAATCGAGAGCGACAGCACCGTCGTTGCGGTACTACGACCCTCGGTCGCTAGCTCGGCCAGTTTACCGAAGTCTCCACCGCCGCGGCCGCTATAGCTGACGCCGCACGCCAGGCAGAAACGGAATGGCGCGGGCGCAAACCAGACCGGCAGCGCACCGTCGCCGCCAACCTCGAGGAGCCGCCCATCTGGCTGGGCATAGCGCTTCTCCGGCACCCACTTTCGATTGGCCGACTTGATGCGCAGCGTTCCGTCTTTCCGAGGCTCAAGCCAGTCCTCCGGAAGCTGCTCCTCCAGTGGCTCGGGATCCCATTGCCCGGCAGAGTCTGGGTAGAGGAACCCAGAGCGGCGTCCATCATGGGAGTCGCCAGGAGCGACGTCGCCAAGTCGCCGCGGCTCCAGGATCCCTTCCTTGGTCATCAGATCGACAACCACGTACTCCTGGCCACACTCCCGGCAGAAGGCGAGTGGATAGAGTCGCCGGTCGCGACTGCCCGGGACGAACACCTGCCCCTCCATGGCTAGATGTCGATCGGGAGGGGTCTCAAGCGAGCTGTAGACGGTATCCCCCCGGCTGACGAACTGGTGAAGGCGAAAGGCGAATAGGGAGCGCCCGGTCTCGGGATGATCGGTCGCGTAGCCGGCGAGGAGCATCGCTTGCAGATGGACCCGGCAGGTCGCCAGGTCGAGACCGGTCTCCTCCGCGAGACGTCCGGCCGCGTGGTCCAACGTTGCCGGGGGTTTTCGCTCGAGCCGCCCTTGCTCGTCTCGCTGGATACCAAAGCTGGTCTCGGTCCAGGCAGCCAGTGGGTGGTTCCTTAACAGTGGATAGCCCGAGGACCGGCTCGTGGGAAGCGATAGCGGAGGGCTCGCCAATACCGACCGAAGCTCGTCGACTGTCGGCATGTCACGATTCACCGCTGGCCGGAGCGTCTCACCGATGACGTGTTCCGCTCGGACATCAGTCCCAAAGAGGCGCGAGGCGATTTCAGCGACCTCCTGGTGTCGCTCCTCCCGCGTCCCAGAACCGGCGACCGTCGCGCTCGTCCCGACGCAGCGCATCGTCGGCGCGCCGAGGCGCTCCCGCACCCGACGGACGAGCATCGCCACGTCGGCGCCCTGGCGACCTCGATAGGTGTGGAGCTCGTCAAGGACCAGAAACTCCAGACCCTCTGCCGCCTTGATAATGCGCCGGTCGTTGGGATCGAACCGGGTCATCAAGAGCTCGAGCATCACGTAGTTCGTTAGGATCACATCTGGGGGGTTCGAGGCGATGCGATCACGCGTCTCTCGACTCTCTTGACCGGTGTAGCGCTCAAAGGTGACCGGTTGCCGCCCATCGCCATAGCCAGCGATCAGGAACTTCCGCAACTCCTCCATCTGGGAGTTGCAGAGCGCGTTCATGGGGTAGACGACGATCGCCTTGACGCCCCGCCCGGAGCCGTGCCGGAGGACGAGATCGACGATCGGCACGAAATAGGCGAGGCTCTTTCCTGACCCCGTGCCCGTCGTCAGGACGTAGGATGCTCCAGTGCTTGCCGCCTCGATCGCCTCATGCTGATGTCGATGGAGCCGGAGCGGCTGCTCATCGGGTGGCGTCTTGTCCTTGCCGCGGCGAAAGATACGAACGCACTCCGAGTGGAGCACCCCCTGAGTTACCAGATCGTCGATCGTCGCTCCAGGCGCAAAGCTCGGGTTGAGCTGAACAAGCGGGTCAGGCCAGAGCCTGCCCTCCTCCAGCCGCTCCTCCACCCACCCCTTTATCCCCGGATCAGCGATCCGGAGGAAGCTCCGAATGTAGGCCGCATAGTCGTCGATCACGCGATCCCGAAGCTGAAAGACATCCATGCGGACCTCGGGCGGGTGAGCCAGCGGAGTGACACAACGGTTGAGACGGTGCCGATACCGGCACGCCGGATCCAAGCAATGTGTGTATCAAGTTATCTCGGCGCCGGATGAGTCTAAGTCTCTCGGCGCTGTTAGGCAATAGGACATCGGTTCCGGTGGCGTCGAGCTGTCCCCACGGCCTACAGATGTAACCCAGACACGAATTCATAATGCGTACGTAATCCGTACGTAGTACAATGCTAGCAGCGGACGTTGAATGGAGGTGCCATTGGTGACATTGAGAGAAGCCCGAGCAGCCCGTGTTCTGACCGTGCGCGCCTTGGCGGAGCAGGCTGGTGTCGCGCCATCGACGGTGCACCTGGTCGAAACGAGAAAATCGGTACCGCGGTTCGAGGTCATTCGGAAGCTCAGCGCCATCCTCGATCTCAATCCGCTTGATGTGGACGAGTTCCGCGTCGCCATAGAACGAGCGGCCGAAGGAAAGAACCCCTCGGAGGGCAGCCCGCTATCGCAGTCTTAAGCGGCGCCTGAGAAGGGGTTGAAACGCGGTGGCGGAGCCAGACGCACCATGGCGTGTCGTCCAGGTAGGAAGAAGGGAGCGATCATGCGCGGCTACATCCAAAAACGCGGCAATTCATGGAGCGCGATCGTCGATCTGCCGCCGGACCCGGTGACCGGTAAGCGTCGCCGGAAGCGGCTCACCGCAGCAACCAAACGTGAGGTCGAGGCACTGATTGCGGCAACCATTCAGGCCGCTCAGGGTGGCTTCACGGACGCTGGTCGGGCGACGGTGAGGGAGTACCTGGCTCGCTGGCAGGAGGATGCGGCGCCCACGCTGCGAGCCGCGACCCGCCGACGCTATGCGGACCTCATCCGCCTCCACATCCTGCCGCAGCTCGGCAATGTGCGCCTCGCCAAACTTTCGCCGGCCGACGTGCAGCGACTCTATAGCAACCGCCTCGCCGCCGGCCTTTCGCCGACGTCGGTCCGACAGATCCATAGCGTGGTTCACCGGGCTCTCGATCAGGCAGTCCGCCGGGGTCTGCTTGCGCGCAATCCCGCGAAAATGGTCGACCCACCTCAACCCGCGAGACCGGAATCGAGGACCTGGGACGCGCGTCAGGTAGCCGCAGTCTTTACTGCTGCCGCCGGCGACGACCTGGAGGCCCTGTGGCGGCTAGCGCTCCTGACCGGGATGCGCCGCGGTGAACTGCTCGGGCTGCGGTGGGCTGACCTCGATCTCGATCGCGGCTCTCTTGCGGTCCGGAGAACCCTCAGCCGTGGCGGAGACAGTCGCCTCGTGAGCGGGGAACCAAAGACCGCGAGCGGACGTCGGCAGATTGCCCTTCCCAGCTCGGCGGTTGACACGCTCCGGCGCCACCGGCTCCGGCAAGTCGAAGCTCGCCTCGCCGCCGCACCCGTCTACGAGGATCGAGACCTTGTCTTCGCGAATGCGACGGGCGGGCCTCTGCATCCAAATAGTCTCGCCCTCCGGTTCCGCTGGCTGACAGCGCGAGCGCAGGTACCCACGATTCGATTCCATGACCTGCGCCATACCAGCGCGAGCCTAATGCTCGGCAACCTTGAGCATCCGAAGGTTGTTCAGGAGCGACTCGGACATGCCGACATCCGAATGACGATGGATCTCTACTCGCATGTCATGCCGGACATGCAGCGGCAAGCCGCGAATCGCCTTGACGCCACCATTGAAGCAGCGGGCGCGGCCGCCAAAGGCACCGTCGGCACCGCATGACGCGCGGCGGCACCAGAATGTCACCATCAGGCTGGAAACGGCGAAAAAAACCGCGACTGGACGCCATTTTTGCCAGTTGGGGTTCGATTCCCCCCTCCGGCACCACTCATCACTAACACCGCGTCGCGGGACTGTCCCACTGACGCGATCCTCGCTGCTTTGAGCTGCGCCTCCACCCATTGCGGGCGGCTCGCTTGGAAATCAATCGCAGCGGCACATCGATGAGAGGCGGGCTCGACGCGGCCCGGCGCGTCGAGCCGGCAATCGAGTCATGGGCTGAGATACTCAACGCCGGTTATTCACTCGTCCTGAAAGGCGTCCCTGGCGGCTATCCCGTCTTCGCCTTACCCCGCGACATCTTGTAAAAGGGGTATGAGCTGAGGTAGAGCGGGTTCGGGACGAACCCCTGGATGTCGTCGCGTAGCACCGTGTACCACTTCAGCTGCCCATAGTAGATCACCGGGGGATCTTGCTCGGTGAGAATCTGCTGGGCTTCCTTCATGAGCTCGATCAGGCGTGCCTCATCGGTGTAGCTCTCGGCCTCAGTCATGATCGCTTCGAAGCGGTCGTTCAGCCAGTACCCACCATTGCTGATGCCATCCTTGGTCTTGTCGCTGAAGTTGGGCGAGAAGAGGTTCCACGGATCGTTATAGTCCGGCCACCATCCCCAGCCACCGACGAACATCGGTCGCTCCTCGACTGGGGAATTGCCGTAGACGAGGTCCACCAGTGCGGACCGCTCGACCTCGACCAGGTCAAGCTTGAAGCCCATCTCCTGCACATTCGCCTGGAAGAGCTGGGCGACGACCGATTCCACCTCGTCACCCGACTGCACCATATAGTCGAACGTGTCGCCTTCTTTGAATCCCCCGGCGAGGATCAACTCCTTCGCCCTGGTGAGGTCGGTCTGATAGAGAAAGACTTGCGGGTCGTGGCCCCGAACGTTGTCGGCGAGTGGGCCCGAACGCTTGATCAGACCCTTGTAGGCGCTCCCGACGACATCGTCATACGGAAAGGCATAGGAAAACCCCTGACGGACTTCCTTCGTCTTGAGCCGGGCCGCGTTCATGATCGTCCAGTAGACCGCCGTCGAGTCATAGACCTCAATGTTGATGCCTGATGCGGACGTCAATGCCTCGACATCATCGGGCGTCAGGTTGAACGTGGTGGCGTCGGCGTCGCCCCCCTCCAGGAGCTGACGGCGGGTCGCATTCTCGGGGACAATCCGGACGACGATCTGATCGAAGTGGTTCCCATCCCATCCACCGTGATAATCATCGAACTTCGCCAGCACCACCTGCTGGGTCGGCTGATTCTCCTTGAGTTGATATGGACCGGTGCCTGACGCGTTGGTCAGGAACCATTCGTGCGCCCAGGGGTCGTCGTCGGTCTTGTGCTCGGCGACCATCGCGGGGTTGACGACGAGCGGCCCATACTCGGACGCCATCGCGGCCAGGAAGAGTGGTTGAGAGCGGCCCAGATCAAAGCGAATGGTCGTCGCGTCGACAACCACGATCTGTTTCGGATCGGTCACGAACCGCTTGATCACGTTGACCGGTCCCATGTTCATGAGAAGAAATCGGGTAAATGAGTCCTTGACGGCCTGAGCGTCGCAGACCGACCCATCATGGAACCGCGCGTCAGCCGTGAGCTTGAAGGTGACGACCGAGTTATCGGCGTTCGCCTCCCACGACTCCGCCAGTATCGGCTCGTACGCGTCCGTGCTGCTCCCTTTGAGCTAGATCAGCATCTCGTACATTCCAAGAAACAGCATCGACGCAAGGTTGTCGTAGGCGGAGTGCGGGTCGATGTCCGGGGAACTGCCATCCCGCAGCACGGTCAGCGTGCCTCGGCCGTCCTGAAATGCCACGCGAGCAGTTCGGTTAGCTGCGCTCGCCTGAACCTCGGGCGCCGCAGCCATCAGCTTAACGATGACCGGACTGGCGAGACCAAGGCGGAGACCCGCGGATAAGACATCTCGCAGGCTAAGACGCTCCCGTCGAATATCCCGGACCAGTTGAGCCACCGGATCGTCTTTCATCGTGCCCTCCACACTGAGACCTATCGACGACCCGAGGACCATATCTCCGACCTGACGGACCGAGCCACGCCCCGTCACATTGTCTGACCTCGGTCCGGCTCCAAGCCACGCCGGACCGGCATCATATCGTAGCGACACGGTCCCGACTCTTCGACATGCGCGCCAGTACAGCTTGAGTGGCGCGAGGGACCTCCGGCGTCCCACATCGGACAGCATGCACGAGACGCCCAACGATTCACCCATCCCAGGACCGTGCCAGCGGAATGGGGCGACCAGCCAGGTTCCCCTGATCGAGGTTTTCGGCCGCGAGTGGAGTTCCCGACAGTCGACGCGGGACGCTCTACCCGTTACGCAAGAAACGCCGCGAGCTGTGTGAGGTGTTCTCCGGCCAGGTGCTGATCGTAACTCAGCATCAGCAAGCGTCGGAGCGTCATCTCGCCGAAGGGTGTACGACGAGACCGCGCAAGCATCTCGGCGTCGACACGGTCAAGCATCGAGCGATTTCCGATGTATGCCGCCTCCAGCGCGAAGGCAAACGCCTCCACGGGCGCTGTCGCCCACTCCGCGGTCCAGTAGCTGTGGTCGGCCTGGATCGGGACCATGGCCTTCTCGTCGCCGAGAAAGAAGGCCGCATGAACCGGCACTCGTTGCCAGGCGCCGACGAGGTGGGAGAGCAGGTGACGAACATCCCATCCACCGGCATCGATGGTGGTTGGCAGCGGATTCGAGAACCGATCCAGCACCATCGTCGTCCGCCGCCAACCGCGCTCCAATGCGCCAAGCACCTCGGTGTCCACCGTGACTATCCGGTCGATCTCGATCACCATCGCAGTCGCACCCCACTCCCTTTCCAGCCAGAAATCCGACTCCATCCCTCCGATCAGTAGACCTCGCGGGGTGTACGTACACTACCATAGGACGACGCGGGAGCAAAGCTGTCGAGGTCACGGCACGAAGCAGTACCATGCACGGAGATGTCCTGCACTGAAGCGCAGATCCGGAGGCGGCAGCGTGGGACGATTCAAAACGTGCAACTCACGGTAGTCGTCCGCCTACCACGTCACATCAGCGTGCTCCCGGCCTGCGAGGCGCCATCAAGCCGCCGCATGTGAGGGAATCGCACCAGTCGCATGGCAGACCTCGGCCTCGGAGCTTGCGGCGAGCATCGCCGGCCCACCAGCTTGCGCCGCCCGTTGGTATGCTCGCGGCGATGCGTGTATGGACCACCGAATCAAGCTGCGACCTTCAGGGACGGCAGCGGATATCCAGGTGGCGGCCGGGGGGCCGATAGGATCTCGATCGCAGTCTGCATCGTCCGAAGGAGGTCAGCCTGGATGCGCGACGATCCGGGGCTGGATATCGACCCGATCACCGGCTGCCTCGCCGAGCAGTACGACCTGGGCGTATCCGCCGTCACCTTCCTGCCCATCGGCTATGACCTCAACGCCTGGGTCTACGAGGTAGCCGCCACCGACGGCGCCCGCTACTTCCTCAAGATCCGATCAAACCCCGTCCATCAGCCGGGTCTGCGCGTTCCCAGGGCCCTGCTTGACCGTGGGATCCAGCACGTGCTTGCCCCGATGCGCACACGATCGATGAAGCTCTGGTGATTGCTCCCGGGTTATGCCGGATACAGCGTCGTGCTCTACCCGTTCGTTCAGGGCGAGAACGCGATGGTCGTTGGGCTCTCCAACGACCAGTGGCGAGAGTTTGGTTCCGCGCTGCGCGCCGTCCATGCGAGCCAGCTTGAGCCGCGTCTGCGCGCTTCTCTACGGGCCGAGACCTTCATGCTGCCGTCGGCCGCCGTCGTCCGGCGATTGCTGACCCTGCCAGGCGGCGCGGCCGTGGAGAGTGCTACCGTTGAACCGTTCCTCGCGTTTTGGCGCGCACACACTGAACCGATGCATCAAATGCTCGTGCGGGCTGAGAGTCTCGGGACAGAGCTGCGATCCAAAACATTCGACAACGTCCTCTGCCACAGCGACATTCACGCCGCCAACATTCTGGTCGGCGAGGACGGTCGAGTATGGCTCGTCGACTGGGACGGACCCATCGTCGCGCCACGCGAGCGCGACCTCCTCTTCGTGATCGGCTCGCGGATCGCGCGCGTGGTCACGCCACGCGAGGAGGCACACTTCTTCGCTGAGTACGGAGCGGTCGAGATCGATCTGACCGCGCTGATCTACTACCGCTACGAGCGCATCATCGAGGACATCGGCGAGATGGCAACGAGCATCCTCCTCGACCCGCGCCTCAGCGAGCGAGCGCGAGCGGACGCGGCCGAGCGGGTCATGAGCGTCTTCACCCCGGACGGCGCCATCGAGCGGGCCGAAATTGTCATCCGCCAGGGGTGACCGGTCGCATCCATCCGATCCTTGGTTCGGAGAGGACCGCGGTCGAGATGGCAGGTGTCCGCTTCCTGGCTCGGCCGGCGGTGAGATTCGCTCGCCGCCGGCGATCGAGCTCGCGCCTAGCCGATCTCTCCGGGACCGCGGGTGTGCCAGAGATGGGCGACGACGCCGCCAGTCTCGCGCACCACATAGCCAAGCTCGCGGCGGCTACCGTGCCGGATCGGACTCTCAGTCGCGATCGCCGCGTAGCCGGTGAAGCCGAGATCGCGAGCCATCAGTTTCACCCGAAAAAGATGGAAACCATCGCTGACGAGGAGGATGCGGGTCAGCCCGAGCGGTCGCAGAAGCGCCGCCACCCCCTGCATGCTCGCCCAGGAGTTACGTCCCTTGTTCTCGAGCAGAATGGCGTCTTCGGGGACCCCATGGTCAATCAGATACGTTTGGGCCGCCTCGGCCTCGGAGTACTGATCACCAACTGCGCGTCCGCCGGTGACGACGATCACCGGCGCATTGCCGCCCTGGTAGACCGTTAACGCGCGGTCGAGACGGGCCTCAAAGACCGAACCAGGACGCCCGTTATACTGCGCGGTCCCAAGGACGACGATTGCATCGACGGGACGCACCTGATCGGTTCGGGCCTGGCGATAGATGGCAACCGCCAGGCCGATCGCGAGCAGCGGCGGCGCCAGCAGCGCGAACGCGAGGAAGCTCGCAACCCAGCGCCTGACAGTCTGTCCACGCCCCCGCCGGCGGGGTTGACCGGTCGCCACGCCGGAGGTCGCCTCACCAAACCGGCCCGCTCCCTCTGCTGTCGCCCGCTCTGTTGTGTTCCTCCGCGCGCGGGAGGGAGCCGGCGGGAGCGAAAATCGCTCGGTGTCGCTCAAACTTGACATGAGCGGATAATGACACCCGCTCCGTTCCAGTTCAAGCGCCGCCGGCCGACGGCGAGCGGCACCCCTTCTTCAGATCAGCGCTACCCGCCCCCTGGTTCGGTCTGCGCTTGCTGCGCCTCAACGACGGGATCGGCCTTGTCGGTCTCGTCTGGCCGGGTCCCGAGCTTGCCTTCATCGACCAGCGTCCCGAGCACCTCGTTGATGATCCTAACGCCGAGCACGGAGGTGACATCGCCGACATCATAGGGTGGCGAGACCTCGACGAGCTCCATCCCCGCCAATCCTTCACGAGTGACGACGTGGAGCATCCGGAAAGCTTCGCGAGGCAGGAGCCCACCCGCCTCCGGTGTCCCGGTTCCGGGGGCAAAGCCGGGGTCGATCGAGTCGATATCAAAGGAGAGGAAGACCGCCTTGGCATTCTTCCAGGCGATCTCCAGCGCCAGCTCGGCGACGCGCTCCAGACCCCACCGCTCGATGTCCGTGATCGTCATCACGGTCGCCTGCCGCTCCCGTGCGATGCGGACCCCTTGCCGGCTCCCGGTCCAGCCGCCGATGCCGATCTGGACCAGATTGGTCGCCGGGGCGTTGGGAATATTCGTCGCGTGAAAGAAGGGCGTCCCGTGCATCCGCTCATCGTAGTTGTACTCGGACAGGTCGCTGTGCCGGTCGAAGTGGATGATGCCGACATTGCCGTCGACATACGGCGCGAGACCCCGGATGTCCGGGTAGCCGATCGAATGGTCTCCGCCGAGGATCACTGGAAAGACGCCTCGTTCGTGGATGTAGGCGACGGCTTTGTCGATTTGATCGAAGCTCTTCTCGATGTTGGCCGGGATAACCGATACGTCACCAACGTCCACAGCGTTGATCGACTCGACCAGATCGACCCCTCGCTCGAAGTTGTAGCCGCCACTTGCCAGTCCGGAGATGGCGCGTAGAGCTTGCGGACCCCATCGCGTCCCGGAGCGGAAGGTGGTCCCGCAGTCGATCGGCACGCCGACGAATGCGACATCCTGCCCGCCGAGTTCGCGCATGTCTTGAAGGAAGGGCCGACAGGCGAAGGTGCCGCTGTTAGAAAAGCGCCAGCCACTCCGGTTGAACAGCGGGATCGATCGATCGCGAATGCTCTCCGCTGACGGCAGTCCCCACTCCAGCTCCTGGTCTCGGTCAGCCTTCGAGCGCTCGGTCGGCAACTGCGCCTCGCGAGCGAGCATCCGGGTTCCGTGCAACTGCTCACGATCCATTCCCGCCCCTCCCCTTTCCTCGTTCATCTTCACGACATCGACTCTGGCATCGGTCTTCGACCGCTCACCGAGACAGCCCACCCAACGCTGGCCGTGGGTGTGGCACCCAATTGTCTCCCGAACGGTGTGTCAGTCACGCGCTGGCCCTGCCAGCTCGACCCGGACGGTCGCGATCTCCTCGACAGCCCCGGGGTTCTCCAGAGCGGTTATATCGCCGGCAGGCAAGCCAAGGTACGTGGAGCGGATCACCCGCCGCATAATCTTCGCATTACGCGTCCTTGGAAGATCACCGACCAGGAGTACCCCCTCCGGTCGCAGGGCTGCGCCAAGTTGCCCGGCGATCACCTGCCGGATTTCTTCCGCGAGCTCCTGAGCCGGCTCCACTCCTGGCTTGAGCGTTGCGAAGACGACGACCGCCTCCCCTTTGATCTCATGCGGAACACCGATCGCGGCCGCCTCCTGCACCGCGGGATGGACCACGGCTGCCGACTCGACCTCCGCTGGCCCAACCCGCTTGCCAGCGACCTTCAGGGTGTCGTCCGACCGGCCACGAATGAACCAGAAGCCGTCGGCGTCGATCTCCGCCCAGTCCCCGTGCACCCAGACATCGGGAAAGCGCGACCAGTAGGTATCGAGATAGCGCTCCGGGTCCTGCCAGAAACCCTGCGTCATGCCGACCCATGGTTGTCGGACCACCAGCTCACCGACGCCGCCCCGAATCGCATTCCCAGCATCGTCAATAACGTCGCCGTCCATCCCCGGTACCGGGCCGGTGAACGCGCACGGCTTCTGAGGCTGGAGGGTGACGCACCCGACGATGCCACCGCCGGTCTCGGTCCCGCCGGAGTAATTGATGACCGGACAGCGACCGCCGCCGATCTCGTCGAAGTACCACCGCCACGGACCCGGATTCCACGTTTCACCGGTCGAGCCGAGCACTCGCAGGCTCGTAAGGTCTCGGTCTCGAACCCATTCCGCGCCGCGCGGCATCAGCGCCCGGATCGCCGTTGGCGCAACACCGAGAACTGTGACTCCATGGTCCTCGACGAGACGCCAAAGCCGGTCGGGTGCCGGGTAGTCAGGCGTCCCTTCAAAGAGCAGCAGGGTCGCCCCGAGCATCAAGCCGCCGCCGATCGCCCACGGGCCCATCATCCAGCCAAGGTCGGTCAGCCAGAACAGCACGTCATCGCTCTGCAGGTCGAAGCAGTAGGCTAGGTCATGGGCCGCCTTGATCGGGAAGCCAGCGTGGACGTGGACGGCTCCCTTTGGCCGACCGGTGGTCCCGGAGGTGTAGATAATCATGTAAGGATCGTCACCGGCGGTGTCGACGGTATCGAAGCGCCGCTCCGCGCCGTCAATCGCCTCGTGCCACCAGATGTCGCGATCGCCATCCCATGAAACGTGGTCGCCGGTGCGTCGCAGGACGAGGCATCGTTGGACCGACGGCGCCAATCCCACCGCCTCGTCGGCAACTGCCTTCAGCTGAACGACCTTCCCACGGCGTCGAAAGCCATCCGCGGTGAGCAGCGTGGTCGCGTTCGCGTCGCGCAACCGGGAGGCGACTGCGTCGGCGCCATACCCGGAAAACATCGGCAGATAGACCGCGCCGAGCTTGCCGCAGGCCAGTACCGCCACCACGGTCTCCGGCAGCATTGGCAGGAAGATCCCGACGTGATCGCCCTTCCCAACCCCAAGCGCCCGCAGCGCATGGGCAAGCCGGTTCGTCTCAATGGCTAGCTCCCGGTACGTGAGTTTCCGCACCTCACCGTCGTCACTCTCCCAGATTAGCGCCAGCTGATTGCGGCGTGGCCCGGCGGCCTGGCGATCGAGCGCGTTGTCGACGTAGTTGAACCGCCCACCCACGAACCATCGGGGCCACGGCGCCCCGCCCGCCATGTCAAGCACCTCGTGGTACGGCTGGCGCCAGGCCAGGTCGAGGTCTCGAACCACCGCGTCCCAGTACCATCGAGGGTCACTGGTCGACCGCGTCAGCCACCGATCGTAGTCCTCTTCCCCATGGCGCTGCATGAAGCGACGGAGTCGACTGCGGGTGAGATACTCCTCCGTTGGCGTCCAGACAACGACGTTGTCCGCCGCGATGCTGTCCGGAGCCGTTTGGTCCACCATCTTTCGATCTCCGCGGACGCCACGTCGTCCCGACAGTCCAATCGAGGCAAGGTCAGGGCGAACATTGTTGCCCCCGTGAAGAAGACGGTCAAGCGCAGGGGCGTCGTCGCGAAAGGCCGCTGTGCCAGAATACGGCCGTCAGAGGAGCTGATTGATGCCGCGCTGGAAGTTCTGGGGAGATAATCAGCCGCCGGAGCCTCCACCTCAGGAGTCGAGGTCCGCGAGCACGCGCCACATCGGACGCCTCCCGGTCGAACGCCCCACCTCGCCCGCCGCCGCGACTCGGGATCAGCGTCTGGCTCAGCTACGGACACGGCGGGAAGGCATTCTCTTCGACGCGACGCAGGCGGAGCTTGCCTCCCAGCCCGACAACCCGTGGCGCGAACGGGTGACACTACTCGACGAGACCCTGGCGGCCGTCGAGAGCGATCTGGATGCTCTCGACCACATTGAGCCACGGCCGGCCTTGCCGCTCCCTGAGACACCGATCACCGCGATCGACGTCACGACCGACGACCCGGCCAGTGTCAGCTTCAGTATCGGAAGCGAGCGGTTTCAATTCTCCGAGGAGATCGACTGGGCCGAGCGCGGAGGAGCGGTGGTGCGCGGTGATCTCCAACAACGCGCCGGCGACGCCTCGCAGTTGGTCCCGGCCGGCATAGCCGATGATCGCCGCGCCGATCTCGCCCGCCACCTTCGCGACAGCGTGACGGTCCTCGCTACCGACCTCCGCGATCGGGGTCTGGACGGCGAAACCCTTCCGGATCATCCGTCGCTTGCCGACCTTGCCCGCCCCTGCCCGGTCTGTGGCGGCTGGCGCGACTGGCAAGGGACGTGCGAGACCTGTGCCGCTCGCGCCTGGAAACGGCAGCAACTCTTCGCCGAGGCGACCCGTCTCCGCGCGGAGCAGACGGCGGAGGAAGAGCAACGCCACACCTGGGCTGAGCGACTACCGGTCGCGCGTCGCCGCCTGGCGGTCATCGATCAGGAGATCGCCGCACTTGAGGGAACGTAACCCGCCCAGCGGTCAGCGATCGTAGCTCACGTCCCCGGTGAATCGCCTACCTCGGTATCGAGATCATCCGGAAGGAGCGCGGCGCCGGTCGGCCGCATTCGTCCCTCACGAACCAACCGGCGCGCACGGTCACGGTTGGTTCGCGACCAGTTGCTGCCAACACGTCGCGGCACGAACTGGATGGCATACGTCTCGTCGTCGATCCGCTTCGTCTTGACATCAACCCATCCGTGACAGAGCGCCAAGTCGAGCAACTCCTCGAAGGTGACTGTTTGCTTTCCAGTCGATTTCTTATAGATGGCGGCGACGAAGTCGGACTCCTTGGCCCCATGCTCCGCGAGCCAGGTGTCAAAATCCTCCACCCGATGGAGGAGCCGCGCGCGGCTGGTGTCGACCGGTGCCATCGTCGTTACGGCGACATGCGGACCGACGCCGCCTTCGTCACCGCCCGAAAGAGATGGATGAACTCCAGACCGTCCGCTGGCTGATAGCGAACAATCCGTTCCCCCACTCGCTTGACACCGGGCACGACGGCGGCGTGGTCGGCTCGGGCCTGATGGTCGAACTCAAGCTCGACGCGGCAGCCTTGCGGAAGCGTCCATGGTTTCGCTTCCCCGGCGGCCCGGACCGCTCGTGCGGCGCCTTCCCGGATGCGGCGCTGCGCCTCGTCGGGGTGCAGGTGCAGCGCCGCAAAGGTCGACAACCCTTCCTTCACCACGACCCCGACGACCTGGTCCCCCAGAAGCTCGCACGTCTGGGCGACGGCTTTGTCATCGCCGCTGACAAAGGTGACCGGCACACCGAAGTGCCCGGCGACCACGGCGTTCACCCCGAACTCACCGACCGATCGACCGTCCAGGCGCACATCGTTCAGCCAGCCGGACCACGTGTGGGCCAGCGGCGCGGCCGGCGTGCCCGCCCTCGCGTGGTACCCGGTGTAGAACAGTGCCCCGACGTCATCAAGGTCGACCCCCTGCGCCATACCGAGAGCCTTATCGCTCCCACTGATGAAGCGACAGCCTGAGTACAACTCCTCGGGTATCAGATTCCGCATCCCGTCGTGACTGTCGTTGACGATGACCTCGTCTGCACCTCCGGCGAGCGCCCCTTCGATGGCGGCGTTGACCTCCCGTGTCATCCGCAGCCTGGCCCGCTCGTACTCGGTCGTCGACGACGGCTCATCTCCCCCCGCCACCTCCGGTGGCATGACCTGCACCCACGACACCACACCACAGGTGCCTTCCATGTCCGCGGAGATCACGACCTTCATCAGTGGTTCCCTCTCTCAGATGTTCGGCCGCTGCCCAGATCATCGTTGATGCCAGCTCTGACGGCACCAACGTGTCTTTGCAACGAGCATCGCCGTCCCTGCCCGTCGGCCGCTCGCCCTAACCGATGGCGCCGATGTCGGAGAAGCGTGAGATCACCTCCTGGGCAGCGTTATGTCCAGGAGCGCCCATCACACACCCACCCGGCCAGGCTCCTGCCCCACAGAGGTAGAGCCCACCGATCGGACCTTCGTAGGAGGACGAGCCAGGGACTGGCCGCATGTCGAACGCCTGCTCCGGGACGAGCTCGCCCTGGAAGATATGGCCGCCGGTCAGCCCGAAGCGTGCTTCGATGTCGGGCGGACCGAGTACCTGCCGCGCAATTACCGCCCCCGGAATATTCGGCGCGTACTCCCCGAACTCGCTGATCACGCGGTCGGCGATCTCCTCGCGCCGCTCGTCCCAGGTCCCATCCTTGAGGTGGTAGGGAAAATATTGGGTGAAGATGGAGATCGCATGTTTCCCAGCTGGAGCGACCGTGTCATCCACCGCCGATTGCAGGTGTATGTTCATGAACGGCTTTGACGCCGGCTCCCCAGCGCGGGCCTCCTCACAGGCTCGCTGCATATAGTCGATGGTCGGCGCGATAAAGAGACCGCCGGTCGAGCCATTGCGCTGCTGCGCGTCTTCCAGCGCCGTGAACCGGGGTAGCTCGCCGACGGCCAGGTTGATCTTCATCACCGGACTGTCGATCTTGATTCCCTCGATCGCGGCCTGGTACGACGCCGGCAGCTCACCGTCCGGGACGAGTCCAAGATAGGTCCGCTTCGGATCGGCGTTGGAGAGCACGACCTTCGCTCCGACTTCCTCGCCGCTGGCGAGAACGACGCCGTCGGCGCGGCCGCCGCGAATCCGCACCTGGACGACCTCCGCCTCGGTCCGGATCACCACTCCCCGCTTGCGCGCCACCCTCGCCAAGGCCTGGGTCACGGCGCCCATGGCACCGCGAACATAGGCCCACGACCCCCGGTTCCCGGTGACCATGCCCATCGAGTGGTACAGCTTGACGTAGCCTGTTCCCGGGTCTCGGGGGCCACGGAAGGTCCCGATGATGCCTGATGCGGCGACCACCGCCTGCATCTGCTCGCTCTCGAAGAAATACTCGGCGATATCAGCCGCTGACCCGAGGTAGAACTTCTGGAAGATCAGCGCAACGTCCGGACTCTCGAACTCCGCCGCAACCTCGGCGAAGGAAGGCGGCCGTCGCAGGATGAATTTGTCCATGACCTGCGATGCCCGCTCGACAAAGGCGTCGTAGTGATCGTAATTGCGGGCGTCTTTCACGGAGAAGCGCGCGATCTCGGCCTTGCATCGCACCGGGTCTGTCCAGAAGGTGAGGGACGACCCATCGGGAAACGGGGCAAAGAAGCGTGGATCGCGTGGCAGCAGCTCGATCCCCTCGGCCCACGCACCCAGCTCATCAAAGATCTGACGCGGAGCCAGCGACAGGACATATGACCCGGTTGACACCTTGAAGCCGGGAATCAACTCCTCGGTGATGGCCGCACCACCGACCTCGTGGTATCGCTCCAGGACGCACGTCCGAAGTCCTGCCCCACCCAGATAACAGGCGGCAACCAGCCCGTTATGACCACCGCCGATAATGACGGCGTCGAACTCGCCATCGCTCCCCGCTGATCGCTCGGCCATGCGCTCCTATCCTCCCTGTTCCACGCTTTCAAGCGGTCGCTATCGTAGCAGGGGAGATCGTCGAAGGTGAGAGTCGCTGCCGGCCGATCGATGGCCGGTGGCGCAGGGACGGCAGGACACAACAGGCACGACAACGCCGGCTCGGTCAAACCGAGCCGGCGAGTCATTAGCGATGGGAACGGAGGGAGATTACGTCTGGTTACGTCGCCTGCGGCGCTCGGCCTTACGGCGCTTCGCCCGGTTCTCTTCCTGAACGCTGATGAACCGGAGACCGCGACGGTGCTCGCGAATGATCCCCGATCGCTCGATCCCTTTGGTGAAGCGCTTCAGCAGTCCCTCAAAATTCTCAGAGTCTCTCAGCTCGACCCGCATACAATCCCTTCACCACTCTCGATTCCGCACGGGAACATTCCAACTCCCGCACGACTCGACATATTCGCCAAACTCTTTCGGAGGGCCATACTGGGCCCCAACACTGGCAAGAGTATACGATAACCTTCGGGGCCTGCATAGCGCCGGGCGCCCGGTCGCTCGCTACGGGAGAAAGCCTTCGTGACCACGATGTCGACGACGAGTGACCAGGTGCGCGCGATCGCCGTCCTCCCCGGCCAGCGCAACAGCCTGCACCTCACGACGATAGCCCTCCCCCGTCCAGGACCACACGAAGCCCGGGTCCGGGTACACCGGGTCGGTATTTGCGGCACCGACAGGGAGATTATCGAAGCTAAGTTCGGTTCACCGCCGCCCGGCTCGCGATCGCTGATCATCGGCCATGAGGTGCTCGGTGTCGTGGAGGAAACCGGGACCGAGATAGGCACGGTCAGCACCGGTGATCTCGTCGTTGCCACCGTGCGCCGGCCCGACGGCTGTCCTGCCTGCCAGGCAGGACAACCCGACATGTGCGTCTGGCGAGGCTATACCGAGCGGGGCATCATTGGCGCCCACGGCTTCATGGCTGAGGCCTTTGTCGACGACGCTCGCCATCTCGTGCCGATTGAACCGGCATTGGAGCCTATCGCGGTCCTCGTCGAGCCGCTCAGCGTGGTCGAGAAAGCCGTCCGTCAGGCTGATCTCATCCAGCAGCGGCTCACCTCATGGTCGCCCCAAACCGCTCTGGTACTGGGCGCGGGACCGATTGGACTCCTGGGCGCGATGCTGCTCCGTTCGCGGGGCGTCGGCGTCACCGTCGTCGCCCGCCGTCCGGCGCCGAATCCCGCCTCGGCGCTGATCGAGACTTGCGGCGGCCACTACACCTCGCTCAGCAATGTCCCCGTCACCGAGATCGCGGCGTCGATGCCGCCGTTCGATCTCATCCTGGAGGCGACCGGCGTGAGCACGCTCGCCTTTGAGGGTCTGAACCTGTTGGCCAACAACGGCGTGATGGTGCTGCTCAGCATCACCGGCGGCCAAACAGTGGCGCAGATCCCGGTCGATACCATCAACCGGGAGATGGTCCTCGGGAATAAAGTCGTCGTCGGCAGCGTCAACTCAGCCCACGAGGATTTCGTCAACGGTGTATCCGACCTGACCCGGTTCGATGCTCTCTGGCCAGGGGCGACCGCTCGCCTGATCACCCACCGTCTGCGCGCCTTCGACGACGTGACCCAGATGCACGGCGCGACAAAGGACGGCATCAAGACGGTGGTCGAATTTGCCCACGGATAATGCCGTCATCACTCCTCTCAAAGAGGCGCCGCTACTGACCACTGGTGGTAAGAGCCACTCAAGGTGCTTCTGCACGCATCGCCTCTTCGAGGAAGATGAGCCACTGATCGAGCGCGATCGCACTGTCATAGTGCTCCACTCGATCCCAGAAATGGGGCGCCTGAAACGATCTCGCGACCTCGCGAACGTCGTCCTACGGCACGTCGACCCGTGTGCCACGATCGCGTTCCGGCGCCGCCGTTGCTCGATCTCCGCCACTGACGGTGCGACCAGAATGACCAGCGACCTCACCGCGTATCGCCGCGCAATCTGGCGCAGCCGGTCGCGCATCCGTAGCCGGTGATTGACCGCGTCAGAGACGACCAATGCGCCAGCACCGAGCAGCGTATCGACCTGCCCGTTCGATTCCCGATAAGCGGCCGTCCATTCCTGGCGCGTCAGACGTTGCCTGCCTTCGCCAGCACCTCGCCCACGATGGACCCGATCAACCCCGACCACGACGGATCGCTGAAGGCACGCGCGAGGGTCGATTTGTCCGAGAAGGGCGAACCCCACATGATCAAGAGGGATCGGGGCGCCAAAACGACCGATCCCCTGGATGACGGTTCACGCCACCCGCTCTGCGAGCGATACCCAACGGAGAACGGAGGCAGATATCGCATGACGCGGTGTCGCGCTCGGCATCCGGGGTCCGTGGCCGCCCTCGTTGCGAAGACAAACGCCCCCTCGCCGTTGCCGGCGAGGAGGCGTTCACTGTCAGGCGGATTAGGTGAGGGCCGCGACCGGCTCCTGAGTCGCCGCCTGCTCGGCGACGGCCGGAGCGCCACCCGGTCGCTGGATCATTCGGAAATCATCCGGCATCGCCGTCGCAAGCACGTCGTCCATCGTGTCGGCGAGCACGAAGCGCATCTCGGTCCGGAGCTCCTCCGGCATCTCGTCCAGATCGGCCTCGTTGCGGCGTGGCAAGACGAAAGTGTCGATGCCAGCACGCCGAGCCGCCAGCGCCTTCATCTTGATGCCACCGACAGGGAGCACCTGTCCCCGCAAGGTGATCTCACCGGTCATCGCCACGTTGTCCCGGACCGAGACACCGCTCAACAGCGAGACCAGCGCGGTCGTCATCGCCGTTCCAGCGGATGGCCCATCCTTAGGAATCGCACCCGCGGGAACGTGGATGTGAATGTCCGACTCCTGGTAGAAGGCCTGGTCGATATTCAGATCCTTCGCACGCGAGCGGACGAACGAGAGCGCAGCTGTCGCCGATTCCCGCATGACGTCGCCGAGCTGACCCGTCACCGTCAACGAGCCTTTGCCAGCCATTCGCGTTGCCTCGATGAACATGATGTCGCCACCGACGCTGGTGACGCCAACACCGATCGAGACACCTGGCTGCTCGGTGCGCTGGACACGCTCCTCGTAGAAGAAGCGTGGCCGGCCCAGAAACTCCCGAATCTCGGCGGCGCCGATGGTCGGACTGATCTCCTGGCCTTCCGCCACCCGCGTCGCGATTTTCCGGCAGACGCTGCCGACCTCCCGCTCCAGGTTGCGGACTCCGGCCTCGCGGGTGTAGTGCTGGATCACCGCCATCAAACCGTCGTCGGTCCACGTATAGGTGTCCTTCGGCAACCCATGGGCCGCCAGCTGCTTCGGCACCAGGAATCGCTGACCGATTTTGAGCTTGTCCTCATCGGTATACCCACTCAGCTCGATGATCTCCATCCGGTCCCGCAGCGGTGCGGGAATGGTATCGAGCAGGTTGGCGGTCGCGATAAACATGACCTTCGAGAGATCGAACTCAACATCCAGATAGTGATCGCGGAACGTGCCGTTCTGCTCGGGATCGAGCACCTCCAGCAGCGCGGAGGACGGATCGCCACGCCAGTCGTTGCCGAGTTTGTCGACCTCATCCAGCACGAAAACTGGATCGTTGGTGCCCGCTCGCCGGATCGCCTGAACGATGCGGCCCGGCATGGCTCCAACGTAAGTGCGACGGTGTCCCCGAATTTCGGCCTCGTCTCGCATCCCGCCAAGTGACATTCGTGTCAGCTCGCGACCGAGGGCACGGGCGATCGACTGCGCCAGGCTCGTCTTGCCGACGCCCGGGGGACCGACAAAGCAGAGGATCGGCTCACGTGCCGGCGACGCGGCATCGGTGTCAGCACCCTCAGCCGACACCAGGTCTCGCTTCAGCTTCCGCACCGCGAGGTACTCCAGGATGCGGTCCTTGATCTTTTCGAGATCATAGTGATCCTCGTCGAGAATCTGTCTGGCCCGCGGCACGTCGATCTCTCCCTCGGTACTCTTGTTCCAGGGAAGCGTCGTCAGCCAGTCAAGATACGTCTTGATCACGCCGTACTCGGCCGCGGCCGGGGGCAACTTGCTCAGGCGGTCCAGCTCGCGTCGAGCTTCCTTCGCCGCCTCTTGCGGCATCCCGGTCTCGTCGATCTTCGCGCGCAGCTCAGCGATCTCGGCCTCAGCCTCGTTCCCTTCACCGAGCTCCTTCTGGATCGCCTTCAGCTGCTCTCGAAGGTAATACTCCCGTTGACTCTTGCCGAGTTCTTCTTGGACGTCGGTCTGGATTTTCTTCCCTAGCTCAAGAACGTCGAGCTCTTTCGAGATGAACCCATTGAGTGTGGTCAGCTTCTCCTTGACGCTGTCGAGCTCAAGCAGACGCTGGCGCTCCTCCGGATCCATGCGGAGATTCGTCGCGACCAAGTAGACCAGATGTCGCGGTTCTTCCACATTGAGGGCGGCGGTCACCAGCTCGTCCGGGAGATGGGCGACCAGTGAAACTAATCGCTGGAAGAGATCGAGCGTATTCCGCGTCAGCGCTTCGACTTCGACCGACTCCTCGATCGCCTCCGGCGCCCGCTCGATCCGTGCAGTCAGAAATGGCTCCTCGGAGATGAAATCGAGGATCCGCACGCGCTCCATGCCCTGCACCGCGAGGCGGACACTGCCGTCCGGCACGCGCATCATCTGATGAATGGTGGCGAGGGTGCCGACGCGATTGACGTCGTCAGGACCGGCACCCTCAAGCTCGGCGTCGTGCTGCATGACCAGCACCACCGTACGAGTGCCGCTCATGACCTCGTCGATCAGACGGAGTGAGCGCGGCTGAGCCGCTGCCAGCGGCACGACGGTCAGCGGGAAGACCACCGTTCCGCGCAGCGGCAGAACCGGCAGCACCTCAATGTCCTGCTGCGCGTCGCCATCGGCTGATGCCTCGACATCCGCGGGATCGGTGTTCTCGACCTGCTCCCCAGTCACCGGTGCGATGGCCGCGACCTCATCTGGTGCGCCGGTCGGGTCGACGGTCGGTTCCTCAGCGGCTGGCTGAGTCTTGTTCTTCGGTGCCATCAGTTATCGTGCTCCCTCCCCTCGCGCGTCGCCAGGCTCCGCTCGACGCGCGACAATCGTCCGCGCGGTCGCTCGGGGCAGGCGAATGCGAAGGAATCCGTTCTGGTACTCCGCTTCGGTTTGGTCCGCTTCGACCGGAAACGGGATATAAACATCGGCGCCAAACGCACCGTATGGGATGCGGGCCTCGTGGTAGCAGCGCTTCTCCGGCGAACGTGCGTCGGGACGTTCACCGCGAATGACCAACATGTCGCCATCGACGATCACCCGTAAATGACGCTCGTCCATGTCGGCAATTTCGGCGCAGACGATCAACGCCTCCTCGGTCTCGTAGACTTCTAGGCTTGGTCGCCACAGACCGCGACTGCCAGGACCAGCGGCTGGTCGTGACGGCATGAGCGTCCGAAAGACGGCCTCCATCTCCTGCTGCACCCGATCCGTATCACGCGGACGGGTGCGACGAACAACGAACATTCTGACTCCTAGAGAGTTATCTGCGGGACTACCGAGATCGACGCGGGTGAACGCTTCTTTCACCCCGGTTCGCCAGCCGCCCGCGCGGGATTCCTGACGGTTCCGGTTGATTGGCATTATACACGGTTGAACAAAAGGTTGCTACGGATCGTGCAGGCTTTCGGAGAGAAGGACGCTCTCCTCAACCGATCCGACTGGAGCCCGCCCCGTCACACCAGCCCGATTTGCGCGACGAAGACCAGCGGCACCGGCACTCGGTTGCCTCATGTGACACCGGAGCGCAACCGTTGCGAACCGTGGTGACGACCATCTCCTGAACCAACAGGAATGCGGCGCTCGAAGTAGCCGTCGCTATGGCACGGCGATGCAAAGCCGAGTGACGACCCAGGGCTGTTCCACGTCCTGGCGGGAGGGTGAGGATCAGAAGCCTAGCCGGTCAATTGGAGGATCGTGATGCTGCTCAATCCCCAGGCGACGATTGCCAGCAAAAGGGGGCGATCAGCAAAGAGCAGCGCTTCAGGGGTTCCGCTTAGCTCGCTGCGGTGGATCAAGAAGAGGTAGCGGAAGACCGCATAGGCGACGAACGGGATCGTCAACATCATGGCATGATTTCGAGGAACGTTCGATGCGTCGAAGGTGTAGATCGAATACGCCATGACCGTCGCCGAGGCGACCGTCCCGATCAATTGGTCGAGGAAGGTCAACGAGTAACCGCTCAGGCTCGACCGGTGGTCGGTGGCATGGGCGACCGCCACGATCTCGTGCCGCCGCTTGCCAAAGCCGATAAAGAGCGCCAGCAACATCGTGCAGACGAGCAGCCATGGCGAGATCGTCACCTTGAGGGCGACGGCGCCGCCTGCAGCGCGCAGGACGAAGCCCGCCGCGATCGCGAAGACATCGAGAATAACCACCTTCTTCAAACCGAGTGAATAGAGCACCATCAGCGCCACATAACCGGCCGACACCGCCATAAATGGCGGCCGGACGAACCATGCCGTGGCGAGCCCGACACCGAAGAGCAGGATCGCGACAGCAATGGCGACGCGCGGGCTCAGTTCACCGGCGGACACCGGGCGATGTCGCTTGGCTGGATGAAGCCGGTCGCTCGCCGCGTCGCGAACGTCGTTGATGAGATACACCCCACTGCTGAGGGCACAGAAGACCAGCACCGCCACAACAGCCCGGGCAACCGCGTCCGGCTCGACGAGCTTCCGGTCGAACACGAGCGCCGCCAGAAGGACCGCGTTTTTTGTCCACTGCAAGGGCCGCATCGCCCGCACGATGATGCCCGGGAACGTCTGCCGGGCGGCCATGCGGTGCGCCATGACCCGGTTCAGGTGTCGTCTCCGTGGACCAGCATGTGACGATGGAGTGATCAGGGATTCGATCGGACGGTGCCCCGAGCCGATCGGCGGCCGTGGCTCCGCCGCATCATTCATGTACCAGCGCGTCCTCTTCAAACTCGCCCGCGGCATTCCAGAGCATCCAGCCACCGACTCCAAGGGCCTCTGCAGAATCGATCTGTGCCCGGACCTCTTTTGGACCGTAGGGAGAGAAGCCGTCCAACGGTTGGGTAAAGTCCTGAAGCCACGGGCGCATCTTGATCATGCTACCAGGCACAAGTAGCTCCGCCTGCTGCAACGTATAAGTGACGGTCTCGCCAGGGAAATCGTTCGGATGTCCCGGAACCGGGATGTTTCCCTCACTGAAGTGGGAGGGGTAGACCATCAGACAGACGTAGTCCGCGAGCGGGGTGAGATCCTGCAGCGTCTGTCCGATCCCCTGATCGTCACCATAAAGCGCGACGATCGCGAAGAGATCAATCGCAAAACGTGTACCGGTGCCCTGAAGGGCGTCGTGCCCTGCCTTCACCGCGCCGGTAATAGCGGCTCGCCGGTTTAGCTCTGTGTAGTCTCGTCCGAAGTCAGTGGTCGTCAGATCGCCATCGGATGGAAAGCGGATGTAGTCGTACTGCACCTCGTCAAAGCCAAGCTGCGACAACTCCACCGCGAGATCGGCGTTGGCGTGCCACAGTTCCTCATCGAAGGCATTGACCCACGCCGCGCCATTCATATCGCGCCAGAGCTCATTTGACCCCTCGATTTTGACCGCCAGGTCGGGTCGACTCTCGGCGACCAGCGGATCCTTGAACACCACCATCCGGGCGATGACATAGATGCCGTGCTGCTTCAGGGTGGCGATGACGGCCACGGGATCATACGCCGGGACCACCATCCCCTCCACCGAGCGGAAGAACGGGACCTGGGTGTCGTAGTCAATCGTGTCCTGCTTGACGTCGAGCACGATCGCGTTGATCTCGGTCTCATCGGCCAGGCGAATTAATGCTCCAAGACGGTCGGGATCAGTGATGGTGCTGACGTTGGCGTAGACCGCTTTAATATCCTGCCGCTGGAGCGCCAGATTGGCTGGCTTCCCCGCGGTCGCGGCCACCGTGCCGCTCGCGTAGCCGGGCGCGGCGACCTCCAGCGTCGCCGCATCTGTCACACCACCGAGGCGAAAGCTTCCGTCCTGGCCAGTCATCACCGCGTCACCGCCAGGAGCGGTAACTGCCGCTCCCGCGATCGGTGCTCCTGACGCATCGGTCACACGACCGGTGACGACGGACACGGTCATCGCGAACTCAACCGGCGCGCCGTCCCTGCTCTCGACTTGTGCGGAGCCGTAGTCGCCGGCGTTGATCCGGACGGTCGCTGCCTCCGGCACGTCTGTCAGGCGAAATCGCCCGTCGGCCGCTGTCTTTAAGACCGGTCCGGACCCTTTGGCACTGACCCACTGCACGGTCGCACCCGCGATCGGCGCGCCGCTGTTCTTGTCCTTGGCGATGCCCGCGACCGTCGTCGAGCGCAATTTGACCTGCTGGCTTCGAGCGCTGTCTTGATCGATCGCTCCGAAAACCGGTTCATAGCCCGCTAGCTCGACCGTCAGCAGACGAGGTTCCGCTGGAACGGCGAGTGAGACAATGCCGTCCTTGTTGGTGGCGAAGGAACGACTGCCAACGGAGACCGTCGCCCCGGCAAGCGCCTGTCCACCGCGATCGGATACCCGAACGGTCATCGAGTCACTTGCGGATGCTCGCTGGTAGATGACGGTTGCGGCTAGCAGCACGCACGGAATGGCGAACAGCAGGACGCTGGCACGCCACGACAGTGAGGTCCACCGCCTGGGTCGCCCTGACCGGAGGCTCGCCGCATCTCGACGGCGAGTAAGGTGCCTGGCCGCGGGCCGCCACGCGCGAGATTCGGATGTCGGTCGTCCCTGCATCGAGGGAACCAGCCTCCCCACCCGCGTCTCGGGGGACCCTGATACACCGCCAACTGACACGCGCCACATCAACTAGGAGAACGCGTTTCCACGACGAAAATCGAGTGTAGCACACCGCCGTTCGTGCTCTACTTGGCGGTTTGACACCTCATGCGGCGCGCCTACATAATCGACTAAAGTCCGTACGGATTTTCACAATCCACCCGGACCGGTGCTCTCAACGTCCACGAGCGATCGCTACCGAGCAGGAACCGACGCGTGAAGCTACACACTCGAGATGTCTTCGAGACGATGCGCGCGGATCTGCTTCTGGTGGAAGCACGCGTGGAACTGGCGGCGACCGTCGACTATCCCATCGCCTCCACGGTCGTCCGCGACCTGATCCAGGCGGGTGGGAAGCGGCTACGTCCCCTTTTACTCCTCCTTGCTGGACGCGCGTTTCGATACGACCTTGACCAGCTGGTGACGGCCGCCGCCGGGATCGAGCTCCTCCACACCGCGTCCCTGGTGCATGACGACACCGTTGATCGCGCGTCGTTGCGACGAGGCAAACCAACGCTCAACTCGATGCTCGGCTCCGGTGCGGTGATTCTTGTTGGCGACTATCTCTTCGCGCAGTCAGCCATGCTCGCGGCGGCGACGATGAACCCGAGAGTCGTGGGCGTCTTCGCATCAACACTGGCCGATATCTGCGACGGCCAACTCCGCGAGATGTTCGACGCCCACCACATCCACCAATCGCGTGCTGACTACGAGCGGCGCATCTTCGGCAAGACCGCGTCGCTCTTCGCCGGGTCCGCAGAGATGGGAGCGATCCTGGCTGACGCTCCCGACGCCGCCGTCGCCGCCCTTCGCGCCTTTGGCAGTGATGTCGGCATGGCCTTCCAGATCATCGATGACATCCTCGACCTGCGGGAGGGCACCCAACGTCTTGGCAAACCCGCGGGTCAGGATCTGCGCCAGGGCACCGTGACCTTACCGACCATGCTCTACGCGGCGAAACTCCCATCAACGTCCTCGGCAACCGAACGCCTTCAGGCGATCATCGCAGGGGATGTCGACAGCACAGCGGAGATCGATCAGCTCGTGATTGACATCAGAGCGTCGGGCGCGCTCGACGAGGCGTTTGCGGTGGCGGAGTCGTTTGCCGAGAGCGCCAGGGCGCGGATCGCATTCCTACCGGACGACGAGACCCGCGATCTGCTCGAAGACCTCACCGACGTGGCTATCGGCCGCCGGTCATAGCCACCACTCATGCGACGCCAACGAGCCATGCTTGTTTGACACCAGATCGGAGCAACCTCCAACCAGCGGTCAGCCCTACATGGCGACCAGACTGGTCTCGTACATCCGTTGGAATATCCGCGGCCAGTAGGTTTGACTCGGGTCGACCGTCTCGAATTCAGCCGCGAGGTCGTGCGGCATCTCAGGTGTCAGCAGAATCGTCGCCAGTCGCTGCTCATACCGTCCCTCAAGCGTCCGGTCGAGCAGCTCGGCCTCATGACAGTGATGCGGCTTCATGCCGATCACGACGAGGAGGTCGGTACTGATCATCTGCGCCCAGGTGTTGTGCGTCACCCGGGTGGCAAGCTCAAATTCCTGCTTCGCCAGGCGATCGCGGGCCGCTGACGGCTTGAGCGCCCGTAGCCCCACTTCATTCACATACGAGTTGAGCGCGAAATCCCGCCACGGCATCAGATAGGAGGAAACATCCGGCTCATAGTCCGCGAGACGGTAGCGGATAAATGATGCGATCCGGCCGGATCTTCCACCGGAGGCGTTGAAGATGAGCCAGCCCTGCCCCTGGCGACGACGCGTATCGAACGCATCGAAGTAATCACTGAGGCGATGAAGCAGATCGCGGTCCTGGAGCGGCGCCTGCTCGACGATAGATAGCTCGTCTCCCATCGATCAACCTCCCCCACCTATGAATGCTCGCGGGGATTTTTTGCGGATGGGCGTGCGATAGTGATTACCACATCAACGCCAAAATGGGAATCATCCGGACAACATGCCGCCCTCGAAACTGGTCGTGCCGCAGGCGTTAACCTTCCCCCACATTGTCGCCTACGCCGATCTCCCACCGGTACTGCCAGCACTCGACAACGAGCTACCTGCTACTGCTTGTCGACCCCGGCAAACCGAGGGTATGCATAAATCCCGCCACGAATCGGCCGGCATTGACAGCCGTTCCGACGTTGGTCGATCCAGCACCGTCGATCCTGGTTCTGCCGCGCTCGGCGCCGGAGAGATCGACCGACACCGTCACCTGCTCCGTCAACAGCAGCGTCGGATCGAGCGCGACCCCGAGGGCAAGCGGGTCGTGCAGATGGAACTCCTTGAGACCACGAGTGGTGAAGGCCTCGTGGCAGACCTTGGCGACCAGCTGGCCGGCATTATCATTGGCCTTGATGACGTCCGGGGCCGTCAGCTGCTCCCAGACCGAGATCGGAAGCGAGGTCTGATGGGTCACATCCAGTCCGACCAGTGTCAGGTTTGCGAAAGGGGCAGCCATCACCTGCTCGGCCGCTTCGGGATCTTCAAAGATGTTGAACTCGGCGTGGGGGGTCACGTTTCCCGCGACTCGGTACGCCCCACCCATCACGACCACCGCGTGCAACAAGCGCGGTAGGTTAGGCTCGACGTTGAGGGCGATCGCCAGGTTCGTCAGCGGACCGACACAGACAAGGGTCAACTCGTTCGGCCGGGCGTTGGCCAGCTGAACGATCGCCGCCGGTCCACGGGCGGCTGCCACGGAGCGCGAGCTCGGTGGCAAGTCTGCGTTGCCAAGTCCATCTAACCCGTGAAAATACGCGGCGCCGTGACGCGGCCGGATCAGCGGACGGCTGGCCCCGCGATGAACCGATACCTCCGCCGCCCCGAACCAGTCGAGGACTGACAGCGTGTTCGCGGTCGTCCGCTCGACATCAGCATTGCCAGCGAGTGTGGTGACGGCCACAAGGTCGCAGACGGGGGATTGCACCGCCAGCGCCAGGGCCAGTGCGTCATCGATCCCCGTATCGACATCGAGAATGACCGGCACGGGCCGTTGACTCACGATCCGGCCATTCCGGCGACACTGCTCCAGGCCTTTGCGCGAGCCTCGGCTGCTTGCCAGGCGGCCACCGGGGGAGTCTCCACGATCGGGGACTCGGTAACGACGTCCACAAAGAATGGCCCCCCATCGGCGAGCGCCGCTGCCAGCGCAGGCTCGACATCCGCCGCCTCGGTCACTTTTCGGGATCGAAAACCGAAGCCCCGTGCGATCGCCGCGTAATCGACCGAATTGAAATCGACACCGAAATATCGATCATCGTGGTAGAGATGCTGGAGCTCTTTGATCCAGCCAAAGCTACCATTCGAGCACTGGATGATCACGATCGGTAATCCCAACCGGCTGATCGTCTCAAGCTCACCGACCGACATCCCAAAGCTGCCGTCGCCCGTCATGGCAACCACGCGGCGACCGGGCGCCGCGAACGCCGCCCCAACGACGCCCGGGATGGCGTAACCGAGCCCGCCATGGGCCCGGGGGATCACAGTTGTCCGACCAGGCCGCCTGACTTCGTACTGCGCGGCGAGGAATGGCGTCGGCGTCCCGGGATCGGCGACGATGATCGCCTCGTCATCGAGCAACCGGCGCAGCGCCGCCACAACTACCGCCGGCTTGATCGGCTGACTTGACACCGCCGCCTGCGCCGCAACATCGGCCCAGTACCGCTCCCGTTGGTCAAGAAGCTGATCGATGTGCGCCTGATGACGAGCCAACATGTGCCGCGGGCGCTCGATCGCCGCCAGCAGGTCGCTGAGTGCCAACCGGGCATCCCCGGCGACCGGGACCGCCGCTCGGTAAGTATTCCCGATCTCCATCGGATCCACGTCGATGTGAATGACGGTCGGTCCGTCGGGGGCTGGCGATGGGAGCGTCCAGTGGCTCGTCGTCGTCGAGTCGGTCCGGGATCCAATGAACAGCACGAGATCAGCGGCGGCGACGCAGTCATTCGCATACGGACGAGCGCCGTTGCCACCCACGACTCCCAGCGCCACCGGGCTCGTCTCCGCGATACTCCCCTTGCCGTTGATCGATGTCGCGACCGGGATGTAGAGCGATTCGGCCAGGGCCGTCAGCTCGTGCCACGCCCCCGAGGTCGGCACCCCGCCCCCCGCGACGATGACGGGGCGGTCAGCGGTCAGCAGGACCGCCGCGGCTCGCTCAATCAGTGCCGGGTCTGGACGGGTCCGAAGAGACGGTGCGGCGCCGAACTCTGCCAGACCATACACGGTGTGATCGCGCGTCTCACCTTCGAGACTATCGGTCGGCAGCGAGAGGTGAACCGCGCCCGGCCTACCCGTGGTGGCCATTCGGATCGCCCGGCGGGTCGTCTCGGCCATCAGGGTCGCCGTCTGAATGCGGGTGTTCCATTTGGTAATCGGCCGGAACAAGCTTTCCTGGTCGAGCTCGGTCAGCACCCCGCGGCCCTGCTCACCGACCGGGGTATCCGAGGTCAGGCAGAGCAGCGGAATAGCTGAACCCTGGGCCTCGGCCACACCAGGTACGATATAGGTCGCACCACCGCCACTCGGACCCTCACAGACGCCGATCCGCCCACTTACCCGTGCATAGACATCAGCCATGAACGACGCTGATCGCTCGTCCCGGGTCATGATATGGGTGACCCGATCATTGGCGTCGCGGAGGGCGTCGTAGAAGCTCATCCCCGTGTCGCCGGGCAAGCCAAAGATATGTTCGACGCCGCTTTCCAACAAAACCTGGACCAGCGCCCGCGCGCCTTGCATCCGTCGCTCCTTGATAAACGGGCGAGTAGTGATTCGACTATAGCAACTCAGACGATCGCCTGTCCGCGAACGTCAAGGGCCGTCCCCTTGGATGCCGCCGCCGGTTCACCGGGAACCGGTGCCGCCCATAGCGAATTCATCACATGCCCACCCACGCGGTCCACCGAAGGACCCTCGTTCCGCCGTAGGACCGTGATCGGTCTCCCCTTTGAACGCCTGGACGCCCGCACGCAGATTTGGCCTCCGCGGTGTGCGGGGATGCCAGCGCACGACGCCGCTCAGCGTTGCATCGTTCCGCGGTAGGGACGACACCAGGGATCGGCGCAGGCTCCCTAACCGTTCCCTCCAGATATACGCACCGCGAGATAGAGATCATTGACGTTGGTGCCGGTTGGGCCAGGTTGGACTAGGCCACTCGCCGCCTCGAAGACACGGAGACTGTCGTTCTCGCGCAGCGCCCGCTCGGGATCGACGCCGCTGGAGCGAGCCCGAGCGATCGTGCCCCGGTCGCCGATCGCCCCGGCGGCATTCGTCAGCCCGTCCTGGCCATCGGTCGCCAGACTTGCGACGACCCAGCCGGCCTCGTCGTTCCGCTCCAGCTCAAGTGTTGCGGCGAGGGCGAACTCGATGTTCCGCCCGCCGATGCCGTCACCCCGCACGCGGACCGTTGCCTCGCCGCCGCCCAGGAGGAGGTCGATGTCCGGTGTCGCGTCGCAGCAGGCCGCCACCCATGCACGTCCTAGCTCCGACGCCTCGCCTTCCCTGGCGGTCCAGACCACCTGACTCGCAACACCCTTGTCCATGGCCGCGCGAGCGGCCGCGTTCACCATTGTCTCGTTGTCGCCGATGACCCGAATCCATGATGCCGCGTCAGATCGCGCGCCATCGCCAACGCGATCGCGGTCTACGGTTCGAGCCGCGAGCACTCCCCGCGGCTGTAGCACCTGCCTGACACTGGCGGGGACCTGCTCCTGGAGGTCGAACCGACCGAGTACGTCCCAACCACGGTGCGCTACGATCTCCTCGGAATCGCCGGGAACGGTCGGGCCGCTGGCAATGACCCGTGGATCGTTACCGAGCACGTCTGACAGGATCAGCGTGATCGTCATCGCTGGAGCAGCGGCGCGCCTGAGCCCGCCGCCCTTGACCAGACTCAGAGGCGTGCGAACCGCATTCAGATCTTGAATCGGTGCGCCTGCCCGTAGCAGCAGATCGGTGGTGCGACGGAGGTCCTCCAGCGTCACCGGAGGTCGTGGCGCTTCGAGGAGGGCCGAGCCGCCCCCGGAGATGAGCGCCAATAGCACATCTCCGCGTGCGAGCCGGCTGGCGCGACGAAGGATCTCCCGGGTCGCCCGCTCACCCCGCGCATCCGGCACCGGGTGCGCCGCTTCGAAGAGCTGGCAAGCGCGAAGCTGCTTTCCCTGCCCGTGACCATCCTTGGTGATAACGACGCCCTCGCGGAGGAGATCGCCGCATATCTGCTCCGCGGCGGCAGCCATGTCGACCGCGGCTTTGCCAATAGCGGCGACGCTGACATGCCCTGTTACGGGCCACTGCTGCCGTGGGCTCCCGAGCACGAGCGAGCGTCCATCCCGCTGGAAATACCGCTGAACCGCCGCGGTCGGCTCCACGGATCGAAGCCCCGCGTGGTAGCAGTCGAGGATTAACTGCTTGGCGGCCTCACGGGACGGCATCAATCGGCACCAACCCTCGCACCCCGCTTTCTCTGCAACGACACAACATCAAACGGCTGCGGCCCGAGCATCGAGGTAGTTGAGGGCGCCTTGCAGGTCGGGCGGCAGCGGCGAATCGAAACTCATCGGTTCTCCGCCAGGGAGGAGAAACTCCAGGTGCGATGCGTGCAGGAACTGCCGATCGAGACCCTCGACCTGAGTCTGCCCACGCCCGTAGACGGCGTCCCCGGCGACAGGATGCCCGATGAACGCAAGGTGGACGCGAATCTGGTGCGTCCGGCCAGTCTCAATCTCAAGATCGAGCAACGTCGTGTCGACGAATCGCCGGTCAACGGTGAAATGGGTGACGGCGGTGCGGCCCGAAGCGGTCACGCTCATCCGCTGCCGCTGCGCCGCATCACGACCGATCGGTGCGTCGATGGTCCCCTCATCTACCTCGACGCGCCCCCGGGCCAGGGCGCGGTACCCCTTGCGCACGGTCCGCGCTCCCCATTGGGAGATCAGCGACGCATGTCCGCGGTCCGACTTCGCGATCACCATCAACCCGGACGTGTCCTTGTCCAGCCGATGCACGATTCCTGGCCGCGAGCTCCCCCCGACACTGATGCCCGGCGCGTGATAGAGCAGTGCATTGACCAGTGTCCCGGATGGGTGACCCGGCGCGGGATGAACGACGAGACCCGAAGGTTTATTGATGACGAGGACATCGTCATCCTCGTACTGCACGTCAAGGGGGATGGCCTCCGGCTCGAATGACGCTTCAACAACCTCAGGAACGTGAACGCTGACGACTTCCCCCGGGGTCATTTTAAAGGTCGACCGGCGGGGGACGCCGTCGACGAGGACGTGGCCCTGATCGATCAACCCCTGCACCGACGTCCGGCTGATGCCGAGATCACTCAACTGCGTCGCGACAAACTTGTCCAGGCGCTGATTTTTGTCGCCCTGCTCCGGCCGCAGCTTGATCTGCTCACCGTTAGACCCGTCGTCAATCATCGTCGCCTTCCGTTCCCCGGCGCCTGTCGGAGAATCGCCTCATGAACCGCCGTCCGATCGCTCCGTTCGTCGTCGTCATTGACGCGGTGCTCCACCGCCGCTCGGCTGGGAGGGCCAGTCTCATAACCTGACACGGCCCGCCAGGCGACAAGGAGGACTCCGGCGGTAATAGCGGAATCAGCGACGTTGAACTTTGGCCACGGACCAACCGCGATGAAATCAACGACGTGCCCCAGCCTCACCCGATCGATGATATTGCCGAGCGCTCCACCGACAAGGAGACCCATCCCTATCCTGGCCGCAATCGAACCGTGCCCCATCTGGCGGTAGTAGAGGACCAGTCCACCCAAAACCACCAGCGCCAGCACCGATAGGACGACCCGTCGATCTGCCAGCACGCCAAAGGCGGCTCCGGTGTTCTCCACGTAATGCACGGCCAGCAGACCGTCCACCAGGTCGAATCGATGCGACGGTGAGACAGGCCCCAGCCACTCCACGATCGCCGCTTTCGTCAGCTGATCGAATCCGATGACCACCGCCGCGACCAGTGCTGGCACCATCCCGCTCACGGCGACCGGTGGCTGCCTTCGCTGCACCAGACAGACCTAATGACCGGATCGGATCGCGTTCTCGCGCTCCAGAGCCGACTGGCAATCAATGCAGTATGGGACGTACGGAAAAGCCTCCAGACGCTCTTCGTTTATCGCCTGTCCACACCGCTGGCAGGTGCCGTAGGTACCCGCTTCCATGCGCTCGATCGCGGCGTCGACCTGACTCACGACCTCGCGAAGGTCGCCGCTGATCGTGGTGATTCGCTCAGCCTCCATGACATTGGTGCCATCCTCAGCCAGGTGGTTGCCCAATCCGCCTCGCTCGTCTTCCTGATCGATGCCGATACTCCGCAGATCGGCATCCATCCGCTCCAGCTCACCTTGAATCTCAGTCCGACGCTGCTCCAGTTGGCCGCGGAGCTTTTTGATTTTCGTCGCATTCATTGAGGACAGTCCTGCATAAGGATCGCGATAGGCATCGTGATTTCGTCGTCATGACACCCGACCTGATGGGTGACCGGCGTGTGCCCATGCGAGCGATGGTAGCACACCTGTTTCACCGGCAGACCTGATTGGACCACTCTATACTCGGCGATGGCGTTGTCTCCAGCCTGGCCCATCAGGAGTCGAAACCAGCATGTCCGAACGTCCACTGAAAATGGTGATCGCCGGGGGTGGGACGGGTGGACATGTCTTGCCGGCGCTGGCGGTGATCGAGGAGCTACGTCGTCGAGATCGTCTCGGCGACCTGCTCTGGATTGGCAGTCACGAGGGTCTTGAAGGGGAAGCCGCCGCCAATGCGGGGATTCCGTTTCGAGCCATTCACACCGGGAAACTGCGGCGCTACATCGCGGCGCAGACCGCGATCGATGTCGCACGTATTCCCCGTGGCATCTGGGAGGCGCGCCAAGCACTTCATCAGTTTCGCCCTGACCTCATCTTCAGCACAGGTGGCTTCGTCAGCGTGCCGACGGTGATCGCGGCGATTCGCTCCGTGCCAGTCCTCACCCACGAGCAAACGGCCATCCTGGGTCTGGCGACACGGATTAATGCCAGGTTTGCCGGTGTCCTGGCCGTCTCGTACGAGGCCACTGCACCTGCCGCATCAAAGCTGCACCGGCGGGTGGTCGTCACTGGCAACCCGGTGCGAGCATCGCTCGCCTCAGGCAACGCCGAAAGCGGCCGGGCACGGTGGGGGTTCTCCACGGACCTACCGTTGATCTATGTCACCGGCGGCGCGCGAGGCGCCAGTCCCTTGAACCAGCGAGTCGCGGCGCTCCTCCCAGATCTGCTCCAGCGGTGTCAGATTCTCCACCAAACCGGTCCTGCTTCCGCGAACGCGGATGCCGCAGACCTTGAGCGGACGGCGGCGTTGTGGCCGGCGGAGCTTCGCAACCGGTATCGCGTCGAGCCATTCGTTGGCGATGAGCTGGCCGATGTCTACGCCGCCGCCGATCTGATTCTTGGGCGCGCCGGAGCAGGCACCGTTGCCGAGCTCGCCTATCTCGGCAAACCGGCCCTCCTCGTCCCGCTCCCCGGCACCGGAGGCGACGAGCAGACCCACAACGCTCACCTCCTCGCGGACGCCGGCGCAGCGGTGGTTCTGTCTCAAACTGAGGCGACTCCAGAGCGTCTCGGGAAGGAGCTCCGGATTCTGCTTGCCGACCGGGACGGTCTCGCGAGGATGGGCGAGCGTGCCCGCGTGGTAGGACGGCAGGATGCCAGCGCCCGCCTCGCCGACGAGTTGCTGGCTCTCTCCTCCCTACGAGAGGCTTGAGGGAACGCCGGAGCCCACGGCCGCTTCGATCGCCTCAGCAACAGTTGCTGCCCGGACTACTTCGATGCCTCCGTCAATCGGTCGCCCTCGTCGACCAAGCACCGCTGGAACGATCACCCGCGTGAAGCCGAGCCGCTGGGCCTCGACGAGCCGCCGGTCGAGCTGATTGACGGAACGCAGCTCCCCGGACAGACCAATCTCACCGACCGCCACCGTTCCCGGGTCGACACGTTCGTCGCGGAAGCTCGACGCCACCGCGATCGCCACGGCCAGGTCAGCCGCCGGCTCGGCGACGCGCAGCCCCCCGACGACATTGGCGAAGATATCCTGTCCACCGAGTGCCAGACCGACTCGTTTCTGAAGCACGGCGATCAGCAACTGTAAGCGGTTCCCATCAAGCCCGTTCGCGCTCCGGCGCGGCATACCGAAATTCGAGGTGGTCGTCAGCGCCTGAATCTCGACTAGGATTGGCCGCGTGCCCTCAATCGTGACCGCAACGGTCGAGCCAGCGGCATTTCCGCTCCTCTCCGCCAGGAACGCCTCAGAAGGATTCCTCACCTCGCGAAGTCCCTCATCGGCCATCTCGAAGACACCGACCTCATCGGTCGAGCCAAACCGGTTCTTGACCGCCCGGAGAATCCGGTATTGGTGGTACCGGTCCCCCTCTAAGTACAGGACCGCGTCGACCATGTGCTCCAGCACCCGGGGCCCAGCGATGGTGCCTTCCTTCGTTACATGACCGACGAGCAGCACCGGCACCCCCCGGGGCTTCGCCCACTGCATCAGACGCGCGGTGCACTCCCGTACCTGTCCGACACTCCCCGCAGCCGAGGTAATCTCCTCGACATAGACGGTTTGGATCGAGTCGACGATGAGCAAGCCCGGCCGCTGCTGCTCGGCGGCGTCTAGCACCTCGGCGAGATTGGTCTCGGACAGGACCCACAGGTTCTCGCCATCGACCCCAAGGCGGTCCGCCCGCAACTTGAGCTGCTGGGCCGATTCCTCCGCGGAGACGTAGAGCACCGGACCCGCGGTGTCAGCAAGGGCCGCCGCCGTCTGCAGCACCAGCGTCGATTTCCCGATTCCAGGATCGCCACCGATCAGCACGAGCGACCCAGCAACGAGCCCACCGCCCAGCACGCGGTTAAGCTCCTCGATCGGCACACCGATGCGCTCGGTCCGCGTTGCGCCGAGTGCGTTGAGTGGCTGAGCGCGGGCCGCGGCCCGAGGGCGAGCACTGACTGGTCCGCCACGCCGCTCCTCCATCGTCTCGACCATCGTGTTCCAGCCGCCACAGCCAGGACACCGGCCAAGGTATCCGGGGTTACTTACTCCGCATTGCTGGCAGACAAAAGCCGTCTTCGGTTTCGCCACGGCGTCATGCTCCTACGGTCGCACGCAAGACCGGTCCTCGCGTCAGGATACCGGCCTCGCGGCGGGTTATGTTGCATCCGCTCTGACATGAGACGTCAGATGGAATCAGCATCCCTGCATCAAACGACGCGAGCGGAGATGCGATGCGGCTCATCGCCGCGGTGGTACCGTGACGCTGTTCCTTGTCGTCCAGATCGTTATGCGAGTCGAGGCCGGAACAATGCAAGAGGGGGACGGCTAGAGAAGCCGTCCCCCGTTGCACAATCGAATCGTCGATCTATGAAACGCCGGCGAGCGCCTCGACTTGCTCCAACTTGAGCAGATCGTCCTCAACGTCAACCCGCACCATCGCTCCGGGCTGATACCGGCTGTTGAGCAAACCCTCGGCCAATGGGTCCTCGATCAAGTTCTGAATAATGCGCCGCAACGGGCGGGCCCCGTAGGTGTGGTCATACCCCCGCTCGGCGATCAGATCCATCGCCGCGGTCGTAATCTCGAGGGTGATCTCCTGCTCGGCAAGCTGGGTCCGCACCCGGGTCAACTCGAACTCGACGATGCTGCGAATCTCCTCTGGAGTCAGGGAGTGGAAGACAAGAATGCCATCAATGCGGTTCAAGAACTCGGGGCGGAACGTTTGCTTCAGCTGCCCCATGACCTTTTCGCTCATCTTGTCATACTCGCGCCGCTGCGCCTTGTCTTCGTCCTCCTTGATCGCGAAACCAAGGGTCATGTCCCGAGAGATCTGGTCCGCGCCGACATTCGACGTCATGATGATGATCGTGTTGCGGAAGTCGACCTTGCGTCCCTTGGCATCGGCGAGGTTGCCGTCCTCCATGATCTGGAGGAGCATATTGAACGCTTCCGGGTGCGCTTTCTCGATCTCGTCGAGCAAGATGACGGAGTATGACTTCCGGCGCACTGCCTCGGTCAGCTGTCCACCTTCCTCATACCCGACATAGCCCGGAGGCGCACCGACCAGCCGGCTCACCGCGTGGCGCTCCATGAACTCGGACATGTCGATCTTGATCAGGTGATCTTCGGAGCCGAACATGAACTCGGCGAGTGCCTTGGCGAGCAGCGACTTCCCGACGCCAGTCGGTCCCAGGAAGATGAAGGAGCCGATCGGCCGCTTCGGATCCTTCAGCCCGGCCCGCGCCCGGCGGACCGCCTTCGCCAGGCTGCTGATCGCTTCTTCCTGCCCGATGATGCGCTCGTGCAACGCCTGCTCCATATGCAGCAGCCGCTCCGACTCCTCACCGGCGATTCGGACCAGCGGGATACCGGTCCACATCGAGACGACCTGAGCGATGTCCTCTTCCGTCACGTAGATCTCGTCGCCCGCATGCGAGTCCCGCAGCTCTTGCTCCTGCGCATCGATGCGGTCGCGCAGCTTATGCTCCCGATCGCGCAGCTCCGCGGCAAGCTCGAACTCCTGGCTGTTGACGGCCGCTTCCAACTCGCGCTGCAGTGAGGCCAGGCCGGCCAGTGCTTCCTTGAGACTCGGCGGCGCGGCCGAGCGGTACATTCGGACGCGCGACGCGGCCTCGTCGATCAGGTCGATCGCCTTGTCCGGCATGAAGCGGTCGGTCACATACCGCGCCGCAAAGTTCGAGGCCGCCTTGAGTGCCTCGTCGCTAATCTTTAGCTTGTGATGCTCTTCGTAGAGTGACCGAACGCCGGTCAGGATCTGAATCGTCTCGTCAACGCTCGGCTCATCGACCTGAACCGGCTGGAAACGTCGTTCCAGGGCGGCGTCCCGCTCGATGTATTTTCGATACTCATCGAGCGTGGTCGCGCCGATGGTCTGCAGCTCACCACGCGACAGGGCTGGCTTGAGAATATTCGCGGCGTCGACCGCGCCCTCCGCGGCACCCGCTCCAACAAGGGTATGCAGCTCGTCGATGAAGAGGATGCTTCCTGTCTCCTTCACCTCACCGACGATCTTCTTGAGCCGCTCCTCGAACTCGCCACGATACTTGGTCCCGGCGACCAGAGCGCCGATGTCAAGCGCCACCAGCCGCTTATTCTGAAGCTGCTCAGGCACATCACCGGCAACAATGCGTTGCGCCAGCCCCTCGACGATGGCCGTCTTACCGACCCCCGGCTCGCCGATCAAGGCAGGGTTGTTCTTCGTCCTCCGAGAGAGGATTTGCATCACCCGGTCGATTTCCATCTGCCGCCCGATCAAAGGACCGAGCTTATTGGTTCGCGCCGCCTCGGTCAGATCGACCCCGAGCGCATCCATGTATGGCGTCTTCGTCTGCTGCTTACCCTGGTTGTAGGTGGAGCTCTGGCTGACGACCTGCATGACCTGAGCGCGTACCTTCTCCAGGTTCACACCAAGGCTTTCCAGCACGCCGGCGGCAATCCCCTCACCTTCTCGGACAAGCCCGAGGAGGAGATGCTCTGTGCCGATGTAATGGTGATTGAGACGTCGCGCCTCGTCCACGGCCAACTCGATGACCTTTTTGGCCCGGGGGGTGAGACCGATCTCGCCCATGATCATCGTCTCGCCGCGACCAATGATGAACTCGACGGCCGAGCGGACCTTGGGCAGTTGGACACCCATGTTGCCGAGCACACGCGCGGCTACGCCGTCACCCTCGCGGACAAGGCCAAGCAGCAAATGCTCGGTCCCGATGTAGTTGTGGTTGAAGCGTTGAGCTTCTTCCTGGGCGAGCGTGAGCACCTTGCGCGCACGCTCGGTAAATTTGTCGAATTTGTCTGCCATCGTTGGCTCTCCCGCCGCGGTGAGGGCATTGGTCGTCCGACCACCCCCATTGCATGTGACTGTTCTACGATAGTGCTACGAAAAAGGCGAGTCTCTGGACGTGCACAGCGGCAAGACGACACGATGTCGGACGAGGGGCACATCGCAGAGGCGACATCGGCAGGCGCATTGCTGCGTCTGCCGATCGTCTACGCTTCAATTGTCAACGTACCTCGGGTCGCGATGACGCGTCCTCGGTCCATGTTACTTCGCAAGCTCCTCGCCATCGTCGGCTGGAGGAGCTGGCGGATCGTCCGCCGGCGCATCGTCGTCATTGGCAGCGGGTTTGATCGCCTCGACAACGTCCGCCACCTTCGACGTGACGGTCTCGGCGACCGACCCGAGCACGCTGCTGATTGTTCCTGTCACCGCTGCAAGCGCGCCTGAGTCCTGGTCCTCATCCCCGGTCGATGCCTCGTCCGCATCTTCCGCGGCCGAAGATTCCTGCTCAACAGTTACCGGGTCAATGACGGTGTCAGCAACGACCGGCTCCTCGTCCCCGACAATTGACGCCGACTCAACGCCGGTTTCCTCATCAGCGGTCTGTGTCGCCGCCGAAGCGATGACGACGTCCGCGTCTGCGGGGGTTTCAATGATAGCGTCTTCGACAAGGGTCTCCGGTGCTTCAGCGACATCGGCGGAAGCGAGCGCCATCGCTCGCTCCGTTACGTCGCTCTCCGCCACGCTGGTTGTGGCTTCGACATCGGCATCGCTTGATCTCGCGTTCGCGACCGGCGCCTCAGGCGCAGTCACGTCAGGCACCGGCGCACCTGCCGTGGCGACATTGGCGGCCGCCTGCTCCTCGTCGAGATCAGCCTGCGCCCCGGCCATCGCGAACGCCATCGCCATCGCTGACAGTGGCTCGCCGTCGATGTCCGCCGGGACTTCTGGTGCCACCCGAGCCTGGTTGGACCGGTTTCGATCCCGCGCACGAGGCTCGGTCGCCGGTGGTGGCTGGATCTCAGTCGATCGCTCCACTGTGGGTTCCGCGGTCGGCGCGGTCTCGACCGGAGCATCGGGAGCCGCCGCGGTCATTTCCACCGCGGTTTCACTCTCCGTCGATGGCGCGCTGGCGGCGACCTCTGTCGATTCTTCGTCAGTCGGTGGCGGTGGCGCGATCGCCCCGATCTCGATCCCTTCGGCCTCGAGCGAGGCGCGGATCGTCTGGACGATGCGGTCACGCTCTTCGAGGATGTTCGGACCAAAGACCGCCATCAGATCGGCATCCGGTGTGTCAAGGGCACGGCGCAGGCTCAAACCCATTCGGCGGCGCTGCGGGTCGATACGGATGATCCGCAGGATCAGCTCCTGACCTTCGGAGACGACCTGCTTGGGATGAGTGATCCGTTCGTCGGCAAGCTCCGAGACGTGGATCAGCCCTTCAATGCCATCTTCGATACGCGCGAAGGCGCCGAAGTTCGCGAGCTGCGTCACGGTGCCACGAACCAGTTGTCCAACCTCATAGGCCGCGGCGACGCGACTCCATGGTTCCGCCTGGGTCCGCTTGATCGACAGCGCGATCTTCTTTTCCTGGGAGTTGATTCCCAGGACATAGACATCGACTTCATGACCGACCTTGAGAACCTCGCTCGGATGGCGAACGCGGCTCCAGGAGAGCTCCGAGAGGTGGACGAGTCCGTCGGCCCCGCCGATATCGACAAAGGCGCCGAAGTCGCAGATCGATGAGACCCGGCCCTTGCGAACCTCGCCTTCCTTCAGCTCCTCGATCAGGCGCTCCTTCATCACGTCACGCCGTTCCTGGATGGCCTGGCGCTCCGAGAGGATGAGGCGGTTGCGATGCCGGTTGATCTCAATGACCTTCAGCGGCAACATCGTGCCGATCAGGCGGGCCATATCGGCCTGCTTGCTCGCCTCGTCGCCACCCCGGATCTCCGAGACCTGCGACGCAGGGACGAACCCGCGGACGCCATCGAGATTGACCAGCAAGCCACCCTTGTTATAGTTGGTGACCTCGGCCTCGATCACATCATTCGCTTCGTAGATCTCCTGGAGTCGCCGCCAACTCTTCTCCTGGCGGGCACGGTCGATGCTGACGACCGCGTGCCCCTCCTGGTTCTCTGGCTGAACGACAAAGACGAGGACGGTGTCGCCCACGTTCAGCGTTTGTCGCTCATCATTGTTCAAGCTGGAGAACTCGCGGGACGGCACCACGCCCTCCGACTTCGACCCGATGTCGACGAGGAGCTCCTCCCGATCGACATGCATGATGATGCCGTCCATGACGTCCCCGTATTTCAGGGTTTTGTAGTCATGAGTCGGGTCATTGAGGTACTGCTCCATGAGCGATGCCGCATCGAAACCGCCCCCGTCGCCGTTCGCGACGGCGCCCGACGAGACCTCCGGCTCTGGTTCCGGCGCTTGCTCAGACAGTGCTGGCGCCACCGGAATGTCGGTGTCCGCGGGTAGAGTTATCTGGCGATTCTCGCTCACGTCCGTGCCGTCCATACACCTTCCTTAAAAACCGGAGGAAACGCGGGACGCCTCCCAGCCACGCAGCACCCCCCTTCGGCGGTACCCGCGCGGTCCAGAAAGCTGTGACAGTCAGTATACCGTCGCCCCACGAGGCACGCAACCGCGACCGTCGCTCACAGCCGGCATCGACTCGGCGCACGACGAGCGGCAACTGACCCGTGCGCTGCCCCGAGCTGTCAGTTCACCATCATCGAAGTCGGTTCTCCCAAACGCATTACCCAGCGGCCGGACGTGGCTCATCATGGTCATGGGCACTCATGCTTCCCCCGACGGCGGACCCGCCTCGGCGCCGCCGTCCTTATGACACTGCCGCCATCGGTTGCGGCGCACCGAGGGTCCGCAGTGAGGCGCCAAGCGCGGTTACGGCGTGACGCATCTCCGGCTCGTGCACCCAACCCATATGACCGATGCGGACGATCTGATCGGCGATGGCGCCCTGCCCCTTCTGGGCTTCGACCTGATGGTCTCGTCGCAACGTCGCCAGCAAATCCTCGACGGCCACCCCGGCCGGAGGTCGAAACGCCGTCAACGTATCCGATGCGTAGGCAGGGTCGGCGAGCAGCTCAAGCCCGAGGTCGCGAATGCCCGATCGAGTCAGGTCCCCCATCGCCGCGTGTCGCGCCCAGACTGCTTCGATCCCCTCCGCCTCGATCATCTGCAGCGCGGCGTGATAGGCGTAGAGGAGGCTGAGCGGCGGCGTCGTCGGCGTCATGCTCGACGCCGCGCTTTCCCGAGCGGCGGACAGGTCCCAGAAAAAGCGCGGGAAGCGAGCCGTCCGATGGGCATCCCACGCTCGGGCGCCGACCGCCACGATCAGCAAGCCCGGTGGGCACATCCACGCTTTCTGCGATCCCGACAGGACGAAATCAAGCCCCCAGGCATCGGTTTCCAGCGGCAAACCGCCGGCGGAACTAACGGCGTCGACCACCGTCAGCGCACCGTGATCGCGCGCGATCCGTGCAAGTTCGGGGAGTGGATTCGTCACACCGGTCGAGGTCTCATTGTGCGTCAGGAAGACCCCTTTGACCGGAGGGCCAGCATCGAGCGCGTCCGATAACGCGCCGGGGGTCACCGCCGAGCCCCACGGCACGTCAAGGCGCCGGACATCGAGACCGAACTTCGCCGCCACCCGAGCGAAGCGATCGCCGAAGTCGCCACAAACGGTCGCGAGCACTGCGTCCCCAGGGGAAAAGAGGTTGACGACCGCGACCTCCCAGCCCGCCGAGCCAGAAGCGGGCCAGATCAGGACGTCGCCATCAGTCCGGTGAACCTTCCGCGCCAGCTGCAGGATTTCGCCGAACAAGTCCTTAAATGCTCCACCCCGATGAGGAATCATCTCGCGCTGCATGGCCTCCAGCACCGCTGGGGGAAGCGGAGTCGGCCCCGGCAGCCGGAAGTTGGTCGTCATCGCGTGATCCTCCTCATCGCTCGTGATCGGCGTCTGATAAGTTCGGTGTCAGCAGCCCGGGGAGTATAGGATGATCGGACCACCGCTGACCGACCGAAGTAGGCTTCTCTCGTGATAGAATCGGCTGCCGAACCCGGATCTCAGCAAGGCAACGGCCACAGGTCAGACGTAGCCGTCGAAACGGAACGCCCTGGTGGCCTCCGACCAACACGGTTCACGTCGGATACAGGCATGGACGTCACGCTTTCGCCACGCTCCCGCTCTATTGTTGTCTGGGTCGCCGTCATCGCCGGTGGGCTGCTGCTGTTCGAAGCGGCTCATGCGCTCAAACCCTTTGCATGGGCCGTCATTACCGCGTACGTCCTTCACCCATTGGTCGCTCGCATCCATCGCCGGACCCGGCTCCCGAAGCAATTAGTCGCGGGCTGGCTCTACGCGCTGCTGGCGTTGATGTTCACGATCGTGCTCATCAATCTCACACCGCCTCTTGTCTCGCAGGTAGATGATCTCCAGCAGGAACGCATCCCGGACGTCATAAACGAGATTGAGAACTGGCTCGACCGACGCCAGGGCGATAGCTTTGCTGGCGTTGACACCGCATTCATCGAAAAGCGGTTGTCTGCGCTTGGCCAGCAACTCGGCGAGGTATTGAGCACCGAGGCAGTACCGCTTCTCCTCTCGACCTTTTCCTTTGCCATCGAGTTCTTAATCTATCTGATCTCGTCGTTCTATCTGATTGTCTATGGCGATCGATTCGTCCAGTCGATTCGTGGTCTCCTGAGTCGACGGTATCACCGCGAGTTCGATCGCCTGATCGCGGAGATCAACACGACCCTCGGCGCCTATATCCGCGGGCAGCTAGTGCTTGTCGTCATCATGTCGGTCGCCTCCTACGTGATTCTGCGGATCCTCGATGTCGATTACGCGCTCTCTCTGGCGATCGCGACCGGCTTTCTCGAGCTGATTCCGTTGATTGGCCCCTGGACGGCCGCCGCGGCGGCCGTCACTATCGCCCTCTTTCAGGAAACGACGCCATTCGGGTGGTCGCATCCCACATTTGCTCTCGCGCTGGCGCTTCTCTATTTCGCCCTCCGCCAGATGGAAGATACGTTCGTGATCCCAGTGGTGATCGGGCGGATCGTCCACCTTCATCCGCTGCTCGTCATCTTCGCCCTCGTCGTCGCTACCTCGCTTGGCGGCATTCTCGGCCTGATCCTCGCCGTACCGATCGCGGCGGTGCTCAAGATTTTGGTTGCCTTCTTCTTTGCCAAACTGACCGCGCGCGAGAAGCGGCACGTCGAGGTTGTTGCTTCCCGGCCGGATCTCGAGCGGCTGATGATCGGGTTTCCCGACCGGCTCAATGAGACGGTGGTCCTTCTGATCGAGCCTGGCGCCGTCAGCTGGAGCGATCTCGCGCTGATCCAGCAGATCGCCGAAGACGCCGCGGAGCACGCGATCGGTCTCTCGACAGTGACGTCAGATGGTGTCGCCGGCGCGGTGACCACGGCCGCCGGTATCCCGACGACAACTGTCCCGGCCGGCCTTCCCGCCGAACTTGGCGCGGTGCCGGTCTAACGCTGGACGACCGCAAAGCTCCCAAGTTCGTGATACATCTCGGGGGGGAGCGTTGGACGGTCGATATCCGTCATATCCGTTCGACTACCTGCAGAGGTTGCAAATGGCCAGCCTCGAATCCATCCACGCGTGAACACCGAGGAGGCGACGAATTTCTACGTCTCGATCGTCAAGATCTCCCAGGTGCTGAGCATCCGTCGTCAGGGGGCGGACGGAACGGTGATGGGGACCTCGATGGGGACCTCCTTCCGACTCGACGGGCAGGAGTTCATGGCGCTCAATGGCGGCCCCGCGTTCCAATTCACGGAGGCCATCTCGCTCTGCATCGACTGCGCGTCCCAGCACGAGGTGGATGAGTTGTGGGAGAAGCTGTCATCCGGTGGGCAGAAGGGTCGGTGCGGCTGGTTGAAAGACCGGTACGGTCGATCGTGGCAGATCATTCCGTCGGCGAGATGTTGCAGGACAACGACCCACGAGCGCGCAAAAGGGGTGATGCAGGCGATGATGCAGATGACGAAGATCGACATCGCCAAGCGCAAACAGACGTAGCTCGCCACCGATTCGATGACCGAGGGCGGCAAACGCGAACCCACCCGATGATACTCGGACGAACGCTGGCAGCGCCGCCAGCGTTCGTCGCGTCTGATTTCACGTTACGGGCCGAGGGCATGGGAACGGGACGCCGTCGTGGGTGATGGCCGTTCACTCGCGCGTAATGGCCGCACCCTCGTGAAGATCAGCGCGCTCCAACATTTCGCAGATGACGCGGATCGTCGTACAGCACCAGCTCTGGCTCTATCTTCTCCGCCGTTACATGAATCAACCCGACGCCGAAGTGGGGTTGCCACCGCCGGTCGGTCGCAGACCCAGGGTTGAAGAGGATTGTTCCCTCGTCCAGCTCCATCAGCGGAATGTGACTGTGCCCGTAGATGACACAGTCGACCCGCCCCGCGAATCGACACTTCGCCTCCGACCTCGCCGTCCTGCCAGTGTGACCATGGAGCAAGGCAAAGGCGAACCGGCCCACCGAGAATTCAACCGTCTCTGGCAAGAGGACGCGCAGCTCAGCATCGTCGTTGTTCCCAACCACCGCGACGACAGGAGCCACCTCCCCCAGATCCCGGAGAACGCGGGCCGTTGCCACATCGCCCGCATGGAGAATTAGTCGCGCATCGAACCGGGCGAAGAGGTGCCCGATTTCAGGAGAGAGACGACGGGCGCCGTGGGCGTAAACGTGGGTGTCGGCGACCACACCGATCGTGAGCGGTGGCTCGAACTTGCGGCGCTTGGTGGTCGGAAAGAGCTCAGCCGATCCGGCCAATACCTGCCTCGCGCAGTGATCGCCGCACCTCTGCCGCGTCCTGTTCTCCCAGCGGCTGCAACGGGAGGCGCGGCGCGCCACCGTGCAGACCGACCGTGTCGAGCGCGACCTTGAGACCCGGAATACCGAAGCGCGATGTCACGACCGCGTTGGGTGCGAGCAGCTTGAGCTGCAGCGTCCGCGCCGCATCGTGGTCCCCCTGTTGGAAGCAGCGCTCGATCTCCTTACAAGCGGCTGGCGCGACATTACCGAGCGCCAGGATCCCACCAGTCGCGCCAAGGCACAGGGCCGGATAGAGAAAACTCGCGGATCCCGCCAGCACCGCGAACTCTGGTGATGCCGTCGCGATCATCTCGCCAACCTTCGGAGCGTTCCCGCCCGAGTCTTTGATCCCAACGATATTCGGATGAGACGACAACTCCGCGACCAGCGCCGTCGGCAGATCAACCCCAGTGTACGCCGCGATCACGTAGACGATAATTGGCACCGGTGATGCTTCCGCCACCGCGTGATAGTGGGCCAGATACGCGGCCCGGTCGTAGCGCGGCTTGTAGTAGTGCGGTGTAACGATCAGCGCGTAGTCGATACCCATCTCCGCCGCCCGCCGCGTGAGCGCGATCGTTCCCCGGGTCGACTCGGTGCCGGTTCCCGCCATGACCACCTTTCGGCCCGAGATCGACGTTGTGCCCGCCTCAATGAGTCGCAGCTTCTCCGCACCGTCGAGCGAGACGTATTCGCCGTTCGACCCCATGATCACCACGCCATCGAGGTCCGATCTGGCATAAACATCCATGTTCGCGCGATAGGCATCCAGGTCTAACTCGCCGTCGTCACCAAACGTCGTTGCGACCGGCGCGAACACGCCGCGCGGGAGCTTCGTATTCGCCATGGTCCGCCCCTTCTCTGGAATCGCTACCGCTCGTCAAGAATCGAGAAGATCACGCCGCTCGCCACGCTGGCCACGATCGCCCCGAGCACCGCCCCCCATGCCGTGACGGCCATCCCCGGCGTCAACCATGATGCCAGCCCAAAGAGCATCGCGTTGATAACCAGCGAGAAGAGACCAAAGGTGAGGCAGGTCAGCGGGAGCGATAGCAAGCGGATAACTGGTCGAATGAACGCATTGAGCAACCCAAGTATGAGGGCAAATCCAAAGACCGCGGCGCGGTCGTCATAGCGCACGAGTCGTTGCTCGGAGAGCGATCCCACCGCGAGGGCCGACACCGCATTCGCCAGGACGTAGGCGACCAACCTCATGATCATCCAGTGGAGGTCCCGGCCGTCGTCAGCACCGAGAAGCCATCGAAGAGATGGCGAGCGGTCAGACCACTCACCTCGTCGGGCGCT
>JAABUN010000384.1_pt1 | contig 116183 bp, 110 predicted proteins | sample 5559311 | NCBI WGS metagenome assembly JAABUN01 (sample SAMN10711877, study PRJNA513370) | rock metagenome | isolation source: Antarctica rocks | place: Antarctica: Victoria Land, Siegfried Peak sud | reverse complement strand
CGGCTACGACACGACAACCACGAACTACGACACCACGCGCGTCGCTGACACGGACACCCTGCGGGTTCCGATCCACGAAGAAGAGCTGAGCGCGACCAAGACGCAGCGGGAGATCGGTCAGGTCCGGGTCGATAAGGATGTCATCTCTGAGGAGAAGACCCTTGAGGTCCCGGTGACTGAGGAGCGCGTCCGCGTCGAGCGCCACGTCGTTGACCGCCCGGTGGGCGCCGATGACACCGCCTTCCAAGAGGGCACGATCGAGGTTCCGGTCCGTGGCGAGGACGTTCAGCTCCAGAAGAGCGTGCGCGTTGCCGAGGAAGTCGAGATCGGCAAGGAAGCCGTTCAGCGCACGCAGCAGGTTTCCGGCACCGTTCGTCGCGAAGAGGTCCGCGTCACCGATGACACCGCGGTTACGGGGACTGGCATGACTGGCTCGACCGTTCGCTCGACGACCTCTGACGTGGTCGACGCTGGCGAAGGGCTGATGGATCGGACGCAGGACACCGTTGGCGATGCGGTCAACGACGTCAAGAAGACGGTCTAGCACCCGCTAGACCGCAGGGGTGCGGGACTGTCGCTGGGGAGGAGCTAGGGAGTTATGGACACGCAACGTACCGGCACATTTGACGCCGGTTCGGTCGAGACCCCACTTGGGGTCAACGACCGGGTCGTGATGGACACCAGTCCGACGCGGTCGGCAACGATGCGCGGACCGGTCTCCGCGGTCGGGGAGAACGTTCTCCCTGCGCGGAACCGGGTGCAGTGGGGCCCGATCATCGCGGGTCTGCTGACGACGATTGCCACGATGCTCATCCTGAGTGTGCTTGGTCTGGCGATCGGCACGTCAGCGTTCGAGCCGCGGGATTCCGGCGAGACGATCGGCAAAGCGGCGGCCATCTGGGGCGCGGTGAGCGCGATTATCGCCTTCTTTCTCGGTGGCTGGGTCGCGGCGAAGACCGCGGCGGTCGATGGAGGTTTCAGCGGCCTAATGCAGGGTCTGATGGTCGGCGCCACGGCGCTGGCGCTGATCCTGTATCTCACCGGCTCTGGACTCGGGAATCTGTTCGGCACGGTCGGCAGCAACCTGGGCCAGATCGCGAACGTGGCGCAGGACCAGGCACAGGTGCAGGGTGTTGACACAACGGCCGAGCAGCAGGCCCAGGCGGACCAAGCCGCCGCCGACGCGAAAGCGCAGGCGTCGGGCGCCGTCAGCACGGTTAAGACGAAGTTCCTCGACGCGGAAAATAGCGCGTGGGGAACGCTGGCTGGCCTGGTGCTCGCCCTCGGATCGGCGGCGCTCGGTGGGCTTCTCGGCCACAACTCGCGGCGTGATCTCATCCAGGGAACTGGCTAATCGCTCGAGTTTGAGCCAATCGATGTTGGGACAATAGTCTCGTTATGTGATGGCGAACCGCCAGGGCCGGAAAACCCTGGCGGTTCGCGTTCCGGCGGGATTTTTCTCCGATTCGCTGGTCGAGAGCTCCGCGGAGCAGCGTGGTGGCACACCGTTTGCATCACCGGGAGTCAGGAGCCCGTGATCAGGCTCCGGTATGACCAAAGGAGGTCAGACACCATGAGCGAAGGAACGAAAGATCGCACCGAAGGTGCGTTCGATGAGGCCAAGGGTCGTGGCAAGGGCGCCTGGGGCGACCTGACCGGCGACGACAGCAAGCGCGCCGAAGGTGAGCTTGATAAAGCCTCCGGCAACGCCAAACAGGGTATGGGCGACGTTAAGGACAAGGTCGGGGACGCCAAGGATAAGGTTGGCGACACCGTTCGCAACCTCACTGGCGATAACTAGTCGCTCTGCCCGCTGCGACTGACGAACAGGCTGAGTGACGGCGTGGCCAGCTGGCCACGCCGTCACTCGTGCGGTGCGAGAGCACACCGCGCACTCGACATGGCATAGCGGTTGCGCTGCTTGGTTGCCTATCATCGAGCGACGGGGATGATCGCCGGCTCACACGTCACGGAGGGATGCAACGGAGTGAATACGAAAGACATCAAGGGCCTTCCGGCCGTCAGCGCGGCCGACGGCGAGAAAATCGGTCAGGTGGAGCGTGCCTATCTCCACCTCGAGGAACGGCGGGTGGTCGGCTTCGCAATCGGGACCGGTGCCCATCTCTTCTCGACCGAGTCATCACGCATGGTCGACACCAGTGAGATTCAGGCGATCGGACACGATCTGCTGACCTTACCCGACGCCACCTCGGCCCAGGGACAGGAGACGACGACGCGCTATGGCGAGCTGATCGATCTCGAGGATCTCACCCGGCGTCAGATCTACACTGAGGGTGGCACCCTGGTTGGCGGCGTTGCCTCGGCGGAGTTCGATCCACACAGCTATGCCTGGACGTCGATCGAGGCAGGACCGGGCCATTTCAAGAAACACACGACGATCCCGGTCGATCAGATCGTGACGGTCGGTCCAGAGTTCGTCATCGTACGCAACGATGTTTCGACCGGCGATGCCGCGCCCGTTCCATCACTTGAGGAAAAGCCAGCGTCCGGTCCCGCACACCGTCCAGACGAGCTCGATATCAGGATGTCGACGATCGGCTAAGGCGCCGTCTTTGTGCCTGGGTGCGCGGCATCGTCTCCCAGATGGTTCCATGAGGCGTTCACCTGCCGCAGCAGATCATCGATGTCGAACGGCTTGAGGATGATCCCGACTCCTTTCTCTTTCAGATGCCCTTCCAGCTCGCGAACGAGGGTAACGGCTGCCGTGCAGACGATCACCGGAATCACCTCGGTCGTACGGTCGAGCTTGAGTTTTTGAAGCATCTGCCAGCCCTGGGCTTCACCGCCGATGATGAAGTCGAGGATCAACAGATCGGGGAGATCCTGTTTGATCTCGTCAAGATCCCGGAAGGCATACGAGTAGAGCGTCACGCGATAGCCTTCCTCTTCCAGGATTTCCCGGAAAAGGTCCAGGATCTCCTGGGTATCATTGATCACCATGATGTGGCGCTGGCGCGTCGCGTTGCTCATCGCGCGAACCATCCTCCTTTGCGTCACTGCCAGCGTTTTAAATCGATGATGCCTCGACCAGACTGGGCCCGGGATAGATACTTGGATTCGCTGAGGGCGTCAAGCGTGACGCCACGAGGGGTCGGTGTCTCGCGAGCGGAGGGCGTGGCCCGCGAAGCGCTCTGAAACTGGAGTGACGCGGCGACGGCTGACGAAGAAGGAGCAAACGGTCCTGATGGCACGAGGCGTTTTGCGATTCCCTGGCCGCGGACGGCGTGGGGCTGACCAGGAGGCCGACGCGGTCGCGATCCTGACCGATCGCCAGCATGAGCTCGTCGCCGACGAGCTGAGCCTCCTGGAGAGGCTTGCCGCTCTGCTCGACGAGTACCCCGCGCTGGTCGAGGATCGTGAGGCGGTCCATCAGGCGGCGGAGCAGCTCACCGAGCTCTTCTTGCTGGTCATCGTCGGTGAGTTCAATGCCGGCAAGTCGGCCTTCATCAATGCGCTGATCGGCGCCGACGTCATGCCCGAGGGGGTCACGCCGACGACCGCGGTCATCAACCTGCTCCAATACGGTGAGACTGCCGAGGAGACGATGCTTCCCGATGGGATCATCGCCCGCTCCTATCCGGCAGCCTTTCTTGAAGAGATCACCGTTGTCGATACCCCGGGGACCAACGCCATCATCCGGGAACATGAGACCCTGACCCAGCGCTTCGTGCCACGGTCGGATCTGGTCCTCTTTGTGACCTCCGCCGATCGCCCGTTCACCGAGAGTGAGCGGGAATTCATGGCCGAGATCCGGGAGTGGGGCAAAAAGATCGTCATCATCCTCAACAAGGTCGATCTCCTCCGCGACGAGACCGCTCGGTCCGAGGTCGTCACCTTTGTTCGGGAGAATATCCAGCGATTGCTCGGCTTCACCCCGGAGATCTTTCCCGTCTCCGCCTTGCTGGCGCAGCAGGCAAAAACCCTCGGCGATCGCAACCCGGAGGAACGCGCTCGCCTCTGGGAGCGAAGCCAGTTCGAGGCCCTGGAGCGGTACATCGTCGAGTCGCTGGATGAGGAAGGGCGCATCCGTCTCAAGCTCCTCAACCCGCTCGGGATCGCCGAGCACCTGGCCGATCGCTATCTGCAGACGACCAGCGAACGCCTGACGGTGCTTCGTGAGGACGTCGCGACGATCGAGAACATCGACCGCCAGCTGATCGCCTACCAGGAGGATATGCGACGCCAGTTTGCCTACCACCTGACACGGATCGAGAACATCGTCGCCAAGCTGATTACCCGCGGCGATGCCTTCTTTGACGACACCGTTCGGATCGGACGCATCTTCGATCTTCTCAACTCGGACAAGATTCGCGGCGAGTTCGAGCGCAAAGTCGTCGCCGATACGGAGCAGCGGATCGACCAGACCATTGACGAGCTGATCGACTGGATGGTCGAGCAAGACCTCCACACCTGGCAGTCGGTGAACGACTACATCGATCGCCGGCGCCTCTCGAAGTACGAGGAGGAGATGATCGGCGAGGTGGGCGGACAGTTCCGCTACGATCGCCGGACGCTGCTTGAGTCGGTCGCGCGACGAGCGCGGGAAGAGGTCGATCGTTACAACCCGGAGACCGAGGCTCACGAGCTCTCGATGTCGGTGCGGAACGCGGTCGCGGCGACGGCGCTGACCGAGGCAGGAGCGATCGGGCTCGGCGCACTGGTGGTCGCGGCGGCCAGCACCGTCGCCGTCGATATCACCGGCATTCTCGCCGCCAGTGTGATCGCCGGCATTGGCCTCTTCGTGCTCCCCGCGCGACGGCGCCAGGCGCGGAAAGACTTTCACGAGCGCGCGGATGACCTGGAGCGGCGGCTGGTCGAGGTGATGCGCGAGCAGTTCAATCATGAGCTGAACCGCTCGGTCGTGCGGATCCAGGAAGCGATCGCCCCGTACACCCGCTTTGTGCGAACCGAGAGTGAGAAGCTGGGGCGGATGGACGAGACGCTCACCGCGGTGCGAAACGACCTGCGCGGGCTCCGTCACCGTGTCGGCGACGATCCCTCGATCCCGTCACCATCTTTCGCGACAGCCGTTCCAGGCGCGCCGGCGGGAGCCGAGCCGGCCGTTCCCGGGACCGTTGACGACGACGGGGTAGCGACCGGTTCGATCGGTGCGGCACCGGTCGACACGACCCTTGTCCCTCCAACGAACGGCGCCGCGTCCGATACGCTCCCGAATCTCCCGCCTCGGCCAGTCGACGGGTAGCGACTGGAGAGTGGCTGGTGGGCCACGGGTAGCCCAGCGCTCACGCACCAAACCGTTGTACCCCTTACGCGTGGTCCTTGTGCGACGATGCGGTGGGCGCCACCGGCGCGGCAAGCAGCGCCCCTACCACGGTGGGTGACGGCGACGCCGGTCAGAGCAACCGGCGGCCAGCGTCCGGGACCCTGACGGCGCGCACGATGGATGTCTACCGGTCAGGTCACGGAGAACCGACGGAGCTGTGCATCGCTGGAGGATCGCCGGACACCCTGCCCCACCCCCCCCGTCGGTAGGGGCGCTGCTTGCTGCGCCCGCTGGTGCGGGTCGCGCGGGCCCGGTCGACTATGACGCGCTCATCCACCACCCTCATGATAGGGGAGCATGGCTGCGCCCTGGTGCGGGTCTCGCGGGCACCGTCCGGCAGGCCGTTGATCATCCCCCCCTCGTGATCAGGGCACAGGGCGTCCGTGTCGCTCCTCGGCTGGGCGCGGCGCTTGGCGCACCGATAGGGGGACGGGGTCAGGTGACGGAAGTCAGAGCGAGAGTGCTCGACAGCCTCTGACTGACGGTCGAGGGGGGCGGTAGGGGTGGTGGGAGCGGCCGTCAGGACATCGCCGGCCAGAGGCGCCATGGCCTTGTCATCAGCCGAACGGCACAATCGCCAAACACTGAAGCGGTCGCACTCGTAGTCAACGCAGCCATGGAGCGTCGCATCGCTCAGGTGGAGGGTGTCACTTCGGTCCCGCGCCAGACTCGCTCGATCTCGGGAATGGCCGCGGCGACTGGCAGGGCGAGTAGCACACCGACAATACCCAGCAACTGCCCACCGACCAGCACCGCGATGAGCACCGCGAAGGAGGAGATGCGGAGCGTGTTCTTGTAGACCCGCGGCACGATCACGTAGTTCTCGATCTGCTGGTAGGCGACATAGGCCGCGACCACGATCACCGCGGTCGGCCAGGAGACCGTCAGGGCGAGCAGCGCCGCCGGTAAGGTCGCCAGCAGGATGCCGGCGATCGGCACCGCGTCAAAGATTGCCGCCAGAACCGCGAGCAAGACCGGGTTGGGTACGCCGGTCAGCTTCAGCACGACGAAGGTGAAGAGCCCGAAGAGCGCCGACGTGATCCCCTGGCCGACCACGTAGCCACTGACGACCCGGCTGATCTCCGGCATGACCTGCCGCACTTTGACCTTCTGCCGGAGCGGGACGTAGCGGAGCACCCAGTCGACCGTCCGCTCGCCATCGATCAGCAGATAGACGGTCATGATCAGCAAGATCAGGGTGTTTGTGACCACTGAGATCAGACCGACCCCGAAACGGAGAAGATTGGTAAACAACGCGGCGGGATCGGCGGAGCCTTGGTTGGCCGCGTCCTGAATCCGGCTGAAGATCTTGGGATTCGCGTTGAGCAAACCCTGGATCTGGTTGACGTAATCGGGCAGAGCGGCAGCAAGACGCTGGCCTTCATCGATCAACGGCGGCACCACGATCAGCCCAAGAATCGCGATGCTCGCGAGCAGCCCCACGACGATCAGCCCAACCGATGCCGCGCGGGGCCAACCCCGGCGCTCCAGTCGCCCCACGATCGGATCGAGCGCGGCCGCGAGGAGCAGGGCGACAAAGAGGAGCAGCAGCAGGGCCCAGAGTCGGCTCAACAGATAGAGGACCACCAGCGTCAGGATGACCTTGGCGATCGTCCACATCGGGAGCTCGATGCGTGAGACGACGGTCCGGGGCGACGACGCCACGCTCACCGCCGTCTGGTCGGCGATGCTCCCGTGGGGTGCGGCATCGTCCGCGAGCCGGATAGTCATCCGCGGACACCGTTCTCGCGGGTCACGCCCGCATACCAGCGACCGCTCTCTTTGATTGTTCGCTCCTGCGTCCCGTAATCGACGTAGATCAGCCCAAACCGCTTGCTGTAGCCGTACGACCATTCAAAGTTGTCGAGCAGCGACCAAGCGAAGTAGCCCCGCAGTGGCGCCCCAGCCTCGATCGCGCGCAGTGCCTGGAGCAGGTGATCGTGCAGATACGCCTGGCGCTCTGGGTCGACGACCCGCCGGTCGACGAGGCGGTCATCGAAGGCCGCGCCATTCTCGGTGACGTAGAGTGCCGCCGGCGCATAGTCCTGATGGACCCGCATCAGCACGTCATACAACCCTTCCGGGTAGACCTCCCAGCCCATCGCGGTCGTGCGTCGACCGGGGGGCGTCACCATCGTCGCCTGTGTTGTCGGCACCGAGGGGTCGTGACGGACAACGGAGCGGAAGTAGTAGTTCACCCCCAGGAAGTCGATGGGTGCGGCGATCCGTGCCATGTCGTTTGCCTGGACGGGTGGCGCCGTATCTCCGAGCATGCGGAGAAGGGTGTCTGGATACGATCCCCGGAAGAGCGGATCGAGAAACCAGCGGTTGAGAAATGCGTCCATCCGCTCGGCGGCCTCGGCGTCGGCGTTGCTATCGCCCGCTGGCTCGACCGGAGCGAGATTCAGGGTGATGCCGACCTGGTCGCCCGCTGCCGTTTCGGCGCGGATCGCCTCCATCGCTTCAGCGTGCGAGAGGAGGAGGTGATGGGCCGTTTGAACGGTCGCGGCGAGGTCGCGATTTCCCGGTGCGTGCAGACCCATCAGGTTTCCGAGCACCGAGAAGACCCACGGCTCGTTATGGGTGGTCCACTGGTGGACATCGCCGCCGAGCGCGGCGGCGACGGCATGCGCGTACTCACCAAACCGTCCGACCGTGTCACGATTGGTCCATCCGCCCGCATCCTGCAGCGTTTGCGGCAGGTCCCAATGGAAGAGGGTGACATAGGGCTCGATGCCAGCGGTCCGAAGCACCTCAACCAGACGCTTGTAGAAGTCGATCCCGGCTGAATTGGGACGCCCGCTGCCGCTCGGAAAAATGCGTGGCCAGGCGATCGACAAGCGATAGGCGCCCAGACCCAGCTCCCGCATCAGCGCGATGTCCTCCGGGAACCGATGATAGTGATCGCAGGCGACATCACCGGTGTCGCTGTTCGCTACCTTGCCCGGCGCGTGTGAGAAGGTGTCCCAGATCGACTGACCGCGACCATCCTCGTTGTAGGCGCCCTCGATCTGGTAGGCGGCTGTCGCGGCGCCCCAGACAAAGCCGGCGGGAAAGGTGGCATCGGCGGACGGCATCAGCAAGTTCCTCCGGGCGGCGGCACAACGGTGTCCAGGCCGGGAGACGCATTGAGCTCGCTCCGGCGACGGGACTAGCTTAGCGCACCTGCTTCACCGGTGGAGGCGGTGATTCGTCGGAGGTCAAACGATTGGCGGAAAGAGACGCCGTCTCAAGAACCGGAGCCTCCGAGGTCGGGCGGTCAAGCAGGATGTAGCGTCCCTTGCCGGTCGCTTTGGCGCGGTAGAGTGCCACATCCGCGTCCCGCAGGAATCGTGTGGGGGCAGTGTCGGCATCGCCGGTGACGGCGATGCCGACACTGACGCTGAGGCTGACGGTCGCACCATCGACGATATGGGGGATCGAGAGCGTCGAAATGATGCGCTCGGCGGCGCGGACAACTTCATCGAGGACGATGACCCCCTCCAGGATCAGCCCGAACTCGTCGCCGCCGAAGCGCGCGATCGTGTCGCCCGTGCGAACGGACTGCCGGAGCCGCGTCGCCACCTCGATCAGGGCGCGATCGCCCGCCTCGTGTCCCAGCCGGTCATTGATCTCCTTGAAGTCGTCGAGATCGATGAACATCGTCGCGACCGACGTCGCCTGGCGGTCGGCCCGCGCGATCGCCTGTTCCAGCTGCTCCATAAAGAGGACCCGGTTGGCCAGCCCGGTCAGGGGATCATGCAGCGACTCGTGCCGGAGCCGATCCTCCAGGCTCTTGCGCTCGGTGATGTCGATAAAGGAGACCACCGCCCCGCCGATCGCTCCATCAGTGGGATCGAGCATCGGTCGTGCGTTCGAGGCGAGCCAGACCAGCGAGCCATCCGGCCGGTGCAGCCCGACGACCACATCCGAGATCGCGGCCTGGGTCTGGATGGCGTCCTGACTCGGCGTCTCGCTAAACGACAATGGCGTGCCATCCTCCCGCATCATGCCCCATCGGGGGTCGGTGTTTGCCCGGCCGACGATCTCGTCGTTCGGCAGGTCGAAGATGCGCTCGGCCGCCACGTTCGCGCGCTGGACGATGCCCTTGCGGTCGAGCACCACGATACCGGCGGCAGCCGCGTTGAAAATCGCATTGATCTCCGCTTCCCGCTCGCGCGACTCCGCCTCGGCCGCCCGTCGCTCGGTAACTTCGCGACCATTGGGGACGATCCCCTCGACGAGGGGATCGCCACGGCGATCGGTCGCCACCAGTTCGACCCAGCGCCACGTGCGATCACCATGAGAGAGCCGGACCTCCGCGATGCAGGGCTCGGTCGATTGGATGACCTCCTTGAGGCAATCGGCGAAGCGAGGGAGATCATCCTTATGGATCAGATCCCCAAGGGTCGCGCCGACCGCATCATCCGGAGAAATGCCTAGGATGCGCTCGACTGAGCCGCCGGCATCCCGCACGATGCCACCGTCGTCGATCACGATGACGAGATCGGCGGCATGCTCGATCAACGAGCGGAACCGCGCCTCGCTCGCCGCGACCGCCCGGTGGCTCGCCTCCCAGGTCGCTCGGACCTCATGCGCGCGGTGGGCGCGCCAGCTCAACCCGGCGACCGATCCGGCCGCGGCGACCATGGCCACAATCGAGACACGATCGGCCAACTGGTTCTCATCCCTCGCCTCACTGGCGAGGCTAGTGTCGAGCGGAGTGAGCGAGTCGACGAATGCGATGCGCAGCACGGCGACACGACGGAGCATGCCCTGGTTCTCCGCCTCGGTTGCGCCCGCGGCGGCGGTAGTGATGGTCTCCGTGGCGATCGTCCGATACTGATCTAACGCCGCCTGGCACAAGCGGACGCCGTCGCCAATCTCTTGGTGCCGCCGGGCAATATGATCAAGCTCCCGCGTCAGACGCTCGCGGATCATCTCGACCTGGGCCAGATTCTCCGAGAACGAACCCGGGTTGGTCTCCGCCATGCTGGCGAGGAGACTCAACCGCTGTGCTTCAGTAGCAGCCTGAGCCAGCGCCACCTGCTCCTGACGGGCGGCGTCGGCCCGCCCATGCACACTCGCCACGATCCACCCCGCGGCCAGGGCGATGACGAGCGCGACGAGAACCGATGCCCAGGTCCGTCCCTTTGACGGTTGCTGAGGTTGCGTGGAGAGGCGAGAACGGGATAAGGGCGCCACTGGGCTGGTCCCTTGGTGTAACGGTGACTTGCGGGCGATGCTCTGGTGCGCCGCTGAATGCCGCTCGACATCGTTCTCAGTATGGCGGTATTCGCCAATGATGGAAGCGAAGGACTCTAGCCAAAACGTCCTGCTGCTGAAGAATGGTTGTAATGAGGACTACGGAGAGCTGGCCGGGTACTGGGCACGGGCGCGCCATATGGCGCGCCCGTGCCCGCTGCCGCATCGCGGTTGATTGAATCACTCCGTCGCTACTGGCAGACCCATTCGCCGCGACGGCCAACCGACCACATCCAGCCGGCGGCGTTAGCGCTGGCCCAGGGGTCAAAGATGTCGTAGCTCGCGTATGGCGTCGTGGCCCAGGTTCCGGGAAGGAACTGGAACAACCCATACGAACCACCGGGACCGTTGACCGCATTGGGGTCGAGATTCGACTCACACATGGCGACCCGCAGCATATCTACGCGTGGCTGCCCGTAGCGATCGGCGGCGGCGTAGATGATCTGCGTGATGTCGCCCGACGCGCTTCCGTCCGTGGGAGGCACGGACGGCGCAGGATCACTCGGAGCGGCCGCCCCGTCGCCAAGATAGGTGGCGAAGGCCCAGCCAGCGGTTCCATTGTAGGTAACCTCTGCGAAGCCGTTCGCCGTCTCACCGCTCAGGGTGACGGTCGCACCGGTGGGCATCACCAGCAGCACGGCGTCCGCAGTGCTCGGACCCGCTCGCAGGTTGAGACTGGAGGTCACGACAGCCGTTCCAGTCAGACCCGATCCATCGACCGGGGGCTGACCGACATCCGGGCTTGGGCCAGAGGGGTAGCCGTGACCCGGGGCGGATGGCTCGCCGCTTGAGAGGTAATCAGCGAACGCCCACCCAAGTAGCCCGTTATAGGAGACGCGGGAGAAGCCATTGGCCGCTTCCCCGGTCAGACTCACCGGCGCGCCCGGCGGCATGACAGTCAACACATCATCGCCGGTGCTCGGGCCTGCGCGCAGGTTCAGATCGGTTGTGGTCGTCGCCGACCCCGTGCCGCCACTCGACCCGCCATCGACGTTATCGGACGGTCCAGACCCCGACGACGAGAGGAAAGCGACCGACGCCCAGCCAGCGGCACCGTTGTAGGTGATGGGGGCGAACCCCCCGTCAGCGGTCCCGGTGATTTCCACCGCGGCGCCTTCGGGCATCACCAGCAGGACCATGGCCCCGAGGCTCGGGCCGTCCCGCAGGTTGAGGTCGGTGGTCGTGACTGCCGGTGCGGCAAGAGCCGCCTGGGGCAGGGTGAGGGCGACGAGGCTGGCCAGCACCAGCGACGCAACAAATAGCGAGACGAGACGTCGGTGCCAGAAAGGCACACCACGACGCTGCAACGTCGTCACGATGGATCGCTCCTTCTCCCAGGCAACGACCGGAGTTCGGCAACGCCGAAGACCCGACTACCACCATGGGTCGGCCGCGAAATGCGGAAACTATAGGGAAAAAGGAACGAACCCAGGTCGTTCAGGCGCCCGCGCGGTTCCCTCCTCCGCCCAGGACACTCCGGCTTGCCGCCCCGCGTGCCTCCCACGCATTGTAGCCAGCGACGCCACCAGAGGCAGGGGTTATCTCACAACCGTCGACACGCTGTCAACGTTTTATCGCGATCCATAGGGCGCCACGTCCCCGCTGCAACGAGTCCTGGTGGCAGCGCTACCGGCGATTGTTGACAAATTCGATCGACGACTGTAGATTGCGCTTCGACAACTGAAGAGGTCAATACCACTCATCCAGAGGGGCAGAGGGATCGGCCCGATGAAGCCCCAGCAACCACCCAGCGGCAGCGTCGTCGCCGGGGCAGGTGCTAACTCCGACAGCTTTAGTGCTGGGAGATGAGGCCCGAGATTCCGCCGGTCATTGGGCCGGGTGGAATCGACGCCGTCATCTCATGATGACGGCTTTTTTGCGTTCCCCGTTGGGAATGATGAGAGAAACCGGATGGCGGAATCAGTCACCATCGATCGCGTATCAAAGCGCTTCCAGAACGGGGCAGGGGCGATCCCGGTGCTGCATGACGTGGCCCTGGACGTGGCCGAGGGCGAGGTCGTCGCCGTGCTCGGCCCCAGCGGCTGCGGCAAGTCGACCCTGTTGCGGCTAGTCGCCGGGCTCGACCATCCCAGCAGCGGGACGGTCCGGCTGGGTCAAGCGGTCGTCACCGATGTCGATCCTCGCTGCGCCGTCGTCTTCCAGGAACCGCGTTTGCTCCCCTGGCGTACGGTGGCCGCGAATATCGCCCTCGGCGCTCGCCGGGTCCGTGCCGCCGATGGTGCGACCAGCCCGGCGGCGATGCTGGACCTGGTCGGTCTGACGGGGTTCGAGGATGCCTATCCGCACCAGCTCTCCGGCGGGATGGCCCAGCGCGTCGCGCTGGCGCGGGCACTTGTTGGGCGACCGGAGGTGGTGCTGCTCGACGAGCCGTTCGCCTCGCTCGACGCTCTCACGCGCATGCGCATGCAGGATCTGCTGATCGATGCCCAGAAGCGACTGCGGCCGACGGTGATCCTGGTCACCCACGATGTCGACGAGGCGCTCTATCTCGCCGATCGAGTCGTCGTCATGGGCGCGCGTCCGGCGACGATCGACGCGATCGTGCCGGTCGACCGGTCCTGTCCTCGCGACCGGAGCGACGCCAGCCTGGCGCCGCTCCGGTCGGCCATTCTCGCCCGCTTTGGCTTTGCACACGCCGCGTGATTTACATGAAGGAGACGACGATGAAAATCGGAAAGACACGGGCATTCGGGCTGATCGCATTGCTCGCGCTGCTGCTCGCGCCATCGCTGGACGGGGCACGCTCCGCGAGTGCAGAGGCGCCGGAGAAGATCCGGCTCGACTATGCCTATTACAACCCGAGCAGTCTGGTGCTCCGGCACTTTGGCTGGCTCGACGAGGAGTTCAAAGCCAACGGCACGAAGATCGAGTGGACACTGAGCGCGGGAAGCAACAAGGCCAACGAGGCACTCCGCTCCGAGGCGATCGATTTCGGCTCGACGGCCGGTGCCGCCGCGCTGCTGGCACGGGCGAATGGCTCGCCGATCCAGACCGTCTACGTCTTCTCGAAGCCGGAATGGACCGCACTGGTCGTCCCGAAGGATTCGACGATCACCGAGGTCGCGCAGCTGAAGGGGAAGAAGATCGCCGCGACCAAGGGCACCGATCCGTACTTCTTCTTGCTGCGGTCGCTTGAGAAGGCGGGACTCTCGGGGTCCGACGTCCAGATCGTCAACTTGCAGCACGCCGATGGCAAGACCGCGTTGGAGCGCGGTCAGGTCGATGCCTGGGCAGGGCTGGACCCCTTCATGGCCCAGACCGAGATCGAGGCAGGGTCACGGCTGCTCTATCGCAACATCGACTTCAACTCGTATGGGTTCTTGAACGTCCGGTCCGATTTCCTCAAGGACCACCCCGCTGAGACCGAGCGGGTGCTGACGCAGTACGAGCGGGCACGGAAGTGGATCGAGGAGAACCTGGACGAGGCGGCACAGATTCTGGCCGACGAGGCGAAGCTCTCGCTCGATGTTGCCAAGCGGGAGTTGGTTGAGCGGACCGTGCTGACGAACGATCCCGTCCCCGGTGCCGAGCACGTCGCCGTCCTAAAGGCGATCATCCCGATTTTCATGGCGGAGAACCAGGTCAAGCCAGGAACCGATGTTGAGAAGGCGCTAACGGAGCTCTTTGCGCTGGCCTCGATCCAGGCGGTGCTGAAGCAGTAACGGGCACCACGCGACGAACGAGGCCGGAGGCGTGCATCATGCCTCCGGCCTCGCTGATGAGCTATTGGGGAGCAGGTTCATGGCGATGGTCAAACCGGGGATCGCGGTCCGAGGGCGGACGCGGGAAGGCGCCAGCAGGCGCCGCCCGTGGTCGGTGCCGTCTCCCCGCGCACTCCGCGGTCTGATCGTCCCGGCGCTGCTGCTGGTGCTCTGGCAATTCGCGGTGGCACGGGGCATCTACAATCGCGGTCAGTTGCCGTCGCCGCTCGATGTCGTCGCCGCCGCTCGCGAGTTGGCGACTGACGGTCTCCTCTTGCCTAACCTCCTTGCCAGCCTCCAACGCGTCTTCATGGGCTTCGCCCTTGGCGGCGGCGTCGCGGTGCTGCTCGGTCTGGTCGTCGGCGGCTCACGAACAGCAGAAGCGTTGCTGGGACCGACGTTGCAGGGTGTCCGTGCCATCCCGTCGCTGGCGTGGGTGCCGCTGCTCCTGCTCTGGTTGGGATTTGGTGAGCTGCCGAAGGTGGTTCTCGTCGCGATCGGCGTCTTCTTCCCGGTCTACGGCAACCTCGTCGTCGGCATCCGCCAGATCGACCGCAAACTGGTCGAGGTGGGCCGCGCCTACGGGTTGCACGGGGTGCATCTGGCGCGTGAGGTGATGCTGCCGGCGGCGCTTCCGTCGTTGCTTACCGGGCTGCGCCTCGGTCTCGCTCAGGGATGGCTATTCCTCGTTGCGGCCGAGCTGCTCGGGGCGTTCACGGGTCTCGGCTTTCTGCTGATCGATGCGGAGAACACGGGCCGGGTCGATATCATCCTGCTCTGCATCGTGCTTCTGGCGCTGCTCGGCAAGCTCTCCGACAGCCTGCTTCACCTCCTGGAGCGCCGCCTCCTTCGCTGGACCGACACCTTCCGCGGCGGCACCTAGCGCGGCTCCCGGCCCGACACCATGCCAAAAGACTCGCGGCGGCGCCGTGCTATCCTGCGCTGCCGGCTCGCTGGCGGCGGCTGGTGACCCGGATGCTCCGCCGATCGATGTGGTGTGGTGGCAGCCCGGCGTGATCGGGGCGGCAAGCGACGATGAACCGACGGTGGCGGCCCGCACGACGCTTGCTCGGACCGCTGGCGGTGCTGACGCTGACGGTTGCCGCCGGGACGGTCGGCTACCGGCTGATCGAAGGGTGGTCTCTCGGCGATGCACTCTTCATGGTCGTCATCTCCATTACCACGGTCGGGTATGAAGAGGTCCATCCGCTCTCCGCCGCTGGGCGCTGGTTCTCCAGTGGGTTGATCCTCGTCGGGTTCGGCGGCATCTCGTACGCACTGAGCGTGATCGTCGGTATGGCGGTCGATGCGAATCTCTCCCGGCACTGGGAACGACGACGGATGGAGCGGCGGATGGAACGCCTGGCCGACCACTACATCGTCTGTGGGTATGGTCGTGTCGGTCGCCAGATCGCCGAGGAGCTGCAGCGCGACCGGCAAACGATCGTCGTCCTCGATGTCCTGGAATCGTCCCTCGAACGTGCGGCGAACGCGGGGCATCTCGTGGTCTTCGGCAACGCCACCGAGGATGACGTGCTGCGGCGCGGTGGGATCGACCGGGCGCGTGGCCTGATCACCGCCGTCGATAGCGACGCCGACAACATCTTCGTCACCCTCTCCGCGCGGGCGCTCGCCCCCGATCTGCCGATCGTCGCGCGCGCCAACCATGACGACGCGGTTCCCAAGCTGCGGCGAGCGGGCGCGACGCAGGTCGTCTCGCCCTACGCGATGGCGGGGCTGCAGATGGCCCGTTTAGCGCTCCGGCCCTCGACCGTCGACTTCGTCGAGACCCTATTCCGGGGCGCCGAGGGGGACCTGCTGGTCGAGGATGTACGCGTCGGGAAGGGGGCGCCGTTGGTCGGGATCCGGCTGGCAGACGCCCGGCAGCGCTTCGCCGAGGGCGTCACCTTGCTCGCCGTGCAACGCGAGGAGCGGATGCTCGCCCCGCCGCCGGGCGATCTCGTCCTCCAGCCCGGCGACGTGATCGCCGCGGTCGGCCGGGAGACCCCGCTGCGCGCCCTGGAGCAAGCCTGCGCCGGTCCGACGCTCTGAGTCTTGACGATGCTGTGTGCCGATCTCGCGCAAGTGGAGTGGCCACGCATGCGTTGGTTGCTTACTGGCGGGCACCCATCGACAAGCATGTTCGCATGTCGTCAGGCTCAGACATGGTCGTTGAGCGGTCTCCCGGCGGCGCAGAGCGGGCAGTCTTCGGGGAGCCATAAGCCGCTCGGTAGGTGGGCCAGGCGCTCGATAGGAAGCTGCGGGTCGGCGGCGACGTCAGCGCCGGTGCGTCCCAGGACCAGCAAGGCGCCGAGTGCGACCGGTGCCGCCCCGTGCGATCGTAGCTCGGCGAGCGATCCTCTGATCGCCGAGCCGGCATTGATCGCGTCATCGACGATTGCGACGCGCTGGCCAGCGACGCGTGATTGAACGGCACGAGGAAGGCGGTACGACACCAGCTCCGCATCGGCAGAACCCGCCACGACGACGCGCTCCGTATAGAAGAAAGCGGCTTCGAGCGTGGCCGCGACGATCTGGGCAACGAACGCTCCCCCGATCAGCGGACCGCAGATGGCGCCGATGGGTTGGTGGCGCGCTGCCAGGCGCTCGGCCAACGGCTCGATGAGGCGCTGGAGATGCGCCGGTCGGGCGAACAACCGGTCGAGATCAAGCCAGAGGTCGCCATGATGCCCTGACTCCAGTCGAAAATGGCCCGATCGGGGAGCGAGGAGCTCAAGAAGCTTATTGCGGATGAGTTCACCATCGTCGTGCTGATCGGCAGACAATCCGGTCATCCCTTCACACTCCGCGGCAGCGTTCCCTTCAAACGGCAGCATGCAATGGTCGAATGTCACTCACGCCCCACGAGCAGCCGAGCCGTTCCTGGCTGAAAGCGAACCCGCAGGACACCGTTCCCCTCGTCGCGAACTGGCTCCGACTGTATATCACTGGCGTCATACCCCAGCGCGTCGGCGAGCGGGTAGCGTGTTCCCGTCGCAAGCACCAGCAGCTCCAGCGGACCGCCCAGCGGCGCGACGCCGCGGACAAACCGATAGGCCCAGCGTGCCGGAAGATTGGTCGGGACCGCAAAGTCGGCCGCCGTTGGCGCGGGGGCGTCCGTCGCCTGAGCATTATCCTGGGGTACCGCACGGATCTGACTTGTATGGAGTCGACGAATCGCCTCGACCAGCAAATCACCGCCCAGCTCCATGAGCCGCGTTTCGAGCTCGGGGAGCCGGATGCCTTCGGGCAGGTCGATCGCTTCTTGAGCGACGACCGGGCCGGTGTCGAGATCCTCGTTGAGAAGGTGGATCGTGACCCCGGTCCGTCGCTCACCGCGCCGGAACGACCAGAAGAGTGGGTCCGGGCCACGCCCTGCGGGGAGCAGCGAGGGATGGACGTTGACGGCACCAAGGGCGGGTACCGCAAGCAGCACGGGAGACAGGCGCCACGGAAAACAGGCGACCGCGATGATGTCAGGATGGTACTCCGCGATCGCCGCGACGGTCGTCGGGCGCCGCGTGTCGGCCACCTCGATGATCGGCACGCCAGCCGACCGGGTCAGGTCGCCGATCGGCGACCTGGCCTGCCCCGCCGGCACGACGACCGTGGCCAGGTCGATACCCGCCGCGATCAGCGCCCGTAAGGGGGGTTCCGAGCCGGCGCAGGCCATCCCGAAGAAGAGGACGCGGGGACCCATGCCGAACCTCATCTACGTTGCTCCTTCCCCGGCGGCAACGCCTCGTCGGTTTGACACTGACCGCGCCGTCCTCTACCGTTTCGTCGAGATTTGCCCACCACACGTCCCCTGACCCGATCCCACCTGTCCATCGTTGCGCGGAGGCCCGCTATGGCACGACTCGTTCAATGCGTCAAGCTCGGCCGCGAGCTTCCCGGTCTGGAGCGGCCGCCCTTTCCAGGCGAGCTGGGTCAGCGCATCTTCGACCACGTCTCGGCGCTTGGCTATGAATTGTGGCAGCCCCATATGACGATCCTGATCAACCACTACGGGTTGAACCCGGCGGACCCCGACACGCGGCGCATCCTGCGCGAGCAGATGGAAGAGTTCTTCTTCGGCGAAGGCGCGCAGATGCCGGAAGGGTGGGTGCCCGCCGGTGCTGGCGCTGGATCGGCGAAGGGTGGCGGCGCCCCCGCGCGCAAGAAGTAGCCCCGTGGCTGGCCACGTGGTCGGCAGTTAGCCGATGTCACCGAGACCGCGTTCACCCGAGTATGCCGCCGTCGTCTCCGGTCGGGGCGCATGGCATGTGTCCGCGGTCCCGGTCCCGACGCCGACATAGCCAGTCGGGCCCAAACGTCCGCCGCGTTGGTACGGGACGATCCGGGCCGTGTGCCGTCGTGGCATCGGGACTGGCCACGAGGGCGCACGCCGTGCGACCCGATCGCAGGGGTGCGGATGATCGAGACAAGGGCTGACTGTGACCGCGCGAGCCGCATCCGCGGGCGCATGCCATGCGCCCCTACCGGGGTGGTCGATGTGTGATGAGTCGGCCGCGTGCCCTCTCCCGGAACAGGCAGCGACCCCACCGCGGTCGATGTTGATCGTTCTACCGGACCATGAGAGGGATCGTCGGCTCGATGCGGAAGTGGAGCCGCGCATGAGCCTCACGCAGCGCGGCCTCGGCGGCGGCCGGGGAGGCGCCGCGCGCGAAGATGAAGCCGAGGTAACTCACGCCCTCAGGGAGGGGCACCAGCGGGTGGTTGAGCTTGGCTGTGATCTCGACACCGGTCACGCCCGGCACCGCTGACGCCGCATCGATCCCATCGACGCCGCGTAGCATCCCCGCCCGCGAGATCGGGATCATCATCACCCCGGCCCCGGTCACGTCCTGCTTCATAGCCGGCAGCGGCTGCCCGACCGCGTGGCGCAGGATCAGCTCTTCCAGGCTGACCCCGACGCCGAACTCCAGGACACTTGAGCAGAGCCCGCCGATCGAGCGACCGGCCATCTCGATCAGCCAGACACCCTCATCGTTGATTCGCAGCTCGGCGTGGACGGGCCCCTCGCGCAATCCCAGCGCCGCCGCCGATTGGGCGGTTCGCGCCGCAATCGCCTTCTGGACGCCGACCGAGAGCCGCGACGGGGTGACATAGATCGTCTCTTCGAAGAATGGGCCTTCGAGCGGGTCCGGCTTATCAAAGAGTGCCAGCAGCTGCAGCTCGCCCCCGGTGAGCAACCCTTCGAGCGCCACTTCGACCCCCGGCAGATAGCGCTCAACGAGCAGATGACCCTCATCACCGACCGGGTCGTAGCCCTCGCCAATGAGCACCTGCCGTGTCCGCTCCCAGGCCGCGACGAACTCCGCCGGCGTGTCGGCGCGAATCACCCCCCGGCTCCCGGAGAGTCGTAGCGGCTTGATCACGCAGGGATAGGATGTCTCGGCCGCGATCACGACGGGATCGGCCAGCAGCGGATAGCGATGGTAGTCTGGAACCGGAACGTCGCCGACCGCCAGCCGCTGCCGCATCACGAACTTGTCGCGGGCGGCGAGTGCCGCCGCCGGGTCGTTGTTTGGCAGCCCGAGCCGGTCGCTGGCGAGCGATGCCACCAGCGTCGCGCCATCATCAACCGCGAGGATCGCCGCCGGTGGGTGATCGCCCAGTGCCTCGACCAGCTGGTTTGCCGCCTGCTCGGGATGCGTGAAATCGAACCCGAGCGGCACATCCCAGTACGAGCTGAGCGACGGCGGAAGATCGATCCCCTGCAGCACCTCCAGACCCAGCCGCTCCGCTGCCGCAAGGAAGGCGCCCGCCCGGTAGGTGGCCGGGCTCATCAGCAGCACCACCCTCGGTCGGACAGTCTCACGTTGCCGGGGTGTGGAATCGACCGCGGTCATGACGCGATCCGTCGCCGACGTTGCCGTCGCTACGCCGTGCGTGTCTGCGAGTCGTCGGACAATGGCTGCGCCGTGATCGTCTGGCTAGTGCGCCCCAGGCTGCAGACAACCATGGTGTAGACCCCGCCGCGACCATCACTGGTCAGGCTGATCTCTTTGACGCGCAGCCTGGAGTATTGACCGGTTGCGCGGTCCTTGCTCAGCCACTGATTGACGGCGTCCATCGCCCCGCTTGGATCGCTGCTGGCATCGGCGCTGTGAAACAGAAAGACCCGGGTATCGTTCGGTTGCAGATCGGTCACAAGAGATCGCTCCTTGGTCAGTATCGAATCGCACCGCCAGAGTATAGCCGCCAGACCACAGGTCGAGGGACGTCAACGCGGGGTTGTCAAGCAACCGTGACGTGACCGCCGTATGAACCGGACGCGGGCGGCGCGTATCATCCACGTCAAGGGGTCGGTGGGACGAGAAAGGACGGGTGGTGGCGGAGCGCATTCTGGTCGTCGGGGGCGGCGCCCGCGAGCACGCGCTGGTCTGGAAGCTGGCGCGGAGCCGTCGCGCCGCCGCGCTCTTCGCTGCCCCGGGGAATCCTGGGATCGCGGCGACCGCCGAAACGGTGCCGGTTGCGGTGACCGATATCGACGGCCTCGTCGCCGCCGCTCAACGCCTCCGGATCGATCTCGTGGTCGTTGGCCCGGAAGTGCCGCTTGCCCTCGGTCTCGCCGATCAGCTCAGAGCCGCCGGTTTTCGCGTCTGTGGGGCGAGTCAGGCCGCGGCGCGGATCGAGAGCAGCAAGGTCTGGTCGAAGAGACTGATGACGGAAGCGGGCGTCCCGACGGCGCGCGCCGCAATCGTCACGGACCTCGCCACGGCCCTGATGGCGCTGACTGACTTCGACCTTCCCGTGGTGATCAAGGCGGACGGGCTGGCGGCGGGGAAAGGGGTCGTCGTGGCGTCGACCCGCGACGAGGCGCGGATGACGCTGACGTCGTTCCTTGAGGACGGAGCCCTTGGGGCGGCGGGCCGCACGGCGCTGATCGAAGAGTGTCTGGTGGGGCGGGAGGTCTCGGTGATCGCGCTCACCGACGGTACGACGGTGCTGCCTCTCCCCCCCGCCTGCGACTACAAGCGAGCCGGTGATGACGATCGGGGTCCCAATACCGGCGGCATGGGTGCCTATGCTCCGGTGCCGGTGGTCGATGCGGCGCTGCTCGACCGCATTCGGGTCGATGTGCTGGAGCCGACCGTGCGCGCGCTGGCCGAGCGGGATGCGCCGCTGCGGGGCGTGCTCTATGCCGGGTTGATGCTGGCTGCCGATGGCCCCAGGACACTTGAGTTCAATGCCCGCTTCGGCGACCCGGAAGCCCAGGTGATTCTCCCGTTGCTCGATGGCGACCTCGTCGAGCTGCTGGCGGCGGTCGCCGATGGCACCCTGGCCAAGGTCTCTCCGCCTCCCACACCGGCGGAAGCCGCGGTCGGGGTGGTCCTTGCCGCCGCGGGCTATCCAGGCCCTGTGCAGGCGGGAGCCCCATTGAGTGGGTTAGACGCTGTTCCAGACGACCTGCTGGTCTTTCAGGCCGGGACCCGCCGGGACACCACCGGCGCGCTTGTCACCGCTGGCGGGCGGGTGCTGACCGTCGTCGGGCGCGGTGCGACCCTCGCGGCCGCCCGCGACCGGGCCTACGCGGGTGTCGAGGCGATCACCTTTCCTGGCCGCCAGTACCGGACCGACATCGCCCGCCGCGAGACATCGTGGGCGCACCGGCCAGGACGGATACGGTGCCCTTAGCGTTCGTTGGCGAGAAGCCAGAGCAGGGCGATCAGGGTCTTGGCCTCACGGATCTGATCAGGACTGGGTTGCAGCAGCGCGGGGATCTCATCGAGGGCCGTCGGCACGAGCTGGATCAGTTCATCCGCCGCGGGGTGGCCGCCGGTCGGGCGACAGCCATCGGCCCGGAAAAGCGTCATCCGCTCGGTGGTATAGCCGGGGCTGGTGAAAAACGAGGTCTGCTCGACCAGACGCGCCGCCTCGAAGCCCGTCTCCTCGACGAGCTCTCGGCGAGCGGTCTCGATCGGGTCCTCCCCTGGCTCGGCGGTGCCCGCGGGGATGCCGAGCAGCGCCTCGCCGATCGGGTGATGGTACTGGCGAAGCAAGAGAACCCGGCCATCCTCGGTGATCGGCAGCACGGCGACCGCCCCGGGATGCTCCAGCACCTCGCGGGTCGTCTCGCGACCCGACGGCAAGCGGACGCGGTCCACGCGCAGGTGGAGGTGCGCCCCATCGAACCCCCGCCGCTCGCCCAGCACGATCGGGCCTGCGAGGGGTGGGTGGTCCGCCGTGGGGTCGGTCACCGGTAACTACTCCTCCGGGAAGCGAGGGGAAAAGGTGACGGCACCTCTGAAGGGTGCCGCGAATGATGGAGGCGCCAGGCGGATTCGAACCGCCGATCAGGGTTTTGCAGACCCGTGCCTTACCGCTTGGCTATGGCGCCGGGGACGCGCCGTGACTGGTCATCGACCAGTCACCACGGCAGCAGTCGCGCGAGGCTATCGCAGAGTGTACCACGCCCCAAAATCGACCCCGCCGCCCGGGTGAACAGTCGCATTCCACGTTAGCCGAGCGCCAGGATGGTCGCGCAACGTGCCATATCACCTTGTCAGGGGAGCGTGCGGTCGGGATACTGCCCGGATGGACCATCAATCAGGCGATCGCCCGCACCATCGCGCTCCCGCGCTGCTGGCGATCTTCGCTCACCCGGATGACGAGCAGTTCGGGACCGCGGGGGCGCTCGCGGCGTGCGCGGCGCGGGGCATCGCCGTGCATGTCCTCTCGGCGACACGCGGTGGTGCGGGCGAGATCGCTGACCCCGCCCTGGCCACCCCGGAAACGCTCGCGGCGGTCCGCTCGGGGGAGCTGCGCGAGGCCTGTCGCCTGCTCGGATTTGCCGAGCCGATCCTGCTTGACCATCCCGATGGTCACCTTGGCGACGACGATCCCGATCGCCTGCTGGCGGAGATCGTTGGTGTGCTCCGTCGGCTACGGCCTCGGGTGGTCCTCACCTTCGACGCGAATGGGGGCTACGGTCACCCTGACCACATCGCGATCCACCGGACGGCGCTGGCGGCGGTCGAACTGGCCGCTGACACCGACGCTGCACGACGTGGGGATCGTGACACATCGCATCGACCAGACAAACTCTATGTCACCGCGTATCCGCGCTCCCGGCTGGCCGATGTCAACGCCGGATTCCTCCGCCAGGGTCTGCCACCGATCGACTTCGGCGCGGTCCAGACGCTGCGGACCGAGGAGCTTGGGACCCCCGATGAGCGCGTGACCACAACCGTGCCGGTCGACGCCTATTGGGACCACCGCTGGGCCGCCCTGCGCGCCCACCGAACGCAGTATGGGCCGGGTCATCCCTTTCTGATGGTGCCGGAGTCGATGATCCGGGGCTGGCTCGCCACCGACTCGTTCGTGCGCCTGACACCCCCGCCCGATCCCGCCGTGCCCCTGCCTGACGAGGACGATCTCTGGGCTGGCCTGCCCCTCCCCGAATGAGCGCCGCGTCGCTGCGTATTGCGCGTCGCTTCACTCGCCTCGGCCTGCTGCTCCTTCTAAGTGCGACGCTGGCGGGATCAGGTGCTTCCACTGGCGCCAAAGAAACGTCGGTAGTGACGAGCGTCGATACAGGACTCGTTCGTGACGGCGGATTCGAGTCGATGATTGTCGGTCCATGGTCCGATCCCGCGTGGCAGTTCTCGACCCGTGGAACGACCGGGTTTCGCGCCCGCGATCATCAGACGGTCGAGGCCACACTCTGTGGCGCCCCCTCCTGCCGGGACCGCCTCAGCCAACTGATCGCGCTCGCGCCGGACACGATCGGAGATGGGTCGCTGCTCGTCGACTTCCGCCTTCAGATCGAGACGTCGAAACCCGCTGGCGGTGGCTGCGAGGACGATCTGCTCGTCCAGGTGGCGGTTGGGCCGGGGTTGCCAGCGACCATGGGTCGGATCTGCGAGGAAGCGGCGGAGCAGCACGCCCTCCAGGAACGAATCGACGTTACCGCTATCGCCCGGCGCGCCGTGCGGACGGGTCAGCCACTCTCGATCGTCTTTGCCGGACGCACGGGCAGCACCGTCGCCACGACCCGGTTCCTGATCGACGATGTCGCCCTGGTGCGAGCGAACCGGCCACCCGGACCCGCGAACGCGCGGGTCAGCGACGGCGATTTCTCGGCCTATGACGAGCCGTTCGTCGCCGCCGACCCCGACCACCCCGATCGTCTTGTCGCCGCGTCGAAGACCTTCACCGACAACGCGGACTATCGCTTTCGGGTCGGCACCTTCTCCTCAGACGATGGTGGGCGGAGCTGGGTCGAGCATGGAACCCTGCCTGGACTGGCAACCGCCGATCTGGTCAGCGACCCCGTCGTCGCGTTCGGCATCGACGGCGCCGTTTTTGTCAGCGTCATCGCCGTGCCCCGCCTGGAGGAGCGCGGCGGGGACCCGTGGGGCGTCTATGTTTACCGGTCCGATGATGGCGGCACGACCTTCGGAGCGCCACTGGTGGTCGATCGGGCCACGGGGAACGACAAGGAGTGGATCGCGGTCGATCGCTCGCATGGGCCGAACCGGGGCGCGGTCTATGTCGTCTGGGTTCGGGGCTGCACGACCTTTATCCGTCGCTCTCGTGACGGGCGAGCACCATTCACGCCGGCTCGATTCCTGAGCCGGGCGTGCGCCGGGACACAGGTCGCGGTCGGCCCCACTGGCGATCTCAACATCGTGGCGCCGACCTACGGCTTCTTCTCAATCCATACCGTACGGTTCGTCCTCCGTATTTCGCACGATGGCGGCGAGCGATTCGACCCGCCCAGGACCATCGCTCAGGCCCCTGTCATGCCGATGACACTGAACGGAGGCATGCGGGCGGGGACGCTCCCGGCGTTTGCGATTGCACCCGACACCGGCGCGCTCGTCGTTGCCTGGAACGATCCGCGTGATGGGACAGCGGACATCTGGCTGACCCAATCGACCGACGACGGCCGCACCTTTGGCGAGCCGGTTCGGGTCCATGACGTGGCGACGAACGACCAGTTTCAACCGGCGCTGGTCGCTGCGGCGGATGGTGTCGTCGTCGTCTCCTGGTTCGACCGGCGACATGATGCGAACAACCGTCTGGCGGAGGTCATGATTGCTCGGTCAGGCGACGGCGGCAGGACATTTGGTCAGTCCGCTCGGGTGAGCACGCAGCGCTTCGACCCCGTCAACGCGGCGCCGCACGACCTGGGGCAACAGCGCTTCTTCGGCGATTACCAGGGGCTGGCACTCTCGGGCGATGCGGTCGTCCCGCTCTGGAACGACACCCGATCCGGTTTGCAGCAACTCTATGCAGCACGCCTCCCGCTGGACGATCTCCCACCATAAAGAGGGGCAGACGGCGCGGCGATGATACCGCAGGGAATTACGGTAAGATCATAAGAACCCCCTCCCGCGCGACGATCCCGAAATGACGGAGGTCGAGGGTGAGGACTCGGCCACCGTTTCGCTCGGCGCAGGCGATCACCGCGGCATCCACAAGACCGAGAGGAAGATCGGCATAGCGACCCACAAGCTCGCGAATGCGGGGCAGGTCCTCTTCTCCGCAATCCAGGCTGATCGATCGTTGTTCGAGATCCGCAAGGAGCGCGTCGAGCGCGCCACGGTGACGGCTGCTCTCAACGAAATGAGCGACCTCGCCGAGCGTGGCCGCTGGCAGGAGATAGGGGGCGCGTTCCGACTGAATGGCTGAGCTGATGCGGCGATGATCGGGATCGCGTCGGGCGAACATGGCGATGACCGCTGATGTGTCGAGGGTAATCACCCGGCCGCGCCTGGCTCTGCTCGTTCGTCCTGGTCCGGATGCCAGTTGGCATGGAGCCATTCATCGACGTCGGCCGCTGGTACGCCGAAGCACTCAACGATCCCTAATGACCGGAGCGGAGGGGATTGCTGGTCGTCCGCGTATTGGACCAGCGCTTCCCGCATCAGGGCAGCCTGGCTTCGCCCGAGACGGCGAGCGAGGTCCCGGTAGGATCGGTGCAAATCGGGCGGTAAGTAGAGGGTCGTCTTCTCCATCGTTCCAGCATACCACATACCATATATGGCATGAAACCAGAGAAACCTACGTTGCCACCATACGGGCGATCGGCTGCCCGAACTCGACAAAGGCGCCGTCCTCGACCAGAAATTCTTGCAGAACACCGTTCCGGGGCGCCACGACCTCGTGATACGTCTTCATGACCTCAAGCACACCGATGGCCTGGTCGGCCTCCACTCGCTGACCTTCCTCCGCGAACGGTGGTTGGTCCGGTGCTGAGCGGCGGTAGAAGACGCCCAGGAGCGGCGCGGAGATCACACCTGATAGAACGTCGCTCGGTTCCTCGTGAGAAAGGGCCTCACTCGGGAGCGGCGCGGCTGGGTCGCGAAGATCGTTGCGGCTCAGCTCCAGCTTGAATCTGGCAGCGCCATCGTCCACCTCAAGGCGGAGGCTGCTGACACCAGCCTCGCGGACTGTTACCACCAAACGTGCGACTGCTGCCGCGCTCCAGGCATCCCAGGCGTTGCTCACAATTGCTCCTCGATCGCTCGCGGTGACCCCTTGCCACGCGCCGGGGACGGTCTGCTCCACCACGGCATCGGCCCCAAGGGCGCCACGATACGCGACGGTTCGCGCCCGTGCCTCCTCCGGCTCGACGGCGACGAAACGGACTGGTTCACCCGGTCGCCGCTGTCCGAGCGCATCGAGGTCGGCCCCGATCACCGTCGCGATCTTGGGATAGCCGCCCACGGTCTGCCGGGCGGCGAGCAGCACGATCGGGTGGCCATCACCGGGAACCTGGATTGCCCCGTGCGCGATCCCTTCCGAGATCACGTCGGCGCCGCTGGCATGCGTAATGGTCGATCCGGTCAGGCGCATGCCCATCCGATCGGAGACGGGCGAGACAGCAAAGGTGCCGCCGAGCAGCGTCGCGATTCCCTCGTCGGTGAAACGCTCCCCCTGGGGACCGAGCATCACCCGCGATGGCGCGTCGTGGTCGAGGAGCGGTGGAGCGGTGGCGAGGCGACATCGCAGCAGGGCGTCGCGCGTCATGGCCGGTTCGCCAAGGGGCAACGTGTCGCCCGGTCGCAGGGCCCGACCCTCCCAGCCGCCGAATCCGCCGAAGAGGTCGGTGGCGCGGCTGCCCATGACCGGCTCGACGGCGATGCCACCGGCGATACAGACGTAGGCACGGGCGCCGATCGCCCCGCCACCGGGAATGAAGGCGAGTTCATCGCCGGCGACAAGGGCAACCGGTTCCCAGCGCGGCAATGCGTCGCCTCTGACGGTAGCTCCGAGGTCGGCGCCGGTGATCGCGACGATGGTCGGTCCCGAGAAACGGAGACGAGGCCCGATCAAGGTCACTTCCAGGGCGGCGGTCTCCGGGGCGTTGCCGACGAGCCGGTTGCCGAGAATCAGGGCGCCCCGATCGATCGCCCCACCGGGGGAAACGCCGAAGCGCATCAGTCCCGGTCGCCCCAGGTCCTGAACCGTGGTCAACACGCCCGCCTCGACCACGGTGATCGAACGCGCGGCGGTCATCCGTTGGTCATCTGCAGCGGGGCGGTCGAGCGCATCATGGTGTCGACAGGTCCTTCGGACCGACGCGAGGAGCGTCAGTCCGCCTTCGCTCCTGCTCCTCAATCTCCGTGTATTCCTGGTCGTCGATAGGCCGGAACCGCACACGGTCACCTGGGCGGAGCAGGAACGGCTCGTCGCGCTGTAGGTCGAACAGGCGACGTGGCGTGTGCGCGATCAATCGCCAGCCCCCGGGTGTGGCGAGTGGATACACACCCGTCTGGGCGCCGCCAATGCCGACCGTGCCAGGCGGAATGCGCGTCCGCGGATTGCTGATCCGGGGGGTGGCGAGTTCCGGCGGGAGACCCGCCAGAAAGGCGAAACCCGGCGCGAATCCCATGCAGGCCACGATGTAGTCGGCGCTGGCGTGCCGGGCGATCACCTGGGCCGCGCTAAACCCGGTGTGGGCGGCGACATCGTCCAGATCGGGTCCACCCGAACCGCCATAACGCGCCGGGATCTCTACCACGCGCGGCGGCTCACCAATGCTGACAGCTGGCGACATCGCCAGTTGGTGAATGGTGGCGGAGAGCGCGGTCGGATCGACGAGCAGCGGATCGAACGAGATGAGCAGCGTGGTGTAGGAAGGAACCACATCGATCACACCCGGCAACGCCGCGGCGTCGAGCGCCGCGGTCAAGGCCATCACGCGTGCCGTGATCTCAGGATCGATGACCTCCCCAAGCTCGACCAGCACACCGGACTCCGCGAGCGGCCGGATCGTGAGGTGAGATGTCAGCTCAGTCATCGGTTCCCGACCTGGCAGCCGGCGAGATGGCCGCGCTCGTCGCCCCCCAGGCGACGGGGGCGATCGCCCACCCCCCCCTGGTTGAGTGACCGTGGAAGAACGAGGGCGTCATGACGAGCCGGAAGTGACGGTCCCCGGCACCAGGACCGCCTTCATGACACTCCCGGTCTCGACGTCGCCCAGCGCCCGGTTGGCCTCCGCCAAGGGATAGGGTGAGATCAACCGGGCCAGATCGAACCTCGCCGCCAGGTGCGGCAACGATTGGACGTAGCCGGCATAGTGTGCTTCGGCGAAGGCCCAGGACCCGTAGATGGTGAGTTGCTTGCGGGTGATGACGTGGGGATTGATCATGGTCGGACCGCGATCGGTGTACTGTCCCATCACCAGGTATTTTGCGCCGCGGCGCGCCATCTCGAACCCTTCCGGTACGGCCGATGGCACCCCGGCGCATTCCAGCACGACATCCGCGCCGCGACCACCCGGAGTCTCGGCGAGCACCCGCGCGATGCGCTCGGCCGGATCGGCGACCTCGAAGAGATCGATATGGACATCGCCGACGCCGATCTCCTTTGCCAGCGCCAGGCGGTTCGCTGGTCCACCAACCACGATCACCCTGGCTGCACCTGCCAGATGGGCATAGATCGCGGCCGCCATCCCAACCGGTCCGCTTCCTTGGACGACCACCGTGTCGCCCACGTCGATCCTGGTGATGTCGAGCACGCCATGGACCGCGGTCGGTCCGGCACAGCCAAGAGCGATCGCGGCCTCCGGCGCGATGCCATCCGGCAGCTTGAAGATCGCCGAGCCGGGCTGGAGATAGACATAGTCAGCCCAGCCCCCTGAGAGGTGCGGCCAGGCATCGAACGGCTGATTGACGCCGTAGACCTTGCGGTCGGCACAGAGCGTCCGCTCCTGCTCGACCACGCACCAGTAGCATTGGCCGCACGGGATATTGGAGGCCCAGACGATCGGATCGCCGACCTGGAGGGGCGTGCCGAGGAAATCGGTCTCGACGCCGGGTCCGAGCTTCCAGACCTGGCCGACCGCCTCATGCCCCAGAATCAGCGGTGTCGGTATCGGCAGGTTCCCATGCGAGAGGTGAACGTCGGTCCCGCAGACCCCGGCATAGGTGACCGCGGCAACGATCGCTCCGGCCTCAGGCTCTGGGACGGCAGCCTCCTCGATCGTCAACGGTTCGTTGAATGCGTGCAGCACCAGCCCGCGGCTCGTCGTCACAGTCGCCCCTTTCTTGCTGCGTGCGGACGGTGATTCTGCCCCCGAGCTCTCCAGTCGGAGCGGCCGAGCTCCGCAGGGATCGCCGCCCATCGAGGTTGCGTTGCAGAGCGGGACACCTCCTAGATTAGCGTTGCGGCGCCCGGAAGCCCGCGGCATCGGCATCCTCCGGCGTGGCAAAGCAAAACTCGGGGATCGTGCGCGCGTACGACGCCCGTCCCGGCTCGTGATAGATCATCGAGCTGGCGTTGCCTTTGATCGGATGGCTCTCCGGGCAGTCGGTCGTCCCATCGCCAGCAAGGGAGTTGGCAGGCGCCGCACTCTCACCCGTGGCGGGCGACGCCTGGAGCGATTGTGGTCCCGACGTGGCCGAGTTGCTCGCTGGCGCGACGCGCTCGGGGCTGCTGCTCGATTCGGTGTCTATTGCCTCGGATGACAACTCGACGGCCGGTGCTCGACCGACTGCCGGTAACGAATCGTCGTCCGCCTCCTCGGCGATCGGGGTGCCCAACGGCGATGGCAGGACGAGCCCTTCTGGCTCGGCGGTCGCCTGCCCATCGGACACGTCAGGCCCGCCCGTGCTCGGCGTGGGAGCGGTCATCCGTTCTGGCTGCCTGGTGCTTGAGGGCGCGACCGCGGGAGCGCGCTGCCGGGAGCGCCACTCGTTCCAGACCACGATCGCCACCATCGCGAACACCGCCACGTTGAGAAGTCGTCGGAGTTGCTGCACCATGGTCGATCTCTCTCACTCGTCATCATCGGGCCGACGGCGCATTCTACCGCGCTGCCCCGTTCGGCACGATCTGAACGGTCCCCACGGGCGCGATCACACCGTCGCCGATGGTCGGAGCAGCTGCTGTGTGTCCTTGTCTCTGATCCTGCCGATTACACCGCGGTCGGTTCGCCTCGGTACGCTGTCCTCGTTCCCGGTTCCCGATCCACCATGGTCAATCGTCCCCATTGTCCGCCGCGTTGCTAGGGGCTCATGGCATACGCCCTTGTGGTCGACCGCACCCGCGCTATGATGGATCACCCGGCCCCATTCAAGAGCCATACCGCGCGTCATCCAGCGCCCACACCGCCACGCCACGCCGCGCCCCGCGCCCCGCGCCCCGCGCCCCTACCCGCAGGATCGATCTGGGCCGCGGGTCGTCGCGGCGCCGGGAGTAGGGACGAGGGCGCCCCTGGGCGCGGGGGCGCGGATGATCGACGAAGAGGCCCATTGGGACCGCGCGCCCCGTACCCATGGACGTATGCCATGAGCCGCTACCGGGGGCGACGATGTGGTCGATGGACGGCTGTGACCGCGGGATCGGGAGGGGCAGGAACGTGATGGGAGCGTTCAGTGTGGGGCAGATTGGAGCAATGAACGCGAGGGGCCAGAGGTCAATTGGCGACACACGTGAGAAAGCTCCTGGTGACGATGGTCGTCCTCGGACCGGACTGGGACCCGGACCCAGAAACTCCCCGCGTGCCGCGCATCACGCGGACGCGAGGCGCACGGGGAGCAGGTGCCTTAGGATTCGCTCGGCTTGATGATCCGGTGATAGAGACCGAAGAGGATGAACGTGGGCGGCCACTGCCCGACGAAGATCGCCCCGTTCTCTTTGCCTGTCAGCTTCAGAAATGCTGAGATGCCAATCGAGACGAGCGCTGCCCAGTACCACGTCTCCTCAGGGATATTATCGGTCACGCGAAAATACTCGTTCTGCGTTTTCTTCGACTTCTTGGCTGGCTTGCTTGCCATCGTTCTCACCTCCGGGGTGATTGAGCTGCGTGATCCGACTGCCAGAGCCGTCGGCGCCCGTCTCTGGCGTCAGGTGCATAGCCTGTGCCATAAGAGCCGGTCATGCATGACATTGGTCACAATGCGCGGCTCAACCCCCGTCCTTCAACGAGGATTCCACCGACCCTGGCCGTGGTAGAATCGCCCCCGTTATGGAAACCGTCATCGCCCCTCAAACCGATGTCACTGAAAAGACCGCCGACCGCCGTGCCGGGAAGCCTGTCACGCTCCGCCCGAGCCGGCCGCGCGGCTTCACCGACCTCACGCTCCTCGAGGCCGAGGCGGAGCTGACCGCGCTGGGCCAGCCGGCCTACCGGGCGCGACAGCTCTACGAGTGGGTTTACCGGCACCTGGCAACGAGCTACGAGGCCATGACGCCGCTCCCGCGTCAACTGCAGGCCGACCTCAGCACCCGGTTCCCCCTCTCGACGATGCGGTCAGTCCGCGAGCTCGCCGCCGATGGGGGCGACACGGTCAAGACGCTCTACCAGACGGCGGATGGGCAACTGGTCGAGACGGTGCTCATGTTCTATCCCGACCGCACAACGGTCTGCGTCTCGTGCCAGGTCGGTTGCGCGGTCGGCTGCGCCTTCTGCGCTACGGGTCTGGGCGGTTTGACACGCAATCTCACCACCGGCGAGATGGTGACGCAGGTCATTGATGCGGCGCGGCGAGCCCGTGCCGCTGGCCGCGTCTTGACCAACATCGTGATGATGGGGATGGGCGAGCCGCTCCATAACTATGCCGCGACGATGAAGATGGTCGAGATTCTCCATGACCCGCGCGGGCTCAACTTCGGCGCCCGCCGGATCACCATCTCGACGTCAGGGGTCGTGCCCCGGATCGATGCGCTCGCGGCCGAGCCGTATCAGGTCAACCTGGCGGTCTCACTCCACGCACCGAACGATGTGCTCCGGGAGCGGTTGGTCCCGCTCAACGCCCGCTACCCGGTGGCGATGCTGCTCGATGCCTGCCGTCGCTACATCGCGACGACAGGGCGGCGCGTCTCCTTTGAATATGCCCTGATGCGCGGGATCAATGACGGCGACGACATCGCCCGGGAGCTGGCGCGGCTCCTCGCCGGGATGCTCTGCCATGTCAACATCATACCGCTGAACCCGGTTGATGTCCTTCCCTACGAGCGTCCTGACCCCGCGGGGGTCGAGCGGTTCGCCGCGCTCGTACGCGCCGGGGGCATCCCGACGACGGTGCGCTACTCGCGTGGCCTCGAGATCGCCGCCGCCTGCGGTCAGCTCCGAGCACAGGAGCAGGCGACAAGCCTCACGCCATAGAGATTCTGCGCTCCCGACCACGTGGGAGCGTGCTACGGTGAAACACCACCCGCTTGGAGAGGGACAACCAGGAGCGGTCTGGCGGTACCGCCGCTCAGGACGTGACCGTCGTCTCCCGCGGAGTTGCCAGCGGCGAATGTTCTGGTCGGACAGCCCGCGAGAGATGCGTGTCGACAAAGTCGCGCAGTCGTGCGGCTGCCTCGCGAGAGAAGGGGAGATCGGGGTCTGGATAATCCTTGACGGGATTGGGAGTGCCCGGCACCTCCTTGAAGACATGATTGACGCCTGGCAGCTCGACCAGGGTCACATCCTGCGCCCCGCCGTTTCGGAACCCGTCAAGGATCGCCTGGGTATCGGCCGCGCTCACCTGTTGGTCTTTCGACCCATGGAGAATCAAGACCGGCAGCGAGGGCGGCAATGCCGCCGCGAGCTGTCGTGGGTCGTACCGTGCTACCTCGGCAAGAAATCGCTCATTTGCCGGGTTGAAGAGTGGCCTGAGCTCCGGTGACTCGATCGTCGCCGGGAGGTGCCCGCTCTCCGTCAGACTCCTGTTGATCCGATCGATCTCGCCGGTGACCGCGGTCAGTTGCTCGCGGGTTACCTGGCCCGCCTTGAGCGCCTGGGTGTATTGATCGATGACTTGCCGCCGGATCATTTCCAGATAGGGCAGCCCGAGTGGTGCGGCGAGTACCAGCGCGCGCGGTTCGACTCCGTCCTCGATCGCCATGCCGGCGACCACCAGGGCGATCAGCGTTCCCTCGCTGTGCCCGAGAATCATCACCCGCGTGGGGTCGATCTCTGGCCGCGAGCGGAGATAGGCGTAGGCGGCGCGGGCCCCATCGACGTAGGTCGTGAAGCCGATCTGGGCGGGGTCGCGCAGGCTGGCCATCCCCGTCGTTCCCGTCCCGAGCTTGTCATAGCGCAGCGACGCGAGGCCGTCGCGCGCCAGCGCGCGGGCAAAGTTGAGGTTGGTGTTGATCGGACCCGGCAGGATCGGGGTGTTGCCGTCGCGGTCAACCGAACCGCTGCCGGACAGGATGACCGCGGCGGGGAGCTTCTGACCGCGGGCCGCACGAGGCAGCAGAAGCGACCCGTCGATGGCGTCGGCGCCGCTGCGAAACGTCACCGCGACTTCTTCCGCATCCGGCGATGGTGTGGCGGTCCTGTCGACCGCCGCGGTGCGCGCCGGAGAAGCGACCGTAATCGGTGCCCCGCGGACGATCACCAGCACGAGCAGGAGCGTGAGCCCGCGGCCCACTCGGGCTGCCGGCCACCGGTCCCACTGCTGGCGCATCGATCTCTCTCCCACTGCCGTTGTCTCGCTCCTACCGCTTCTCGGCTGGCACGGCGCCAATGGGTGAGAGACGGTCGGGGTCGTGTCGCCATTCCAGATAGGAATAGACCACCAGGGCGAGAACCCCCGCGACTGAGAGCAGGAGGGGGATGAGATGATCGGTGTCCGATGTCGCGAACCCCGAGAGCACGAAGGTCGTTCCCAGCAGCACGAAGAGCCACCCGCCCAACCGGTGAGTCCGGGTCCACGATCGCTTACTGGAGAGGGTCCACGGCGTACGCAGGCCGGCGAACCAGTTCGGTCGGGTCTTCCCCATGACGCTCCCGAGCACCACGAGCAAGCAGCCGGTGAGCGCCGGGACGACGAGGGAGACTCGTGGCTCTCGGCCAAGCGCATCCGCGATGACCATGCCGTGGATCGCGGCCAGCATCGCCAGCATTGCGATTCGGATGACGGTATAGGCGGCGCCGAACCTCTCATAGTTGGCCCGCCCGGGATCGAGACGGGTGAGAAACGCCAGCAGCAGGGACAGACCGAGTGCGACCAGCGGCAGCGCGAGCAACCCTTCCCACGTTCCGGCATACCGGTCGGCATCACCCGCCAGATTCCAGTGGACGGCCAGGCGGTCCGGCACATGAGACCAGGCGACAGCCGGGAGCCCGAGCATCAGTCCCTGGGCCACGGTGGCTGGTCGTATTAGCTGCATGCCGGTCGCTCCTTTCACCGCGGGGCGAGGCGCGCCCCCACCGCCATCAGATCGAAGGTGGCCGCGATGATCTCCTCGTGAACGCCAACGTTGAGGCTGTAGACGATCACTGTCCCCTGGCGCTCGGTGACGACAAGGCACGCTTCCCGCAACACCTTCAGGTATCCTGACAGGGTCGATCTGGCCAGGGGGAAGCGATCGGCCAGCTGGCCGGCCGTCAGATCGCCGGCGCGCAGCAACCGCAGAATCTTGCGTCGGGTCGCGTCACCCAGCGTGCGGAAGATCTCATCCATCCCTGGTCCGCAGTTCCTATATTTCGGTAAACGCCGAAATAATCGCGACAGGCGCCGGGGGATGCAAACGACGTCGGCAATGCTCGAGACGGCGGAGAAGGGTGTCGCGGCGTGTCGCCGCTGTTTCCTTGACCATGGGACGGAGGTGAGCACCCCGGGAATCGCACCGGGTTCGGGGTGGCGGTGAGCGAGAGGCCGCCGGGGTCTCACTGATCAACCTCAGGCGATGACGTCCGCTACCGCCGCGAGCAACTCCGTTGAGGAGAGATGATCGCCGACGTGAACCGCCGGTTTGGCGACGCGAAGGATGCCGCCCCGGTCGATGATGAACGCGCCCGGAAGCTGCCAGACATCACCGGCGACCCGACCTGGTCGGGCGCCGCGCAGCAGCCCCCGCAGATGGGCCAGCAGGACCGCCGGTCCCAGCACCTGCCAGGGAGTGCCCTTTGCCAGTCCAAAGGCGCGGTAGGCGGCCAGGGTTGGGTCAGCGAGGACCGGGAAGGGCAGCGCGAGGTCCCGGACGAACGCGGCGGTCTCGGCCGGTGTCGCCGGACCGACCGCGACGAGACTGGCGCCAAGATCGACAAAGCCATGGTAATCGCGGCGCAACTGCGCCGCCTGCTCGCGGCAGGGGAGTCAGCCGAGTTGCCGGACGAAGACCAGGACGAGACACCTTGGTGCCCCCGCCCAGAGATCGAGCAGCGGCACCGGTCTACCTGCCGGGTCAAGGAGTGTCACCTGGGGTGCGGGACCGCCGATCGAGCGGGTGGTCTGATGGGTGCTGGTGGTCATCCTGGTGCACTCCCCGATCCGCACGACAGCGTCGAACCGGCAGACCCTACCATCCCGACAACGAGCGGCGGGAGACCGGCGCTACGGCGCCAGTGGCGAGCTTGCGGCACGAATCCTCCCATCCACACCGAGACCCGTCGCCTCGATCGCGGCGCGATGTTCGCCGTCGCTGATGTGAGGTCGCGACGCGGTCGAGCACCGGGGAGCACACCATGCGTCCCTATCCGGACGGGGACTGACGGTTCGCTCGATCCCTTGCGGCCAGCGTCCTGGGGGTACCGCTCGGCCGGTTAGACCGATTTCGGCCCGGTGTAGACGATCTCCAGCAAGATGCGATCTGGCGACTCGAACATCACCTGGTAATAGGTATCGACGGCGCTTTGAGCGAACTCGGGGCGGTGACGCGGCGTGTCGAAGCGCAGCTCGACGCCACGCTCCGCCAGAAAGGTCGCGGCGGCATCAACATCCGCCTGCGACTGGGTGCTGAAGGCACAGTGGTTCAACCCCGGGCCGTCGTAGTCGTTGCTGACATCCCTAGCGTTGCCGGCGAACCAGACACTCGTCCCACCGACAGCGGCGACGCCAAGCATCGGCGCATTGACCGGCGGAACCTCGCCATCATAGATCAGCTCCCAGCCGAGGAAGCTCATCAGGTCGCGGTAGAAGGGGAGGTTGGCCGGCTGCACGGTGAACTGCATGTGACCGATAGCTGTCTGCATTCTAGTCTCCTTCGTGGCCAGCGATCAGCCGCTCAATCGTGCTGGCCACGATAGAACATATGTTCCCCTCCGTCAACGGGGCCGCCATTCTGTTTCCAGCGGGCGACTCGCTCACCTATCGCCCAGCTCTACGATGTTGATTGAACCCGGGCTCCCGGTTCCTGGCCGCTCTCTCCGCCGCAGGCGCTCGCCGCGCCGTGGGACCAGCTCGACGGCGGGCGGGGCCGCAGGACCAGCACCTGACCGCGGAAACGGGCCACCTCGGCGGTGCCCCCGGTGAGAACGTCGGCGAATGGACCGGCGTACGCCCAGGTCGCTCGCAGGCGCGGCGTATCGACGACGATCCATGCCGTCGGAGTGCCGATCAGAAACTCGCAGAGCTGGTTGGTGGAGACGATTGCTGCCGCGCCTGCCCAGAAGTCGATTCGTCGTCCATCCGTCGTGGTGCGCGTGTAGCGCGCGACGCGAGGACTGTCGGTCGGACCGGCCAGAAAGTGCAGACCGTCGCGACCGCCCAGGAGTAGGGTGGCCGCTGGGGGTAGGGCCGTCGCGACCTGTTGATCCGGCTCGCGGTGGGCCGCGACATAGCGCAGCGCGGCGATGTAGTCGGCGTCGACGACCGGCTGCCGCAGCCGGCTCACCGTCCCGGTGCCGGCCTGAACCAGGAGGAGCAGCGACACCCCGATCCCGACTAGCGCCGGCAGCCGGTTCCGCCAATCGCTTGAGAACCGGCGCGACGATCGCGCCCGCAGGAGCAACCCTACCGCGGTCGTCGCCAGCACAAAGCCAAGCGGCTGGACGTGGACGAGATAGCGAGATTGCGGCTCAAAGGTCAGGGAGGCAACCAGGACAATGGCCCCCCAATAGAAAGCCAGGACCGTCCCGATCGCGCGATCCCGCGGAGACACGACCTGGCGTGGTGTCGAGTTGAAGAGATATTGACCGGCCAGCAGACCCGACAGGACCGCGATCAGGATGGGAATCAGACCCGCGAAAGCACCGCGTGCAAAGAGCGCGGTCCAGGCCGTAGGCTCGGGATCGAGGATGCGCCGTGCACTCAGGAGGTAGTCCCCGACGAAGGATGGCCGGTGAACGCCCTGCTCGACCGTCGTCGCTTCGCCTCCTCCCCAGAGACCATTGATGGCGGTCAGCGTGATCGGCGCGAGCAGGCAGAGGGCAAGCGCGACCGTGTGATCCCAGCGCGGGAGCATCCGCCATGGCCACCGGGCAGCCTGTTGCTCCGGGGATCGATCGTGCGCCAGGATCACGACCAGGACCATCGGCGGCCAGATCAGCGCCGCGCCGATCTGGGTAAAGGTCGCCGCCCAGAACGCGAGCACCATCCAGAGGAGACGGCGCCGGCTCGTCGCCAGTGGGGTCCCCGGCGGGGCGCTGATCTCGTCGACAAAGAGCCAGACCACCGCCAGCGTCAACGCCTGGAGCGGCGCATACATCCGCACATGGGCGCTCCACTGGACGCTGATGGGGTCGAGCGCCAGCACCGCCGCTGCCAACAGCGCCAGCCAGGGGCGACCCGAGACCGTTCTGCCGAGCCGGTAGGTCAGCAGCACCGCGACCGTGCCCGCGGTCACACTTCCGAGGCGAAGCACCGTCAGGTGGTCGAGATCGCCCTGTCCCAGCCAGACGAGCGGCGCCAGCAGATAGGACAGCGTCGCGCCCTGGAGGTAGAGCACACCCGATGGGAATATCGGCACGCCCCGTTCGGCGACCATCCGGATTGCCAGTACGCTCGCCGGCTCATCGATGTGCGAGGAGAGGCGGATCGCCGCGACGACCCGCACCACCGCGGCGACGACCAGAATGACTCGCAGCGCGATGCCGACGATCAGTGGGTCGAGCGCGTTCCACTCGGGAAGCAGGCTCAGCCGGAGGAGCGGCGCCGATGTCCGGTGGGACGTTCCATCGCGGAACGCACGTAGGCCGGCACGCCGGCGTGGAGGGGAGGGCCGGATCGCGGAGACCCGTCGATGCGACGACACCCAAGTCCCTACCTGTCGAGCGAGCGGCCAGTGGCGGAAGCGCGTCGACACCGTACCATATGGATGGATCGGCGCCGGTGTGGTCAGGAGGGTGGGCGTGGCGTATCTCTGGGTCGGGATTGGTGGCTTTGCCGGCGCCAATGCCCGCTATGGGTTGGGCCGGTTACTGCTGGATCGCGTCTCAAGTGGCTTCCCAGCGATCACGCTGCTGGTGAACCTCTCCGGGTCGCTCGTGATCGGCTTCCTCTTGACCCTGCTGGCCGAGCGCTTCATCAGCGAGCATGCCTGGCGGCTGCTCGAGGTGGTCGGCTTTCTCGGCGGCTACACCACCTTCAGCACCCATGCCTTCGAGGTCGTCACCCTGATCGAGCACGGCCACGCCGGCCGGGCGCTTGCCTACGTCCTGGCGAGCAACCTCCTCGGCATCCTCGCCTGCGCCGCCGGTATCCTCCTGGCCCGTCAGATGATCCGCTGAGGCCGAAGGCGTGCGGCTGCGCGCGGAGCGTCATGTGCGAACGTCTTACAGACGATCCCAGATGAACCTTAGTCCCACGAGCAGGTCTCGTTTCTGAGATGGTCTAACTGAAATATAGGCTCGATTGGAGCTAAGCTGTCGTTGCTCAAGCTGGAGTAACGATTCTGGAAGCGTGCCGTCAAATCTTGAATCGATGTAGAGCACAGGATCAGCCCACGGTCGGAATCCGACAGCAGTAAAGGCCAGGACACCCGCGAACACTGGCTGCTCAGATCGCTGTGATGACAACAAGCCGTCTGGTTCAAATCGGGTGCCGGTGACGTTTAGATGTTGGTCAATCGTCATCACGCTATGACCAAGAAGGGCGACGTCAAAGTCTTCGAAGGTGCTCAGTAACCCCGCCACATGAATTGCTACTAAAGCCACATGCGGTGCCGAACGTGCTTGCCGCTTCTTGCGCTGCACGGCCCGGCGGATGACATCCTCTGCGCTATTCCATGCCGCCATGGGCGGCTCAAACACAACCTTCGCATTTCCAGGGGGACAGTGCCAAAGTGACAAGCGCAGCCGGCCGTGTGGGAACTCCTCAATTAAATCGATCTGATCAAAGTGCGACGGAACCGAATCGAACATGCGGATGACCGTTTGTCTAAACCTGCCCTTGGAATCGTTCAATCCGAGTTCTGGAAGCTCCGAGATGCCGACCCCCCCAACCTTCTGGCAACGAGCACTCGATAATGTCCAATAGAGGATTGCGTTGTCTTAGCATGTCTCCGATTTTCGCATCGGTGATGGGCGAGGTTGCCTCGACCATTATTGTAGCGTCCGAAAATCTTGCTTCAAAGTCGATTCTGGATCCGCTTATTCCTTCTGGCTCGACGATCAACGAGGCTCCGAGCTGCTGCAAGCAGCGAGCGACGACTAGCTCGAAAAACGCTGATGGCCAACGGGTTCGCAGTGCCGCATAGAATGTCGCCTGTGCCTCAGAAGGCAACGCAGCGAGGTTGTGGTTCAAAAAATCGCGACTGGCTGACGCCCGTGGCACAGTGGAGCGAGACGCCCATGAGAACGGCGACTCGCCGCGCTCCGCCCATGAGTCATCCCGAGTAGTTGGATCGGGAAACCAAGGGGCTGGCGTTTCTTCGAAGGGAATAGTGGTCATGCGTATCCTCGGGTCATATGGAAATCTCGTTGTGCGGCCTCGGCGGTCTGCTCTCCTAGTCCGAAACCACCGAGCAACACGATGAGCCGCTGATGACGACAGGTTCGACTTGGCGGTCACGTTGCTCGCAGCATGTTAACCACCGCCGTCAGCGTTTCAACGTCTCCGACGTTGCCGGGGAAGATGACATAAGGGAGTCCCGGATAGCGCGTCTCCGAGCCGAGCCGCCAGACGGGGACACCGGCCGCGATCTGGCCGAGGACTATCGCTCGCCGGACATCGAGGGCGGCGGTCCCGATGTCGCAGGAGGTGATTCCACCCTTGCCGACGATCCAGCCCGGCTGGCCCGTCATGCCGCGCACGGCCGAGACGAGGGCCGCCGAGACTGATCGGCTGATGTCGAGCTGGGTCCCGCGGTCGACCGCCTGCTCGACGGTGCGCGACGTGAAGATGACCGGTGTCGCTCCCCTCCCAAGCGCCGCACTCGCCTGGCGCTGGGCTGCCCTGATAGCCGCATCCCGTTTCCCGGCGTCGAGCAGCGCCGGTACATGGAGCTCAACCGGTTCGATGCCGGGTTGGTCGAGCAGGTGGGCGAGTTGCTCGCCGCTCCGCCGCACGTGTGATCCGACCACGACCAGACCGGGCAGCGACGAGGGAGCGCCGGCGCCGACGAGCTCGTCCCGCGAGAGGGGTGCTCGCTCGGGGAGCCCTGCCCGGACCCGCACGAAGCCGGCGGCGGTACGGTAGAGGAATCGCTTGCCGGTTGCTTCGGCGCGGAGCACGCCAAGCGCGACGACCTCAAGATCGCGGTAGCTTGCCGCGTTGACGACGACCGGCTGGTGCTCCTGCACGCTGCTCAGCAGCGTGGCGACCCGCTCCGGTCCCCCGCCACGCAGGTCGTCCAGCCCGATCGAGGCGACCTGACTCGCGCGAATCCGTCCCCGCGTCTTCTCCTCTACCCAGGCGCGCAGGTTCGATGCGCTGTAGCCGAAGGTGGGGTCGCGGGCAAACTCGGTCTCCGCGGCGGGGACCAGCCCCGCATCCGTCTGGACCCAGTGAATGTCGCCGGCGGTGAAGCGCCCCCCTTCGAAGAACGCCGGGACGAGCAGCATGCCGTCGATCGGCCCGAGGACCGCCGCCAGCGCGTCGGTCTCCGCCGGGAAGTGTCCCCGCAGCGTCGAGTCGCTCCGGCTGGCTACCGCCACCGGGACACCGGTCGCCCGCGACGCGGCGACCAGATTCGTGGCGATCTCCTGGTTGAGCCGGGCCGCGTCTCGCTCCGGGAGGCTCCGGGAGTTGGTCAGGACGAAGCAGACAGGTCGCGGATCGAGCAGCTCGGCGCTGAGGTCATCGATTGACCACCGGGCCAGAACCGCCGTGTCGTGGACCGTCTGCACCCCGGTCGGATCGTCGTCCAGCGCCACGAGCTTTCGCCCGGACTCCTGCGCGGCGGCGCGAATGGCCGGGGTGAGATCGTGCGGCCACTCGGGCGGGAGATCGGCTAGTGTCGGCGGCTGCATGCGCCCCCCTTCATCGTTGTGGCCTCTCAACGAACCCGTATCCGGTGGCGCGTCGCTCAACCGCTCTGCGCCACGATGCTGAGAGCGCTGGGTCGGGAGCGACAGCGGTTAGACGCGCGGTCTGCGCCACCACGGCGATCCCGGCTCCCTCTCAGGTGCCCTCAAGGTCGCGGGACATCGAACGCCTGGTGCTGCCGCACGTCACCAATGGATGCGGGACAGTGACGGCGTGATGGCCGGAGCCGCCGCCGGCGTGGTGGTCATTGGGCGAGATAGCCACCGTCGACCGGCAGGATTGCGCCGGTGATGAAGGAGGCATCGTCGGAGGCAAGGAAGAGGATCGCGGCGGCGACCTCCGACGACTCGCCGAGCCGCGCCATCGGGTGCTGCTTTGCGATCGCGTCGAGATACTCCTGACCGCCCGGTTCCTCCGGCAGCTGACGCACCCGCTCGGTCTTGATTGTCCCCGGGGCGACGGCATTGACCCGGATACCACGGTCGGCCCATTCGACCGCCAGGTGCTTGGTGATACCGGAGGCGACGAACTTGGCCGGGCCGTAGGTCGACTGTCGTTTCTGACCGGCCATCCCGGAGATGGATGAGAGGCAGACGATCGATCCGCCGGGCGGATCGTTGGCGAGCATCGCCTCGATGGCGTATTTGCAGGTCAGGAACATGCCCCGGCCGTCGACGGCCATCACCCCGTCCCAATCCTCCGGGGTCGCCTCGACGATGTCGTGGAGCGGGATGATCCCCGCGTTCGCAACAAGGATATCGAGTCCGCCGAAGCGATCGGTCGCCGCCTGGATCATCGCCCATGCGTCGGCCACCTGGGAGACATCACCCGTGACTGCCTCGATCTCGGCGCCGGTTCCGGAAAGCTCTTCCTGGAGCTGAATGAGACCAGCCGCGTTGATGTCGGTGATGACCAGCCGCGCGCCTTCACGCGCGAAGAGCTCCGCTGTTGCCCGGCCGATGCCCGCCGCCGCACCGGTCACCACGGCTCGCTTCCCGCGCAGCCGTCCCAACCCCTGCACTGTGTCGGTCATGTCGCCCCCTCTTCCGCGATCAATGCCGGGCCTCCCGTCGCTCAGCTCCCACCTCTCGGCACGAAGGCGATCGCCCGACCCGGTCCGCCGCTCGAGCCACCGATCTTGATCGGCAGGAAGATAAAGAGGGCGCCCCGGGGCGGGAGGCGACGCAGGTTGGCGAGCAGCTCGATGTAGAGCATCCCCCGGCCAAGACCGAACTGATGGGGCGGAGCGCCGTCGTGGGAGGAGCCGACACTCACCCCGTCGAGACCGACGACCCGGACGCCGCGATCGAGGAGCAGCTGGAGCGCGGGAATACCCGGTGTTGGCCACCCCGACCCTTGCTTGAGCAGGTAAGGATCGAGGACATATGCGCTGCCCTCCGGCATTGGCTGGTAGAGATCGTCATAGTCGGTCCGAAACAGCACGATCTCGTCACTCTGCAGCGGCCCATGGGACCCTTCCCAGCGCTCGATCAGCTCGGGCGTAATCTCCGGGCTGACCCCGCCGGTCCCCTGCCCGGTCAGCTCGGTGGCATCGATCACCGTCGCCGGACCAACCAGCCGCCCGAGGTCGACCCTGTCACCCGTCTCTCGTCCGAGCTCGCTGGCATGGGGTAGACCGGAATCCGGCGGGGGAATGAAGTGGGTCGGCGCGTCGAAGTGGGTGCCGCAGTGCTCGTCAAGCGTCAGCCAGGCGGTCTGGTAGGGACCTCGAAAGCCGGGAATCGGCTGGATCTGGTCGGAGCGAGACGCATACCAGTTATAAATCTTGCGCTGAAAGGGCATGTGGGTCGGCCAGGCCGCCGGCAGGTGCTCGGCGAGCGTCACGCTGAGGTCGATCAGCTCTCGCTCCTGAAGGGCGGCAACCAGGGTGTCGAGCTCCATGGTCGTCCGGTCGGTCGCGGTCATCAGTCGCATCCTCCAGCTCATCCGACTCGCGCAACGATGGGCATCCTAGCCCAGTGCCCGCCGGGCCGGGAGCCCCCACCACAGCGTCTGGCCACCACCACGGCGCGTTCGACCACGTTTCGAGGGCCAAACCCGGTGCGTCTCTCCCGCCCGCCTCCTGGCGGTCGAGCAGTGAGGAGACAGACGCCGGCAACTCGTCGATCGCGCGGCGGGGACGGCCCGACCCGGACTTATTCCGCGTGCGTTTGAACCTGCTCCAGACGCAGTGCCACGACATTGAGCAAGAGCGCCCCGACGAGGATGACCCCTTGCAGCGCCTGCTTGAAGTAGAAGCTGATATCGGGCATCAAGTTGAGGCCGTTGGAGAGCACGGCGAAGATCAGCAGCCCAAGGAGCGTGTTCTTCATGCCGCCTTCGCCCCCGAACAGCGAGGTGCCGCCAAGCACGACGGCGGCGATCGTGTTGATGAGCAGATCACCGCCAGCCGAGGGGTTGGCGCTGCTCAAGCGGCCAAGGGCGAGCATCCCGGCCAGCCCGGCCGTCAGACCCGAGATCATCAGCGCGTACATCACGATCCGCCGGGTGTTGATCCCCGACATCTCCGCGGCCTCGCGGTTGCCACCCGTCATGTAGACGTAGCGGCCGAACTTCGTGTAGCTCAAGACGAGGTCGCCGATGACCAGGGAGCTGAGCGCGACCAATCCAATCACGGGCATCCCGAAGACCCGGTTGCCCGCTCCACCGAGATCGCGAAGAATCGTCGGCACGGGCGAGATGACCCGTCCCTTGGAGACGAAGATCGCCAGACCGGCGGCGATGCTCAGCATCGCCAGGGTCATCATGAATGATGGGATCCGGACGTAGGCGACGAAGAAGCCGTTGATCAGGCCGATCACCGCTGCCGAGACGACGGCGACGAGGATTCCCCATGCGCCGAGGTCCAGCCCGGTGCCAACCCAGAAGTAGGCGGAGATGACCCCCGCGAACGTCGCCACCGAGGCGATGCTGAGATCGATCTCGGCGCAGAGGAGCACGAAGGTAATCCCGGTGGCGGCCACCGCGACCGGTCCGATCTGCGTCACGATATTCTGGAGGTTTTGCCTGGTCAGGAACACATCGGTGACCAGGCTGAAGAAGACCACCATCGACAGCAGCGTCGTCAGCGGCGCCAGCAGCCGCGCTCGTCGGCTCGCCCACTGCAACGCACGGCTCCGGGCTATCAGACCGGCGCGGCTCTCAACGACGGTGGTATCGACGCCATGGGGAATCTGCTGTGCCATCGACTCATCCTCAGCTGGTAGCGACCGGTATCGACCCCTCAGGCATAGCTCATCAGCAGGTCTTTGCTGACACGCTCACCCGCAAATGATTTCGTGACCCGACCCTTGGACATGACCACGATCCGGTCCGACTCGGCCAGCACCGTCTCCGGTTCGGTCGAGAGGAGCATGATCGCGACCCCTTCGGCCTTCAGCGCCTTGATCAGGTCGAGGACCTCGCGCTTCGCGCCGACATCCATCCCCCGGGTTGGCTCGTTGAGGATCAGCAGGGTTGGCTGGCGTGTCAGCCATTTTGCCAGGACGACCTTCTGCTGATTGCCACCGCTGAGGTGCCCAGCCAGCAGCCGCGGTCGCGCCGGCCGAACCCCCGTCCGCTGCACGAACCTGGTGGCCACGCCGATCTCGGAAGCGTCGCGGAAGATCGGCTTCACGAGGTGATCGAGGTGCGCCAGGGTGATGTTCTTGTATATCTCGTGACGCGGGAAGATGGTCGCCCGCCGGTTCTCGCTGACATAGGCGATGCCGAGCCGCTTCGCCTGCTCGGTCGAGCGGGGTCGAATCTCGCGACCCGCGAGCCGGATCGTGCCCGCGTCGGGCCGGACCTGGCCGAAGAGGGCGCGCGCCAGCTCCGTCATCCCGGCGCCGAGAAAGCCGAAGATGCCGACGATCTCCCCGGGAGCCACCGTCAGGGCAACATCGGCGAAGGCGCCGGCGGCGGTCAGACCTTGCAGCTGCAGGACCGGCGTCGCGGTCTGAGGCGGCGGCAGGGTAACCCCGCCCTCGTACGACTCCGCGAGCGCGGTCGCGTCCTTGCCGATCATCAGCTCGATCAGGCGGCTCTTGGTCAACCCCTGGTTTGGCAGGGTGGCCACCTTGCGCGCGTTCTTGAGAACCGTCACCTGATTGGCAACCGCCAGCACATCTTCCAGGAAGTGGGAGATAAAGATCAGGCTCTTGCCGCGCGCTTGCAGCTCGCGCATGAAGTCGAAGAGCCGGTTGGCCTCCGGTACCGATAGGGCTGATGTCGGTTCGTCGAGGATGATCACCTCGGCGCCGGAGAAGACGACCCTGGCGATCTCCACCATCTGCTGCTGCCCGAGCGAGAGGTTGCCCAGGCGCTCGCTGACATCGAGCTTGAGCCCGAGCTCGCGGAGCTGGGCTGATGCCTCGATGTTGATTTTGCCCCAACGCACCAAACCGAGGCGGTTCGTCGGGTGTCGCCCGAGAAAGACGTTCTCCGCCACCGTCAACGCCGGCATCATGCTCAGCTCTTGATAGATCATGCCGATGCCGCTCGCTTTGGCATCAGCCGGAGACCCGAAGCGCACGGTGTCGCCCCGCAGCAGCACCTCCCCCTCGTCCGGGGTATGGACACCGCTCAGGATTTTCATCAGGGTCGATTTACCGGCACCGTTTTCCCCGAGCAGGCCGTGGATCTCGCCGCGTTGCAGCGCGAAATCGACCCCGGCCAGCGCGACGGCGCCGCCGAACCGCTTGACGACCCCTCGGAGCTCCAGCAGCGGCTCGGCGGCAGACTCAGCGACGATGCCAGACACCGCTGGCGAGACAGGGGTAGCGATCGTCGACCCGGAGTCCATGACCGCTCCCCCTGTCCCGCGCCGACCCTCGTCCTGGCCCAGCCGGACTAGTACTGGAAGTTGTCACCGAGCCAGATGTAGCCGGCCGCGTTGTCTTTGGTGATCGGTCCGCCGTCAGTGCGGATGAACTTCGGGATCGGATCCTTCGACCCGTCAGTCTTGGAGACCGTGAGATAACCCGCCCAGATCGCGCCACCGTGGATGCGGCCGCTGGGGTTAATCACCGAGGCCATCATCTTGTCGGCGAGAATCGCCTCACAGGCGTTGCGAAGCCCATCGACGCCGACGATTTTGACCTGGTCCTTGAGGCCAGCGGCCTCGACCACGCTGCTCGCCGCGAGGGCCATGTCGTCGGAGTGGAAGAATCCACCCTTCACGTTCGGGAAGCGCTGCAGCAGGTCCTGCCAGAGACTCGCTACCTGATCGACCTTCCAGTCACCCGGCGTCTCATCGACCACCTTGATGTTGGGGTACTGCGCGAGAATGTTGTGGAATCCCTTGGCCCGGCCCTGGGCGCCGGTGTGGGCGAGCGCGCCCTGGGTGTGGATGACTTCACCCTCGCCACCCATTGCGTCGAAGAGCTGCTTAGCGATCGTCTCGCCCATGGCGACGTTGTCCGGCTCCAGGAAGGTCAAATGCCCGAAGCTGGCGAACGCTTCGGGGTCCTGGACGAGCCGGGTGTCCATGTCGATCAGAGGAATCTTCTTCTCAATGATCGCGTTGGCGCCGTCCAGGAGCGAGTCACTCGCCGATGGGTGAACCGCGACGAAGTCGAAGTCCTGGGCCGAGATGGTCTGCATATCTTCGAGCTGCTTCTCGGTGGCGAACTGGCCGTCGAACGACGTCACCTCAACGCCAAGCAGGCTGCCGACGAACTTCGCGGTCTCGATGCCGTGGGCGACCCAGGTTGAGGCCGCACCGACCTCGGAGGTTGCCGCCTTATATTTGACGGATGGCAGATCCTCCGGGAGCAATCCCAGGGAGTTGAGCGCCTCGGCGGCGGTCGCTGTCCGGCCCAGGCCGGTCGCCATCGCCAGTGCGCCGATGGTCGCGAAGCCACCGGTGAAGACGCCGCGCCGGCTGACCTGCCGTTTCAGCTGGTCGCCGATCTGCTCCAGGTTTGCCCCTGCCAGGGGGCCACGTTGCCCTACGTTGATCATCAGGATCCTCCGTGTGTGACTGACGGTACCGCTGCCGGCGCACCTACGCCGGCACCCCGAGATGCCGCTGCCCCAACCCTCCGATGCACCGTCGTCGGTGCCTCTCCCGGTTGATCCGGGAGTGAGGGGGAGGCGATCGAGGCCGTTGTCAACGAGGACCGGCGACTACCCTGGTCATTCGGTCCCTCGCCAGAGCACCAGAAGCGCCGTTGCCCCGCCATGCGAAGGCGACGGATTACTCTTGGAGCGAATCGAGAATACCCTTGTCTGTTGCGTGTGGTCTGATACGGCCCGCACATTAGCATAGGGGCAATACTCGGTCAATAGTTCACGTACAGAGGCAATGGTGGGATCCTTACCAGGAGTTCCCCGGCGAAGAAACGGAGAGATGACGATGGCGACGACGAGGCTGATGACCGCCGATGAGCTGCTGACCCTACCTGACGACGGGACTCGCTACGAGCTGATCGAGGGGGTACCGCAGCGCATGTCGCCGGGTGGATTGGAGCACGGAAGCATCGGGCGGCGGATGGCCACACGAATGGGCGCCTTTGTTGACGACCATGGCCTTGGCGAGGTCTTCGGTCCCGATACCGGGTTCATTATCCGTCGCAATCCCGACACGATCCTCGTCCCGGATGTCTCATTCGTCCGTACGGATCGCTTGCCACCGCCCGGTGCCTGGGCCGGGTATGGCGACGTGGTGCCTGACCTGGTGGTTGAGGTCGTCTCCCCACATGACCGGATGCCCGATATCGCGGCGAAGATCGCGGTCTATCTTGATGCCGGAGTGCCTATCGTCTGGAGCGTTCACCCCCTCTCCCGATCAGCTCGGGTGCACCGCGCTGGTCGCGAGACCATGATCGTCGGGCCAGGCGATATCCTCGACGGCGGCGAGGTACTTCCGCGGTTTCAGCTGCCGGTGACGGAGATCTTTCGCTAGACCCCATCATCCCGCGGGGGCATTCCTGCTCCGCAGACGTGGCAGCACGTCGGCGGCAATTCGCTCCATGGTGGCGAATTGCTCTTCGTTCGGCGCTTCCATCAGGAACTCGTTGATTCCAACCTCGCGGTAGCGGCCGACCACGTCCTGAAAGGCGTCCGGAGAGGCCCAGGGGTCGACGCCAAGCTTGAGCGTCCAGCCGTAGAGCGACCGGATGATCTCTTCCGGTGGCCGGCCGATCGCGGCGCAGGCGTCGTCGAGCCGGAGGGTGCGGTCGCGAATCTCGTCGGTCGTCCCGTAGGAATTCCAGCGATCGGCGTACCGGGCGACGATCTTGAGCATTCGCGGCCCATGCGCACCGAGGGTCAGCGGTGGTCGCGGTCGCTGGACCGGCGATGGCCGCATCGGCGCCTCGTGCACCTGGTAGAACTGACCGTGGTAGCTGGTCCTGTCCTGGCGAAGAAGGAGATCGACGAGCTCAACCGCTTCCTCGAAGCGCCCGACAAGCTCTCCCGGCCCGGGAAAGGGCAGGCCGAAGCTCTCGTGCTCCGGCTCGTACCACCCGGTCCCTATCCCCAGCTCCAGACGCCCACCAGAGATGTGGTCGACCGTCAGCGCCTGCTTTGCCAGCAACGGCGGGTGCCGGAAGGTGTTGCTGGTGACCAGGAGCCCGAGTCGGATCCGCTCGGTGCGGGTGGCGAGCCCCGCCAGCAGGGTCCACCCTTCGAGATAGGGATCGTCGGGAAGACTCGGCCGCTGAAAATGATCGCAGGCCCAGGCACTATCGAACCCGAGCGTCTCGAACGTTTGGAAGTGCCGGACCAGCGTCTCCCAGGGAAGATTCTGGTTGCGAACGATGCCGAAGCGAAGTGGCTGGCCGTCCTGGGGCACGGGGTCCTCCCTGGTGGCGGGGATCGATCCATCGTTGGATGATGCCCATTCGTCCGACGGTTGGAATCGCGGGATACCAGCACGACCCCGAAGCGGGTGGCTCTCCACCGTCGTTGGGCCGCTTGGCAAGGACAAGCGGCTGGCGATCCTTCGCACGGGATGCCTATGGCACACCCCATGACGGGTGCGGGAATCAGCCGTATCCTACGGCGCGGTGGTTCGGTGTCAAGCGGACTCGGTGGAAGGGTATTGCCCTCGCCGGATGGATGCTGGGGGAGTGGGCATGGACGAGATAGCGAACGGGTTCGGGCTCAACAACGCGGTGGCGCTGGTGACTGGCACCGGGAGCGGTCTGGGCGAGGCGGCCGCTCATGCCCTGGCCGCGACCGGCGCCCGGCTGGTGGTGACCGAACTGCCCGATCGACTCGACCGCGCCGAAGCGACCGCGACCGCGATCCGGGAGCGGACCGGTCGCGAGGCGGTCGCGGTGCCGCTCGATGTCACCGACCAGCGTGGGATCGCCGCCTGCGTCGAGGCGGCGGCAGCCTTCGGCGGCCGGATCGATGTGCTGGTCAACAATGCGGGGCTGAATGTGCCGCAGATGGCCTTCGATGTGACCGAGGAGGCCTGGGACCGCGTGCTCGACGTCAACCTCAAGGGGCTCTTCTTTATGGCCCAGGCGGTTGGACGGCACATGCGCGACCAGTCGCCCGGTGGTGGAAACATCGTCAATATCGCGAGCCAGATGGGCATCGTCGGCTACCGACAGCGCGCTGCCTACTGTTCCAGCAAGGCGGCCGTCGTCAACCTGTCGCGGGTGCTCGCGTTCGAGTGGGCCGAGTACAACATCCGGGTCAACTCGGTCTGCCCGACCTTTGTCGAGACGCCGTTGACGCGCCCGATGTTCGAGGACCAGGAATTTCGCGAGGATGTGCTGCGGCGCATCCCGCTCGGTCGCCTGGCGACCCCCGAGGATGTCGCCCACGCCGTCGTCTACCTTGCCAGTCCCGGCGCGGCGATGGTCACGGGCCACGCTCTGCTCGTCGACGGCGGCTGGACCGCCGTGTAAACGGGGAGCCCTCGCCGGGTTTTCAGCACCGATGCGTGACGATGCTCGACAAGCTGCCTCGCCGGGATCGACCGTTCGTGTGATCGGGACAGGATGGAGCCCCCGTCGCCGTGGTCGCGCTACACGGGAGGGGTAATATCGACTGGCTCGTCGAATGCGGAAAGCTCAAGACGGCGGGTCACGTTTGACACTTCGGCGTCAGTGAGTGGACCGTCAAGCTCCATTCGCCGGACCCGCCCCTCATCGTCGATCCAGATCGTGACCGGCAGCGGATCATCGGTCTTCAAACCGGGGATCGGTGTTCCCTGTAATCCGACCTTCCCGAGGTCGAAGGTTCCCTCGACAAGCGTCGTGTGGACGCCATCGAGATCATCCTCATCGACGATTACCGGCTGGTCGATCAACCTCACCGCTTCCAGCAGCACCCGGTCGGGGTTGATCAGGTCGGTCAACGATCCAAGCGTTGCGCCCTGCTCCGCCAGATCGATCTCGATGTAAGTCTCCTGTTGAGCGGTCGGATCGGTGACCCATAACCGCGAGCCGATCCCCACCACCTTGACGTTGAGCGAGATGATCGCCGCCTTGGCGGTCGCGGTGGCGCGGAACGAGTTCGGCCGCAGGACATCACCCTCGACGCCCGACAGCTCCAGGTTCTCCATGAAGAGCGTCTTGCCCCGCGGCGTCGTCAGCTCGAAATGGAACGATTGGAGCTTGGCCATCGTGTCAGCCGACTGCTTCAGGAGCGTCGCGGCGTCGGTCTCCTGCGCCGCGGTGGACCGGCCGGGCGCGACGCCGATCAGGAGGCCCATCGTCAGCATGACGACGGCGAGTCGATGGAGCCGCAGCAAACAGCGGAGCGGGTGATAGGTCATCGAGAAACCTCCAGGTCATATGGCGCGGGAGCGTCTGGTCAGGTTGATCCCAAGTCTAGCCGGTCCCCTCGTCCCCGGGCACGGATACCGGTGTGCTCCCTCACCGTTGTGAGGAGTGTCCCCGGCCCCCAGCGAGATGCGGCTGGTCACGTCGGGCCCGCCCAAGCGGGACGTGCGGCGCGCCGTTCTTCTCCGACGGGAGAAGAAGGAGCCGACCCCGAAGGTGACCGGGGAAGTCATCGAGCTGACCACCGAAGCCGGATCGAGACGCCATCGCGAAAGCATGATTCAATGGTGTTGACCATCATCCCATCCGCCAGGCGCCCCTGACCGGCCAGTCCGCGCAGCACCCTCATTGCCCGGCCAACCATGGAGGAACCATGATGCGCGTGCTCTTCACCGCCCAGCCCGGAGCCGGGCACTGGCACCCGCTCGTGCCGCTCGCTCAGGCGCTGGCGGCGTCAGGACATGAGGTCGCCTGTGCCACGGCCCCCGGTTTCTGCGGCCGCGTCGCGGCCACGGGGTTCCGCTGCTTCCCGGTCGGCGTCGACGAGACAGAGGCGGAGCTGCGCGAGCGTGGCGACCGGCTCGCCGGGCTGCCGGGCAAGGAGCAAGCCGCTTTTTTCTGGAGCCACGTCTTCGCCGGGACGCGTGCCGAGCGCACGCTGCCAGACCTGCTGGCGCTTGGCACATCATGGCAACTGGACCTGATTGTCCGTGAGAACATGGAGTTCACCGGCTGCATCGTGGCCGAGCGACTCGGCATTCCCCATGCCGCCGTCCAGGTCACTGCCTGGCGGCCCCACATGCACTCGTTGGTCGTGGCCCCGCTCAACTCGCTCCGCGCTGGCATCGGTCTCCTGCCCGACCCCGAGCTGGCGATGCTGCATCGCTATCTCCTCCTCGATCTCGCCCCACCCAGCTATCGGAACGGGGGCGCTCCCCTGCCGCCAACGACGCACGCCGTGCGTCCGATCGCGTTCGACCGTGCCGAGGGTGAGCCGGCGCCGGTCTGGGTCGAGCACCTGCCGTCCGGGCGGCCAGTCGTCTACGCCACGATGGGGACGACCTATAACCGCACCCCGGGTGTGATGGAGGCGATCGTGGCTGGACTGCGCCAGGAACCGTTGACCCTGATCCTGACCGTCGGCCGCAACCGGGACCCCATCGAGTTCGGCGAGCAACCGGCGAACGTTCGCATCGAGCGCTACGTTCCACAGAGCCTCCTCTTCCCGCACTGTGATGTCGTCGTCACCCATGGGGGATCGGGCACGGTGCTCTCGGCGCTCGGGCAGGGACTGCCGATGGTCATCATCCCGATCGCGGCCGATCAGCCGGACAACGCCGAGCGCTGTGCTGAGCTTGGGGTGGCACGGGGCATCGCGCCCGATCAGCGGACGCCGGACGCGATCCGGGAAGCGGTGCGCGACGTGTTGACTCAGCCGTCGTACCGGCAGTGCGCCGGGAGGACGCAAGCTGAGATGGCGTCGCTCCCAGGTCCCGAGGAGGTGGTCGGACTACTGGAGCAGCTGGCGACGGAGAAATCGCCGCGCGTCGCCGCTGGCTAGCCGGCCTGCGGCAGCCGGCCAGCGCCGCCGACGGGGTCTCTGGCCGCGGCGTGGTGAACGCATTCCGGCGATCGTCAGGCAGCAGATCCCATTCTTCGTCACGGAGAGCGATTATGCTGTTCCTCTCAGTATTGACTCCCGCGTCGGGAGCGTTGGACCGCGCGCGGCTGCACCCCCAAGGACCACTTTGCCATGACCCGAGCGGCCCCATATCTCGCCCCTACCGCTCGCCCTGGCGAACCGCTCGCGGGTATTTCCGTATTGCCTTCAAGATCGACTCCCGATCATGGATCGCTGGGATCGGGTGATGGGGACAGGCCCCACGTTGTCGTCGTCGGCGGCGGCATCGCCGGTCTTGCGGCGGCGTACCGGCTGACGCGGCTCGATCCTCCGGTTGCCGTGACCCTGATCGATGCGGAGCAACGGCTCGGCGGCAAGATCCTGACCGAGCACCTCGACGGGTTCACGATCGAGGGTGGTCCCGACTCGTTTCTCTCGATCAAGCCGCGTGGGGTCGGGCTCTGCACCGAGCTTGGCCTGAGCGCTCTCCTTCAGGGAACGACCCCGCGCCCCCATCGTGCCTTTGTGCGGCGCGGCGATCGCCTTCACGAGTTGCCGGAGGGGCTGACCGGTCTCGTGCCGACCCGCCTCCAACCGATCCTCCGCAGCTGTCTCCTTTCCCCATGGGGGAAGGTGCGCTTCGCCGCGGATGCGGTCCTCCCCGCCCGGCGCGACGAGGCGGACGAGTCGCTGGCCCACTTCGTTCGCCGCCGTCTGGGGCGCGAGGTCTACGAGCGTCTCGTCGAGCCGCTGATGGCCGGGATCTACGCCGGTGACGGTGAGCAACTGAGTCTGGCCGCCACCTTTCCCCGCCTCCGCGAGGGCGAGCGCGTCCATGGTGGGTTGATTCGCGGTGTCGTTGCCTCCCGGACGGTGCCATCGCCGGTCGATGGCGCGCCAGCGCTGCCGCCATTCGTCGCGCCATCGGCAGGGATGGAGACGTTGGTCGATGCGCTCATCCGCGAGCTGCGCGGCGCCGCGGTGAGGATCTGTCTTGGAAGCCCTGTGCACGCGGTGGAACGAGACACGTCACCGCAGATGGATCATCTCGATCGGTATCGCGTTGAGCTGGCGACCGGCGAGGCGATCGGCGCGGATGGCGTCGTGGTGGCCGTTCCCGCCTTCGTCGCGGCGGAGCTTCTGGCCGGGTTCGATGCCGAGCTAGCGACCGCGCTCGGCGCGATCCCCCACGCCTCTAGCGCCATCGTCAGCCTCGCCTATCCCGAGGGCGACATCCCAAGGGTGCTCGACGCGCATGGCTACGTCATTCCCCGCGCCGAAGCACGTGCCGCGCTGGCATGCACCTGGACCTCCGCCAAGTGGCGGGGCCGCGCGCCGGACGGCATGGCGCTGATTCGCGTCTTCGTGGGGCGCTTCGGTCAGGAGCAGCTTCTGGCGGGAGATGATGACGCGCTCGTGGCCATCGCCCGCGCCGAGCTCCGTGAGACACTGGGCATCGCCGCGCCGCCATCTCTGACGCGGGTGCACCGCTGGCCCGATGGCATGCCGCAATATACGATGGGTCACCTCGATCGCTTGGTCACCATCGAGCGCTCGCTGGCGCATGATCCAGCGGTCGCCCTGGCTGGGGCCGCCTATCGCGGGGTTGGCATCCCCGACTGCATCGAGTCCGGCGAGGCGGCGGCCGTTCGGGTGCATGCCTGGCTGAGCCAGTGGGCCAGCTCGTCGCGGTGACGGTGGCACGCTCGCCACGAACCGACCGCCAGCGCCTCTCGACGTCGGCGGTCCATTCATGAGGGGTCAGCCGACGGCCGCAGCGGACGGCGTGCCGACCGTTGCCTGACCGAACGGCATCATCGGCTGGTCGAAGGTTGACGCGACGGTGGACGCCGAGACGAAGCCGACACAGCGTGCCGTGGTCTCACCGATATTACGAATGCCATGGGGCACCATCTCAGGAATGAGCGCGGCCTGCCCGGTTGTTAGACGCCCCCGCTCGTCGCCCAGACTGGCCTCGACAGTGCCCGCGAGAATCAAGACGATTTCCTCGGCACTGTCGGTGTGCGTCCCGAGACAATGCCCTGGCTCAATCTCGAAGTAGACGACCGAGGAGCTTTTGTTTCCCGTGCCCGCGTAGAACGGAAAATTCATCCGGATCCGCATGGCCTGGTCACGCTCGTACCACCCGTCGAGGAGGTCAAGTTTTCCAAGATCGGCAACATTCATCACGTGTCGCCCTGGTCCGCGGTTACAACGAGCCTGACGCTGACGCACCCGGTGGCGCAAACATTTCGAGCTGGATGTTGTCTGGATCACGGAACACGAGGATCGAGCCGTATGGTCGTTCGACGATCGGCGACTGCGTGAGGGGCCGATCCGCCGTTGGCGACCGAACGACTCCCTGACGCTCTAGATGCTCTTGCCACGCTTCCAACGCGCTGCGGCTAGCGACCGCGAGCCCAATGTGGTCGAGCCCGGTCCGCGTTTCCGCGAACCTCGCGCCGTCATTGGTGTCGTGACGGTGCAGCACGATGACAAGATGCCAGGCGTCGTCGGCAAGGAGCTTGCCGGTGCCGCCCTGATGTGGCTCCTCCATCTTGTAGCTGATGCCGAAGGTCTGTTCGTCCCACGCGATGCTCGCGTCGAGGTCCGTCACCGTGAGCGCGATGTGATGGATCTCAGGGCGGGTTGGAACCGGCATGTCGATCTCCTGTCGCTTGGGGCCGTTAGTCTGCAGTCCGGCTTGGGGGCTGCTCACCTCCTTTCGCGGCATGCCGAGTTGCGCCCTTTGGTGCCGACGTGGGTCCGCTCGGAGGCACGGACGGTGGTTCCCACACCGAACGAAAAAGCGCGACTGCTGCCGGGATCAGGCCACCATAGCGGCCTGAGCCCGCGGGAAGCTGTGGCTCATTGGCCATGTGCTGGGAGGTCAGACCATGCGACATCGCGATGATGAGGTCGCGGGCCTGACTGATCGGGATATCGAGCCGGATATCTCCTTGAGCGGCGGCCTCGGTGAGACCCTGCTCCAGGCTCGCGAGCAGGCGATGACTCTCCGCCATGCTCTCCTTTGAAGGGACGAACCCCGGAACGGGGCGCTCAAACGCGAGCTGGTACAGATCCGGGTGCTCGTGCGCGAAGCGCATATAGGCATCGAGCTGCGCGTGAAGCCGGCTCCAGAAATCACGCTCCTGCTCAAGGGCCTCGGTTCGGTAGGTGACATAGAGCCGGATACCGGTCAGGAAGAGCGCGTTGTAGATCGCTGCCTTGCTCGGGAAGTACGCATAGAGGGACGGTGCCTGCAGACGCACCCGGCGCGCTACCTCGCGGAGACTGAGGCCGGCCGCCCCGTGCTCCCGCATCACGGCGCGGGCCGCCTCCAGGATGGCCCGTTCCATCTCCTCGCGGTTCCGTTGCCGTCGCTCCTCGGCGGATAAGATCGTTGCCATCGCTGGTTGCCTCATCATGGTTCCAGGCGCAGCGCTCGCTTCGACCAAAGAGATAGCACTGTAAGATTCATCTATCACCGTTAGTTATATCTATCAATGTATGTCAGATTATGGACGGTGTCAATCTCCGAGCACTCCCTGGTGTCGGCATCGCCGGTTATGAGAACCTGAGTGTTGCTATGGCGATGGTAGTGGTGAGGTATGCGGCCCACTGCACTCTACGGTCGGCAGCCCTCGGCGAAGCATGCGAGGAATTCCGTGCGCCCCGACGAATTACGCATCCGTGACGATTGCCCGGCCATTGTTTTGGCGTGGGTGGTCGACAGTGAGGAGACCCACTGAGCCGAACGCCGCTCGGGCGTGTCGATGTGCCCACGACGACGTGCTGGGGCTCTTTGGTGGGGAGTTACCAGGGATCGATACGGACCCGACCTCGGCGGCTGAGAAGGGCATGGTGCAGCATCATCGGCACGGCGTCGCAACATGCTATCGTGTCACATCGTCTTTCGTGCCGTCGCCGCTATGATCGCGGAATCTCTGGACACGGAGTGGGTGAGGACCAACATGACTGACCGATCGATCGACCTCAACAGCGATCTCGGCGAGAGCTTTGGCGTCTATCAGATCGGGGCCGACGTTGAGCTCTTCGACCTCATCTCCAGTGCCAACGTGGCCTGCGGCTTTCATGGCGGCGATCCTCGGGTGATGGAGCGCACCATCAGCGCGGCAAAGGCGCATGGGGTCGCGGTCGGCGCCCATCCGGGGTTCCTGGATCTTGTTGGCTTCGGTCGCCGGGCCGTCACGGCTACCCCGGACGAGATTCGCACCGATGTCCTCTATCAACTGGGAGCGCTCGATGCCTTCTGCCGGGTCGCCGGTGTCTCGCTGCAGCATGTCAAGCCGCATGGCGCGCTCTATAACGTCGCGGTCACGCGGCCGGAGATCGCGGGATCGATCGCCTGGGCGATTCGCGCCTACGATCCGACGCTGCTGCTGCTCGCGCAGCCGGGCACGGCACTCGCCGCGGCCGGCGAGGCGACCGGGCTGCCGATCGCCCGTGAAGGGTTTGCCGACCGTGCCTACAACGCTGACGGCACCCTCGTCTCCCGCCAGAACGCCGCTGCGCTGATCACCGATCCGACCGAAGCGGCCGACCGGATGCTACGACTCGTCACCGAGGGAAAGCTCCGCGCCCTCAACGGCAAAGATCTCTCCTTGACCGTTGATTCCATCTGCGTCCACTCCGACACGCCGGGTTCGGTCGCCATCATGCGCGCGGTTCGCCAGCGTCTGGAAGAGGCCGGGGTGACGATCGCTCCGCTCCGCGTCAGCGGACCTCGCTGAGCCCGCGGTCGTTGTCGAAGCTGACCACCATAAGTGGGCTGCCCGCGACCCATGCGTCGAGATCGTGGGTCGAGTTGAGATCGGCCAGAATCGGCGCGAGGATCGCCCGGCGTACTTCCGGATCCTGGATGGGGCTGGCGTGGGCCGGGAGATCGGCGGAGACCCCCCGCTTGAGATGAAGGGTGAAGGCGGGATTCGCGAGGAGATTGGCGTACCAGTCGCGCTGGCCCGGCGACCCGGTCAGATACACCTCCCCATTCGACGGATAGGCCCAGGTCTCGATCCGGCGAGGCTGGCCGCTCTGGCGTCCCGTCGTCGTGATGTCGATCGTCCGGTCGCGTGCGAGTGCCCGCCGAACCTGCTCGTCCATCGTCAGTTCCTTCATCTCCGCCTTGGCGATCGCTGGGTTCGTCATGCCCCGCAACGAGCGGGCGGGATCATCCGCTGAAGCTCAATCGGTTGGTGCCGATGATCGCCTTTGATCCCGAGCGTTGAGGTTTGGGGCTGAGCTAGTCGCCCGGTACATAATCGACGCCGGGGATCACACCGAACAGGTCGAGGGGCCAGTTCGCGATCCAGGCTTTACCGACGATCCGATCGACGCTGACCGGACCAAACCACCGCGAATCGGAGCTGTTCCCCCGGTTGTCCCCGAGCACATACACGGTGCCGTCGGGGACGGTCGTCCGGCAATAGGGCGCCACATCGCAGTCGGTGATTGCCCCGGACAGATAGGGTTCGTTCAGGCGCTGACCGTTGATGAGGACATACCCTGCGCCGAATGTAACGCGATCTCCCGGCAGGCCGATCACCCGCTTGATGTATGGCTTGCCCGGTGTGTCGGGGGGATGAAGCACGACGATGTCGCCGCGCTCCGGCCGGTGGAATGGAAAGACGACCGCCGGCTCCTCGCGATCCTTACCGGGTAGCAGGTTCCAGATCCGGTTGGCGTCGAAGTGGGTGTAGACCGAGCGGTTGACCAGCAATCGCTCCCCATCCTTCAGGTTTGGCGTCATGCTGGCGCCATCTACCCCGTAGGGCGGGACGAGCGTCTGGACGCCGAGATAGATCAGGAGCGCGAGGACCAGCGTCTCCGCGATCTCGCGCAGCGTGCGCCCACGCGGTGGTCGAGGAGCAGGATCGTCCATGTCTCGGCGGGGTCCTTTCGTCGTGTCCCTGCCTGCGGCTCGGCCAAACCGTCTCGGTCATTGTACGTCTGAAGGATGCTCGCCGGTCGGTGCCGGTGGCTACTTGCATAGCTGGGTGCCAGGCAGGGCAGGCGGTGTACCCTGACCGCGCACGGGCGCGCTCGACCCGCTCGGGTCTGGATCCGACACATGAGATGGACGAGGTGATCACCGATGGCTCGCGTTCGACGTGACGGTCTCACCGCGCTCTGGCGCGCCTGTTTCCTCGCCGTGGTGCTTGCTGGTGGCTGGGCGGTTGCTCTTGCGGCCCCAGCAGCTGGGCGGACCCAGGACGACCAGACGCCCCCCTTCGACCCTGCCGCGTTTGGAGTAACGCTGGAGCAGGTGGCCGATGGCTTCGAGAATCCGCTGCAGGTCGTCGATCCCGGGGATGGCAGTGGCCGCCTCTTCATCGTCGAGCAACCGGGGCGCATCCAGATTGTTCGGGACGGCGAGGTGGCGCCGGAGCCGTTTCTCGATCTGACCGGTGACGTCGAGGCGGGCGGGTCGGAGCAGGGTCTGCTCAGTGTGGCGTTCCACCCCGACTATGCCAAGAACGGTCGCTTCTTCGTCGGCTACACCGCGCGGGATAGCGCCGCCGATACCATCGCCAGCTACACCGTTTCTTCAGACAACCCCGACCGCGCCGACCCGGAGAGCGAAGAGGTAGTGCTCTCGATCGAGGATCCCTATCCCAATCACAACGGCGGATTGGTCATGTTCGGTCCTGATGGCTACCTCTATGCCGGCTTCGGTGATGGGGGATCCGGCGGCGACCCCGAAGGGAACGGCCAGAATCGTGGCACCCTGCTGGGAAGCATCCTCCGGCTCAATGTCGATCGCGAGGGCGCCGACGCCCCGTATGCGATCCCCGAGGACAATCCGTTCGTGGATGACCCGGATGCCCGGCCGGAGATCTGGGCCTACGGGCTCCGAAATCCGTGGCGTTTCTCGTTCGACCGAACCACCGGCGATCTATGGATCGGCGATGTCGGTCAGAACCAGACCGAGGAGATCGACCGCCAACCGGCCGGGAGTGCCGGCGGGCTGAACTTTGGCTGGAACACGATGGAAGGCTCACTCTGCTACGCCGATGCCGGCTGCGATCAGAATGGTCTGACCCTTCCGGTTGCCGAGTACAACCATGACTCCGGCTGCTCCGTGACCGGCGGCTTCGTCGCTCGGGGCGAGAACGCGGCGGCCCTGGAAGGGGTCTACCTGTACACCGATTATTGCTCTGGGCTTTTATGGGGACTTGGCCAGAATAGCGATGGCGATTGGGTGTCCTCAACCCCAGTTGAGACAGGGCTCAACATCAGCTCCTTCGGCGAGGATGCCGAGGGTGCGTTGTATCTGACCGATCTCAACGGCGCGTTCTATCGGGTCACCGCCGGGTCGTAAAGGAGACCGCAGTCTTGGGACAGGAAGGAGAGTCAGCGCGGCGACCAGGGGTTGGCGTCGGGGTCCTGGTCTTTCGTGGCGATCACCTGTTGATGGTCCGGCGCAAGCACCATGGAGCGGGAATGTGGGCGGCCCCTGGCGGGTATCTCGAGCGCGGCGAATCGCCGGAAGCGTGCGCCGCGCGCGAGGTGCAGGAAGAGGTCGGTATCGCCATTACGGACATCGTCTACCGTGGGATCACCAACGATATTCATCCCGACGGCAAGCACAATGTCACCATCTGGCTTTCGGCGGGAGCTGGCGAGGGCGATGCGCGCGTCGCCGCGCCAGACGAGCTTTCCGAGGTAGGCTGGTTCCCGCTCGATGCCTTGCCACAACCGATCTACCGCTCGACGGAGAACGTCCTCCAGGCTCGGAGCCTGCCGCCTGACACGTATCAGTCCGCTATCGCGGCCCATAGCTGAAGGACCGCCCGCGCAAGCGGGCGGTCCTTCCACGTTGAATGCCGTCATGCGAGACGGCTAGCTCGCTGATTTGGCCTTCGTCAGGTAGACCACCACATTGGTGCTGCCATTGCCGTTCGCGCTGAGGAGCGCCACACCGCTGTACCCCGAGTTGTTCAGCGTCGACAGGCCGAACTGAACGGTGTCGCCATACCGGGTGCCACCGACATTGCCACAGGCGACATAGCGGTCGATCTGTTGCTCACTGGCGTGGACGTTGATCGCGTGATCGCCCTTGAGAATCTCGTCGAGTGAGCTTTCGAGCTGGGTGACACTGACGTAGACCGGCAGTGCGTCGGGGCTGCCCGTCATGCTCTGGTCCGCCGCTGGCGTGGCGACGGTGCCCCCGGCAACCGGGGTGCCATGGCTCGACGCCGGGAGACCGACATTGCCCAGCGGAAAGACGATATCGCCAAGCTGATCGCAGGTGCCCGAATGGATATGGGTCGGCAGTGAGACCGGACCTTCCGTCACCTCAGTTGCCGATGGCGTCGCTTCCTGGGCGGTCGCCATCGCCCCACTCAGGGCGACTCCTATCAGCAGCGTCGTCGCCGCGCCGAGGAGCGGTCGGTATCGTTGCATGCTCGTGCCCTCAAGCCTTCCGGCTCATCAATGGTCCCGGACGTCCGTCACATCCGGCGCCCTATGGTCCGTGTGCAGGACCGGTGCCAGCCCACAGCCACGAAGAACGTTCGCCGGTGCGTCCGCTACCCCATCGTTGGGCCGACCGCCCGGCCGCTGGCATGCGGTTTGCTGGTCGTCATGACGGAGTCAGTTGGGGGGCGGTCACCGGTGACGAAGCTCCCGCTGGTAGCCGAGATGCAGGAGGCGACGGCAATGAACGACAAGCGGGACGACGCGACCATTCGTGATGGTAGTCTCATTATTGAAGATGGCATGAACCGCCGGGATGGACTCGTCGAATACGAGGGTACCGCCGGTGCCGGTGGCGATAAGGGCGCCGCGACGCCAACGGCTCGTACTGAAACCACAACGGTGACGACCGAGACGACGACAGACCTGCCCGAGGTCGACACGTTTGGCTCGCCTGCCATGCAGGCTGGCGCCACCGTGCTTGGTGGCACGGGGGCGACGGCCCTCGTCGATGATGCGACCACGATGTCCGGGACATCGGGTTCCTCCGACCTCTCGATGTCCAATGACAACACCATGTCGGGCGGAATGGGGATGGCGACCGCGGACCCAGGTCTGCTTGGCCAGATCAGTGAAGGGATGAAGGTCGTCGATGCGAGCGGCGACGATCTGGGAAAGATCGGCGCGATCAAGATGGGTGACCCAGGGGCCGCGACCACCGCTGGCGAGACGATGGACACGCCCGGCGGCACTCTGGGGGCAGTCGGCGACGCCGTTCTTGGCGGCGGAGTTGATCCGGATGTCGAGGAGCCGATGCGGAGCGAGTTGCTCCGGAGCGGCTACATCAAGATCGACGGGAAGGGGTGGTTCGATAGCGACCGCTACGTTCCCGCCGACCAGGTTGCCGGTGTCTCAGGCGACACCGTCCGGCTCGGCGTGACCAAGGACCAGATGACCCAGTCGTAGGCGTCTCAGCTTCGCCAGAGTTGAATGGGGGTGCGGCATTGCCGCACCCCCATTCGCTGTTGCGTCTGTGTACGGAATGAAACCGGCGCCCGGATGTCGGCCACGACCGCGTGAGGTACCCCACTTGGCCACGTCTGCTGAAACCCAAGCGGTCATCGGTATTCCGGCGGAGGTCCCCATGGCGTTCCGCACCCGCTGCGGTGTCGCTCATTTCGATCGACAGGTGGCGCAAACGTGTCGCGCGACGGTGGCATGCTCCGCGTCGTTCAGGCCGTTGTCGATTTCGGACGTTGCCGAACGATTACCGGATAGGCAATGGACGGTCTTCCGTGGTTGGAACTCCAGGAGGTGATGACGTGGATTCGTGGCCGAGCGGCATCAGTGCGATCACGCTGTTCGTCGAGGACCTGAACGCTGCCAGGCAGTTCTATCGGCAGGTCTTCGGTTTGCCGGTCACGTACGAAGACGACGCCTCGGCCGTCTTCAGCTTCGGGAACACGATCATCAACCTGCTGAAGACCACGGCGGCGCCGGAGCTCATCGAGCCGGCGGTGGTCGCCCCTCGCGAGGCCGGCTCCCGGTTCCAGCTCACCATCGAGGTGGAGGACGTGGACGCGATGTGCGCGGAGCTGGTCGCCCGCGGCGTGGTGCTGTTGAACGGCCCGATGGATCGTCCGTGGGGCATTCGCACCGCCAGCTTCTCCGATCCCGGCGGCCACATCTGGGAGATCGCGAAGTAGCCGGTGATCGAGTTGATACCCTGGTTCCGCCCGGCACCACGGAGAACGCGATGACACAACCGGAAACAGGTGCGGAGCGCGAGGCGCTCCTCTCCTCCCTGAACGCGCAACGTGAACATGTGCTTGGCATCCTGGAGGGTCTTGATGATGACGCGCTCCGGCGACCGGTCCTGCCGTCGGGATGGACCTGTCTGGGACTGGTCCAGCACCTCGCTCTGGATATCGAGCGGTTCTGGTTCCGCGGCACTGTCGCCGGGGAGCGGAGCGTCATCGACGGACTGGCCGAAGTCCCCGACGCCTGGCAGGTCGCGCCGGATGTGCCGGCCGAGGACGTCGTCGACCTGTACCGGCAGGAGATCGACCTCGCGAACGCCATCATCGCCGCCACCCCCCTGGACGCGGCACCGGCCTGGTGGCCCCCCGAGCTCTTCGGCGACTGGCGTCTGCACAGTCTGCGGGAGATCGTCCTGCACGTGATGACCGAGACCGCCTGCCACACCGGTCATCTCGACGCGGTACGCGAGCTCATCGACGGCAGGCGCTGGCTTGTCCTCACGGGCTAAAACGCTCCGGCCGGCGACCAGACGAGTGACGCGGGCCGAAAGGCGCTGTCAGACATGCATCGCCCGTGACGAATTCGTCGGAGTCTCCCCGCATCTTGTCAGGCGCGCACCGCTCGAACCATGGTTCTGAAACCGTCAGTTCGAGAGGAGAGATCAGCCCGCCTTTCACCCGGCCGGTGTGGGGTCTGCGTGCGGTGCTGTTTCAGCGGTCATGTCACGCGCTCGCTCTCGGCGTCCCCGAACAGATCGGTGCTAAGGTAGCGCAGACCCGTATCGCAGGCGATCGTCGCGACCAGCGAGCCTTCGGGGGCAGTGGCGGCGAGACGGCGCGCGGCCGCGACATTCGCCCCGGTTGAGAACCCCCCGAGAATGCCTTCCCGGCGCGCGAGGTCGCGTGCCGTCGCGATGGCTTCGTCATCGGTCACGGCAACGGTCCCATCGCAGAGGGCTGGGTCCCAGGCCGGGGGAACGAAGGCATACCCGGCACCTTGTAAGGCGTGCCCCGGGTTGGTGATCTCACCACCCGCCAGCACCGGCGCGCCCGCCGGCTCGACCGCCAGGCAGCGAACCGCCGGGTCTTCGGCCTTAAGCGCGCGAGCGACCCCGACGAAGGTGCCAGCGGTGCCGACGATCGCGGTAAAGCCCCAGAGTCCCCCCGGGATCGCCGCCGCCTGTTGCCAGAGCTCGACGCCGGTCGTTTCCTCATGGGCCAGCGCGTTCGACGGGTTGGCGAACTGATCCGGCCGCCATGCACCTAGCTCCGCGACGAGCTCGCGCGTGCGTATCTCGACCAGCGCCAGGTCGTCGCCGCTGACCTTGCCGGGAATGCCAGCGGGCGTCTGTGGCACGAGGACGACCCGCGCGCCATAGGCTTCAAGGGCCCATCGCCGCTCGGGCGTATTCCCCTCGCTCATCACCGCGACGAGCCGGTAGCCCTTGATGGCGCAGACGATGGCGAGACCGATCCCCATGTTGCCGCTCGTGAGCTCCACCACCGTGCCACCGGGAGGCAACGCCCCCGACCGTTCGGCATCGTTGATCGAGCGGAGCGCGGCGCGATCTTTGACGCTCCCTCCGGGATTGGCCGACTCTAGCTTAAGCACGACCCGGCCCGGCGACTCCCCGCGAAGACGGTCGAGGATCACCACCGGGGTGGCCCCGATCAGCTCAAGCACACTCGCGGCAGTCCGGGCGATGGCGGCCATCGAGTCCTTTCCTCGCGCAACATGGCAGGTGCCAGTCGGTGAGGCAGCATCGCATATCGAGGGAGGGGATGTGCTTGGGGGAGCTGTCCGACCCTGATCGTTCTGCAGTATGGCGAACGGCAGCGACGTCCGGCGCCTGGGCTTCGTGGATGCCCGCGGTGAAGGTCACTCACCGGGCAGGGCGCCGGACATCAATCGGACTGCCGCCTCAGGGACGGCGATCGGGTGCCTGTGCTGGCCCTTTGAAAGGTGAAGCCGAGATTGTGAAGCGGATCACCGGTCTGAGCGTCTGCAGCATGAATCCACTGGAGCCGCTGCCTGACGAGCCAGACGCCCATGGACGATCACCGCGACGACCGGCCGGGTCGCCTGCGCTCGACACGTAGTCGAGACGAGCTGGTACGGAGTTACAGCGGGCGCGCAATCGCAGCAACTCGTGACGCCTAGCTGGAAACGGGGTGCGAGACGAGGTTTTCGGCGAGGGCGTAGAGTACGGCCTGCGTGCGGTCCCGGACGCCGACTTTGTGGAAGAGCGCCGACAGGTTGTTCTTCACCGTACTCTCGGCCAGATCGAGCTCGTTGGCGATCTGCCGGTTGCTGTACCCCGATGCCAGCAGCCGCAGCAGCTTCACCTCTCGCTGCGTCAGGGCACCGTCGTTCCGCCCGTCATCCGTGGTCCGGCTCATCATGCGATGGTATTCACGGAGCAAGACGGGCGCGAGCGACTGATCGATCGCCGCTCCGCCACTGGCCGCGAGCTTGATCGCCCGCGTCAGCTCCTCGGGGCTAGCGTTCTTCAACAGGTAGCCTTTCGCTCCTGCCCGCATCGCCTGGATCGCCTGGTCGTCCTGCCAGACCATGCTCAACACGATGACCTCGGTCCCGGGACATTCCCGGACAATCATCTCCGCCGTCTCGATGCCGCCAGCCGCCGGTAACCCGGCATCGACCAGCGCGACCCGTGGACGCATCTGCTGGGAAAGGTCGATCGCTTCTGCGCCAGTGGTTGCCTGACCGACGACCTCGATCTCCCCCGATCCTTCCAGAACGTGTTGCAATCCAACACGGAAGAGATACTGATCGTCTGCCACAAGCACCGGCAGCCGCCCACCTGGTGTAGCGGTGCCGTCTCTGTCCATTGTCCTCATCCCTTCGCGCACTGGTCTGGTTTCAACGCCGTAGTCGACCGGGAACAGTGCACGACTCCCGTATCGCTCAGTGCCATCGTACCGACGGGGAGCGGGGTGCGATAAGGCCCTCACTTGGGCCGATAGTCCTGATTCGGAGTGGGCCATTGCGTCGCGCCACCGGGGGACCGGGGACGGTATCGGCGGGCTATACTCGACGATGTTGTGTGCCGCGTTCGAGGCCACGAGGGAAACGATGCCCGCCGTCAACCCGCCGTCCACGACGGCTTCTCGTGCGTCCCGAGGGCTACCGGGAAGCGCATTGGCGGCGCTCAGCAGCGCGCGTCCGTTCACCAGACCCATGGCGATGGCATGCCCGAGCTAACGTTCCTGGGAACCGGGACATCGAACGGGATCCCGGTGATCGGCTGCGAGTGCGAAGTCTGCTCGTCCGCCGACCCGCGTGACCGGCGCAGCCGGACATCCGCCGTGGTGCGCGATGGGGACCGGACCTTTCTGATCGACACCGCGACCGAGCTCCGGCTGCAGGCCCTTGCCAATCGCATCGACCGCGTTGATGCGGTGCTCATGACCCACGCCCACGCCGACCATACCGGGGGCTTTGACGATCTGCGTCGCTTCAACGAGCTGCAGCGACAGCGTCTGCCGGTGTATGCCGACCCGGGCACCGGCATGGTCCTGAAGGAGCGATTCGCCTATGGCTTCGTCGAGCAATTCAACTTCTATGGCGGCAAGCCCGATCTGACCCTTGAGGTCGTGACGGGGCCGTTCGATCTCTTTGGTCGCGCCGTGGTGCCGATTCCGGTGCGTCACGGGCGTACCGTCGTGCAGGGCTACCGGTTTGGTGACCTCGCCTATGTCACCGACGCGAAGGAGATTCCGGCCGCATCGAAGGGGTTGCTGCGCGGGCTCGATGTCCTGGTGTTGAACGCGCTACGGCAGCGGCCCCACCCGACCCACCTCAGCATCAGCGAGTCGGTCGCCATCGTTCAGGAACTCCAACCCCGGGTGGCCTACCTGGTCCATCTCTCACATGAGCTCGCTCATGCCGCCGCTGCCGCACTCGTGCCCGACGGCATCGAGATCGCCTACGACGGTCTGACCATCCGCAGCCGTGAGACCTAGCCCGGCCCGGAGCTTGGCGCCGTCCAGCCCGGCGCGCGGGGCAATCGCGGCCCCGGCGCATGGGGGTCAGATGGGTCGCTGGCAACGATCCGCGCCAGAGGTGGCGCTGCTGATTGTCGTCGGGCTCTGGGCGTCGACATTCGTCGTCACGAAGGGACTGTACGATGAGCTCACGCCGCTCGCCTTCACCGGCGTCCGCTTTACGATGATTGCCTGTCTGGCGGTCGGCGTGATGGTCGTGCGGAGCCAGCGGTCAGGCGGCATCCCGCGCATGGACCGGGCCGACGCCGGGCGATTCGCGCTCGCCGGCGCTCTTGGCTATACGCTCTACCAGCTTGGGTTCGTCCTCGGTCTCGAGCGGACCTCTCCGTTCTCCAGTTCCCTCCTGATCGCGATGGTGCCCCTCTTCACGACGATCATGCTCACGATCGCTGGCACGCCGGCGCCCCGCCGGGCGTGGATCGGCCTGGCGATCGCGATCCTCGGCGTGATCATCTTTCTCGCTGACAAACGTGGCGGTGGCTCGACCCGAGGTGACCTGCTCAGTCTTGGCGCGGCTGTCTCGTTCGCTGGCTACGGCATCGTCACCCGACCGCTCGTGCGCGCCTATCCGGCGGAAACCTACACGGCATACAGCGTGGTCGCCGGGACGGTCCCCCTGCTGGTGATCGCCACACCGGCGATGCTTGCGCAGGATTGGGGGGCGGTTTCGGGACGGGCGTGGTTGGCGATTGTCTACCTCTCGATCTTTCCGGTCTATATCGCCTACCAGCTCTGGAACTGGGCGATTGCCCGGCGCGGTGTCGTGGCGGCGTCCGGCTTCTCCCTGCTCGTTCCGGTTGTCAGCGGCATCCTCTCGGCGCTGGTCGTCGGCGAGCGGTTCGGGCTGCTGAAGGTGATTGGCGCCGGGTTGGTGCTTCTCGGTCTGATGGTCCTGCGCCGTCGTCCGGCACGCTGAGACGCGGGATCGGGGGGGCCGTCTGCTATCATCCGCCGGTCGATGGCGGATCACGTCATCGCAGCGGGGGGCGATGGAGTGAGCATTAACCAGCAGGGTCCACCGCGCGGCGCGGACTCCTCGTGCGCGATGTCGGTGCAAGGTCGCGTGATCCGACCGGGGCTGGCCGGCGCATGAAGATCGCGCTTGTCTCCCCGTATGATGTCTCTCACCCCGGCGGCGTGTCGGAGCATATCTCCCACCTTCGCAACGAGTTCACGCGGGTCGGTCACGAGGTGACGATCATCGCCCCGCGTGGGAAAACCGGCGGGCTCGAGGTCGCTGACGGGTTCTACGGGGTCGGGCGAACCGTCACCATACCGGGCAATGGCAGCATGGTTCGGTTGACCTTCGACGTGACCCTCTACGCCGCGGTCAAGGCGCTGATGCGCCGCGAGCAATTTGATGTCGTTCACCTTCACGAGCCACTGACACCGGTCCTGCCGTACATGGTGCTCCTGAACTCGACCGCGGTGAATGTGGGGACGTTCCATGCGTTTCGCGCCTCGAACCCCTGGTACACGGCGTTCAAGCCGTACATGACCTTCGTCCTCTCGCGGCTCGATGGCCGGGTCGCCGTGTCCGATCCGGCGCGAGCCTTTGTCAGCCAGTATTTCGAGGGGCCATACGAGATTATCCCGAACGGGATCGACATCGATCGTTTCGCGGGTGCCGAGCCGTTTCCCTGGGCGTTCGATGGCGCCCCCCGGATCCTTTTCGTCGGTCGCTACAACGAGCGACGCAAAGGATTTCGCTACTTGCTCCGCGCGATGCCGCTGCTCCGCCAGCAGTTTCCCAACGCGCGGCTGGTGGTGGCGGGCATTGGCAAGCCGGAACGGTTCGCGGGCGATATGGAGCGATACCAGATTGGCGGGGTCGACTTCGTCGGCTTTGTGACGGCGTCGGAACTGCCCCGCTACTATGCGAGCTGCGACATCTTCTGTGCCCCCTCGATTGAGCGGGAAAGCTTCGGGATCGTGCTGCTGGAAGCGATGGCATCGAACAGGGCAGTCGTCGCCGCCGATATCCCTGGTTACGCCAGCGTGATGACCAATGGGCAGGAAGGGCTCCTCGTGCCGCCATGCGATCCGCAGGCGCTGGCGCTGGCGCTCGTCCGGGTGCTGTCCGATCGCGAGCTCCGGCAGCGGTTTGGTCTTGCCGGCACGGTGACGGCGGCCCGCTACGCCTGGCCCCGGATTGCGGCGCGCGTCCTCGATGTCTACGAGCAGGCGGCGACAGGCGCCGCGTCGGCGTCCTGGCGGCGGGGATTCGCCTAATGGACGAGTGGCGGCGCGATCGAGCGGCAGCGGGATACTGGGACCGGCTCCAGATGTCGGATCGGAGAGTGCGGTGATCTCCGAGTTGCTCGGTGCCCGGGTGCGCGACTACCTGTTAGTGATCGGGCGCATCCTTGCCCGGTTCGGGTTGACCGCGAATACCTGGACCGTGATCGGGCTGCTCCTCAATGTCGGCGTTGCCGCCGTGATCGCGGCGAATCAGCCGCGATGGGGAGGTGGCTTGCTGCTGGTTGCCAGCGCGTTCGACATGGTCGATGGCGCCGTCGCTCGCGCCACTGATTCGGTCTCGCGCTTTGGCGGGTTCCTCGACTCCACGCTCGACCGCTACTCCGAGGCGATCGTCTACGGTGGCGTCCTGATCTACCTGCTCCGCGCCGACGATGCCGACGTGGGTATCGTGCTCGTCTTTGTGGCGACGGTTGGCGCGCTGCTGATCAGCTATGCTCGCGCCCGGGCCGAAGCGGCCGGCTTTACGGCCGCGGTCGGCCTGGTCGCGCGGCCCGAGCGGGTCATTCTGCTCGCCATTGCCTTGCTCGCCGGTCACCCGCTCTGGGCGCTGTGGATCCTGGCGATCGCCACTCATCTCACCGCGGTGACCCGCATCCTCCACGTGCGACGGCTCGCGGGGCAGGGGACGCCTACCGCCCGGTCGAGTAGCTCGCCGCCCGCGGTCTCTTCGGATCGCTCGTGATCGAGGCCGATCGCGACCCGGAGGCGTCGCCGTCAGCTGAGGGCGGTGGTCCTGATCCCGCCGATGTCGAGTCGGCCGGTCGTTCGTGCCTCGTGATCTTGCTGCTGCTGGTCGCGGTGGGCGTTCTGCTCTGCGTAGGTCTCGGCGCCCGTTGGGCCTTCGGCTAGCCCGGACGATTCGTGACGCTCCCGGCGAGGCGCGAGGAGTGCCAGAGGGACTGCCCCGGATAGCTGCCGGTCGAGCGGAGCAGGGCATGGGTCACCCGTTCCCAGCTAGCTGCGGCGCTCGATGTCTGCGACGGCCGGCTGGTCGAGGGCGAACGAGCCGTGGTTGATTTCTCCGGCGCGCTCGTAGGTCGCGATGATGACGCCGGTCGTTGACGTCGTGGTGTCGACGAGGCGGAGACCGGCGGGGATGACGCCGCCGGCGAAGAGCCGCTTCCCGCGACCAAGCAGAAGCGGGAAGAGCCAGAGGCGGTACTCGTCGATCATGTCGTTGGCGATCAAGGTCTGGATCAACTGTGAGCTGCCGTGAACCTGCAGGTCGGGCCCATCCTGCCGCTTGAGGCGAGTGAGGTGCTCGACGACGTCCGTACCGATCAGGATCGAGGGGAGCCAGTCGGCGCTCGCGAGGGTGGTGGAGACGACGTACTTGGTGGCGTTGTTCAGTGGGGCGGCTCCCTGGTCGTCGGTTGCGTGGGGCCAGTAGGCGGCGAAGATCTCGTAGGTCTTCCGGCCGAGGAGGAGGTCGAACGGCGTGCGCATGTATTCGGTCATGATCTGGCCCATACGGTCGTCCCAGTAGTTGACCGACCAGCCTTCTTGATCGAAGCCGCCGGAAGGGTCCTCGCCGGGGCCGCCGGGGGCCTGCATGACGCCATCGAGGGACAGGAAGGTGCTGACGACGATCTTTCTCATCGGGTGCGTCTCCTTGGATGCGATCCGGGCGCCCGACCGCTTGGACGAGATGGTGTGGCCAGGCTCTACGTCTTTGTCGAACGGGAGCCGTCGGAATCGACACGGCGGCACGCTCATACCTGGCGATACGGGCCCAGCGGGGGTCGGGACGGTCCCAGCAGGCTGCACGACCAACAGTGTACCTATGAAGAATCCGGGCTAGACGCGGCGCCATAACGCGCCACCGGGCAGACTCTACCTCCTCGCTCTGCCACCGCCGGGACGGTCCCTGCGGCGGGGCATCGGTCACGACACGGTCGGGCACCCGGGCGTGCGCTGTGCGCCGCTACCGAGCGGGCCGGGACGGCCGTGCGCTCCCCTTGGTACCACGCGGTTGGAAGCCCGCATGCATGGCGTAGAGATGGCGACGATGTGGCCGGGGACCAGGACGCAGCAAGCAGTGCCCCTCCCGGTTCGGGTGATTCACGGCCTGACGTGCGGGGACCGTGCGACCGGACACATCGGCGTACGCCGGGCGTCCAGGCGTCGAAATCGTGCGTCCGCTGACGCGGTTGGATCGCCGGCGACGCCGTCCCGGCACCACGTGGTAGGGGCGCCGCTTACTGCGCCCTGGTCCCCGACCGCGTCGCGACGCTTTGACCCACCATGGGCCCTCATTACCGACCCTATCATCGCAATGGGCCGAGGAATCGGGCTAAGGAGACCGGCCAGGCGGTCGCACAGAACGACCCCTCGACACCGCGTGGTAGCGCCGGAGCGGGGGAGAGCGGCCGCCGACCACTGGCGCGCGTGACGCACGCTTGCCAGGTCGCCACGATGGCGTAGAGTCCATGACACGCTCATGTCGGCTCCGTCGGCAGGGCGGTGATGGAGCAGCGGTCATCCGTTGCATGGCAGCGAGCAGCGAGGAGTACGCGCGATGAGCAAGCGACGGATCGGGGTTGGGTTGGCGCTTCCTCCCAAGCCGCCGCTTGGCTCGTTGACGCAGGCCCTCTACGCGGCGCGGTTCCTCCGGCTCGATGCGTTCATGGTGTGGGACCACCTGCAGGATGTCTTTCCGACCGCGCTCTGGGACCGCGACTTCACCTGGGTCGCCGGTCAAAACCGGAGTCCTCACGAGTTCTTTGATTATCAAACCTATCTCGGCTATGCCGCCGCGCGGGCCGGTCGGATCCGGCTTGGCGTCGCGGTGACCGAGCCGATCCGGCGTCACCCGATCGTGATTGCCCAGGCGATGCTGACCCTGGCCCACCTGGCCAAACGTGCCCCGATCCTCGGCATCGGCTCTGGCGAGCGGGAGAATGTCGAACCCTACGGTCTCGATTTCTCCCGGACGGTCTCCCGGCTGGAAGAAGCGCTCCAGATCATCCGCCGCTGCTTCGATCCGGCGATGACCGGCTCGATCGACTTCAGTGGCGAGTTCTATCACCTCGACCACGCGCCGATGGACCTGCGGGCGCCCAGGGGGCGGCGACCGGAGATCTGGGTCGGCGCGTTGGGACCGCGGATGCTGGAGCTGACCGGCCGCTACGGCGATGGCTGGCTCCCGCTGGGCGTGCTTTCCCCCGAGGCGTACGCGGCCAAGCTCGAGGTCGTGCGGAGCGCCGCCCGAGCTGCCGGTCGCGACCCGATGGCAATCGTCCCCTCCTTTCAACCCTACGTGGTCGTCGCGCCGACCGAGCGGGAAGCACGGGCATTGCTCGACACGCGGGTGATCCGCTTCTTCGGCCTGCTCGCGCCCGCCGAAAACTGGCGCGAGTTCGGGAGAGAGCACCCGCTCGGCGCCGGGTTTCGCGGCTCGATTGATTTCCTCCCCGAGCGCTACAACCGGGAGGAGCTTGACGCGGCTATTGCCGCCGTCCCGGTCGAGCTGGCGGAGACCGGTCTCCTCTATGGCACCCCCTCCCAGGTCACCGCCCAACTTCAGGTCTATGTCGAGGCCGGCATGCGGCATGTCGTGCCTCAGATTGCCTCGGCCGCGATCTCTCGCCGTCACGCCCTCTACAGCCTGCGCGCGATCCGTTCGATCGCCCGGGGCCTGCCATAGCCGGAATGCGTTACCGACGAGGCGTCATCGGATGCCCGCTCGGCGCGCTCTGGCCCGGCATCACCAGTGACGCGGCGTCCTGACTCGGAGGAGCCACCATGCCAACCGTGCAGTCACTCACGATCTCCGGCTTCCGGCAGGAGCCGCTGCCCAATCGCTTCTCCCGGCTGGAGGGCGAAACCGATCACCTCGCGCTGATCCTACCGGGGGAGGCATACCATGCCGATCTGCCGCTGTTGGCCGAGCCCGCCAGGCTGTTGCAGCGCGCTGGCGCTGACGTGCTGCGAGTTGACTACGCCTATCGTCGTCCCGACTTCCGCGCATTGACGGCAGCCGAGCGAGATCGCTGGATTGCCGCCGACGTGATTGCCGCCTGGGACGTCGTCAGGACTCAACGCGCGTATCGACAGTGGACGCTGGTCGGCAAATCGCTGGGAACACTGGCAATGGGGCATCTCCTTGCGACCGACCCGGCGCTTGCTCCTGCCCGCTGTGCCTGGCTGACGCCGCTCTTCCGGGTCGAAGCGCTCCGGGCGCGAGCCATCGCCCACCGCGGCCCGGCGCTGATCGCGGTGGGCACCGCCGACCCGCACTACGATGCGGACCTCTTCCGCGAGGTCCAGCAGGCGACCGGCGGAGAAGCCGTGTTGATGCCGGACGCGGATCACTTGCTGGAAATCCCGGGCGACGTTCCCCGCTCGGAGGAGACCCTGGCGCAGGTCATCGCCGCTTTCCAGCGCCTGCTCAGCCGGCAGTTACCGCCAGACCGTATCTAATCCCCACCATGGCGTCACTCGTCTGATGGCACGAGCCCCATTGCCAGCTCACCTCGGAGCCGCTCGCACCCGCGTGGTTCCAACTACAGGTCACTTCCCATCCATCCGCGTCGCCCCCGCTGCTACTCGGGGATCTGCCGTTTCGATGCTGGTGAGGCTTGTCCCGGTCGCGGCGACGGATACGTTCGTGAGGAGCGCCACGTCCGAGAAAGGTCGCAAAGAACGCTGCCGAATCGCGTTCGGCGCTCGTGTAGACTGATCGCTATCGATCGGTGACGGCCGCCCATCATGCCGTCGTCGCCCGAGACCGTCCCGGTCAGCGGCGGTGCACCCGACGGCCCCAGGGCCGGGAGGGCTGATGGACCGCGACCGCCAGGACAACCCTGTCGACGATGCCCTCGATGTGACCGTGCCAGATGATCCATCACCCCAGCATGGTGGGCGGCTCCTCGCCATCCTGTGCCTGGCTTCCGTTCTCGGGGTAGTCAACTTTGCGGCGCCATCGCCCTTCTTCCCGCGGATCGCGCGCGATCTCGACACCACCGTCCCGTTGCTCGGTCAGCTGACGACGGTGCTGACGCTGCTCAGCGCGCTGCTCGGGATCGGGGTCGGCCCGCTTGCCGACCGCTACGGTCCCCGCCGGCTGATCGTCGGCGGCACGATCGCGGTCGCCGTCAACCTGATCGGCATCGGGGTGGCGACATCGTATCCGATGCTCCTGGTGCTGGCGGTGATCGCCGGTGTCGGCGACGCTGTCCTCTTCGGTCTGCCGCTCGCGGTCGCCGCGACCGCGTTCTCAGGAGCGGCGCAGCGCCGGGCCATCGGCTGGACCGCGGCGTCCCTGCCGGTCGGCGTCACCGCGGCCGTGCCGCTGCTCACCCTGGCCGGTGGCCTGGTTGGGTGGCGGAGCGCGATCGCTGGCGCTGGCGTTGCCACGCTGGGCGTCGCCGCGCTGGCCGGGGCGTGGCTTCCCGCCGATCGATCGGGCCACGGAGACCGGTTTGGGGCGCGGATGCTCCTCGATGCGTATCGCCCGCTGCTTCGCCACCGCCCAATCGGGGTGCTCTATACCGCCGGCGGGCTACGCGCCGCCTGCTGGATCGGGATGCTGACCTATCTCGGGGCCTTCATGACCGAGCGGTTCGACTATGGCGCGCGGGGGATCGGTCTGACCTACATGGTCTCGGGTGGAGCGGTCTTTCTGGGGAGCCTGCTGGGTGCGCGGCAATTGACAACATGGCGACCACGTCCGCTTGTGGCGCTCACGACCTCCATCCAGGCCCTGTTGCTGGGAGCGAGCTTCACCCTGCCACTGGCCGCCCCCTGGATCATTGGTCTTCTGGCGGTCGCGGGCTGCACCGGTGCGGTCGCCGGGATCGGCCTGACGATGCTCCTGACGCGGGAGACGCCCGGTGGGATGGCGACGACGATGGTGCTGAATGGATCGGTGCTGAACCTGGGAACGGCGCTTGGAGCGGCCGCGGGCGGCTTGCTCGTCGCTCGTGGCGGCTACACCGCCCTCGGTGTTGGCCTGCCGCTCTTCGCGTTGATCGCGGCGCTGCTCGTCTGGGGGGTCGATTCCACCATGTCGCGGGATCCAGCGGTGTGAGCCTGGGCGGCGTGCTGTCTGGGTGAACCACCGCACCCTTGACGCCGGGCGGGACGGGTGTAGCCTGGGAATCGACCCTGGGTGGAGCGCTCGTCCTTCTCGTGAACTGGAGGCTGCCTCATGGACGCTCAGCGATTCGACCATCTTGCCCGGATGATTGCCCGTCGCACCTCTCGCCGCACCCTGCTGCGGGGCGCCGGCACGGGGACGGTCCTCAGCATGCTTGCCCGCTCCGGCATCCAGCCGGCGCGCGCCGCCGTCTGCGCCGAGGGTCAGCTCGACTGCGGCGGCGTCTGCATCGACACCTGCTGCGATAACGCCAACTGCGGTGGCTGCGGGATCGTCTGCACGTCGGGCCAAACCTGCTTCGAGGGCGTCTGCGACTGCCCGAGCGGGCTCTGCTGCGCGGAAGGCGAGACGAACTGCGAGGGCGCCTGCGTCAACCTGGCGACCGACCCTGAGCATTGCGGCGCCTGCGGCAACGCCTGCGCGGCCGGTCTGACCTGTTTTGAGGCGGTCTGCGACTGTCCGAGCGGGCTCTGCTGCGCGGCGGGTCAGACCCAGTGCGGCGATGCCTGCATCGACACCTGCTGCGACAACGCCAACTGTGGCGCCTGCGGTCATGTCTGTGGCGCGGGCGAGACATGCTTTGAAGGGGTCTGCGACTGCCCGAGTGGAACATGCGGCACGACCGGCGGTGCCGTGACGTTGCCAGGGACCGGCAGCGGACCTGCCCCATCCTCCGATGGGCCGGTGACCGCGGCGCTGGTCGGCGCCGGGCTGACCCTGGCCGCGACTGGATGGCGCCGCCTCATGCGACGGCCTGACGAGGGGTAGCCGGGGACCGTACCGCCCACACATGCTTCCCGCTGTCTGAATGATAGGCTTCTCCGCCGGGCCGGGAGAATCGGCCCGGCGGAGATTGCCCGCGAATGACGATTGAAACTCCCAGTGCGCTTGAGGAGCGGCCGTCGCTGCCGCCGCCGGTTTCACCGTCTGCCGACGAGACCGCCGGGGACGGCAGCCCCGCGTTGCCCCCTGGTGGTCCATGGAGCCCACCCTACCGGCTGCTGACGACGGGTCTCGTGCTGACGATCGGCGGCGCCGCCTTCGAGGCGCTGGCCGTGGCGACGATTCTGCCGGCCACGGTTCGGGATCTCGGTGGGCTCGCGCTGTATGGCTGGGTCTTCAGCGCGTTCATGCTGGCGAACCTGATCGGGACCGCCATCGCCGGTGGCGAGGCGGATGTGCGAGGGCCGGCGCGGCCGTTCGCGATCGGGGTCGGACTGTTCGTGGCGGGTCTCGTCATCGGCGGGACGGCGCCGTCGATGACCGCCCTGATCGTGGGCCGGGCGGTGCAGGGACTCGGCGGCGGGGTGATCGGCTCGGTGGCCTATGTCGCGGTTGGCCGGGGCTATCCCGCGGCGGCCAAGCCCCGGATGCTGGCGCTGATGTCGACGGCGTGGGTCGTTCCCGGTCTGATAGGACCGGCCATCGCCGGGCTGATGGCGGATCACCTCGGCTGGCGATGGGTTTTTCTCGGTCTCGGACCGCTGATGCTGATCGCAGCCGTCCTCGCTCTTCCACCATTGCGGCGGATTCCCGGTGGGAGGACGCTGGTTCGCGACTGGTGGCGGATCGTGCGGGCGATACAGCTGGCGGCGGGCTGTGGGGTGCTGCTCGCCGGATTGAGCGCGCACCGGCTGATTGCGATGCCGCTCATCCTGATCGGAGGCGCGGTCGGCTGGCCCGCCCTGCGACGACTCCTCCCCGAGGGAACCATGCGGGCCGCACCCGGACTTCCAGCCGCGGTGGCGACGATGGGTCTGCTCAATCTCGCCTTCTTCGGCGCCGATGCGTTCGTGCCGCTGGCGCTGACCGCGGTCCGGGGACGGAGCGCATCCTTTGCCGGGCTGGCCCTGACCGCCGCCACCATTACCTGGTCGACGGGATCGTGGGTCCAGGCGCGAGCGACGCGGCGGCCACGGCGGCAGGTCGTCCGTACGGGGTTGAGCCTCGTGGCCGCCGGGATCGGCGGTGTCGCCCTGGTCCTTGGACCGGCCGTCCCATCCCAGTTGGCGGTCGTCGCCTGGGGCATCGCTGGACTTGGCATGGGCCTCGCCTACTCGACGATGTCGCTGGTGGTGCTGGAGACGGCGCCGGTGGGTCAGGAAGGGGTATCGACCGCCGGCATGCAACTGGCCAATGCCCTGGGGGTGGCGCTGGGCGCCGGGCTCGGTGGCGCGCTGATCGCCGCCTTTCAGCGTGGCGAGGAGGTGTCGACCACCAGCTTGCTCTCCCAGAATCTCCTCATGATCGGTGTCATTGGCATCGCGTTCGCGATCGCAGGCCGCCTTCCGGCGCGACCCCCGCGGGACCGCGAGGCCGAGACGGCGGAGGCCGACGTATTCGCGTGAGCGGCCCGCCATGACGTCTGCGCGTTGTCCGGCGGCGAGAGGAGATGGCGACGCTGGTCCCCCATTCCTCCCGCAAGGCATCCTGCGGTGGCGCGCCGAAAAAGAGACGACTGCCGGTCCCGAGGCATGGCGGTGCGAGGCGGAGAGAGATGTCTCAGGACCGCCAGCCGTCCCATCTTCCAGGCGCGAACCACGGCGGAACCACATCTCAGGTCGCCGCCACTCCCTTGGGCTCAGCTCATCGGCACCTGACGGAGGATCCGGCTCTCGACCCGCGCGAAGATCTCATCCAAGCTCTCGCCGGTGATCGTCAGACCGTGGTTCTTGAGCCCGATCACGGCGTGCGCCGGGTCCGGTTCACAGCGGACAAGATCGGCGACCGCATCGGCCAGCTCCATCGTGCCGCAGGGATAGTTGATCTCGGTCGAGACGATGCCGTCCATCCAGGCATGAACGTGAAGGATGGCGCCGACCGCCGGATGCTCCTGGTAGATCTTGTAATGCTCGATCGCATCGACCGAGACCCGGCGCGGGCGTACGTCGGGCGGCACACTCAGCAGCATCGCTCGCGCGGCCGGGTCGAAGCCGGTCACCAGCAGCATATCGCGACCGATATCGTCGAGGCGGCTCTTATCGACCCCGCTGGCACTCATCCAGAACGTATCGGCGTCACGCCGCTGGCTGAGGTTGCCGTAGCTGAGACCGCCGATCCCGAACAGTTGCTGGACATGGCGGAAGTCGCGGGGCGAGAGGAAATCCTCCAGCGGAAAGGGCGCCGGGAGGAGATTCATCTCGTCGAGACGGCGGCCCGCCCGGCTCAGGGCGGCTGTGTGCTCGTCGCCGTTCCAGAGGGACTCGGGCAGATCGGGGTGGAAGACATTGTCGATGACGAGATGCGAGGTCGCCAGCGGCGCGATGCGGCGGGCGATCGCATCGAAGAAGGCGTCATCGTCTCCCTCGTACGGGATCGAGTAGGACCCCTGCTCCAGGGTGAAAAAGGAGACTTCCGGACTGCCGCGCCGTCCCTCATGGGAGACGAGCAGAAACAGATTGGCGAGCGAATAGAGCAGCAGCGGATAGCCGGTCTTGAGCGGTTCTTCCGGCGCCGTAGGCGCCTCGCCGATGGCGACGACGAAGACCGCGCGCGACCGACGGCGGTAGCCGCGTGGCGCCGCCGCATCGAACGGATAGAGGACGACGCCGCCATCCTCGGACCGCTCGGCCGGGGATCCTTCCTCGACCAGGCGATGCCCGTGGTCGATCATCGTGGCGCGCAGCCGTTCGTTAAACCAGGGCAGCAGGGAGCCCTGTGGCGTGGTGACGGGACGATCGGTCGCGAGAGCGCCGTGCATGTCAGGCCTCACAGGAGGCGCTCCCGTTACCAGTGGCTGCACCCCGGGGAATCCCCCAGGAGACCATGGCAACCGGACACCTCGGGATACTGGCGGGTTCGTGACCGCCGGCGAGCGTTGTCCCGGGCCCCAGGGTGTCATGATACCGGAGGGTGCCCCCTTTAGAGAAGCGACGACGATAGTGGGTGACCCGACAGGACTCTGAGGCGCCATCGATGCCGGAGGTCCGAGCCGCGACCCGGCCGCGGTGGCGTGATGATCACAGGCGCCCCGGCCAGACGCCGCGGAGCGGCGTGATAAGATCCCATCCACTTCGGGGGATCGCGCTCAGGTGAGGTTGTTCTTCGCTTCCCCGCTCGGAAGGAGCCACTGATGAAGTCGACACTCGATCAGTCCACTTTTGGCGACCGCACCTCCGGGGAAACGCTGCGGGTCGCCGCGGTGCAGCTCAACTCCGGTCCGGACAAGCTGGCCAACATCGAGCGTGCCCTGGCGCTGATCGACCGGGCCGCGGCGCAAGGTGCGCGCCTGGTGGCGCTGCCGGAAGTCTGGACCTACCTCGGTCCCGACGCGGGGAATCGCGAGCATGCTGAGCCGATCCCGGGACCGACATTCGACCGGCTGGCCGACCGCGCTCGCCGTCACGGCATCGTTCTCCACGCGGGCAGCGTCCACGAGGTGCGCTCCGGCGACCCCCGCCTCCTGAACACCACCGCCGTGATCGGCCCTGACGGCGACCTGCTGGCGCGCTATAGCAAGATCCATATGTTCGACGTCGTCCTCGACGGCGTGGCGAGCTACGAGGAGTCGGCGACCGTGTCGCCGGGCGACGAGATCGTCACGCTGGACATCGACGGGATCACGATCGGACTGGCGATCTGCTACGACCTGCGCTTCCCCGAGCTCTTTCGCATCCTGGCGCTGCGCGGCGCCGAGCTGATCGTGCTCCCGGCCGCCTTCACGATGACGACCGGCAAAGACCACTGGGAAATTCTCATCCGTGCCCGCGCCATCGAGAACGGCGTCTACATGGTTGCCCCCGCCCAGGTTGGAGAGCATCCACCCGGCAACTGGAGCTATGGTCGCTCGCTGATCGTCGATCCCTGGGGCACCGTCCTCGCCACCGCCCCTGACACCGAGACCGTCATCACCGCCGACCTCGACTCCGCCTATCTGCGGAAGGTCCGCCGCCAGGTTCCCTCGCTGGCGAACCGCATGCCCGATCGATATGCCTGGCCCGAGAGTGCGCGGACGCTTGTCGAGGCGACGGCTGACTGAGCCTGAGCGAATAGGCCACCGGAGTGTTAGCGACGGTCCCGAAGGGTCGGGACCGTTTCCGTATTTGACAACGCTATCCGCTGACTGACAACTCGGGGCTTGTGTGCCAACGTCGGTCCGAGCCCTGTTTCCTTTGCTACTGCGGCGGGATAAGTGGCCGTCCTTTGGGGTCGTTCGGCACCCGAACTTTTGGTGGACCCACGCGCACGGACTCCTCAAATGCCACACGCTCGGCGTTGTCCTCGACCATCTTCTGATGCTCGGCGCGGAGCTTGACCGCCAGGACTCCTGTTGAACCGTCGTACAGAACCCAGTTGTTGAAACACAACATCCATGATTTGGTCTCCGGAGGCATGTCGTCAATATCAAACGATTTCCACCACGCTACGTGGTTACCCTTGACAGTCGGGTTGAATGGGATCAGTTCACTGAGGGAAACGACGTAGTCCGGCGCCCGACTCCAAGGAATCTCATAAACGTAGATCGGGTAGTCGGGAGGTAGCATCGTGCCCGTCTCATGGAAGTGGAGCCCCCGGATCGACATTTCGAGCGTCGGGATGATGCGATCATCGTTGAACGGAAATCGGATCGCCTGACCAACCTCGATACCTGAGTCGGTGACGAGCGATACGTCCTCAGCATTGGCGAGCGCGCGCCGCAGCCAATTCTTCGTGCGAACGTTGGACTTCTCCATAATCTTCTTAGCGTGTTCGAGAGCGTCTGGATGCTGGCTGCCGCCAATCTGCATGGTGACATAGAGGTGTAAATCCTTGTCTCCCAGCTCCTTCTTCTGATTGCAAGTCTCACAGGTGGGCACCGTTACCATCTCCTTATCCTTGACGAGGAACAAGCGACGGGCGAAAACGTGCTCGCGAGTAATCGGGCCTTCATAGCCGCAATAGACGCAGGTGCCCTCACCTTGTTCGTGCTTTTGTCGCTTGACTTTAGCCATACTCCCCTCCTTGTCTGCCTTCAGGGACACCGAGCCCCAGGTGCCCGGCTGCTGCACTCATTATGGTATGCTACATCGAGGTGTACGTACATCAACAAGGAGCAAGCAGCCAATGACCACGACATTTCGCGTTTTCGGAGATGAGCTTGCAAATCAATCACTGGTAGCCAACGAAGCTTCTGCATTCATGGACGAGATAGAAGCACAGGGCGGGCAATACGTCGAATCGCATTCTGCGGCCGTCCAACACGGCACAGGAACGCTCTTTACCCTGACTGTCGTCTACCGTGAAGCTTCGGAGCCGCTCGAAATGGACATGCCGTAGCCCGCGTCCAGAGGGCCACTTGAAACGCGAGGGTCGGCGGACTAGGAAGGCGATGCTCCACTGGCACAAAAAAGGCGGTCCTGGCAATCGCCGCAACCTCACCTCTTGACAATCCAAGGGATCGACCCTAGGATGAATCCCAAGAATGATGATCTTGGTTGTCATTCAAGCATTCCATGGGCGGAGGACCGAAAGATGGACCAGACACAAATTACACGGACCCGACTGATGCCCACCGGGAAATGTTGGTGCGGATGCGGTGCGGAAACGCCAGTCGGTTCGTTCTTTGCGCCGGGCCACGATAAGCGGGCCGAAGCAGCACTCATCAAGAAGAAGTACGGGAGCGTTGCCGAATTCGTGGCCTGGCATGGGTACGGACCGGACAGGCCGGTCATCGAGCCGGGCGACTGACCCGAATACGCCATCGGTAACAAAACGCCCTGCTCCGGCACCCTGCCGGGCGGGGCGTTGCCGCGCTCGGCCTCCTCTGAAAAAGTGAATGTGTGGCCATAGAAATGCTGCACCAAAGTCACAATCCGAAAATCTGTGCTATACGTACATCGAGTGTTAGGGTCTTCGTTCTGGGAAACCGCGAGGCAATTCAGCGGTCAGGAGCCTCCTCATGAGTGATGCGCTTACGACAATTGGAATCGTCCTATACCTCGTGAGCCTATGGACTGGTATCCGAAAGGTAAATCTGTCGTCTTTTCAGACCGCCTTTCTGTCGATTATCGAGTTGGTCCTGACCGGCGTCGCGGTCAAGAGTCTCGAATGGGGAACTGGCCTGCTTGTGGTCGGCGTCACCAACCTGCTCGCCGTTCTCGGGATGTCGGTCTACATTGCGATGCAGTGGGAAGACACTTTGGCCCATGCTGCGACGCAATCCGGTGCCACTCTTGACCAGATGAAAGGGCTTGCGAAGAGGCTGCGACGGGAGCATAAAGTGTTCCGGTATGTCCAGCCACGAGTAACCGCACAACTTATCGACTACGTCAGCGAGCGGGCACGAAACATAGAGGAAGTTGAGCGCATGGCCCCAGCGATTGCTGCTCTATGGGTCGTTCATCGGCCAGACCTGCGCCAGTTCGTCGAGCAGTTTGACCGCCTACTTAGGCTTTGGAGGAAGCCGGCGAGCGAAGCGATGGCGGTTGCCGACACATTGACGGTCTCGACGCAACGATCCCCAGCGACCTTTCAAGAGGTTCTCGACGGACTGATTGCTGTTGTCGGTCCATTCTCCGAAACGAGGCGCCCGGCGTCGATGTAACCCACAAAAGCTAACGAAGCACAGCAGAACCATACGATGACGCCCTCGGATTTCGGTCCGAGGGCGTCATCATTCACGAGCTAGAGCCGACACCTCTCGGACATCGGGCGACGGTGCGAACCCGCAGTCTCTCCACGCTCCCGCCCTGTTCCGACGGCACTCCGACTCCCCACTTGTGCAACTGACCCGCGAATCGAGACGGCTCCGCCTGCCGCACCCGCGCCTCTCCCAGCCGTGAGTATTGCCATAACTACGCACCGGAGCTGGCTACGTGGCGAGCGAAACGAAACCGGCGAGGGCGAGCGGGCCGTTTCCCTGTCTCGTAGCCGTGTTTCGTCCAACTGATTCGCCGATGGATACAACGCGGTCATGTTGCGGATCGACATTCGACCGGTCGCTTCATCCCTCTGAGACGCCGCATATCGTGCCCGCACGCGGCGCGCGGGGTCATGCTATCGTACCGGGACGGCGCGGGAATCGATCGAGCCTCGGAGGGGGAGGGTAGGTGCGGGTCGCGATTGGCCAGTTTAGCCAACTCTCGGACGAGCGGTTGACCTTTTGCGCCCAGCTTGGCGTCAGCGGCATCGTGCTGAACACGCCGGTCCTGCCGGGCAAACGGTGGGAGCATTTCGACATCCTCCGCACCGCCGCGTCGTGGGATTTTCTCGATCTGCTCGAGCTGCGGACCACCTGCGAGAACTACGGTCTCAAGCTGGAAGCGATCGAGAACGTGCCGATCACCTTCTACGACAAGGCGATGCTCGGGTTGCCGGGCGCGGACGAGCAGATCGCGGGCTATCAGGAGACGATTCGCAACCTTGGCCGGGCGGGGATCCCGATCCTCGGCTATCACTGGATGCCGAATCAGGTCTGGCGCACCTCCTTCACCACCCGCGGCCGGGGCGGCGCCCTGGTCAGCTCCTTCGATGCCGACCTGGTCCGCAACGCCCCGCTCAGCCACGGCCGCGTCTTCAGCGAGGACGAGCTTTGGGAGCACTACGCGACCTTCATGGCCGCCGTGCTGCCGGTGGCCGAGGAGGCCGGGGTGCGGTTGGCCCTGCACCCGGACGATCCGCCGGTGCCGTCCCTCGGCGGGGTGCCACGGTTGTTTCGCGGCGTTGCGGGGTTCGAGCGGGCGTTGGAGCTGGCGCCGAGTCCGAACCACGGTCTCGATCTCTGTCTCGGCTGCTGGTCGGAGATGGGCGAGGATGTGGTGACCGTGATCGAGCGGTTTGGCGCCAGGGGCAAGATCTTCTACGTCCATTTCCGGGATGTCCAGGGAACCGCTGGCAAATTCCAGGAATGCTTTCTCGGGGAAGGCAACTACGACCCGGTGACGGTGATGCGGGCGCTGCAGCGCGTCGGCTTCGACGGCTTCATGATCGACGACCATGTGCCGCGCCTGGTGGACGACACCGACTGGTGTCACCGCGGACGCGGTTTTCAAACGGGCTACCTCCAGGGCATCCTGGCGGCGATCAACGCACCGGGTTAACCGCGGGATCGAGTAGGAGTGGCTATGGCAGCCGCGATTGACGCGACCGCACCATCGTTGGCCCCGGCGCGGACCCGGGCACTCAGCCGCCCGTTCGCGCGCTATGCGATCCGCCGCGTTGGCGTCTTCCTGCTCGTGGTCTGGGCGGCGGCGACGCTGAACTTTTTCCTGCCACGGCTGGCGCCAGGACAGGACCCGGTGCGCGCCCGGCTTGGCGCGGTCGCGGCCTCGGGCGGCTCGGTCTCGGGGATCGAGGAGCTGGTCGCGACCTACCAGAAGAAATTTGGGCTCGATCAGCCGATCTGGCGACAGTACGTGCGCTATATCGCGGATTACGTTCGATTCGATTTCGGCTATTCCCTCGCCAGTTACCCGGCTCGGGTGACCGACCTGATCGGCCGCGCGCTGCCGTGGACGATGGTGCTGTTGCTCGTCTCGACCCTGATCGCCTTTGTCGTGGGCACCCTGGCCGGCGCCCTGCTCGGGTGGGCGCGCTCGCCGCGCTGGCTCGGTCACCTGTTTATGCCGTTCCTGACGCTTTCCGCGATCCCGTATTACCTGCTGGGATTGGTGCTCGTCTATTTCCTGGCGTTTCGCCATCGTATTTTCCCGATCTCCGGCGGCTACACGATCGGGACCCAGCCGGGTTTGAACTGGGACTTCATCGTCGATGCGGCCCGGCACTCGCTCTTACCGGCCCTGTCGATCGTGCTCGCCCAACTCGGCTTCTGGGCGCTCGGGATGCGCGGGATGATGGTGATGACCGAGGGCGAGGACTATATGACCTACGCCGAGGCCAAGGGGCTCCCGCCGCGCACCATCTTTTTCCGCTACGGTCTCCGCACGGCGATGCTGCCCCAAACCACGTCGTTGGCGCTGGCCCTGGGCGGGATCGTCTCGCAGGCGGTGCTGGTCGAGGTGGTCTTTGGCTATCCGGGTGTCGGCACGTTGCTCTACCGCGCGATCGCGGGGTTCGACTTCTTCCTGATCTATGGGATCGTCTTTTTGGTGGTGGTCACGATTGGACTGACCACCCTGGTGCTCGATCTGATCTATCCATTGCTCGATCCCCGGATCACGTACCAGCGACAGTGACCGGGCAGAGCAGCACGGAGCAGGAGCAATCTGGCGCGGCGCGCTGAGGCGCCGGAAGGGTGAGACGATGGCGGTCATCCAGGGCACGGCCGGGGTGCTGATCAACGACAGCGCGCTCCACGAGCTGCGGTTGCGCGCTGGCAGGACAGCCGGGCACGTCCGGCGGAACCCCAAGCTGCTGCTCGGTCTGATGTTGCTGGTCGCCCTGCTCGGTCTGGGGTTGATCGGACCGCTGTTCGTCGACACCGAGCACGCCGACCCGATGTCGGTCATTCCGGACCGGCCGCCGTCGCGGGAGTTCCCGTTCGGCACCGAGTCGCAGGGGCGGGACATGCTGGCGGTCGTGATCCGTGGCATTCCGCTGACGATTCAGATCGGTCTGATCGCCGGCGCGATCGGGCTCGGGGTGGGGATCATCCTCGGCTTCGTCGCCGGCTACATGGGCGGCATGGTCGATACGGTCATCCGCAGCGCCGCCGACATCATGCTGACCGTGCCGGGACTGCTGGTATTGATCGTGGTAGCCGCGTCGCTCCAGGGCCTGGTCAACGTGCGGACCATCGCGCTGGTGGTCGCCTCATTGGCCTGGATGTACCCGACGCGAACCATTCGCGCCCAGGTGCTAAGTATGCGCGAGCGGCCGTACGTGGAGATGGCCAAACTCAACGGGATGAGCACGCCGTCGATCATCGGCCGCGAATTGGTGCCGAACCTGCTGCCGTATCTCGGCGCGAGCTTCGTCGGCGCGGTCGGCGCGGCGATTCTGGCCGCGATCGGTCTGGAAGCGCTCGGCCTGGGGCCGCAGAATGAACCGACACTCGGCATGACGATCTACTGGGCCATCTACTACTCGGCGCTGCTGCGCGGCCTCTGGTGGTGGTGGGCGGCGCCGGTCGGGGTGATCGTGGTGTTGTTCACGGCGTTGTTCATGATCTCGGCGGGTCTCGACGAGCTGGCGAATCCGCGTCTGCGGAGGGCCGAGGCATGATCGCTCGGGACCTCATCACCGACCACGCACCGCGGATTGCCGAAACCGCGCCAACGGTGCTTCGGGTCAAAGACCTGCACGTCCAGTTCCGGACGCCGGGCGGGGTCGTGCGCGCTGTAGACGGCGTCAGCTTCGATCTCCGCGCGGGGGAGCGCCTTGGGCTCGTCGGGGAATCCGGCAGCGGCAAATCGACCATCGCCCTGGCGTTGCTGCGGATGATCAAGCCACCCGGTCACATCACCGGTGGCCGCTTGCTGCTGGGCGACGACGACCTGACCACGATGAGCGAGGACGAGGTGCGCCGGGTGCGGCTGGCCAGGATCGCGCTGATCCCGCAGGGCGCAATGAACTCGCTCAATCCGGTGATGCGGATCAAGCGGCAGATGATTGACGGCATCGTCGCCCACGTCGGGGGGCGGGCGGATCAGCTCGACGGACGGGTGCGAGAGTTGTTGGAATCGGTGGGGCTCCGCGGCGATGTCGCTGATCGCTTCCCCCATGAACTGAGCGGCGGAATGAAGCAGCGGGTCTGCATCGCGCTGGCGATCGCGCTGAAACCAACCGTCATCATTGCGGACGAACCGACCAGCGCGCTCGATGTCGTCGTTCAGCGGCAGATTATGGAGACGCTGGGAGAAGTGCAACAGCGGCTGGGTGCGGCGGTCCTCCTGATCGGGCATGACATGGGACTGATGGCGCAGTTCGTGGATCGGGTAGGGGTGATGTACGGGGGCAAGCTGGCGGAGGTCGCTCCGACCCGGCCGTTGTTCCGGGAGCCGCTCCATCCCTATTCGCAGGTGCTGATCTCCAGTCTGCCGTCGTTCCACCACGAAACGGTCTTCGTCAAAATCCCTGGACAGCCGCACTCTCCCCTCGCGCCGCCGAGCGGCTGCGTGTTCCACCCAAGGTGCACGAAGGCGTTCGAAGCGTGCCCGCGTCTCGTGCCGGCCCTGCGCGAGGTGCGACCGGGTCGGACGGTCGCCTGTCATCTCTACGGCGTGACGGGCGAACCCGTTGGAGCGGTCAGCGCGGTCACGGGAGCGAATGATGGCGTTTCTTGAGACGCGCGGGGTGACCAAAATCTATGGCCACGGCGAGCAGGCGACCGTCGCGCTGGCCGACTTCTCCTACGCAATCGATGAAAACGCGGCGGCGATCGTGGCTGTCGCGGGAGAAAGCGGCAGCGGCAAGAGTACGCTGGCGCGCTTGCTCCTGGGGTTCACTAACCCGACCCGGGGCGAGGTGCTCTACCGGGGGAAGGATCTGCGTCGTCTCTCGGTTCAGGAGCGCAAGGATTTTCGCCGCGAGGTACAGGCGGTCTTTCAGGACCCGTTCGGCGTCTACAACCCGTTTTACCAGGTCGACCACCTGCTGACGATGCCGATCAAGAATTTCGGTCTGGCGTCCTCCCGCAGCGACACTCGTAACCAGATCGAGACCGCGCTGGCGACGGTGGGGCTGAATCCTGGTGAGATCCTCGGCCGCTACCCGCATCAGCTGTCAGGCGGTCAACGGCAGCGGATCACGATCGCCCGGGCGTTGCTGCTGCGGCCCCGTCTGATCATCGCCGACGAGCCGGTCTCGATGGTGGACGCTTCGCTGCGGGCAACCATTCTTGAAAGCCTGCTGAAGCTCCGCCAGGAGTTCGGCATCGCGTTTCTCTATATCACCCACGACCTGACGACCGCCTATCAGATCAGTGAGCAATTGATCATCCTGTATCAGGGCGCGGTCGCCGAGGCAGGTCCAGCACGGGACGTGATTCGCGGACCGCGTCACCCGTACACGCAACTGCTCGTCGGCTCGATCCCGTCTCCAGACCCCGACCAGCGCTGGGGCAACGAGGTTGCGGGGTCCGCGGTCGAGGGCGCGGAAGCCACGGTGCGCCAGGGATGCCGGTTCGCCCCGCGCTGCCCACACGTGATGCCGATTTGCCGGGAGACCGCGCCACCGCTCTTCCAGGTTGGAGACACGGCGGTCGCCTGTTACCTGGTCCGGGACGCACCCGAGGTGGCCGGTGGGGATTTGACGGCGATGTTGCGAGAGATCGCTTAGGGAGGGGGCCCCCTCCCTAAGCGATCGCGGGGCCTCGGCTACGTGGCCGCTTTCAGCCCCAGCACCAGCAGCAGTATCGTCCGGTGCCAGAAGGCGCCGTTGATGTAGTTGTTGTCGGCGGTCGGCCAGTTGGTCCAGTAGGTCTCGTTCATCGGGATCCGGTGGTAGAACTGGAGGAGCGGTGCGTCCGGCAGCTCCTTCAGCCAGATCTCCGTTCCCTTCAGGAAGAGCTCCTGGGTCTTCGGGTCGTCGGGCGCCGTGACGCCCATCTCGTCGACGACAGCGTCGTAGTCGTCGTTGGCCCAGCGGTAGAAGGGGTAGGTCGCCTCGCCGGTTGGCTTGATGAACTTCTGGTGGTACAGCTCCATCGTCTTGAACGGGTCGCGGACACTTCCGCCGTGACCCCAGATGTAGGCTTCAGCCTGTCCGGACATCAACTCATTGATGAACGTCGTCGGCATCTGGAAGCTGGCGTCGATGCCGGCCTTCTGGAGTTGCTGGGTGACGAACGGGGCGAGATCGGCGAAGACCGAGAAGGTCGTGATTACCATGCTCAGGCGCTTGTCGCCTTTGGCCCAGAAGCCGTCGCCGTCCTTGGCGTACCCCTTCTTCGTGAAGATCTCCTCGCTCTTGGCGAGGTTGAACTCGTTGGTGGGGTAGGTGGTCAGCAGATCGCTCGCGGCGTCGATGTAGGTCTTCAGCGGAGGGTAGTAGGGGTACGGCAGCACAGTCGGCTCGCCCGCGCCGCGGTAGCCGAACTCGACGAGCTGCTTGCGATCGATGGCGTAGCTCACGGCCCAGCGCATCTCCGGATCGTCCCAGGGCGCGGTCTGACAGTTGAAGCCGAGACCACTTGGCCACCAGTCGGTGTAGCCATAGGGAGGCTCATGGCCAGAGTGGGTGGTGATTTTCGGGTTTTGGGCGAACAGGGTCGGCATCGTCGCCGGGGAGATGTTGAGGGTGATATCGGCCTCGTTGGCGATCACCATCTGGGACATTTTCGCCTCGTCGAACCCGGGGAGGAAGATGAGGCGCTCGGGCGCTGGCAATGGCGAGAAGCCGGTTTTGGCGGCCCACCAGTCCGGACGCAGGTCCCACACCTTTTGCTCGGCCGAGGACGCCACTAGCTTGTACGGACCGGTTGCGATCGGCCAGCCCTTGGCGAGATCGAAGTTGGTGAAGGTGGTCGGATCCTGACCCTCGTAGATGTGCTTGGGCACGATGAACATGCCGTTGTCGGCGTGGTGGGTGAAATAGAGGAAGAAGAAGCGCGGATTGGGCGCGGTCAGCAGGATCGTGAAGTTGAGGTCGTCAGCGACGGTCACTTCCTTGATCCACTGCTTCATGTCGGTGGAGTGGGAGAGCCCTTCGGTGTCGCGTTGGGTGTGGATCGTGAACTGGACATCTTTGGCGGTGAACGGTTTGCCGTCACCCCACTCGATACCCGTGCGGAGCTTGACGGTAATCGCGGTGAAATCGGCGTTGTACTTGTAGCTTTCGGCCAGCCACGGTTTCTCTTCGCCGCTGAGCATGTTGTAGAACCAGAGCGGTTCGTAGACGAGCTGGAACCCACCCCGACTGAGGTTGGCCCCGACGGCCGCCATCGGATTGATCTGTTCGACATCGGTAAACTGGTTCGGTGATTCGCCGCCGACCCCGACCAGGATCAGCGTTTTCTCCCGTGGCACGTCGGCCTGGGCGGACACCGGGGAGACCAATCCTCCGTGGCCGGCGGCTGCGGCCGCCGCTGCGGTGCCGGCGCTGAGCTCAAGGAATCGACGACGACTGAGGCGTAGCCGCTCGCTCATCATCTGGACCTCACTGTCCTATCGTCGTGGTCCGCGCCAAGTCTGGCGGACCATATGCAGAAGACCCGAGGGCGGCTACGCTATCGTGAGTCCAGCACGTTGTCAATTGCCGCGGATGCGAAGGCGCGAGCGGTCACGTAGACCTGGTCCTGGCGCAGGGCCAACCGGCGTCGATGGGTGGAAAAAGGAGCCGTGAAGCATGCGTGTCCTGGTCACGGGTGGCAGTGGGCGTTTGGGTCGGGCGGTGGTGCGGGACCTGCTCGCCCACGGCCATGATGTCGTGTCGGCGGATCGGTGGCCGAACCCGGAGGACATAAATGTGCCGGGGCTGCGTTTCATCAAGACGGACCTGGGCGATGTCGGAGAGGTAGCCGGTGCGATGGCCGGGCGGGAGGCGGTTGTTCACCTGGGAGCGATCCCGAGTCCGTATGGGCACGCCGACGAGGTGGTGTTTGGCAACAACGTCGGCGCGACCTTCGCCACGCTGCACGCGGCGGCCTTGCTCGGGGTGGGCAAAGCCGTGATCGCGTCCAGCATCTCGGCGCTGGGCGGCGCCTGGGCGCCCAAGCCGTTCGCCCCCCTGTACGCCCCCGTTGACGAGGTCCACCCGCTGCTGGTCGAGGATTGCTACGGGCTCTCAAAGGAAGTCGACGAGCGAACGGCAGAGATGTTCCACCGGCGCACGGGGATGCAGGTGGCCGCATTGCGTTTTCACTGGATCGCCACAGAGGCGGAGGCCCGGGAGCGCGCCGAGGCGCTCCGCGACGATCCCCGGCACGATGACTGGTGGCGCCTCTTCTGGGGCTACGTGGACGTGCGCGACGCGGCGACGGCCTGCCGCCTGGGCATCGAGGCGGATGGGCTTGGTTTTGCTCCGTTCATCATCACCGCCGCCGATACCTTGAGCGAGACGCCGACCGAGGAGTTGCTGCAGGCCCATGCCCCCGGTGTTGACGTTCGTCACCCCATCCCTGGCACCGCCAGTGGCTTCTCGTTGGAGGCGGCGCGGCGGCGGCTTGGGTACGAGCCGAGCCATTCGTGGCGAGGGCCAGTGTAGGGACGGGCGGCGGGCGATGACAGGGGCACGGCGTCCGGGTACCGGACGCATCCCCCGGCGCTGGGCCTGTCCGCTTGGAGGCTGACAACGTTAATACTCGGAACGTTCAGCTCTCCGATCCTGATGGGGGAAACATCGAAGGATCGTCCCCGAACACCCTCATGATCCTGCTCCCTGACACCCATCGACTAACCGGTCATCGCCCTACCAGTTTGTATGCGCCCCGTCGCGGCGCTGCCAGCGGGGCGCTTCCCAGTAGGTGAAGGGGTGGTCGCCGACCGCGTCTTCTTCAAAGGTGACACCGAGACCAGGGGCGGTCGGCAGGTTGTAGCCAGGCCCATCGAGGTCGATCGTGGTCGGGAACAGGTCGCGCGGGTACGCCGAGCCGACCTGTTCCAGGTATTCGAGCTGGGCAAAGTTCGAGGTGGCGAGACCGAGATGGACCGAGGCGGCGGTGGTGACCGGACCGAGTGGGTTGTGGGGCATCAGGTCGATGTAGTGCGCCTCGCACCACCCCGCGACCTTGCGAGCCTCGGTCAGACCGCCGACGTTGGAGACGTCGATCCGGGCGTAGTTGAGCAGTCCCTCCTCCAGAAACGGCACGAACGACCATTTCGAGGCGAATTCCTCGCCGATCGCGAATGGCATTGGGGTCATCGCCCGGAGTTGGGCGTAAGCCCTGGGATTCTCGGTGCGGATCGGCTCTTCCAGGAACATCAAGTAGATGTCGGCGATTTGGGCGCAGAAGTGCGCGGCCTCGGCCACGTTCAGCCGGTGGTGAAAGTCGATCGACAGCCCGATCCCGGGACCGACCGCGCGGCGCACCTCGCGAATCCAATGGGCGGAGAGCTCGATCGACTCCATCGGCTCGTAGATGGCGCCCATGCCGCCCGTCCAATCGTCCCCGGGCATCCCGGGGCTAAAGCGGAGGTACCGCCAGCCCGCGTCGACGTGCGCCCGCGAGGTCTCCACGATCTCCGGACCGGTCAGGGTGCCGGGGGTCACGAAGCAGGTCACGCGGTCCCGGACGGCGCCACCAAGCAGCTGGTAGACGGGGACATTGAGATGTTTGCCGAGAATGTCCCAGAGCGCGATATCGACCGCCGAGATGACGGCGCCCAGGATGTTGCCGCCTTCGAAGTACCAGCTGCGGTAGAGCACCTGCCAGAGATGTTCGATGCGGAGGGGGTCCTGACCGACCAGGATCCTGGCCGCGTGGTCGAGCATGCCTTGCATCGCCCATTCGCGGCCGGCCATACCGCCCTCGCCAAGCCCGGAGATGCCGGCATCGGTTTCGATCTTGACGATGAACACGTTGCGCAGGCCCCCCTGCACCGCAAATCCCTTAACGGCCGTGATCCGCACGCGATCTCCTTTACCGACTACCGACGCCCGAGACGCAACAGGTTGTTCGATCCCGATGCGCTGTCCACCAGTGCACGTGTGATGGCTCACCGCGCTCCCGCGGGGGCGTTCCATCATCCGGTCAGGAGAAACGCGCGTCACGGTCGCCATCATGCACGACGTATCGACGGCGGTCTACAGAGGCATGAATCCTTTGAGGAGTGGAGCAACGTCGCGGCAGTCGGGGCCGCGCCGCGGAAGGACATTCATGTCCGTGTTGGGCGACGATCTGCCCATAGCACTGAGACCGTCATCACCGCCGGCGTTGACCTGGCCTACCTGCGGACGTTTCGCCGCTAGGTGCCCTCGCTGGCGAACTGGATGCCCGATCGCTTCGCCTGGCCCAATCGTGAACTCGCCACGGCGAAGGTCGGCGATTGATCGCTTGCGTCGATCCAGTCCCAGCAATAGCCGTGTTGATGGTCAGGTGATTGTCTGCCACTGACCACGCGGCGACAGTCATCTTGAGACTCTCCACGACCGGGCACCGCGAATGCGATAGTGTAGGATTGCTGTCGCCTCCGGTGGGGGTCATTTGCGGCATCATGATTCGGCGTTTCTCGCGACAAGATCGAGCAACGTTTCCCCCGTGGGCGTGGTCGCTGCCCGCCGTGATGATGGTTCTATCGCTCTCGGCATGTCGGGCCGAGAGCGGGACGAAGTCGACGCCCGACCCCGGCAATGTCCTCGTGATCGTGACGCCGACCCCTGGTTTGCCACCGCCACGAACCCCGACCCCGGTGCCGTCGGAGCAGCGGTACGTGGTGCGGACGGGGGACAGCCTCTCCGCCATCGCGGCCCGCTTCGGCGTCTCGCCGGAGGCGATTCAGCAAGCAAACCATCTCGCCAACCCCGACAGCATCTACGCCGGCCAGGAACTGACGATTCCCCCACCGGAGCCGTAGCGGCGGGTCGCGCTCCCGCCCTCGATGACTCGTGATCTGGACAACAACTCATACACGAATCCCGCATTGACCGTCGGAATCGTTCGTGATACGCTTCACATCACGGTCGAGAGTGGGGTGAACGCTCCGGACCCCGACTGTACTGGCAGGCACTTCGAGAGTCCGCGCAGGGTAAAGGAGGTGATGCCCATGAGTAGTCACGGTCCATTGGGCATCACGACAGAGGTCGTGAGCGCCTAGCTCGTCTAGAACGCTCGCGGGCAGTCGTGATGCCCAGTGCTGAGGGCCGGTCCGAGAGGACCGGCCCTCGGTGCGTCCGGCGCCCGTACCGGCCCCCGTCCACTCCCTGAGGCACCGATCGTGATGATGCGCCTTGGTCTCTTCGATAATCACCAGGTCGATCCGCTCGATCCCGTGGAACCCGCCGAAAGCTACCGGCGCCACCTCGACGACCTGGCCTATGCTGACGAGCTCGGTCTGACCGACGCCTTCACCGCCGAGCGCCATTTCATGCCGACCTACCAGGCGCCCGCCCCAAGCGCCTGGATCGCGGCCGCATCGCAGCGCACGCGGCGGATACGTCTCGGGGTGATGGCCTACACCCTGCCCCTCCATGCTCCGTTCCGGCTGGCGGAGGAGGTTGCCGTCCTCGACCAGTTGACAGGTGGCCGGCTGGAGGTCGGTGTCGGGCTTGGCCACCGCGTCGAAGAGTTGCTGGCGGTCGGCGTCGATCCGGCCGAGCGCGTTACGATCTTTCAGGAGCGCATGGCGCTGCTGCGCGCCCTCTGGACCGGTGGGCAGGTCACGTTCCAGGGGACAGGCTGCGTGCTGGAGGAAGTGGCGATCCATCCCTTGCCGGTCCAGGAGCCGCATCCGCCGCTCTGGTTCGCGGGGACCAATCCCGCTGCCGCCGGATGGGCGGCCGGGCAGGGGATGGGGCTGGCGATCGGGTTTGCCCCTGGGGCCGCGCTCCAACCCGCGACCGCGGCTTTTCTCGCCGCCCGACCAGTCGAGGGCGGCGGCTCGATTGCGCTGATGCGTCATGTCTACATCGGTGAGACCGATCGTGCGGCCCGCGACGAGATGATCGACGACCTGCTGCGACTGGCGGCACTGCGCGACGACGCGAGCAACGGCGCCGGAAGCCGCACCGACCGGCGAGCCGAGGCCGCGGAGCGTGCGGAGGCGCTGGTACGTGACGAGATCGTCGTTGCCGGCAGCCCGGCGACCGTCGCTGATCAATTGCTGACGGCGCGGCAGACACTCGGGATCGATTTGCTGCTCGCCAACCCGTACCTCTCCGGCACCGGTCCGGAACGGGTCCAGCGCACGCTGCGGCTCCTTGCCACCGAGGTCGCGCCGCTCCTGACCGACGCTCCGGTGCTGAGCCCCGGCTAATGCAGCCCGCGTCGCGGGTGTCGTCACCGACCCTGCTGGTGATGGTTGGGAGACGAGACGGCCATGGCCCGCCCGCATTGCGCTGAAGTGCTGGACGCCCCCTCAGACGGCGCGAGCCGTCGTGGCGTACTCGGGAGCGGTGACCGCTCCAGCGGACGGTGCCCCATGGACCGCTGATGGACCGCTGATGGGCCATTGATCCGGCGTCTCATTGGAGTGGAGCGAGAGGGCAGAGTGGCTGCCAGGACCGGTCGCTGACACCACGGGTCGCTCCGCTCGTGGCTGCGCCCGGATGGCATGAACGGCACACGTTGCACACGTCCCCGGTGCCGGCGCACCGGTGCGGCGAGGGTCCTGTGTCTCTGATCTCAACGCACTCGCCGCGTCATGCCGCGCCGGGGAGTGGCACGGTGGCTACATGGGCGGCGGTTCTGGGCTGATTGCGCTTGCGCGTGTCGCCGTCTGGCGAACCTCATGCGCGAGGGGTCCGGCCAGCTGGCCGGACCCCTCGTCAGCGGTGCCTGGTGATCGGAGCGGCTCCCTAGCTATCGTCCGCTGTCGCGGCGCTGTCGTCACCTTCGGTGGCGTCACCACCCTCAGCTGGCTCGCCCTCGGCGCCTTCCTCGACCTCGGCCACCTCAGGCTCTTCAACCGCGGCCTCGGCCGACAGGCTGAGGAGCACTTCTTCCGGGTCACCGGTGGTCGTGATGCCCGCTGGCACGACGATGTCGCTGATGCGGATCGCATCCCCAACCGCCAGCAGCCCCGACAGATCGACATCGATCTGATGCGGGATGTTCCGCGGCAAACCCTCGACCTCGATCTCGGTACGCAGCTGCGTCAGCACGCCCTCCGCATCCTCCCTCTGGTTGTGCAGGGCCAGCGGAACCATTGTCCGCAGCAGCTTGCGCAGGTTCGGCGCGAAGAAATCGATGTGCACCGGCGCCCGCTTGATCGGGTCCTGTTGTACCTCGCGAATAAAGACCGCCTGCTCGCCACCGTCCCACTGCAGGGTGAAGAGCGTGGCGTGACCGTTCGACTGGTAGAACTGGTCAAAATCCTTCCGGTTCACCGTGACTGGAACCGTCTCGGACACCACCGGTCCGTAGACAACGCCAGGCACCTGACCGTCGCGACGCAGCCGCTTCACTTTTTTCCCGAGTAAGGTCCGTGGCTCGGCCCTCAGAATCAGCTCGTCCATGATCAGCGAGACGCCCCCTGACTCCTACTTCCCCATTCGTCACGATACGACGAACGCGCACATACAGAGCCCCGCCAGAGATTGCCGGCGGGGCACGCGACTGATCAGTCTACCACGCCTGGATGATGTCGGACGGGGATCGGTGGTGCGCTTGACACTCAGCGACGGCGGTTTCTATAATGCCGCCGATCTCGCGCCCTATGCGTCGTCGTCGACGCAACGTGGATAACACCCGATCGCTCGTGACGCTGTCTCCGGGAAGGGGTTCCCTTACCCGCTAGCCGCGTGCCGGGCGATGAGTGGCGGACCGCGCGAGACGATGAGCGGCCTCACGGGAGGTGGGCGCACCCGGTGGATGTCTGCGGCCCATGAGGGTCGAACGAGCGCAAGCAGTGGCGGAGGGAGCAACGCATGCCAGCGGGCGAATCGATGGATATCGAGGACCAGAGTGCGACGACATTGACCCGGCGGTCGATGCTCCGACGTGCGGTCGCCTTTGGCGTGGCGACGCCCGCGGTCCTGACGCTGCTCCAGGCGTGCGGTGGTGACGATAAGAAGGCGACGCCGACGGCGGCAGCGCCTGCCCCGGCCGCCTCAACCGTCGAGGCGACTGAGCCCGCCGCGACCACCACCGAGACACCCACTCCGGCCGCGACGCCAGTCGAGATCAACGCTACCAGCAGTGGTAGCGAGCCACCAACCTCCGCGCCGCTTCCGAAGCCGCCCGGCGCGTAGCGCCCTCCCCACGAGCGACGATCGAGCGCTGGCGCTGGATGACGCGGGTTCTCCCCGCTCCGGCCCAGCGCTCGACGCATCCCTGGAGACGTGGCGTGCTTGACACCCTCCCCGCTCACCCGTAGCATTCGGCTACGGCCACCCTGTTGATGTCTGTTTCATTGGTTATCTGAGCCTCTCGATCGTCCCCTTGCGCTGGCGATAGCGTCATCAGCGGTGAAGGTGCAGACGCGGGGCGACGAGCCGCGAATCAACGTATCACTCCCTCTGCCATCCCGTGCCGCCCGTCGGGAGAGAACTGCCATGGCCCAATACCTCATCCGGCGCCTCGCGCTCTCGATCATCTCGCTGATCGCCATCAGCATGGTGATCTTCTCGATCCTGGCCCTCGCGCCGGGCGATCCACTCGGCGAGCTGGCGATCAATCCGAATATCCCCGCCTCAGTCCGGGAGAACATGCGTCAGAAGTATGGGCTGGATGATCCAATCCACGTTCGCTATTGGCGTTGGGCATCTGGCTACGTCCGTGGTGACTGGGACGAGTCGCTGACGACGAAGAGCTCCGTCCGCGCGTATGTCTTCAGCCGTATTCCGGTGACGCTGGCCGTCGTCGGCTCGGCGTTCCTCCTCGGCATCCTGATCGCGATTCCGATCGGCGTCATCTCGGCGATCAAGCAGTACTCGCTCTTTGACCAGTTCGCGACCACCTTCGCCTTTATCGGCTTCAGTATTCCGACCTTCTTCTCCGGGTTGCTGCTGATCGTGCTCTTCAGCGTCAAGTTCCACTGGCTCCCCTTCGTCTTCGACAACCAGGTCACCGGGTTCTGGCCAAACCTCAAGCAGGCGATCATGCCGATCGTGGTGCTCGGACTCGCTGGCTCCGCCCAGCTGACGCGGTTCGTCCGCGCCTCGATGCTGGAAACGATCAATCAGGACTATGTTCGTACCGCCCGCGCGAAGGGGCTCCGCGAGCAGACCGTCGTCATTCTCCACGCGATGCGCAACGCCTTGATCCCCGTGGTGACCATCATCGCGCTCCAGGTGCCTGAGATCCTTGGCGGCGCCGTGATCACCGAGCAGATCTTCCGGGTGCCCGGGATCGGGAGTGCGCTGATCAGCGGTATCAACGGCCGCGATGTCCCGGTCGTGATGGCGATCACCTTTGGGGTTGCCATCCTGGTCGTGCTCTTCAACGTCATCGCTGATGTCCTCTACGCCGTGCTGGATCCACGTATTAAGTACAGTTAGCGAGCGTTCCGGGCGCGGTCTGGCACACCGCGACGTCGGGTTACCGGAGAGGTTGCCGGACTGCCGTCCCCCTCTCGGTTCCCGCCCGTAAAGGAGAGCAGGGGATGTCGCAAGAAGCCGAGCTGAATCTACCGGTCGGGCCCGTTGGCGGGTCGGGGAGCACGGTCCCCGCGCTTGGCCCCGCGGACGCGGCGGTTGGGTCTGCCGCCAACCCGCTCTCCCGCGTCCGAAAGCAGCGGTCGCTCTGGAGCAACGCGTGGCGTCAGTTCCGGCGGCACAAGCTCGCGATGGCGGGGTTGATCGTCTTCGTCCTGATGGTGGTGGGCACCTTCCTCGGGTCGCCACTCTATCCGAAGGCGATCGACGAGCTGGACTTCACGGTGGTCAGCGGCTCGCTGACCTGGAGCCATCCCTTTGGGACCGATGCCCTGGGTCAGGACATCCTGGCACGCGTCCTGTGGGGCGGTCGTGTCTCGATCAGCGTCGGTATCGTCGCGGCGATGGTCGCGGTCGGGGTCGGTACCTTCATCGGCGCGATGGCCGGCTTCTTCGGCGGGTTTGTTGACACGGTCTTGATGCGGCTGACCGACCTCTTTATCAGCCTGCCGCAGTTGCCGCTGCTCCTCCTCATCAGCTTTCTGTTCAAGCAGTCGTTCTACAACACCTTTGAGCGCCGCTTCGGCAGCGGCAACTTCGGGATCTTCGTCCTGATCGTCCTCGTCATCAGCATCCTCAACTGGATGTCGACCGCTCGTCTGGTCCGGGCCAGCTTCCTCTCAACCAAGGAAAAGGAGTTCGTCGAAGCCGCCCGCGCCATCGGCGCGACCCGGCCGTCGCTCATCTTCAAGCACATCCTCCCGAATGTGGTCAGCCCGATCATTGTTGCCGCCACCCTCGCCGTCGGCGCGGCGATCATCACCGAGTCGGCGCTCTCCTTCCTCGGTCTCGGCTTCCCATCGGACGTCCCGACCTGGGGCAGCATGCTCTTTGAGGCGAAGGACCGCTTCACCTTCGCCGTACACGAGGCGCTCTTCCCCGGGTTGATGATCTTTCTGACGGTGCTGGCGATCAACTACATCGGCGACGGTCTGCGCGATGCGCTCGACCCCCGTAAATCGCAGTAACCTCACGCTGATACGGGTCTGGTCACTGACCGTGCCTGCATCATGATGCGTAGGGGAGTGCCGGACATGGCTCAGAAACAACGCACCGATGCCACTCCCCTGGACGATCCGTCGATGCCGGTCTTCGACTGGAAAGATCACAGCCGCTTCGTCGAGCTGCACGCGGTTCGGACCGGCTGGCTCGTCCTCTGGGGTCACTATGAAGATCTAGGACGGCGAAAGATCCTTGCCGGGAACCGGACCTATCCCGATCTCGCCGGGGTGCGACGCCGTCTCGCCGACGCCGTCCTGGAGCTAACCCGCAAGCCGGCCCTTGCCGCCGAAGCCCTCCTGATGTTCGACCGGACCTCCCTGCCCGATCACCGCGCCGAGCCATTGCCCGAGGCCCTCTGAGCGGCACCGCACCTTCCGCCACGATGGAGCAAGCGTCACGAGGCGTGGCGATCAGGCGTCGCCCCTCATCGATCCCCCGGCGCCAGTCGCCCGCAGCCAGGCTAGCTGATACGGGGCGAGCAGCAGATCGCTCGTCGCCGGGACGAGCTCGTCGCTGATGAGATCGGTGAAGGTGTAGGTCAGACCGGCGAGGCGGAGCTGGTTCGCCGCGATCGTCTGCTCCCGCTCGGTGATGTTGGCCAGCACGAGCACGCGCTCCTCCTCCCGTTTACGGGCAAAGGCGAAGACCTGATCGTTCCCGACGTCGAGGATCTCGGTGTCATGCCCGGCGAAGGCCGCCGTCGACGATCGGGTCGCGATCAGATGACGCAGCCCGCTGAACATCCGCCCTTCCGCCGTGGCGGGGTCGTGGCGCCGTTCGGCGCGGGTCCAGTCGGTGGCCGGTCGGTGAATCCAGCGGCTGTCGCTCGCCTTCGCGGGGTCCTGGCTATAGTCATAATCGTTGAGCGTGGCCAGCTCATCGCCTAGGTAGACCAGGGGAATCCCGCCGATCGAGAGGCCTACCCCATAGATCAGGAGCAGCCGCCGGATGGCCAGCTCCGCCTCGACCGGCCCTTCTTCGCGGAGCGCTTTCTCCAGGCCGGCCAGCGACGCGGCCGTCCCGGAGATTCGGGCGTCTCCCGTTCGTGGGTTCTCCTGAAAGGGAACACCACGGGCGAAGCTGCCGGAAAAGCGACCGGTGTAGAAGGCGTTCAAGAACCGGCGATGATCGAAGCCGTTGATCCCGAGGCGGGCGGCGACGCTATCATCAAAGGTCCACCCGATATCGTCGTGGGATCGGACGTAATTGACCCAGGCGCAATTGGCGGGGATCTGGAACCGCTCCTGCAGCGAGTCGCGCAGGAGCCGGACATTCCGGGTCGCGAGCGCTTCCCAGAGTAAGGCCATCAGCAGCGGGTTATAGGAGAGCTGGCATTCCTCCGCGTCGATGTAGCGGGCGACCTCGTCGGGATGGACGATCGCCTCCGATTTGAAGAGGAGTGCCGGGGCGGCGATCCGGGCCAGCGCGTTATAGGCGCGAATGATCAGGTGCGCTTCCGGCAGGTTCTCGCAGGGGGTGCCTAGTCGCTTCCAGATAAAGGCGACCGCGTCGAGCCGCAGGACCTCGACCCCCTGGTTGGCGAGAAAGAGCATCTCCGCCGCCATCCGCCGGAACACGACGGGGTTGGCATAGTTCAGGTCCCATTGAAACGAGTTGAAGGTGGTCCAGACCCAGCGATCGATCTCGGCGCGATAGGTGAAGCTGCCGGGCCGCTGCTCCGGGAAAATCTCGCGCAGGGAGCGCTCGAAGGCGTTGGGTGTCGTGCGGTCGGGAAAGAGGAGATAGGTTTCACCCGCCAGATCACCGTCGGCGTCCTCCGCACTGGGATCAGCCAGGGCCCGCAGCGCCCAGGCGTGCTCGTCCGAGGTGTGATTGAAGACGAAGTCGAGGACGAGGCTGATTCCCTTACTCCGTAGCTCCGTGGCAAGCGCGGCGAGCTGCGCCATCGTCCCGAGCGCCGGATTGACGTCGCGATAGGAGCTGACGGCATAGCCGCCGTCGCTGTTCCCCGCTGGCGCCCGAAACAACGGCATCAGGTGGAGATAGGTGACACCCAGCTCGCGCAGGGAGGGGAGCCTGGCCCGAACCCCGGCCAGATCACCGCCAAACAGATCGATATAACCAACCGCACCGATCATGGTCGGCGAGTGGAACCAGTCTGGGTCGGCCTCCCGCGTCTCGTCGAGCGCGCACAGCGGGGCGGGACGCTCGAGCCATGAGCGCGCTGCCAGGGCCAGGAGTTGCTCGAAGTGGTAGAGAAAGTCATAGCGGTCGCCATAGAGGGGGAGGAGGCATGCGAAGAGGCGTGGACCATGCTCCTTGAGCCGGGCGGTGAACGCCTCCCATCTCCGCGGATCAGCCTGGCGCTCGGGTGCGAATGTGCGCTCAAGGCTGGGGAGCAGCCGCCGGAGCGTTCGGACCGCTTCTCGCTCGACGACGCGATCGTCCATGCGCTTCCCCCGCCGCGTGGCCGGGTCCGGTGCAGACCCCATGCCGGTAGATTACCCGAGTGTCGCGGGCCGCAGGTGATGGGATCTTGGTGCTCCCGAACGGCCATGTCCAGGTAGGTTAATCCTCGGACGCGTTCGGATTAGGGGACGAATGCAATGCACGCAGCGACGCCTACACGGGCACTAATCAGCGATTAGATATGCAAAGATACAGGAGAGCAAGCCACGACTACATGAGTTCACAGCGACCAGCCCGTTCGTGGCGTTGGAGCAAGTGGAATGGACATTGGCGTGCTACTTAGACCTTTGATTTCTACAGACATCGGTGCTTCGTGATCCCCAGCTCGATAGTCAGGTCGCTAGCGGATCGGCTAGTCGTCAGCCGTCTTATGCCAAGCATCGAACACTCCGTCCGTGTCGAAGAGGCCTAGCCAGAACTGATCAATGTCGAGCCGCCCCTGCTTTTTCAAGCAGAGCACGGCATACAAATCCTCGGACCTGATAGCCACGAAGCGCCTAAGACGTGCGCTATTTCGGAAGTTGGCGCCAAACGGATCGCGCCGCTCGGCGGGCGGTAACGCCACGGCGGCATTGCCGACGAAGATTCCCTTGGAACGCTTGCCCCGGTCGTCGATTCCCCGCGACACCCAGTCGTCGAGCTGCCTCAAGCCACTCTCGTCGAATTGATCTCTGCCGGTCCCCTTGACTTCAAGCACAGCGTCGAAGATTCGATCGCCCACACGCACCGTGAGCCACCCATCCTCTCTCGTAGGATCAAGAGGGTCTTCGACCTCGGCACCAAGCTCCGTGAACGTCTCTCGGACGACACTTTCGAGTGCGCTGTGCTGCTCGTAGAGAAGACCAAGGGGACGACGCACCAAGGCTCGATCTGCGCGCTTAGACTCCAAGCGTTCGACCTGCGACCTGACCTCCGCCTCAATCGCCTGAAGCTCCTCGTCGACTACCGCCTGCCCAGGCGCCTCAATTGCTTCGACCCACGGTGGCTCCGCACCATGTACCGTGATCTCGCACGCGTCTTCCAGCAGAAGGGCGATGCTGTCCGCCGGACTCAACAGGGTCGGAGGAAGAACTACGATCGATCCGAACCTCTCGACCTCTTCCCAAGTCGGGCGACCCAAGGGGTCGGAACCGTACCGTTGAACCAAGCACGGGCTAAGCACGCATGCTAACGCTGTGTCATAGCGGCTAGCGCAGAACCGCTCATGATGCACCGAGAGCTTCAAGCCATTCTTATCGCTGATATTTGCATCGACGGCCAACGCGCGGGCTAATTCGTAAGCCTTCGGCGTGGCGCCCCGCAGCGAGTATGACCATGTGTCCAAGTGTTCTAGGTAGCGACCGTAGGCCTGGCGATCATGATAATCTTCGTAATTATATTGCTTGCTCTGCCCCGAGCGATTGTCCCACTCGAATTCCATACCACTCCACTCCAGGAACGATTCCTGGTAAGTGCTCTTGCCGCTCGCCGAAGGCAGAATTGCATTGATGCGTGGGTCTCCGACAATCAATATTCGACCGCCGTGTCCAATGATCTCCGCTGCGGTGGTGAGAGGCAGCGCCCGGAAGAAGGCAGTCCAATCGACCTTCTTTGCCTCGGATAGAGCCAACAGGTTGAGGATGACTATGTCGAAGTCACTGAGGTTCTTGATCGCGGAGAGATGATTCCAGCCGTAGCACACTAACTGCTTGTCGCGGTCGTGCGACCGCAGGCCCTCCGATCCAATGAGCGCGACCCTGAGCGACATCGTTATGAGACCTTCCCGTTACCTGACTAGCCTTCCATTAAAGCGGACCAAATTATTGATCGACCGTAGCCCCGCCAGTTGACTAATCATAGGCGCTTCAGTCGAGAGGATGCTGATAGCCACCGCTCCGTGACCGCACACCAGGTGCCGGCGAAACGACATGGTTCCTTCCCGCCTGGGCGCATCTTGGCGAACGGATAACCGGTGATGACGCGGTCCGCCGTCGCTCGGATCGACATGATTCCGCAGAACGCCGATGTAGTGTGGAAAATAAAATCCGGCGCGTCAGCGTGAACGGTCCTAAGCTGTGGCTCCATGTGAGATGTTACGCGCGTTACCCGCTACACTGCCAGACCTGATCCGGGCCCGATGCCTGTGGGTCACCAGAGCGTCAAGACAGTTGTGATCGGGTTCGACGGCCCATGGAGCAGGTCGATGTGCGGGGGCGATGATGGTTTGTCACAGGCCGCGTTGACCCTCGCCGGGGTTAGACGGCCAGCAGACCGCGGCGGGTCGCGAGGGTGACGGCCTCGGTCCGGCTGGCGGCGCCCAGCTTGGCCAGCAGCGAGCCGACGTGAAACTTGGCGGTGTGCTCGCTGATGCCAAGCTCCCGCGCGATCGCCTTGTTTGGCAGCCCGGTGGCGACCAGCTCGAGCACCTGTCGCTCGCGGGCGGTCAACGTCTCACCGGGTCCGCTGTCCGGCGTGCCGTTGCCCAGCGCCGCGTGAGCATGAATCCCGGCGGTGGCGACCAGGGCGGGGTCGAGGATCGTCAGTCCGGCGGCCACGCCACGCACCGCCGCGACCAGTAACGGAGCGTCGGCGTCATGCGCCAGGTACGCAACCGGGCCGCGATCGATGCCAGGACCATCGACCGCGGGATCGGCGCCGAGCAGAACCAGCGCCGCGCCGGGATAGCTCTCGATCAGGTCATCGGCGATGCCTTCTGGCATGCCGGCGAGGTCGACGATCACGGCCACCGGTGAGGGACCGGACCGATCCGCTGACCAGCCGTCGCCCGAGACCGGACCGGGCGAGGCCTCGACCGTTCGCAGCTCCGGATCTCGGCTCAGTAGCGCGGCGAGCCCGGCGCGGACCGCGGGATAGGCCGCGACGATCAAGACCCGGAGCGGCCCGACGTCGCCAGCTCCAGGTCCTGATGGAACGGGATTCTCCGGAACCGTCACGTCCGCTCGGTCGGCACGACGGTGAAGGCGCGAGGCTCACCGCCGCGGAGCGTGCGGACCTCGACGGCCTGTCCCGGTTTGAGCCGCAGCAGTGTCGCAGGCATCGACTCCTGGTCGGTGATCACCCGGTCGTCCAACCCGACAATCACATCGCCGACCGTCAGCCCAGCGCGGTCGGCAGGGGTGCCGTCGACAATCTCGGTCAGCAGAAAGCCGACCGGGTGATCGGCGCGCCGGAGCGGGACGACAAGACCATTCATCCCGAGATACCCCCGCGATTGCGTCGGATCGCCCCCGGCGACGAAGCTTTCGACGGCCAGGCTGGGAATCGCCAGTGACAGCTCGCCGCTGACCATCGTGTTGATGCCGACGACCCGACCCCGTGCGTCGATCAGGGGACCGCCGGAGTTGCCCGGCAGCAGCGTGACGTCCGCCTGAAGCCAGTCGCCGGTGCGCGGACCTTCGGGAGTGGCGGCCTGCCCGGCGGCGACGATGATGCCGGCAGTGACGGCGCCCCGGAAACCGATTGGATGACCGATCGCCATGACCAGCTGACCCGACCGAACCGTCGAGGAATCGCCGACCTCGATGGCTGGCAAGCCGTCGGCGTCAATCTTGAGCAATGCCAGGTCCCGGTCGGGATGGCGGGCGACGACCCGCCCGGCGAAGCGACGGCCATCGGCGAGCAGCACGTCGGCACCGTCGCCGCGAACGACGTGCCGGTTGGTGACGACCAAACCGTTCGATCGCCAGATCACCCCGGCGCCATTGCCGCCGCGCTGGCCGACAATGACGACGGAGGTGGTGACCCGCTCGGCGAGTGTGCTGGCGGCATCCGAGAGAAGGGCGTCACCGGGGGATCCGCCCTGGATCGTGGGAGCTAAGGGAAGCGTCATGACCATAGGTAGCGCTGTGTCCTCCATCGTGGGTGCGACACCGCACCTGTGCAGCGAGCCGCGGGTGTGGACGGGGTGAAGGTCGGTCGATGGCGGCGGTGCACTAGGATCGCTCGCCGACCGTGACCCGCAGCTCGTGAGGCGCCCCAGCACGGAAGACGCGGACGGGGAGCGCCTGACCGACGCGGTCGCCGCGAAGCTTATCCTGCAGATCATCGACCTCGGTGACCGGGTCGCCGTCGAGGGCGATGATGATGTCGCCAATCATTACGCCGTCCCGCTCGGCCGGTCCATCCGGCTCGACGGCGACGACGAGCAGACCCTGCTCGCGACCCAGCGAATGGGCTTCCACCAGCGCGGCGGGCAATCGCACCGCCTGCGCCCCGATGCCAAGGAATCCGTGGCGCACCTTGCCATGCGCGTGGAGCGCCGCGACGACGGCGTCGATCGCCGCCACCGGCACCGTCAGGCCACCGCCCCGGCCGAGTGTCGATGAGTTCAGGCCGACGACGTTGCCACGGGCATCGACCAGCGGTCCGCCCGAGAAGCCGGGCAGCATCGCCACGTCGGCGCGGACGAAGCCATCGACGCTGCCACCGCGTCCGGTGCGCCAGGAGCCGCCAACTACGCTGACGACGCCGAACGACGCCATCGGACCGCTCGGTCCCGGTCGTCCGACCGCGAGCACGAAGTGTCCAATCTTGGTCGGTGCCTCGGCGCGTGGGGCGACCGTCAGATCGCCTGCTTCGATCTTGAGGAGGGCGAGGTCACTGCCCGGGTCCCGCCCGATCAGCGTCGCCGCCACCTCGCGTCCGTCGGGGAGGCCAACGGTGAGGTCGTCGTCGCGCTCCACGACGTGATTGGCGGTGACGATCAGGCCGTCCTCGGTCCAGACGATGCCGCTGGCCGGCATCCGCCGCCGGCCGTTGATCGTGACCACGCCGGCTCCCGCCCGCTCGACTGCCGCGGCGAGATCGTCGGATAACCGGGTGAGCGTGCTTCCACCGTCCTGGGTGGCTTGGGGTTGGTTTGGCATGACATTGGCCCTTTCTGTGCCAGCGGTCGCTCCGGACGCCTGCGCCGAGGCGCTCTCGAATCGCGTCAGGGCCGCGCCGATCGCGGCAGCTGAGATGCCCAGCGAGGTTGCGCGACGCATCAGCTCACGACGGTCGATCCGATGCTGGTCGAGTTCCTGAATCAGCTGTTCTGCCTGCTGTTGCTCATCCATCTTGCGCTCCTTCTCGTCGTTCGTCGAGCCGGTATGCCGGGTGATCGACGCCACATCTCTCCGCATGCCCTAACGATAGAGGGGTAACCGGGGGGTGCCATCGGCAGGGTGAGTAGGGAAGAACCTAGCCGTCCGATCAGGTGGTGATCGAGGTGATCGGACGGCCGCGGCGCCACCGTGGCGGCTACAATGTCGGCGACATTATCGAGGAGGTCTCTATGTCGACCGCAAGCCGGACGATGACCTACGCCGATCTGGAGATTCTGCCCGACTGGGAAACCGGCGACCGCTACGAGATTCTCGATGGGGAGCTGATCGTGACGCCGTCACCGATTCCGTTTCATCAGGTCGTGCTCGGCCGCGGGTTTAGGTTGTTTGATGCGTTCGTCGTCCGGACGAACGCGGGGATCGTTCTGACCGCGCCGGTTGATGTCGTGCTGGCTCCCAGGGTCGTCGTGGTGCCCGATCTCCTCATGATCGCCCGCCATCGCCTGGGCATCATTGGTCCCAGGGCTATCGAAGGCCCACCCGACCTCGTCCTGGAGATTCATTTCCCGTCAACCCGCGCCCGGGATCTGGGCGAGAAGAAGGCGCTCTACGCCCGCTTCGGGGTCCCGGAATACTGGGCGGTCGATCCCGAGGCCCGCACCATCACGGTCTTTGCTCTTCGTGATGGCCTCTACGAGGTCATTCCGCATGAGGGAGGATCGGCCCGCTCCGAGGTCTTACCCGGCTTCACCCTTGATGTCGACGCGCTCTTCACCGCCGCGGATCTATAGACCGGAGCAGTCCGACACCAATCACGGCAGGACGGCTATGGGTCGGTGACGACCCACAGCCGTTTGAGCACCTTTACCGGGCCGATCCACGTGAGGAAGCCGCCCCGTGTATCGCCCCGAGGAAAGCTACGGAAGCAGCACGATCGCGTCGCCGTGCGGGCGCTCACCGGTCGCGTCGGATGGCCGGTTGACGAGCTGATCGCCGGTGGCCATCGCCGTCGATCCACCGCCGTCCAGATTGACCGCGTCGGTCGCGCCCAACGCCCGCTTGATCGCCGCGCGCTCCTCGAAGCTCGCGCCAACGCCCCACCCTGGTTGGCGACCATCGACCATGACGACGAGCAGCGTGCCGTCGGCCGTCACCCCCGCCATCGTGCGCAGATTGCGCCGCACGCCAAATTGGTAGCAGAAACCCAGGTCCTCGTCCCAGGAGAAGCCCGCGGCCGCCGCGGTGATCGCTGGCTAACCATGTGCCAGCAGACGTGGGCCGCCGTTGATGATCCCCGCGGTATCGGCGAGTGACAGCTCCTCGCCAACGGCGAGGACCCGGTTATCGACCCGAAGCTGAGCGCCGGGTTGAGCGTGTGCTTCCAACCAGTCGGCGACCGCGCCGGTCCCGTCCTCTGCTCACCAGGTCGTACTTACCCGGGCGGCGCCGAAGAGCCATGGTCCGATGTGGATGCGGGTTCGATGCTCACCTCGCATGGTCTCTCTCGTCGACGGCCGACGCCTGGCCGATCGCTCAGGCGCCGGCCGTCGACACGCCCCCGTATCGCTCGCTCGACGCCGGGGGGTGTTGCCAAATAGTCACATCCTCATCATGCCGAGATCACCATCAGCCATGCCTGCCGCGGGATGCGGCAACCGACGCTCGCGGACCGTGTGCCGACCCGGCTGGTACACTCTGGTCACCAGATCGCCGAAGATGCGTCGGAACTTTTTCGTCCTGTTCCACGTCGGAAGGGACGAGGAGCATGGCAGCGAGATGATTCAACACTGTTTCGGGATGAGTTCGTGATCGTGACGCAGCCCGTTGGTCAGGCGGCGATCGCGGTGCCGAGTGCCGAGATCGAGACGGTCGTCGAGACGCGGGGGCTGCGGAAAGCCTATCGCGGTGTCGTGGCGCTCGACCGGCTCGATCTGACGATTCCCCGCAGCGCCGTTGGGCTGCTCGGCGCGAACGGCGCCGGGAAAACGACCTTGCTGCGGTTGCTCCTCGGGCTGGCGAAGCCGACCAGCGGCGACGCGCAGGTGCTGGGGCACGATGCCTGGCGAGAGGGGACGACCGTCCGCGAGCGCGTCGGGTACATGCCGGAATCGGATTGCCTCCCGCCAAGCGCCACAGCCGCCGACTTCGTCGGGCATATGGCCGAGATGAGCGGACTCCCGGCTCGGGCGGCCCGGCAGCGCGCCGCCGACGTCCTCTATCAGGTCGGTCTCGATGAGGAGCGCTATCGGCTGATCAAGGGATTCTCGACGGGGATGAAGCAGCGGGTGAAGCTTGCTCAAGCGATCGTCCACGACCCCGGGCTGGTCTTTCTCGATGAGCCGACGAACGGCATGGACCCGAATGGCCGCGAGGAGATGCTCGACCTGATCACGCGGATCCACCAGCACCTGGGAATCGCGGTCGTCGTCTCCTCCCATATCCTGGAGGACATCGAGCGGGTCTGCCAGCACGTCGTCATTCTCGATGGTGGACGCCTGGTCGCGTCCCAACCGCTGGGGGCAACGAGCGACGATGCGGGTGGTGAGCTGCTCGTCCGAATCGACGGGGACGAAACGGCGTTCGTCGCGCGATTGGCCGAGCGGGGGGTTACCGCCCGACCGGAATCGGGTGAGTTTGGGCGCGGCGAGCTGAGCGTCTGTCATGACGGCGACCGCGTCTACGATGAGATTCGGGACGCCGCCGCCGACCTCGGCCTGCCGCTGCGATCGCTACGGGCCCGCGCCCGCTCCCTGGAAGATCTCTATCTCGGAACGGTCGTCGGGGACGGTCCGGCAGCCGCAGTGGGAGAGACGACCCATGACGGCGCCTGAGCCGATGCTTGGCGCATCGGGCACGCCGGTGCGTCAGGGCGAGATCTACGACCGCGGGTATCAGCACTATGACGGCGCCCGGCTCGGACGGCGACACGCCATCTGGGCACTCGTCGTCTACTCGATGAAGCGCGCGCTGGGGATCAAGAAGGGGGTTGGCGCCAAGATCATCCCGATCCTGCTCTACGTCGGGGTCGCCTTGCCGGTCGTCATTAGTATCGGGATCCGGGCGTTTCTGCCAACGGCCGAAGTGCTCGGCTACGCCGACTTCTTCGGAGTCATCTTTGTGATCGAGGGAATCTTCGTGGCGACAATTGCGCCGGAGATGCTCTGCGGCGACCGTCGGGAGAACGTGCTGGCGCTTTATTTCTCGCGCACGATTACCCGCGCCGACTACCTATTGTCCAAGCTGATCGCGACGGCGATCCTGACGATGACGGTCTCGCTGATCCCCGCCGCGATTCTCTGGCTCGGTCGCCAGCTGCTGGAGGATAGTCCGCTGCGGGCGATGCGCGACCATCTCGACGACCTCGGCCGGATCGGTGTCGCCGGTGTCATGATTGCCCTGTTCCTTGGGGCGCTGGGTCTGGTCATCTCGTCGTTCACGGGGCGAAAAAGCATCGCGGTGGCGATCATCGTCCTTGGGTTTCTGATCGCCGAGGCGCTGGCCGCGGCGCTCAATGTCGCCGTCGACAACCCTGACATCGGGCGATACATCCTCTTTCTGAGCCCGTCGAGTACGATCGCCGGGTTGGTCGGCAGGCTTTTCGATCAGCCGGGTCTCGGCACCGAGCTCGCGTTTCGCTGGATCTTCGGGGAGATGCTCGCGGTGATCGCGGTCGCCTGTGGCGTGATGTACCTGCGGTATGTCCCCAATGAATAAGCTGCGCCGTCGCCCGGCCGTGCCACCGGTGATTGCTTCCACGGGCGACAGCGAGCCACTGCCCGGAGTTATCCCGGGCCGAACCCCGACGATGACGGTCGAGCATGTCTCGAAATGGTACGGCGATGTGGTGGCCGTCTCTGATGTCTCGTTTGGTGTGTCGCCTGGAGTCACCGCGCTCCTGGGGCCGAACGGGGCAGGGAAATCGACCACGCTGAAGATGCTCGCGGGGCTGCTGGGTCCATCGGCGGGAAATATTCGCATCCTGGGCCGGGCGGCGCGGGGCGATCCCGCGACCTATCGCCAGATCGGGCTGGTCCCCGAGCAGGAGCAGCTCTACCCTCACCTGACGGGACGGGAGTTCGTCTCCCTCAATGCCATCTTGCAGAAACTCCCCCATCCCGCCGACGCCGCCGACCGGGCGCTCGCGACGGTGGAGATGACCGACGCCGCTGATCGAAAACTTGGTGGCTTCTCAAAGGGGATGCGCCAGCGGATCAAGGTTGCCGCCGCGCTCGTCCACGACCCCGACGTCCTGCTCATGGACGAGCCGCTCAATGGGACCGACCCGGTCCAACGCGCTCACCTGATCGGCCTGATCCGGCGCCTGGGGGCAAACGGCAAGAGTGTGCTCGTCTCGTCCCATGTCCTGGTCGAGGTCGAGCGCTTCGCCGAGAACATCCTGGTCATCGTCAACGGCAAGCTTGCCGCCGCCGGCGACTACCGGGCGATTCGCGACAAGATCGACGAGCATGACCACGCGATCCGGATCCGGGCCGACGAGCCGCGCCGGCTGGCGGCCGCCCTGATCGCGGAACCGTCGACGCGGGCGATCCGCTTCGACGGCGATCACCGGCTGATCGCGGAGACGAATGATGTCCGCGCCTTTGCCCGGATGGTGCCGCTGGTCGCCCGTCGTGACGGGGTCCGGCTCTTTGAGATGCAGCCCGCGGACGAGTCGTTGACCTCGGTCTTTGCCTACCTGGTCGAGCGATGAGATGCCTCACCCACGTCCGGAGTCTCGGCAAGGCATGGTGCGTGATGAATGACGCAACCGGAAGGCTCGTGCCTCCAGTATTGCGGCGCGCTTCCGAGGCGCCGACGCGTACCCCATCTGGTTGGAGGGCGATCGGTCATGGTTGAGAACCTGCTCTGGCGGCCGTTGCCGATCGTCGTGTTGACCGTGCGGCAGTTTCTTGGTGGCAAGGCGGTTCGGGTCGTGACCGCCCTTTCGCTGATCCCGTGTCTCTTCGCCGCCATCTACCTGATCAATACCGACATCGATACCCCGCACGACTTTCTCGTTACCCTGTTCCTTGAGGCCCTGATCGCCCCGACGCTGCTGCCGATCACGGTGCTGATCCTGGCGACCGCCGCACTCGGAAACGAATTGGAAGATCGGACCCTGCCCTACCTGACCCTCAAACCGATTGCCCGGCTGCGGATCGTGTTGGAGAAGTTGGCCGGTGTCCTGATTGTGGCGTTGCCAACCGTTTTTCTCGGTCTGATCGCGACGACGCTGATCGTCGCTCAGGGACAGGGCGACTATGCGCGGCTGGCACGCCGCGTGCCCGATGACCTCAGTGTCATCCCGGTGCTCTGGGCGATGCTTGGGGCAGCAACCGCCGGCACGATCGCGATCTCGGCCGTTTTCCTCGCGATCAGCCTGATCGTACCCCGGGCGCTGCTCGCCGGGATCGTCTATACCTTCACCTGGGAGAGCCTGCTCGGGCGCTACCTGCCGGGCATCCGCGTCGTCAGCATCCGCCACTACGTGCAGTCGATCTTCGTTCGTCTGCTCGACGACCCCAATGTCACGATCGCCAGCGCCACCTCGTTGCGGGGCTCATTGATCACCCTCGGCGTCGTCTCGGTCGTCGCCATCCTCCTGGCCACCTGGCGTCTGCGCCGGATGGACCTGGAGTAGGACACTGGCGTCCGGCCCGTCAGGGACGGCGGACGCCGTCTGCCGTGGTTCGAGAGGTGCTGATCGATTGGCCAGCGCCGCGTGTGGGCGCGACACCGGCGGTGGGCCGGAAGAACGCTCTCGCAGATGAATGGAAGGGGATCAGACATGGAGCCGGGTCCGGCGCACGACGTGGGAGAAGTCTTCGCGGCCACCGACCCCGAGGGGCTGCTGGCGACGGGACATTGGCCGGCGGCCTCACGATCGATGGGGCTCGGGTTGATGGTGCCGATCATGGAAGGATCGGCCTTCGGCGGGACGCCACGCTTCACCGACATGCTGGCGATCGTCACAACCGCTGCCGATGTCGGCTTCGACACGGTCTGGTTCGCCGACCATTTCGCCATGCAGAACGAGCCGGGGGCCGAGGTCCGCGGTGTCTGGGAATGCTGGACGATGATGGCCGGCATCGCCGCGGCCACCGCCGGGTCACCCATTCAGATTGGCGCCCTGGTGGCCTGCACTGGCTACCGCAACCCGGCGGTGATTGCCAAGATGGCCGAATCGATCGACGAGATCAGCGACGGTCGCTTCATCCTCGGCGTGGGCGCGGGCTGGCATCAGTTCGAGTACGACATGTTCGGGATTCCGTTCGATCACCGCGTCTCGCGCTTCGAGGAGGCGATGGGGATCATCCATCCGATGCTGCGCGAAGGTCGCGCCGATCTTCAGGGCACCTACTACCAGGTGCGGGACGCGGTGAACCAGCCGCGAGGGCCGCGGGCCAGCGGTCCGCCGATCCTGGTCGGCACCAGCGGACCGCGGATGCTGCGGTTGACCGCCCGCTATGCCGACGCCTGGAACACCGTCTGGCACAACGATGCGGCTGCCGTCGTTCCATTGATGGCGGCGGTCGACGCGGCCTGTCTTGAAGTCGGCCGCGACCCGTCGACCCTGGTCCGTACCGCCGGCGGCAACATTTCGCTCCCGGGCTACACCGGAATCCGGGGCGATCCGATCGAGGGCTCCCCGGAGGAGATGGCGGCGGCGATCGCGGGCTTCCGCGACCTCGGCCTGCACCACTTCGTCTGTGGTCTCGACCCCTGCACTCCCCAAAGTGTGGAAGCCTTCACCCGCGTTATTGAACTCTTCGACGGGGATGCAGCATAAACCGGACGACCGTCCCGCCGGGTCGCCGAGGCAACCCGACCCATGGTCGAACCCGGGCTAACGATCCGACTGGCGGGGATCGAAGGCGTCTCGGATGCCGTCGCCGATAAAGGCAAACGCCAGCACCAGCACGGCCAGGGCAGTGCCTGGCACCACGAACTGGTACCAGAACGGGTCGATGTAGAGCTGTCCACCCTGGATCATCTGACCGAGGCTGGCGGTCGGGGGCGTCACCCCGAGACCGACAAAGGAGAGAATGGCCTCGATCGCGATGACATCGCCAAACCCGAGGCTGATCAACACGGCGGCCGTGCCAAGGACGTTCGGCAGCATGTGCTTCCGGACAATCCATCCCGTCGTCGACCCCGAGACCTTCGCGGCATCGACAAACTGAGACTCCCGTAACGAGAAGACTTCCGCCCGGATGACCCGGGCAACGCCCACCCAGTAGAAGAGGGAGATCGCCAGCATGGTCGTGTAGAGGCGCCCGGCACTCCCAAAGCGGTCGTACATCGCCTGTCCCCAGGTCGCCTGGAGCAAGAGCGCGACCAGGATCGAGGGGAACGCGAAGACGACATCGATCAGCCGCGAGAGGGCGGTGTCGACCCACCCGCCATGGTGCCCGGCGATCAGTCCGATGCCGACGCCCAGGATGGCGGTGATCATCATCGCGATCGTTGAGATGATGAAGGTGGTTCGTAAGGCGAAAAGCAGTTTGCTCAGCATATCGACGCCGCTGGCATCGGTCCCGAGCCAGTGCTCCCCCGAGGGCCACTGATTGACGCTGAGCATATCCGGTTCGCTGGGGGAATAGGGTGCCAGCAGCGGCGCCAGAATCGCGGCCAGTAACGCGAGCACGATGATGATGGCGCCGGTCATCGCAAGGGGATTGCGGACGAACCGGTAGAGCGCACGCTGCTTCAGGCTGCGGACCACGGAGACCCGAGGGGACCAGGACGCGGGCCCTTGATCGGCGTCAGCGATGGCGGGTTGGGACATGGTCGTGCCCGTGGACATGCGCTCCTACCCCTACGTGATGATGCCGTGGCCGCCGATAACGGTCATTCCCTAGCGATCGATGCGGATGCGGGGGTCGATGACCCCATAGGCGAGATCAGTGATGAGGTTGACCGCCATCGTGAAGGCGGCAAAGAGAAAGACCGTCGCCTGGGCCACCGGGTAGTCGCCCTGGGTTAGCGCGGTGATCGAGTAGTAGGCAATCCCGGGGATCCCAAACATCGTCTCGACGACGAAATTGCCCACGATCAGAAACGCGACGCTCGGGCCGATGAACGTGATGATCGGGATCAGCGCGTTCCGCAAGACGTGCCGGAACAGGATCTGACGCTCGCCGACGCCCTTGGCGCGCGCCGTTCGCACGAAATCCAACCGTGTCTGCTCAAGCACCGCCGACCGGTCGAAGCGCGCGAACTGGGCGATGCCGTAAAGCGAGAGCGTGGCGATCGGCATGATCATCCCTTCGAGGGTGCCCCAACCGCGAATCGGCAGCCAGCGAAGCTGGACGCCGAAGAAGACGATCAGAAAGATGCCGACAACCAGCTGTGGAATCGATCCCAGCCAGATCGAGATCGCCATCGCCGCCCGATCGAAGAGCGAGTTCTGTTTCGCGGCCGCATAGATGCCGATCAGCCCGCCGAGCAGAATCTGGATGCCGAGCGAGATCATGCCGATCTGAAACGAGACCGGCACGCCTTTGCCGACGATACCGCGGACCGAGCGACCCCGCTGAATGTAGCTGTCACCGAAATCGCCGCGAACGGCGTCCCTGACGTAGTCGACGAACTGGGCCGTGAGTGGCCGGTCAAGTCCCATCCGGTGCCGGGTCTTGGCATATTCGACCGGATCGATCACCCCCTGGGCGGTGCGCGTCCGGCGCAGCATCTCCTTGACCGGGTCCTGTGGGCTGAGCCGCACGGTGACAAAGATCAGCACCAGCACCCCGAGCAGCACGGCCAGGGAATACAACAGGCGTCGCGTGAGATAGCGGACCATCGGGTGCCCCCCGGCGGGCCGTCAGCCCCCGGCCGCCGCCGCCCGGCGCGGATGCCCGTG
>JAABUN010000383.1_pt1 | contig 116318 bp, 93 predicted proteins | sample 5559311 | NCBI WGS metagenome assembly JAABUN01 (sample SAMN10711877, study PRJNA513370) | rock metagenome | isolation source: Antarctica rocks | place: Antarctica: Victoria Land, Siegfried Peak sud | reverse complement strand
TTAAGCCTTTTAGTTACACACCGATACACGTGCATGGAAATAGCAGCCTGAAAAATTTATAACATGAAACGAACTATACAGACTAATGGCATAAAAAATAAAAATTGAAAAAACTGAAATTGTAGTTTTTGCACAGTCTGACGATGCGTCGCACTCTTGTGCGTTCTTATCGCTATTCAACTAAGCGTGTTACCAAAAATTCGGAAGACAATTTAAAAGCCATCTTAAACAGAGGATTAATTTAACTCTAATATTTTGAGCATTCCTTGCTATTTATACTTTTCGTTCTGGCAAGTGTGTGTATTGCGAAATGAATGCCGTTGACTTAAGTAAACAACATGGCCAACAACTTACAAAATTTACGGACTTAAACACAATAAGCATGAAATACAAACGCTGAAACCACAGTAGCAACACGGCTTGATCAAGACGAGATAAAAGAAACCGTAAGTAATTGTTTCTTTCGTGGATTTTCTTTGGTCACTTTGTTGTTTGTAGACAAAGAAAGTAACCAAACACTGCATTTAAAGAAGTAAAAATTTGTACTCCATTAATTGCCGAATTTTCAAAAAGTCGTACAAGGTGTCATCCTTTTCTTTCCTTCACTGCAAGACTGCAAGAAAGGAAAACAATAGATCCAGGATTGCAACAATGGAAAATAGTATTAATACAGCTGGCTCAAAAAAAATTCAGTCATTATTTTTAAGGAGCGAGAAGTATAACATGTTTTGTTTTAATAGCTGTTTACTTAATATTAATAGTTATATAAGCCTTTATAATGCTTAATCAGGTTTTAGTCATTTTACCCCTAAATCTCCGCTGTTTACCACAATTAGGCTTTTCGCCCTGGCTGTTATCGCGAGTTTTGTTATCTAATCAAACAAATAAAAAATTATAAGCACATGTTCAATCATTTTAAAAACCTATTACTTGGGTTAGCTTTTACCGCAGCGGTGTCGTCTTGCAGCAAAACTGATTCAACCGACACTACTGGCGGTACAACCACCGGAACCACAACCACAAATCCCGACCCTATTGAAGTCACAACTTGCGCGTCCGCGACGGGCATTGCCAAAATCATTTGCCTGGCAGAGGCCTTTAAAGGTCAGTTAGATGCTACACAATTGGCAACAGTGCAACGAACATATTCAAAAACAGAAGCACAAAAATGGTCGAACCTTCCGCAAGCTTTAGTACAGAGTGCTTACAAGCGAATAGGATTGAATTTCAGTTCGATGACAACCACTCAAATACAATATGCAAAAGCACTGATAAAAGAAGTGTCAAGCACCATGACGAACGAGGGCTACGACGAGATACAGCAGATTATAAATGCTGATGAATACCTAAACGTAAATGGAGGAGGTTCAACCTACGGTGCAGCAAATTATTACATTGCTTTTTTGGGCACTCCTGCCACTACAGGTACATTTGAAATTCAGTTTGGCGGACATCATCTTGCGGTCGCTAACACTTACACAAATGGTGTATTAGTTGGTGCTACACCTTCCTTCAGAGCAGTTGAACCATTTACAACATTTACCTGGAATGGTAAGAGCAATCAACCGTTGCAACAGGAGCAAGTTACTTTTTCGACCATGTTGACCGGACTTTCAAGCGCCAACTTAACTGCCGCTAAGCTTAGCAGTACTTACAGTGATTTAGTCGTTGGTCCACAGAAAGATGCTGCGTTTCCTGCCACCGCTTCCGGCGTTAAAGGCAGTAACCTGTCTGCTGATGAAAAAGCCCTGGTTTTGAATTCTATTAAAACCTACGTCTACGATGTTGATGATGTCAATGCTGCTGCTATCATGACTAAATACACGAACGAATTGGACAACACTTACATCTCGTATTCCGGTACAACCGCAATGACTACAAGAAATGATTATGTGCGTATAGATGGTCCGTCAGTATGGATTGAATATTCTTGTCAGGGCGGAATCGTATTGTCAGGAACGCACCCACACTCCGTTTGGAGAGATAAAACTAAAGACTACGGAGGAAATTAATAAATACGAACCCCCTGTTGGGCATATTATCTTTAATGTGTCCAACTTTATTTACCTTAACAGAATTATGAAAAATTTACTTTTTGTAAACGGCGTAGCACTTGTTCTTGCTTTATCAATGTTCTTATATCGTCATCAAATTGAAGATAGTCAGGGGCAGGAGAAGAATCTTACCAGTGCTTCTACAGATTGCTCTAAGGTAAAAGGGTTTGCTAAAATAGTTTGTTTGGCTGATGCCTTCAAAGCCACTTTAAAAGATGACCAGTTAGCTTTGTTACAGTTAGCGTACTCAAAAAGTGATGCGGCGAAATGGTCAAATTTTCCTGCAGCATTTAGAAATGCGAGAAGAGTAGGTTTAAACTTTGGCTCAATGACTCCAACGCAAATTGAGGCTGCAAAAGCACTCTTAAAAGAGGTTGCAGGTGCCGGCACAAACGAGGGTTGGGATGAACTGCAACAGTTGCTCAATGCAGACGATTATCTAAATGCGAATGGCGGAGGTTCAACTTACGGCACAGCCAACTATTACATTGCTTTTTTGGGAACACCTGCTGCCAAAGGCACTTTCGAAATTCAGTTCGGTGGTCACCACCTTGCTTTTGCTAATACATACAAAGATGGTTTATTGACAGGTGCGACGCCTTCCTTCAGAGGTGTTGAACCTTCAGGAACATTTACCTGGAATGAGAAAAGCAATCAACCATTAAATCAAGAGCAAGAGACCTTATCTGGGCCAACCAACAAATCGCCGAAAGTTGCGTTCAGTTTGGAGAGATAAATCAAAAGATTACGGTGGGAATTAGTAACCAAAATTAAGATTATGAAATTGATCACCATTGCCGGAGCTTGCTTTCTTATGCTTTCAGTCGTTTTCGTACGCTGTAGATCAACTCAAAATAAGCAAGTAAAGAGTGCTGCGTCATGGTCTAATTCCACCGCCGCCGACGCTGCACCAATAGTTCGTTTAGCTGAAGCCTTCAAAGCCACCCTTACTCCTGACCAGTTATCGTTGTTGCAGTTGGAGTATTCCAAAAAGGATGCAGTTAAGTGGTCCAATTTTCCGCAAGGTGCCGCAAGACCTGCAAGGGTTGGTGTTAGTATTGGCACTTTTAATACAACACAGCTTGCAGCTTTCAAGGCATTAATGACTTCAGCTTTAGCTCAAGGTTCGGCTAATGAAGGTTATGACGAACTTGAAGGTATCCTTGCTGCTGATGATTACTTCGGCACAACACTGGGGAAATCAAACATGTTTGGGAGAAAGTACTTTTTTATCGCATTCTTAGGTAATCCAACTACATCAGGGTTATGGGAGTTGCAGTACGGCGGTCACCACTTTGCTTTTTCGAACACCTACAACAACGGTAAAATTATAGGCGCCACCCCATCTTTCCGTGGAGTTGAGCCAATGCTGCCCATCGCTGCTGGTAACCGGGCCTACCAACCAATGGAACAGGAAAGGGATGCTTTTAATAAATTAATTGAAACGTTAAACGAAGCTGAAAAGGCTACGGCAAAACTTTCCAACATTTTCTCTGATGTCCTTCTTGGTCCGGGTAAAGATGGCAAGTTTCCGGAAACCAGGCAGGGGATCAGGATAACCGACTTAAATGACACAAAGCAGAAACAAGCACTGAGAGCGATAGAACTATATGTGAAAGATTTGGATGCAACAACCGCCAAAAATGTAATGGCAAAGTATACTGCAGAACTTCCAAATACGTGTCTCTCTTATTCCGGCAGCGGAAGCATGAATCAGAACAACGATTACGTACGAATAGATGGTCCGGGTATTTGGATCGAATATTCGGCGCAGCCAAGTCGTGACTTCCCCGGTACTACGCATCCTCATTCCGTTTGGCGCGACCGTAAAACCGATTACGGTGGCAACTGATAAATAAAAAGTGGTAGCGTTTCCGGCGTATTTTTTATGTACCTGGCGTCATTGCTACTATTAAACTGCGGTTGCGTCGCACATTTGTACACGGGCTCATAACTGAACGTGTTGGAGGCAACTCTATAGCATATATAAAACCTAAAATGACAAATCCTGCACGCAGGATTGCAGAAAGACTTTTACCTATTATGAAAAAATATTTGCTGTGGCTGTGCGTGTTATTCTTTGGTGGCAAAACACTTGCACACCCAATGCCCAGTTCAACTGTTGACCTTTCGGTTCTTGAAAATTTTATTCGTGGCGAAGCCAAAATTCCGTTGATTGAATTGGGCAATGCTGTGGGTTACCAACGCACAGCTAACATGGCCGACCCTTTTTTCAAAAGCTATTTCACCGACCATATAAAAGCTATTTCTAACAGCAATAGCTGGACGACACAAGTTGAAAGCATCAATGTTGTTACAGATAAAGACCCAATGATTGGCACTTATAAAGAAGTTGTTGTCCGCTTCATTCTAACACCATCTGATAATCGCTCTCTCCGAACCTTCACCTTTAATTACGACGCTGTTATCCACCAGGTAGTAACTCATAGTGCATTAGTGTATGTCCAACAAGATTGGGACAATGGCTTGCAAGGTGAAAATAACGAGCAACAGATAGGTATCATACATATGGATGTGCCAACAGGAAAAATTTTTCCGCTTGAAGTTAATTTAGAGCAAGGCAGTTGGTGGAAAGGCTTTAGAAGTATGCTCAACTTAGGAATGCAGCATATTAAAGAAGGCACAGACCACTTGCTGTTTTTGATTGTGTTGTTACTACCCGCTATGTTACTGACAAATGGTAAACAATGGGGAAAGTATGGCGGCCTTCGCTATAGCATTACTCATTTATTAAAGATTGTAACAGCTTTCACTATTGGTCATTCAATCACACTTTTAGTGGGTGTATTGGGATGGGTAAAATTGCCAGGCAAACCGATTGAAATAATGATTGCGGTTTCTATTCTAGTCTCTGCCTTACATGCCATGCGTCCTATTTTTCCCGGCAAAGAAGCATTTATAGCAGCAGGCTTTGGTTTAGTACACGGCCTTGCTTTCGCCACTGTGTTAGCAAACCTGGAGTTAAGCGGAGGTAGGCTGGCACTTAGTGTCCTTGGATTTAATGCAGGCATTGAAATCATGCAGCTTTTCGTTATTGCAATGATTGTCCCCTGGTTGATTCTATTAAGCAAAACTCATGCGTACAACCGGGTTCGTATAACCGGAGCTGTGTTAGCAGCCATTGCAGCGCTGGCCTGGATAGCTCAGAGAACTTCCGGCAAAGCCAACCTAGTGACCGGCCTGGTTGAAGCGGTTGCAAAGTATGGTGTATGGTGTATTGCAGCACTCGCAATTTTATCTTTGGGTGTTTATACTGCAACTATACTCACCCATAGGAATGCCAGGCTTATGTCGTGAAGCATTCGGCCAATTTCTTCATAAGAATTTGCAGGCCTTGCTGCTATTTGGTTCGATTACCTGGCAAAGCATACACAAAATGTTGAATGCACGGCATTGGACAGAACGAGTTTGAATCTGAGAGCCTTGGCAACCTGCACAATATTTTTTTTTGTTTTAACCCAACCACGGCAATTTACTCTGCATCTGTAGAAGAGAAAGACAATCCGGATTACTAAAACAATCATTCGCATTTACAAAAAATTTAAAAACTGAATTATGAGAAAAACAAGACACTTCTTCCCCACCCTGCTGTTGTTCTGCTTCTTTGCCTGCAAAAAGTCCAGCGACTCACAAATCTCTCTGACACCATCTGCTACGGAAGTAGGCATTGGGCAAACAGTTAGCGTTACACTTTCAGCCAATGCTAATGCCAGCAATTGGACAGCCACACCTTCTTCAACTGCTACCCAAACCTTTAGTCTTACCACCAGCAAAGTCAATAACTTTACCTTTAGTTCTCCCGGTGTTTATACCGTATCAGTAAGGGCAAGAAACATTGCCTACGACTCTACTACGCAATCACTGACGAATGCATGGAATACAGGTGGAGGTACACGAGGCGGTTGTACCAAAGGTATTGATACCGCTTCGGTAGCCATTACCGTTGTTAAATAAAACATTTTCATCTTAGCAGTTACAATACAAGCCCCCTGACCGGAAATAGTGATGTGGGGTTTGTGTTGTTGCTCGATAAACTTCTGCGAATGAAAAAACTACAAATTATCACTGGGTTAGTATTGCTGTTAATTGCGCTGGTGCGTTGTTCAAAAGACGGTGTAAATGCAAATGCGAATTTAGAAGCGCTGCCGCTTACCGTAGTTACACCCACCGACAACCCCCAGACAGCGCAAAAAATTGCTTTGGGCAGGCTGCTGTTTTGGGACCCTGTGTTATCGGGCAATAAAGATATTGCCTGTGCCACCTGCCACCATCCTTCGCTTGGCTATAGTGATGCACTTGACTTGTCGATCGGTGAGAACGGGCAAGGTCTGGGCACATCGAGGCATTTTCTTCCGCCAAATAACATGCCCTTTGCAAAACGCAATTCACTTTCCATCATCAACACTGCATTCAATGGTATCACTGCAAATGGTTCATACGATGCTTCAACCGCTGCAATGTTCTTCGACAATCGTACCCGCAGTTTAGAACTACAGAGCCTGGAACCAATGAAAACATTGGAAGAGATGAAAGGCAGGGCTATTTCTTCGGCTGATGTATTGGACTCGATTGTACTGCGTTTAAATAATATTCCCCAATACGCTCTGCTTTTTAGCGACGTCTTTCAAACACCAAATGCAGTTACAGTTCAAAATTTGGGAAAGGCTATCGCATCTTTTGAGCGAACCATCATTTCTAATCATTCATCTTATGATGAATACACACGTGGCAACAAAACAGCTATGACAACTGCACAAATACAGGGTATGAATGCTTTTGCTTCTGACGGCTGCATTAAATGCCACAGCGGGCCAATGTTTTCTGATTACGCCCTGCATGTATTATCCGTACCCGATAATCCGAAACTTGCGACTGATGGCGGGGCCAATGGAACCTATGCATTTCGCACGCCCAGCCTGCGCAATCTTTCTCTCACGGCGCCATACATGCATAGCGGCGTATTTAATAGCTTAGATGCAGTGCTTGATTTTTACGACCGTGTAGGGGATAATCGTTCGCAAAACAGCCATGTCGGCAATAACCAATTAGACGGTAACCTGCAACGCCTTAACAACAGAGACAAAGATGCTATTATTCAATTTTTGAGTGCGTTGAACGATGCAGGGTTTGACAAGAATATTCCGTTATCTGTTCCCAGCGGCCTGCATCCAGGGGGCAATTTGTAGTAAATATTTTTTTAAAAATATGCTGCCTCGACGATTTTTAAAAGAAGAGCGACAAGCAGCGGTAGACCCGTAAAGCGAAAGTTCTATCCAGTTAAGAAATGTACTTGAAAGAATATTTACCTGAAAAAGTGATGAAACATATAATTCTTAAAAAATTTAATAGGAGGCACAATATTTTTTATTACTTCATAAAAATATAAGATGAAAAAAATAATTATTATTATTGCTGCTTTAATTGCAGGAATTGTAACCTACTTATTAAATGGAAAAAAACCAGTACAAAATTTTAAGAAAGTTGATAAAAGCCATCACCTTACTAAAGTGTTTTCAAAAGCAAAACAGCGTGCTATAAATACATAAACCCTTATTGTTTTTTTTTAAAGTGACCTTGACAAACAATAGAATTCAAATAATTTTAAAAGCTTTTTGTCGGTTTTAAATAATCTTTCTATTCTACATTCTTAGTAATTTTTAAATAAGCTTTAGGTGGTATAATTTTTTTAATGGAACAATTAAAATAATAAAAATGAAAAAAATGAAAACTATTACAAAGACAATGAGCATATTAGCTCTATTCGCTTTTTTAACGGTAAGCAATCCTGCCATATCTCAAACTACAGATAACACAAGCACCAGTGCAAGTAGTGACGATGATGGTGACGATGATAGTGGAAAGTGGGGATTATTAGGATTAGCAGGTTTGCTTGGTCTTCTTGGTTTAAAAAGGAGAGATGATGATAAACATAGGAATACAACTCTAAATCGTTAAACTAGTTAGTAGAAAATAAATATATGAACTTTCATATTTAAAGGAGCTAAGATTTTTATCCCGGCTCTTTTTTTTATAAATCCATAACCGACCAATAGTTTAATATTGACAATTTTGAACCGCATGTTTTAGGATTTACCCGATAACATAAACGCGATTAAGTAAACAAGGTTAATTGGAAATGTAACAAATATGAAATTCTCTACTTAAAAATTTTTCATTGCTTATTCCAATAACAAAATTGGCATTGCAACTATTACTGGCATAGTTTTATTAAATTAACTTTATTTATATTATTTAAAAACTCATAAAAAGTTATGAAAAATGTCTTGATGCTTTTAAGCGCTATTGTTTTTGGATCAGTTATTATACAACAATTAATAGGTGGAAAGCCACAAAAACACATCAGGTCAAGAGCAGATGATCCGACTATCCCGCCTATTTCAACTAAAGCATTTTAAGGTCTAACTATACTATCCCTGCAAAAGCAGGGATTTTTTTTTGCAATTGGTATTAATGCTACCAAATACTTTACCCGTACCGTTAACCATTAACCGGCCATTTCTTTGCCTTAATAGCATCTCTAATAGGCATTTATACAGGGTTATGAAAAATTCGTAAGGGAAAACTGGTAAAGTCACTATTTTAAATCAAAGAATTATTTTGTAAAAGCCGACAGCAGAGTGATGATTGTTTCTTTAATGCTATAACTATACGTTCTACTCTTATTACTTATAAAGAAAAACCAGGAAGGTGGAATGTGTTAATGGCATTATCCTCTCTATCTGCTTCTTCTTTCAACACGTACTCCTAAAATAATAAGAGTTATTTATATTAGTTGCAGATAACTCTTATCATAATTTTATATACACCTTTCTATTGAATGATCAATTTCATTTCGTCACTTCTTATATATGATTTTACTCTTAAAAAGTAAACTCCCGGAAGTAATAAAAATCTGGAAATATCAATATTAATATTAGATCCTCCTGGTTGTATTTTTACCTCACCCAGGTTATAAGTTTTTCCTGCCTGATCGGCTATTGTAAAGCTAAAATGACCTTTATAAGTATTAGGAAATCTGATATTGAGTTGTTTCTGTATGGGATTAGGATAGATGACAGGTTTTTTTAAATTTCTTCCTGCGTTAAAAGTATTTTCCCCCGATGCGGATACCAGTGAAGTAGTGGTTGGTGGGGCTTGAGAGGATAAAACTACGGAGGGTATGCCTTTATAATTAATTTTAGAGAAATTGCCTCCGGTATAATGAATATTACCATTTAAAACCGCTGCTACACCGGCAGCCTTAGTTACCGGCAAGGGAGTAAGCTCTGTCCATGTATTAGTAGCAGGAGAGTAAGCAGAAACGAGTTTGCTTTTAACATTATGAGAAGTTTCCCCTCCAAGCACAAGTATACGGTCTCCCATAACTACCACTGCAGAAGAAATGTGGTCACGCTCAACAGGCATATCTGCTAACCTGGTCCACGTATCGGTACTTTCATCATATACCTCTAAAGTTTTTTGTGCAATGGCAGCATCATCCTGGTAATGAGATCCGCCTATAAAATAGATTTTACCTCCATATACTGCTGAGCCGGGATGGTTACGAGGATTAAGAAGCGGAGCTAAGGCCTTCCAGCCGGCAGCAAGATTATTCAGATCTAATGCATAATGAACAGCTACATCGGCCCGTGATAAATTAGCTCCGCCGATATAATGGATTTTGCCATTTAGATACTTCAATTGGCCGGCAGCTAATGCTTCGGGTAAATCAGGCAGAAAAGTATAGGTATTAGAAGCCATATTATATCTCCAGACTTGCTTAGTACCGAAAATTTGTCCTGTTCCATCCAGGTTTGAAGTATAACCACCTGCTAAGTAAATGTCGGTACCATCTGTGGTAAGACCTTCATGGGTAATGCCCCCAAAACCAGAACCGTTTGGAGTATGGGGCAGATTAGCGATCCAGGTCCAGGTATTGGCAGCCGGATCATAAACAGAGGCCCGGGTGGTCGGTGTATATTTAGGTAGTTTATTAATATTATAACCCCCAAAAATGTACAGTTTACCATTTACAACTTCTCCATGCACTTCACGGGTAGAGTTGAGCTGACCGGCTGCAGTACCCTAGGAAATAGCAGTAAAATCAGAAGGTGACTCTTGAGCTACAACCCTGGTACCAGCAATATTAAAAATTAATCCGGTAAGGAAAACTTTTGAAATGAAGCTTACTAATTGCTTTTTTACGTAAGGAGTCAAAATTTCTTTCACAATAATAGCTGTTTTACTTTTGAAAACTAATTTCGCAAATATCTGGATTACTTCAAAGAAAGATACAGGAAGTCAATATAAGATGAAATAAATTAAGAGTACTAACAGATATTCCCTCTAATGTTACCATTAACCACCCGGGTATTAAAGTTGAACGACAACAATTTATCTGACTTGCAAAAAAAAGAAAATCAGAAAAAGTATACTTCTTATAGTATTTACTTTTTCTGACTTCTTCTTTCGCAAACCTGCCTTCAAAAATTAATAAAATGAATTATAACATTTCTGAATTATGAAGTACGAATATGCTTTTCTGTAGCTGTCTTATATTTTCTTATTGAACAATCAATTTTATTGCTTCACTTTTTGTTTCTGAAGTTATTCTCAAGAAATAAACACCCGGATGTAATGAAAATTTTGAAATATCAAAATTCATAATTGATCCTCCGGGTTGTATTCTTATTTTACCAAGGTTATATATTCTTCCTGTCTGATCTGCAATCGTGAAGCTAAAATCTCCTTTATAAGTGGCAGGAAGTTTAATATTTAACTGTTTTTGCATCGGATTAGGATAGACGACAGAGTTTTCTAAATTTTCTTCTGAATTAAAAATATTTTCCCTTGATCTTGATACTATTGGAGTAGTGGCTGATGTGCCTTGAGAGGATACAACAACTAATTGAGGTCTATTATTAGCGTTCTCTTTACTGTTAAATTCGAGATTGATATTTTTATTTGATGGATCTTTTATTAAAAAGCTTACAATTTTATCACCCGCAAATTGAGTTTTTACAAAAGAGGTTACATCTATTTCGTAATATTTCGCTGTGTTATTAACGCCTGCAGAACTTAAAGCAGCCGTTGACGCTGCCGGAGCATTATTGAAGGTAATGCCCGTTTCCGTCCAGGAATCACTATTTACCCCGTATGCTGAAACACTGATTGTTGTTGTATTTTCTATATTGTGCCCATAAATACGCAATTTTGCAGAAGATACACTGCTCACATTACTTAGGGAAAATTTGAGGTAAGATGTACGTGTATAGCCGCTGGCTGTAGAACCTTTTACAACTAAGGAAGTATTTCTACCATAATTAGTCGCGGCATAGCTTCCGTTTCGGACAAAGGCATCTGCCAGTGGAGATACTGTTGTACTCTGACTCGCGGTTGCGGGAATTCCTTTATAAGTGGTACTCGTTCTTGAGCCACCTGTATAATAAATATTGCCATTCATAGCTCCGGCTACGCCAGAGAAACGACTTTGCGGTAAGGGAGTAAGATTTTTCCACGAATTGGTAGCGGGTGAGTAAGCAGAAACCATATTGATACTGGTTTTATGATTTATCTCACCACCAAGTACTAATATACGGTCTCCCATAACTGCTACCGCGGATGAAATATGTCCCCGACCATTAGCTCCGGTAGGGACAGGTAAATCTGCTACTTTTGTCCAGGTGTTGTTTGATGGATTATAAGCATGTACATCCTTTTGTGTAACAAGATTATCATCGTGATGGTGTTGCCCTCCTATAAAATATATTTTGCCCCCATAAACTGCCGATCCTGCATGGTGACGCGGATTTGGCAACGATGCAAGAGTTTTCCAACCACCAGACAGATTGTTCAAATCAAGTACATAGTGATTGCCAAGATCAAGAGTTCGTGACGAATTAGTGCCTCCGATATAATGCAATTTTCCACTAAGACACTCTAACTGACCAGCCGCAACACTAATAGGTAAGTCAGGTAACCTGGTATAGGAATTTTGAGAAATAATATATTTCCAAACCTGCTTTGTCCCAAAAATTTGGCCTGTGCCGCTTGTGCTTGATGTATAACCGCCAGCGATGTATATATTAGTACCATCAGTAGCAATACCTGCATGTGTTACTCCCCCATAGTTTGTACCATTGGGGGTATACGGCAAATCAGCAATAGCAGACCATTTATTAGCTACAGGATCATAAACATATGAACGTTTAGTTGGTGTAAAGGTAGACTTACGGCTGTCAAAGCCTCCGAATGAGTACAGCTTACCATTTACTACTTTGCCCTGTGCTTCGCTTACAGAGTAGGGCTGCGAGGCAGCAGTGCCCCAGGAAATAGTAGTGAAATTATCCTGAGCTGCAGACTGAAGCTGAAAAATAATCAAAATTAATGGGGCAAAACAAAACTTAAAAATGCGACCTGATAGGGGTTGCTTGAATTGTTTGAAGAAATAAGAGTAAGACTTTTTCATTTTTGTAATTTATTAATTATTAAACGGATGGAAGCCAAAGAGTTAAACGGGTAACTGTAGCAGGAATTATACTAAGATGTCTTAAAAGATTATTGGACAAGTAAATTTTCTTTACAGCAGGAGTGTAAATGTAATTAATATTTTAATTTATAAATGAAAAAATAAAAAAAGTACTTTTTTTTATGTTACTGGAATTGCACGTGCGAAACCCTTGCACAACATATACGACACTTACTTTCGATAAACATTGAAAATTGAAGATGTTAACAAAACTTCAATATGAAAGTAAAAATATAATTGCTGAAAAATGAATTAACTATAATAAGAATTTTCTGCAATTGTTTCTGTTTATAATCATAACCCAACCCTTTTTTACTTTCAGGTTAGTTAAATAACCTTATATGTTCATATCATTGAACAATACATCTGCCCGCTTTAATTTTTTTAAGTGCTTTTAGGAGACTTATTCCTTGTTTAAAGATGCTTCCTGATTTTTTCCATAAATAAAATAGTTTTGCTGAGGCACCATTTTTTTGTATTCTCAGTTTAGTACTATTTTTAAAACTTAAAGCTATGGCTCAACGTCCCGGAATTTTCCCAACCTTTTTTATTTCAGGCTTTGAGTGTTCTACATTTCTTTGGAAAGACAAACAGCGGCGCAACTTAATAGAAGAGACTCAGCACCACATACAGGCTCAAAAAGATTATGAGATTTTACGATCACTTGGTATTGCGGTATCAAGGGAAGGAATTCCCTGGCCAATGGTAGACAAAAACGGTATTTATGATTTTACATGTATTGATCCTATGATTGATGCAATGAAGCGTAATAGTATTCTCCCTATATGGGATCTTTGTCATTATGGTTACCCTGATGATCTTGATCCTTTTTCCGATGAATTCACAATCAGATTTGCTGCTTATTGTAAAGCTGCTGCTGATTATGTAATTCCCCGTTTAAACGGTCCTTATTTTTTTACGCCCATTAACGAGATTACTTTTTTCTCATTTTGCGGTGGAGAGTGGGGATGGGTAGCACCATATAAAAATACAAGAGAAGATCGTTTTAAACTGCGTTATAATTTATGTAAAACAGCAATTGCCGGAGTAAAAGCTATACGTGAGGTGAAGCCAGAAGCAAGGATGATTCATATTGATCCTTTGGTGCAGGTGGTTGCTCCCAGAGACAGACCTGATCAACAACAGGCAGCTTATGAGGAAACTTATATTGATACCTTTTTAGCCTGGGATATCATTTACGGCAAGAAGCATCCGGAGTTAGGCGGCTCTCCTGAAGTACTTGATATTGTTGGAGCTAATAATTATTCTTTTGGACAAATGGAATACAGGGAGCAGGGCCCGCACGCTGCCCTGCCACCTGATGATGATCGTATAAAATCTTTATGTGAACTCTTGCATCATGTCTGGGATCGCTACAAACGCCCGATGATCATTGGCGAAACAAGTGGTATGAAGGATGGACGAACGGCCTGGCTTAATGATATTATGGATGAGTCACTTGCAGCCGTAGATATGGGAATGGATTTGCATGGCGTTTGTTTATTTCCTGCAGTTGATATGCCCGACTGGCATACAGGCGAATGGCTCCATAACGGGATTTGCGATCTTGAAAAGGAAGGAGATGAATTGAAGCGAATTCCTCATCAGCCCTACATTGATGCATTACGTAAGTGGCAAAAAGAGCTTAACCGGGTAACTGTTTTAGATGAAGATCCTTTCAGCGATCCTGTTGAATTACAGGATGTAGTTGAAGCAGCTAAAAGGCTAAAAAAAACACCTGATAAAAATTGGAGCTAAATTGGATTAGAATTATAATTGTTTTTTTAATAACAATAATCCGATAAGTTTTGATATTGGAAAGAGTGGATATCAGGTTAGGCTAAAAACAAGTATGGCCTTAGAAATTGTGTGCTGATACGTACCTCTAAGACCTTTGAAGGTTGGAAATTGATTCTTACTTTGAAATGGATTTTCGATAGAAAAGGCTCTAGTCATTATACGAATAATCTGTGATTTACCTATGGTTTGAGATGGCCTAATTAACTATTGGCTTTGCATAAATATTTATTGTTTCTTTCCAATTTACAATATCTTTCTTATTGCTCAATTTCCGAATGGGTGCATCAATGTTGAAATCTTCAAAATAAAAAATATCATATTGATGATTTGCAATGGTTTCATATAATTCCATTTTTTCTGCTTCAGTAGATTTGCCAAAGCTTTCTGCTATAATTACAGGTTTATATTCAGAAATCAGATCAGAGATAGATTTCAATATTTCTTTATCATATCCTTCAGTGTCTATTTTAATGAAAGAAAACTTTTTTAACCATTGGGGGTACTCCTTTTTTAGAAAAGTTGTTAAGTTTACTCCCTTAATTTTTTCAGGATAGATAAATTTACCATGAGAACTTTCTTTAGTAGCAGAAATGCCTCCATTTCCAAAAGACGCTTCTGACGATATAAAAAAGAATTCAGATTCTTCTTTTGAAATAGCATAAGGCAATGGAACAATGTTGACTTTACCTGCATTAAGGGTTGCGTTTTTTTGAAGGATTTTAAACACATAAGGATTAGGATCAAATGCCAAGCTTAAACCTGTGTTGCCGGCACAAAGAGCCATAGGAACAGTAGTATCTCCAATATTAGCGCCTATATCTATTGCTAAGTCACCTTCTTTGATAAATTGCCTGAAAAAGTCAATCATTTGTGAACTTAATTTTATAGCAGGAACCAAGGGATTGCCCCAGTTTGCAAATTCAACTTTGCCATCATCTTTTAAATCAAATACATCCAGCTTTGGCGGATATTCCTGTGTAATTCTTCTGGCCTTTTTTCTTCTAAAGGAATCCCTGAAATATTTAAACATTCTTTTAATTTAAACTGATATTTGGCTGCTTGTACTTCTGCTAATGTAATAGATTTATTTTGTTCCAAATTAATTTATGCTAAAAGACAAAATTTATCAAAAAAGTGTGCAACATTTTTTTCAGATTAAAGAATTATCGTTTGTATTATGAGACTAACAGTGTTCGGAAACTGTAATTGCTTCATAAAATATTAATTTTAGCACTTTGCTTTATTCAACCTACATAGTATACTATTGATTTCATCTTTCAGGCATGATCAACAATACAAATAAAGTAGCCTTACTGGTGCACAGTTGCGACAGGTACGAATTCTTATATAAGGGTTTTGAATATTTTTTTTTATGTCATTGGAACTTCAGCATTCCCTGTAATTATTATTTTGCAACAGAAGAAAAAAAAGCTACTATTAATGGTTTTGAGAATATTCGGTCTGGCAAAGGCCAATGGTCAGACAGGCTTGCAGTTTTATTAAACAAAATTCCTGAAGATTATATTCTTTACTTTCAGGAAGATATGTGGCTTAATAAAGATGTTAATGAATTTTTTTTCGAAAAGCTTTTTGATCTTGCAATTACTAACAAATGGAAGCAGGTAAAACTGAACAGTTCTAAAGTATATAAAACGTCTCCAACTTCCATTTTTGTCGAGGGTTTCAACATTGCTATCGTTGATAATGAGAAGTCGGAATATTTAATGTCGCATCAAATAACATTGTGGGATAAACAGTATTTGCTTAAGCAACTTTCGAAAGGTGAACATCCATGGCGAAATGAAAGAAAGGGAACGAAAAGATTGAAAAAAATTAATCCTATAATTTTTCATGCTGATTATTTTATTGAGAACGGTATGCCCGAAAATAATATGAACAACCGACCTGTCAAAAGAAGTGGGTATTGGACAATTTCAGAAAACGGAATGTTAAACAGCCGGGTACTTCCATATATTACAGTTTTAAGCAGCGGTAATAAAAATGAAAAAGAATATGCGGAAAAGCTTTTATTACATTACGAAAACAAGTTGACCCACGATGGTAAACCTAAACCACGAAAAGAAGACATTATTAAAAAGATTAAAAACTGGATACGAAATAGCTGATAATATTAATGGTGAAAGATGTATTGTAATGAAAGCTCAATAATGAAAATAAAGTAAAAGTGTGCGACGCAACAGTAGTTAAGTAGTGATCCGAAAGATGACTGCCAAAAAATTTACTGCATTACTTCTTCAATTACTTTACCAACACAACCATTTGGCATTTGTATATGAAGCAAAGCGGAAACCGTGGCTGTAATATCCGTCATATAAGTTTCACGATTTGTTTTTCCTTTTTTGATACCCCAGCCATAAAAGAGCAAAGGAATATGAGAATCGTAAGGATTCCAAAGACCATGAGTTGTGCCTTTATTTGAACCTTCAAAATATTGAGGCTTGTAGATATATTGTATGTCACCGCTGAGTTTTTGGTTGTATCCATTGATTACCATATTTTTTAAAACAGGTATTATTGGCGTTTCACTTAGGTTTTGTAAATCAATTGCCCCGGCAATTGCGGGATAAGTCAGTAAGTGTTCAATAACTGCTTTTTTAACTTGCGGCGCGTCCGATTGAGTTATTGTATGGTTTAAGTAGACCTGGTAATTACTGATGCTTTCAACTCCGTTCTTTATTTTGAACCGTTTTTCTATTATATCATTTAAAGAGGTTTCAATGGCTTTTTCATTCATAACTCCTCCGGGTATTTTATTTTCTTTTGAAAAAGCAGGAACATGTGCAGCAGCATGGTCTGCGGAAAGAAATACTGTATATTGGCCCTTGCCTATTTTACCGTCGAGAAAGTTTAGAAAAGAAGCAAGGTCTTTATCGAGTCGTAAATAAGTATCTTCTGCTTCAATAGAATTAGGGCCAAACGCATGACCAATATAATCTGTAGAAGAAAAACTGACAGTAAGAAAATCTGTGTTACCATTTTGTCCAAGCCTTTCACCTTCGATTGCAGCTTGTGCCATCTCCATAGTCAGCGTATTTCCATAAGGAGTAGAGCGCAATACATTATATTTATCTTTTTGAATGTTTGCAGTCATATGTGGGAAAGTAGTTCCTCCTGATGCAAAATCTGATTCATAAGTTTTCTCATCGCCGGTGCTTTGCGTGTAACTACTGACAGGATAAAGCGTATTCCAGTTTTGCTGCAAATATTGGTCAGGAAGTTTCTTATTGTTAAACTGTTTTGCCCATGCAGGAAGATCTTTCATGTAATAAGTACTGGTAATGAAAGCTCCATTTGCATTGTCGAACCAGTAGGCAGCATTGGCAGTATGACCGGCAGGCAATATAGCACCACGATCTTTTAGTGCAATACCAATAACTTTTGAACGTAAATTAGTTGCCAATCTTAATTCATCTGTAACAGTTGTAGTCCACAAATTTTCAGGAGACATTTTACCGGCTTCAGACGAACTGCCAACCGAGCTTACGGCAGAATCTTCTGTACAATATGCTTCTCTGCGCAGTTGCCTGCTATACCAGTTATTACCAACTATGCCGTGAATGGAAGGAACAGAACCAGTGTAAATACAGGTGTGTCCGGGAGCAGTAGAAGTAGGTGTATAAGGAATAAATGTATTTTCGCAGGTAAAGCCATCATTGATTAATCGCTTAAAACCATTTTCAGCATACCTGTTTGTATAACGGTACAAATAATCCCATCGCATTTGATCTACTACAATACCAACCACCAGTTTAGGTCTCTCAGGATTTGCATTTAAAAATTTTTTCTTTTGTCCATAAGTAACGGCTGAAGTTAATAGCAATAGTATTTGAACAGTTATTTTCATTTGCAATATTTGATTTTGCACAAATATATTTTATCCAAAGGAAAGGCTGTATTAAAAAAAGATGAACCTGAGCATACAAAAGGATTTTCTGTTTTTGCGTGCTGCTGCAATTATATTTGCAGAATTTTTAAATAAAAGTGCGACAATGAAAGTAATGAAGTTTGGTGGTACCAGCGTAGGTAAGCCAGCAAGAATGCACCAGATATCTGAGCTTATAACAAGTGACGATGAAGCAAAGATTGTGGTATTGAGCGCATTGAGCGGTACTACAAATGCTTTGGTAGAAATAAGTGCCTGTTTAGCAACTAATATGCGCACATCTGCAAAGCAGGGTATTGATAAACTCGAGGCGCATTATAAACAATTTATCGGGGATTTATTGAAATCTGATGAAGCAAAACAGAAAGCTTTGCAGGTGATTGGAGAGCATTTCGAATTTTTAAATATTATTCTGAAAATTTCTTATAGTGAAGCACTAAATAAAGATATTCTTGCACAAGGCGAATTAATGAGCACAAAATTGTTTTCCGCATATCTTACCGAAAAGGGAATTGCACATGAATTAATTCCTGCACTTGAGTTTATGCAGATTGACAGCTATGAAGAACCTTTAATAGGAAACATTAAAGTAAAGCTAACTCAACTGCTTAAAAACTATAAAGACACAAAGTTGTTTATTACGCAAGGATATATTTGCCGCAATAGCAAAGGTGAGGTTGACAATCTTAAGCGTGGAGGCAGCGATTATACTGCTTCACTAATAGCTGCGGCAATTAGTGCAGACGTATGTGAGATATGGACCGACATAGATGGCATGCACAACAATGATCCACGTGTTGTAGAAAAGACAAATGCTATTGAGCAAATGAGTTTTGATGAAGCTGCAGAGCTCGCTTACTTTGGAGCAAAAATCTTACATCCGGCTTCTATATGGCCTGCACAACAATTTAATATTCCTGTTAAATTATTAAATACCATGCAACCTCAGGCGAGGGGAACATCGATAGTGGAAGAAGCAGGCAGCGTGGGCGTAAAAGCAGTTGCAGCCAAAGATGGTATTGTAGCCATTAAAATAAAAAGCAGCCGTATGCTCCTGGCCTACGGTTTTTTAAGAAAAATATTCGAAGTATTTGAAAAATACAGAACACCTATTGATATGATCACGACTTCTGAGGTTGCCGTTTCGCTTACTATTGATAATAAGGATAATCTTGAAAACATTCTCAGGGAATTAGAAGCTTTGGGAACGGTAGAAATCGACGAAAATCAAACCATTGTATCAATTGTAGGAAATGAAATTATAAAAACTCCTCAGGCCATGATGCGGTTATTTGAAGCTATGGATAATATTCCTGTTCGCATGGTTAGTTACGGTGGCAGCAAACATAATATTTCTCTGCTTATACCTGCGCAATATAAAACACAGACATTGCAGGTATTAAATAAAGGATTGTTTAATTTATAAAATTGAATATATTGCTAAAATAATATTAACCCGGAAGGGTGAATTTATAAAAATGAAGCCGGCTGTTTTATTGTTTAATTAAACAATAAAACAGCCGGCTTTAGGCAGATTTTTTTGTAGCAGACATTACATCTTTGTTTATTCTCCCGTTGTCGCACTCTTGTACTTAAGTAATTCTATTGAACAAAAGCAAAAAATAAAGGTGGAAAAATCAATTCCTCGAAACTAATCTGGCTAAATATTGATCAAATTCATCTTTGTATAATATTTCGATTTCCCATCCTGCTTCGCCGGCAATTTCTGTAAGCTTCTTTTCGTCGATGTATAGCCAGCTAAACCAGTCCGTTTTTTGTCTTTTGTATTCATATTGGTACATTATTTCACCATAGTAATTTTTCATCGTGTGTAGTTCACCTTCATATAGATATGCAACGTCTGATGAATCAAATATCAATTGTCCGCCTGGGTTAATTAATTTTTTTGCATGCTGAAAAAACTCTGTCAGCCTGCTTATATTACCTGTTAAACCAATACCATTCATCAATAATAATAAGGTATCAAAGCCTCCCGTTTCAAATTTAAATATGTCCTGCCTGATAATTGTAGAAACTCCCCGCAGTATCATTACTTCGGCTGCTTTTGGTGATATTTCAAGGGCTGTTACATCTACACCTTTTTCCTGCAATAGCAATGCATGACTTCCTGCACCTGCTCCTATGTCTAACACTTTGCCTTTACAATTTTGTAAAGCAATTAATTCAAGGTCTGGCATATCTCCTTCCTGCCTGAAGTAGATGTGTACAGGCATTTCTTCTTTAGTTCCGTATTTGTTATGTATCCATAATTTACCGTAAGTTGCTTTATTATAATAATCATACAAAGCCTGACCTGTTATATCATTCATGTCACTTATTTTGCTTCAGTTCTTTTGATATATTCTACAGATAAAAGTCATTATATCATTTTTGATAAGGTTAAATATGGCGATCTCAAATTATCTCTTTTATGTGCATCAGTTTTATTCGCCACCTTTTTTTGTAAATCTAAATGATTTGGCTTCCCCCCTAGCATGTCTCCATAACTTCGGCTTTCACTTACAACTCTGTCCCAAATAAAACATAGCAGACTTACATAGCAAGTAATAGTCCTTCGCTTCAAGTTGCAGCATATTACCTCATGTTTTACTCTAACCGTTGGTTTACTGTACAATTTCCCCGGGTGGCCCAGGAACCTTATATCCTGTTTCTGTTTGTCTACTCACATCTTTGTTCGTCAAATTTGGATTCGTCTGCAACTCCATTGCTTTTAACTGTCAGTTCCCGTTAGCCTGTAACAAGTTATGGAACTTTACCAAACATGGCCGCACATGAAAAAGCAGTCATATAAAATGACTGCTTCCACGTTATTGTATAAACATCCTTATTAATACTAAATGTCAAATAATCTTTCTTTTTTAAAATTGCTTTTCTATTGTCTCACTAAAAAGCCCTGATTGCACGTATTCCGATTACAGTATTCTTATTGTATGTTGCAGAACCTCCGGATACAGGACCGAAACCCTGCGCCCATGAAGTATTTGCATCAGCTTCTGAAGAACTCCAACGGGCAACATCATTAAATCCAATCAAATCTTTGTATTTAAACATTTCAGCTAACTCATCTCTTGAAGGTAAGAACCAATCTTGATATCCGTTATCAACCCAATCGTCACCTACTTTAGCAGCACTGCCTGTAGGGCAAGCTGCAAAAATAAGTTTTGTATTTGCCTGTCCGGTACCTATTTCTGTTTTTGTACCAGGTACACTTACTCCCATACATCCCCATTCACCGGACTTATTGTTGCCAGGAAGTGCAGAAATTAACCCATGTTGCCCGGTAGCATCAAGATAAAAAACAATACCTCCTCCATAAAGGTCCCCTATTTTAACGGGATCTATAAAAAAGTTAACTTCATTGCTGTAGCCAGTACCTGCACTGTTAGTAGCATAGGCTCTTGCATAATATTTTGTGTTAGGTTTTAGTCCTGCCAGCTTTATTGAGAATGTCCCAACTTTTGCGCTATCAGATTTCATCTTCATTTTTTCAATTGTAGGATTAGGCATAGAATCGAAGCAAATGCCCTGTTCTGTTATTTGCGACCCACCCATCGAGGTTATTTCAGCACTAACTACAGGTCTTTTTGTAGCAACATCTGTTACAGCAGCGTTGGCAAGGACTGGTAAGTTTTCTTTAACGTCCTTACTGCAACTAATAAAAAAAACGGAAAAAAAAGCAATAACAATTATTGCATTCATCTTAAATTGATTCTTCATTTTAATGGTTATTTTATTAAATGGGAAATGGAAGACTATGTGTTGGGGTATTTTATACATTTCTTGAATAGCTATATTTTTAATGATTTATCAAGATTCGGAAATTTAATAGTTATAATTTCAAATGAAAATTATATTAAAGATCAGGGAATTACTGTAATAAAAAGCTTTATTACTGGAAATTAGAGAAATGTTCAGATTGTACATTAGTATAATTTATAGAATTGCAGTTACTTAATTTATAGACTTGTAATTACGAACTGTAATTACCGATGGACTTAAATATCAAATTTCTCAGAACTCTTATTAATAAAATTAGAGTTACAATTAAGCTGATATTCCGACCGCTAAAATTATACCTGGTTTTTGAATAATACTCTTTTCCTTAAATTATTTACGAGAGCATCATCTTACCAATCAGATTTTAAATGAATGTTAATAACTTCTTTAACTATATTTTAATATTAACATTTTTGGCATAAGTATTGTTAAAGTTTGGCTTTCAAAACCATTTTTTGAACATGGGGAAATATTTCCATGTTCTTTAATTCTGTAAAGCCATTGTAGGAATTTTATTTGTTATGAGAACAATTTTAACCTTTTTATTAGTATGTTATCTTCATTCTGCCCGGGCAACTACTTATTACTTTTCAACTTCGTCCGGCGATGATTCCAGAACTTCAACCCAGGCAAAAAATCCCTCTACTCCCTGGAAGACCTTAGGAAAGCTTAATTCTTTTTTCAGCAGCCTTCATCCAGGCGACGTCGTTTTATTTAAGCGTGGTGACACTTTCTACGGTTCAATTACAGTAAGCAAATCAGGTACTGCCGGTTCACCAATCGTTTTTAGTGCATATGGCACAGGAAACAGGCCGGTTATTACCGGCTTGACAACCCTTTCAAAATGGGTAGCCGTTGGCAACGGTGTCTATGAAAGTTATAACCCTTCTTTACGCTCAAAAGTTAACATGGTGCTTTTTAATGATGTTCAGAAAGCTATTGGTCGTTATCCTAATAAGGGCTATTTAACCCTAGAGTCCCATAGGGGAAAAACATCAATAACAGATCATCAATTGCACTCTACTCCAAACTGGAAAGGTGCAGAATTGGTGCTAAGAACTTCTCGATGGACAATTGAGAGATGTAAAATTACCTCTCATTCAGGGAGCAAAATTTCTTATACTGCAAATGAAGGGGGTTATAATGCCCGGGATAACTATGGTTATTTTATCCAAAATCATATTAAGACACTTAATCAATTAGGAGAATGGTTCTATAATCCTTTAACAAAAAAATTAAGTATGTATTTCGGTTCAAATGCTCCGTCTTCATATCTTGTTAAGGCTGCAACCGTTAATGACTTAATTTATTCATCGGGTAAAAGTTATATTGTCTTTGACGATATAACTTTCAAAGGAGCCAATCAGCAGGGAGTTGATATTTCTGGTGGAAGTAACATAACTATAAAAAACTGTAGTGTTTTATTTTCAGGAATGGACGGAGTAGGAGCATCAGGTACGAACTTTAAACTGGAAAATTCAAGTGTATTACACTCTAATAACAATGGGGTTAACGTCTCTCAGGGAACCAACCCTCAGATACGAAATAACATAGTAAAAAATACGTACTATATAGCTGGTATGGGGAAAAGTGGAAACGGACAGGGTGCTGGAATAAGAAATGGAAAAAGTGGAATAGTAGAATACAACCAGGTTCTTAATTCAGGATATGTAGGAGTGCAGTTGGGAGGAAATTATGCAATAGTCAGAAATAATTTAATTGATACTTTTTGCTTTATAAAAGACGATGGCGGAGGAATTTATACAGGGAACCCTCCTAATATTAGCAATTACGGAAGAAAAATAACAGGTAATATTGTTTTAAATGGCATTGGTGCCCCAAATGGTACTAATTCAACCGGTTCTTCAGCAGAAGGAATTTATATGGATGATAATACTAACGGAGTTGTGATTGCCGAAAATACAGTAGCCAATTGTCGTCGTGGTCTTTATCTTCACAATACAAGGAACATCAGTGTAAAGAATAATATTTTATACAATAATAAGGATGGTCAGCTTCACATGAGGTACGATGGTTTGGGGGATCCGCTTAGAAAACATACCATTACTAATAATATATTCTTTTCTAAAATTGCCAACCAAATGGCTTCTTCAATTAACACCAAAGTAAATGATATAAATAATATTGGAGAGTTTGACGATAACTACTATGCCAGACCTATTGATGACAGAGCAGTAATTTCCGTTACTACTTATCTGTATACTTCTTCAGAAGATCGTCGTATATATGATTTAGCAAGCTGGAAAGCAAAGTATAATAAAGATCCTTCTTCACAAAGGAGCGCTAAACAAATTGCACCTTATAGAATTAATAGTTTGATTGGTTCGAATAAATATTCGTACGGCAGTTTCAATAGCAGCACGGATGTTTCTAAAGTGTGGGCTAACAATGCTTCTTTATCAAGGCAAAGTTCAGGAATGCTGGATGGAGGTTATTTAAAAATAGCTCCATCAGAAAAAAGTTCTTCTATTGTTTTAGGAGTAGGAGTACTTTCTGCTGCAAAAAAGTATATCCTGAGATATAGCGTCAAGGGCACTTCGAATATGAGTATTGGTGCCTTTTTGAGAAGTTCTGCTTACAAGCCAATCTCCGGCGTTGCATACCGCACTGTGAATGCTTCACGTAGTGAAAATGAAATAATATTTACTCCATCTGCTAATCAAGCCTCTGGTTCTTTGGTGTTCACAGCAGATGCCAAAAGCACTTACTATCTTGATAATATTAAGCTATATGAAGCTAATGCCACTGTAACCAATCCTGATGACTCTATAAGATTTGTATATAATGCAACAAAGGTGAGCAAAACTGTAAGTTTAAATGGCAATTATGTTGATGTTAAGAACAATAAATTTTCAAACAGTATAGTTCTGCAACCTTTCCAATCTGCAGTTTTAATTAAAAATGGCGGGGTTCAAAATACAGCTCCAACAGTAAGCATTACAACTCCTGCTACCAACACAAGTTATACCGCACCAGCTACAATCAATATAGTCGCTGCTGCTACTGATGTAGATGGTACAATAAGTAAGGTTGAATTTTATAATGGTCCAAAGTTATTGCACACTGAGTATAACGGCACATATTCATACTCCTGGAGTAACGTGCCGGCAGGTACTTATTCACTAACCGCTAAAGCTACAGATAATAAGGGTAACGTAACTACATCTGCTGTTGTTAAAGTATTAGTAGGAAATACAGCCCCATCTGTTAGTATTACAACTCCTGTTACCAACACAAGTTATACCGCACCAGCTACCATTAATATGATTGCTGTTGCAACTGATAGAGACGGTACAATAAGTAAAGTTCAATTTTATAATGGTACAAAGCTATTAGATATTGAATATAAGGAACCTTATTCTTACTCCTGGACTAATGTACCGGCAGGGACTTACACAATTACCGCTAAAGCCACCAATAATGACGGTGCCACCACCACGTCAGCAGGAGTCAAAGTGACAGTGGTATCAAAAAGTTCCAGACCTTCAATGAACCACGATCCATCATCTGTTTCAAAAAACATTGATACGACTGTATCGCCGGTTGCCATTACAGACAAAAGCAGTCTTAAAAACCTTGATTTTAAATTGTTTCCAAACCCGGCTGTTAATAGTATCCGTTTAAATTTCAATGGATTTGTCAATAATCAAAAGGCTACATTGACTATTCAAAATTTATCAGGAAGTATTTTAAAAAGATATCCTGTGGTTATAACAGGAAAATCTTTGGAAGCAGATATTTCTTCACTAAATACAGGTATGTTTATTATTACCTTATCCGGTAATAATTTTAGTATCAATACAAAATTTATTAAAACCAGGTAACAGGATTATCAGGTAGGTGGTTTGCATAAGAAATTAACGGATCGGCTTGAAATACGTCCTACTCTAAGAGAGCTTATGCTGACCATCTACCTGCTGCCTATCATATCCATTAAATATACCTGCTTCAATTTTCTATCATCCACTTATGGTTGCTAAATTTTTTAATTTTTAACCCAATTATTTATTATGAGAATAATCTTATCCTTACTATTAGCATGTGTTGTACATTCTGCATGGGCAACAAATTATTACTTTTCTTCTTCGTTAGGCAACGACTCCAGAACTTCGACACAGGCAAAAAACTCCTCCACCCCCTGGAAAACAATAAGTAAGCTTAACTCTTTCTTCGGCAGTCTTCAACCCGGCGACTCTGTACTTTTTAAGCGTGGTGACACATTTTATGGATCAATTACTGTGAATAAATCAGGTACATCTTCTTCACCTATTGTTGTCGCTGCATATGGCACAGGGAATAAACCAATTATAACTTCTTTGGTTACCCTTTCAGGCTGGACTGCCAATTCAACTTATGCCGGTGTGTATGATTGCAGCGCTAACTCTTTATCAGGATCTCAGCTTAACATGGTACTTTTGAATGATGTTGAGCAAGCGTTAGGTCGCTATCCTAATAGTAATGCCTCGAATAAAGGCTATTTGACTCTTGAATCACATTCCGGTAAAACCTCAATTACTGATAATCAATTAACTTCTTCTCCAAATTGGAAAGGGGGGGAATTAGTTATACGCATTTCTCACTGGATTACCGAAAGGTATCCAATTACCTCTCATTCAGGAAGCACTTTATATTTTTCAGGTGCCTTCGAACCACGAAATAACCATGGTTACTTCATTCAAAACAGCATTAAAACGCTTGATCAATTCGGGGAGTGGTACTATAACCCTTCAACTAAAAAAATCAGTATGTATTTTGGGTCAAAAACCCCATCTTCCTATACGGTAAAATCAACAGCCATTAACAACCTGATTTATGCCGACAGTAAAAGTTATGTGGTATTTAACAATTTAGCTTTAAAAGGAGCTAATGAGAATTGCATAGAGATTAAAAGCGGAAACCATATAAGTGTAACAAATTGCGATATTTCATTTTCAGGAAAAGATGGTGTGCATCTGTCCGTTCATTATTATTTTAAATTAGAGAACTGCACTGTTTTAAATTCTTATAATAACGGGGTTGCTGCCTCAGCTTCCAACAGGTATGCCAGTATAAGAAATAATATTGTAAAAAACAATTATTACAAAGCAGGAATGGGGCAAGGCGGGCAAGGGGTAGGTGCAGGTATCAGGATTAGCAATGCCGGTATTGTAGAATATAACCAGGTTATTAATTCAGGTTTTTTTGGCATTACATTAGGGGGTAACAATACAGTCGTCAGAAACAATTATATTGATACTTTCTGCTTTATAAAGGATGACGGTGGAGGAATTTATGCATCGAGCGATGGCTCAACAAGTTACGGAAGAAAAATAACAGGAAATATTGTATTAAATGGTATAGGTGCACAGGAAGGGACTGGTGCAAATTTCTCTTCCGCAGATGGAATTTATATGGATAGCGAAGTAAACGGAGTTGAGATTACGGGTAATACCATAGCAAATTCTAACCGTGGGCTCTATTTACACAACACACACAATATTATCGTAAGGAATAACACTATTTTTAATAATATAAATGGTCAGCTTCACATGAAGCATGATGTTATGGGAGGAGCTTTAAAAAATCATACTATTACAAATAATATATTTTTTTCCAAATATGCAAAAGATGTAGTTTCCTCTATACTTACAAAAGGCGGCAACAGTGAAATAACTGCTATCGGTCGTTTAGACAGTAACTATTATGCCAGGCCTATAAATAACACAGGGCTTATTCTTACTACGACGTATGTATATACTTCAAGTCAGGTAAAGACTTATCGTGACCTGGCAAATTGGAAATCGACGTATAACAAAGATCCATTGTCAAAATTGAGCTCTAAAACAATTACCACTAACCCGGATGATAATGTGAAATTTGTATTTAACGCAACCCAGGTAAGTAAAACTGTTTCTTTAGGGGCTAACTATGTTGATGCTAAGAACAATAAATTTTCAAATAGCATAGTTTTGAAGCCTTACTCATCTGCAGTATTAATTAAAGACGGCACAAGTACAACTACAACAGGAAATACACCTCCAACTGTGACTCTCAAAAGTCCTGTAGCCAACACAAGTTACACCACACCTGCTACAATTAATATGCTTGCCACTGCAACTGATGCAAATGGTACAATTAGTAAAGTTCAATTTTATAACGGTACAACCTTATTACATACTGAATACCAGGGAACTTATTCTTACTCATGGACTAATGTACCGGCAGGAACTTACACAATTACCGCTAAAGCTACCGATAATAATGGTGCTACAACTACATCTGCAGGAGTCAAAGTGACGGTGGTATCAAAAAGTTACCGACCTTCAATTAATAACACTTCACCAGCTGTTTCTAACAACATTGATTTCAAATTGTCTCCAAACCCTGCTGTTAGTAGTATTAATTTGAATTTTAATGGACTCCTAAGCAATCAGAGAGCTATTTTGACTATTCAAAGTTCATTGGGAAGTGTATTAAAAAGATATCCTGTAGTTATATCCGGCAAATCAATTGGAGTAGATATTTCTTCACTAAATAGGGGTATGTTTATAATAACTTTAGCTACTGACAATCTTATTATTAATAAGAAATTTTTAAAAATCAATTAACTGACTTGTTTCCCGCTCTTTTTCTGTTAGTAATAACGAAGCAAGAAAAGAATGATGTTTATCTATTACAGCACTTAAAATTTAAAGGTATAGATATTACCAGAGTGTTGTGGGTATATTGAATATTATAAAAATAATAAGCTGTTACATTTGTGGCAGCTTATTATTTTTATCACTCTTGCTTTAACAATTAATAAAAGAAGTCCAAACCTTTTGAATTATAATTTATTATTATTCCTATAGAAACTACAATTATATCATTAACAGATTTACCAGACCTATATATCTAAAATAAAAATTTTGCGAAAAACTGTAAAAATAAAAATGTTAAAGAGACGCATATGGTATAATTTTTGGTATTATCTCAAAAATCAAAAAAAGGAGGAAAAAAAAGAAATTTATGTTATATATGTTGAAAATATTACACAATTTTCTTATGTTTTAGCCTATTTGTTACGGCTTTTTATAAAAGTTTGTAATGCTTTAAAGAAACTAATCTATGAATACTGGCAGAAGGAGCTAAATTATGCATAAAGATCAGAGAAGTAAGAGGCCTTTACTTCTTCTGATATTAGCTGTCACCTATTTATACATCCAGTTTAATATCCTAAATAAAAATCCATGTTTGATTCATGTGAGTAATCTGCATGTTTTTATTTTTTATTCAAAACCGCTTTTATGAAACTAATTTTTTTCTTTGTATTTGTATGCTTTATAGATTCCGCACGGGCAACAAATTATTACTTCTCTGCAGGCTCAGGCAATGACTCCAGAACTTCAACTCAGGCAAAAAATCCCTCTACCCCCTGGAAGACAATAAGTAAGCTTAACTCTTTTTTTAGTAATCTTAAGCCGGGAGATCAAGTACTTTTTAAACGGGGTGAGACTTTCTATGGATCAATTACATTAGGCCGATCTGGTAAAGCAGGTTCACCCATTGTTATTGGTGCTTACGGTACAGGAGAAAAGCCTGTTATTACTTCCTTAGTTAAACTTTCAGGCTGGAAAGCCAACCCTAAGTACAAGGGTGTTTATGATTGCGCAGCAAACTCACAATTAGGCTCAGATGTTAACATAGTCCTTTTAAATAATGTTTTTCAACATATGGGCCGGTATCCTAACAGCAATGCAGTTAACAAAGGATATTTAGAATTCGAATCTCATCAAGGCAAAGCATCTTTTACTGATAAGCAACTGTCTTCATCTCCTAATTGGACAGGGGCTGAAGCAGTGATACGAACCCGCAAATGGATTATAGACAGAAGTGTGATCAAATCTCATTCTAAAAATAAAATTTATTTATCCCCAAAAGAAATAACTTATGGCTTACTCGATGGTTTCGGATACTTCATTCAGGATCACATAAAAACTTTAGACCAATTTGGGGAATGGTATTATAATCCTTCAAAAAAAGTAGTTAGTGTATATTTTGGAGCAAAGAAGCCTTTTTCTTATGACATTAGAGCCAGTGCAGTTAATAATTTAATTTATTCAAAGAGCAAAAGTTATGTTGTAATTGAGAATTTAACCTTAAAAGGAGCTAATAAATTTGGGGTTGATATTAATGGAGGGAATAATATAACCGTTAAAAATTGTGATATTCTGTTTTCGGGAACTGATGGAGTAAACGCGTCAAAAAATTCTTTTTTTAAATTAGAAAATTGCAGCGTTTTTCACTCAAATAACAATGGTGTTAATACAAACGGTTCTGCTCATGCCACTGTAAGAAATAATATCATAAAAAATTCATACGCTGTACCTGGTATGGGACAATCGGGTAATGGACAAGGCATTGGTATCAGAATAGGCAGTAACAGTATTGCAGAATATAACCAGGTCATTAACTCCGGATACACAGCCATAGTTTATACCGGTAATGATTTAGTAATTAAAAACAATTTTATTGATACTTTTTCTTTTGTAAAAGATGATGGTGGGGCAATTTATACATCTAATGGTCCAAATATCACTAACAGAGGAAGAAAAATAACAGGGAATATTATATTAAATGGCCTAGGAGCACCTGGCGGGACTACTTCAGGTAGTTCTACCTCATCAGCAGATGGAATTTATATGGATGATAATGTAAATGGTACCGAGATTACAGGTAATACAATAGCTAATACTAACCGCGGTATTTATCTGCATAATTCAAGAAATATCGTTGTAAAGAACAATACCTCGTATAATAATAAAATGGGGCAGCTTTATATGAAGCATGATTGGCTGGGTGAAAAAATTAGAAAACAAACTATTACAAATAATATTTTCTTCTCAAGAACTGCAACACAAACAGCTGCCTCTATAGCCACCGTCTTAGATGATAATGATATAAGTAATATGGGGAAATTCGATAATAATTATTATGCAAGGCCTATTGATGATAAACTTGTATTTTTTGTTACTACTTTTTATAATAGTGGTAAGGAATATAGGAAGAACCTTCATCTGGAAGGATGGAAATCAAAGTATCGCTTAGATGCCTCTTCGAAACGAAGTGCAAAAAAAATCGCACCTTATGGAGTGCCGGTTTTAATAGGAGCAAATAAATATCCTGAGGGAAGTTTTAAAACCAGGACTGATGTTAAGCATATATGGGCTAATTATTGTTCTTTAACAATGGGAAATTCAGGGGTACTTGATGCAGGATATTTAAAAGTAGTCCCTTCTAAAGCAAAGTCTTCGATTGTTTTATATGTGGGCCCTCTTTCTTCTTCTAAACAATATATTTTAAACTACAGCCTTAAGGGCTCTGGCAATATGAGCATAGAAACTTATCTAAGAACTTCTGATTATAACCCTTTAACTGCACCCCAGCTCCGTGCTGTTAGCACTAATCGCAGTGAAAATCAATTGATATTTACTCCTTCAGCCAATGAAAAAAGTAATGGTGCTATTGTGTTCACAGTTGATGCTAAGAGTACCTATTATCTTGATAATATACAATTGTATGAAGCTAAGTCAAAAATAACCAACCCTAATGATTCTATCAGGTTTGTATATAACCCTGCCAAAGTAAATAAAACTGTTCGTTTAGACGGGCAATATGTAGATGTAAAAAATAATAAATTTTCAAATAGCATAGTGTTAGAACCTTATGCTTCAGCAGTTCTAATTAAAACTACCAGGACTTCGGCTAAGAATACAGCTCCAACAGTCTCGATTACAAATCCTGGCGCTAATGCCGGTTTTACCACCCCCGCCTCAATTAAAATTAGTGCTGAAGCGACGGATGAAGATGGAACAATAAGTAAAGTAGCGTTTTATAATGGTTCTAAGTTATTAGAGACAAAATACTCAGCCCCTTATACTTTCACCTGGAATAATGTTAAGAAAGGTAAATACACACTTACCGCTAAAGCCACAGATAATGATGGTCTTGTAGCTGCATCTAAGAAGGTTTCGCTAACTGTGTCAGTCTACAATCTCGCAAAACCTACTGTAAATATTACAACTCCCACCAGCAATGATAGGTTTAGCAAAAAGGCAACAATAAAAATAAGTGCTAATGCCGCCGATAATGATGGAACAATAAGTAAAGTTGAATTTTATAGTGGCAGCAGATTACTGGATACTGAGGTTAAACGCCCCTATCTTTACTCCTGGAAAAATGTACCCGCAGGTAATTATACAATTACAGCAAAGGCTATAGATGATGACGGCAATGTGACTACATCAGCAGGTGTTTCAATATCCGTTGGTTCTGGTTCATCAAAAAGGGCTCCGACTGTACGTCTTACAAATCCAGACAATAACACAACCTATCCCAGTCGATCAAACATTTATATGCGGGCTTTGGCCAACTCTGCATCTGGTACCCTGAAAAAAGTAAGTTTCTATAGTGGTAACCGTTTATTAAGCACTCAATATGCATATCCATATGCTATTACCTGGAGAGATGTTGCGGTAGGTACTTACACACTTAAGGCTGTAGCTACAGATAATAATGGCCTTTCAGCTACCTCTGCACCTGTTAAAGTAACGGTGGTAAATAAATCTAAATCACTAATCAGCAGCAGGCCTTCCTCAGAAAGTACTACAACGGATTCTGATAGTCTAACCGGTAAAACAGATCTTTCTGATAATACTGCAAGTCTAAGAGTAAGTCCTAATCCAGTTAGAACCACTTTAAATATTTCTACTAAGGGACTTAGCCAAAATAAACCATTAACAATATCTGTTGTATCTGCTGCAGGTTCGGTTATAAAAACTATTCAGTCAAACACATCCAATCAAATTGTTCAGCTGGATGTATCATCATGGCAAAGTGGGGTATATTTTATAAAAGTTATATGTGGAGGTAAGTTGTTGTCCCAACAATTTATAAAATTGTAGCATATAAACATTAACCGAAACTAACTATAACTACAATGAAAAAGCCCGTGCATTATGCTTCGGGCTTTTTTTTTAAACTATTAATGAGAATATTACTTTACTTATTCAGTTCTATATTACATTCGAAACAACCTCACGCTACATATAGTGGGATAGATGAATGAGTAACAAAAGTAAATCACAGTAAAGTAGTTTTTAGCTTATACAGAATCACATTTTTTTTCATCCTGCTACTGTCTCGCTTATAGAGCGTCTCGCAAAAGATGAAAACATTTCTTTTAAAGTCTCCTGGATGTCGTAAGTATAATCCCAGGCAGGATAATGTGTTTTAAATTTCGTAACATCACTAATGTACCAAATATGGTCACCTATACGATTATCATTAGAATAGGAATAATCTAATTTATTACCGGTAATTTCTTCGCAATAATGTATGGCTTCTAACATTGAGCAGTTTGCAAAACGACCTCCGCCAGCATTGTACACTTCTCCGCTTTTTGGATTGTTGTAAAAATGCCAGAACATATTTACTAAGTCATAGCTATGAATGTTGTCTCTTACCTGCTTTCCTTTGTAGCCAAATATGGTATAATGTTGATGATTAATAGCACATTTCATTAAGTACGCGAGGAAACCATGTAGCTGTGCGCCTGAATGATTAGGACCGGTTAAGCAACCACCGCGAAAAACTGCAGTTTTCATTCCGAAATAACGCCCATATTCCTGCACCATTACATCGGCTGCAACTTTTGATGCTCCAAAAACAGAGTGCTTACAATTGTCAATGCTCATTGCTTCGTCAATGCCTTCTTTGTAGTAAGAATGGCTTTCCTCGATCTCCCAACGCAACTCTTTTTCTACAAGGGGCAAAAAGTTTGGATTATCCCCATATACTTTATTAGTTGAGGTAAAAACAAAAACGGCTTCAGGGCAATGAAGGCGATTTAGCTCAAGCATATTTACTGTTCCATTGGCATTAACAGTGAAATCAGTCAGAGGCTCTTTTGCAGCCCAGTCATGGCTTGGCTGCGCAGCAGTATGTATGATCAACGAAATATCAGTGCCATACTCTTTAAAAATATTTCCCAGCTTTTCATAATCTCTTATGTCGACATCATAATGCCGGTAATTGGAAAATTGATCCTTAATTCTGGAAACATTCCAGTCAGTAGAGGCAGAGCCACCGAAAAAGTATGCTCTCAGATTATTGTCTATGCCCACAACCAGATCAAATTTATCTGCTAAGAAGGAAACTGATTCACTTCCGATTAAACCACCTGAGCCTGTGATAAGTGCTATTTTCATATTTTAAAAAATTAATTTTACGAATCCCTGTTTTGCATAAAATAAATAAATAAATAAAATGTGTATTTGTTGTAAGATACCTTTTCCATAATTTATTTGGCTCCTGCACTAACCGGTAAAACCATTCAAATCCCGAATCTTGTATCCACTTTGGTGCCAGTACTATGTTACCTGCTATAAAATCGAATGCTGCACCTATAGCTAACATTGGGGCATGTATCAGCCCTAAATGATTGGCAACCCATTTTTCCTGCCTTGGACAACCCCTTCCAACTAAAACTATGTGTGCACCACTTTCATTAATTTTTTTTATGTCCTCCAAATCTTCTTCTGCAGTTGCTTCTCTAAACCTGTCTGCATGTGTACCACTTATAGTAATCTCAGGATATTTTCGCCCGATAACTTCTTTCATTTTTTCTAATGTATCAGAAGTGCTGCCATATAGATAAATACTTAACGACCTATCATTAGCTTTTGCGAGAACATGATCGGTTAAAATAGGGCCTGCAACCCTGTCTTTTAATTTTAATTTATGAAAACTATTCAATGCCCACCTTACCGGCTGGCCATCCGGTACAATCATATCTAGCTTATTTACTAAATTTCTGAAAGGCTTATTCTTAACACTTTCAATTAAACCATGTACAGCCAACGCGGTAACTCCAAAACTCTTACGTGATATAGCTTTTTCAATAATAATGTCTGATGCTTCACTATAATTGGTAATTGAATAGTTAACTGAGAATAATTGTTTTTTTGAAACCATATTTATAGAATTGTATTTACTATAGAATGGTAAAATTAAGTTTTACTAACATCTAAAAAAAATTGTCATATTATTAAGATGCGGTTTATATGTTATTTTATTTTTTATTTTTTTAAAATAATACTAAACAACGTTGGATAGATCAGAAAAAAAAATGATTTATTTTTGATAAACCTCTTATTAAAAAAGCCATCATCAAGGCTTTTAGCACAAACTTAATATTAACAAGAATAAAATATAAAGTTCTTAATATTATACCAACATTTGCAAAAAAATAAAGCATATTTAATGGCAAACGTTCTTGCAACCTGGATTTGTATAGATGACCCTAAAAACGCTTCATATTTCCCTTCGTCAAAAGGTAGTTCTGCAGATGTTTCAATACAATTAATTTATTGGCGCTGTGTAGCGGTAAGTATGTACACTGCACGAAAGTTCAATCCTGAATTGAGACTTGCATTTTTTTCAAACGTTACTGAATATCCTACAATTGATAATATTGATTATAAAAAGCTTTTTGAAGAATTAAATATAGAATTTTATACTACTCCTTTCGAATTTCAGACTCCCAAAGGATATTATGGTGGCTGGAGTAATCAGTTTTATGAATTCTCAATTTTGAAATTTATTTCTGATCATCCGGCGTTTAGCAGTGAAGATGCTTTTATCTTACTTGACTCAGATTGTATTATAACAAAAGATTTAAAGAGTATTTTTTCAGTTGTAGTTAGTCATGAATGTATAACTTATACAATTGATTGGTATGGTACCCGCCGTAAGATAAATGGAAACAGCAGAACAGATATGAAATCAATATTTAGCAGGTTGCAAAATTCCGAAATGGACTCTATTCCTGTTTATCATGCTGGGGAATTTTTAGGTGCAACTATAGCTTCTATAAAAAAAATAATGAACCTGTTCTACCCTACCTGGCAATCATTATTAAATTTTTATAGCAATAATTTGCCTCGTTTGCATGAAGAAGCTCATGTACTTAGCTATTTATATTACCGGTGTGGTTACCAGGGTGGACAGGCAAATGCATATATAAAAAGATTATGGACTGATCCTTCATCATATAGAAATGTAAAAAAAGGAGATGAAAATTATACGATCTGGCACCTTCCGTCAGAAAAACGCTTTGGTTTCAATAAGATGTTTAATTTTTTGAAAAAGAATGATTTTAACCTGGATGTTTACACCTCAGAGCAAATGGGTAAGTATATGCAGGAGACATTTCAGATTCCCTATATTTCTCATAAGAAATATTTCTATTATTGGGTTAAAAAATCAGTTAAAAAATTGGTTAACAAATAAAAAAGAAATTTTATTTACAGTAAAGCAAAACAAGATTAGTGATTGCTTCTCTCCGGTTTAATGCAGATCCAATCAATTTCACTGGGCATCAACCTTATAAACCACTTGAGAAACGCTAACTCTATGGGATAAATGATAAGTTTTAAGGTAATGAAAGTGACTTAAAGTGTGCAGGCAATTATTCAATTTACACTTTCTTTTAAAAAATTGCTTATCTAAAATTAATATCGAAAAAATTCTTTTCTCAAAGTTTTATAGCTTGTTTTAAAATATCGGATAACCGGTTTTCAAATATTTCAAAGGTGAAAAGTTGCTCGAATCTTTTTTTCCCGGCCATTCCCATTTGTAAACGTAGTTCTGGTTTTTTTATTAGTATTTCTATTTTTTCTGCCAGTGCTACGGCATTTTGTTGAGGAATTAAAAATCCTGTTTCCCCATCTATAATTACATCGGGTATACCTCCTTCGGGAGTGGATACAACTGGTAATGCAAATTCCAAAGCTTCAATAATTACCAAACCAAAGGTTTCATTATGATAATAAGTAGGAAATACAAAAATGTCTGAATTATGAAAAAATAAGTTTTTCTCCTCGCCATATTTTTCCCCATGTGCAAAAACACAATCAGTAAGATTATTATTACGAATAATGTTGTTGAATTTTTCTTCTGAAACATCTAACCACGCCCCCACGAAATGACAATCAAACGGTATGGTTTTTTGTTTAAGTATTTTACACGCTTCTATTAATACTAATACACCTTTTTCCTTCATCATATTCGATAAAAACAATATTCGTGCACCAACGTTTGGAGTGTTACTTCTTGTTTTTTTTAAAAGTATTTCTCTACCTAAGTCTTTAGTTAAAGGACTGCCATTAGGGCAAAGAAAAACATTCTCTTTTTTCACATATTTTTTAATATCATCGTAGAGATATTGCGATAAAAGAATGCTTTTGGTATTGGTAAAAGTGAATTTATAAAGCAGATGATCTAATATATTATTTTGTCTTTCCGATACTCCTTTATTGTGAAAGTGATATATAATTTTTTTTCTAAAAAGCTTTAAAATAACTACAATCATTAAATCTTTATAAAACCCAGGACCTTTGGCAGTAAGAGTAAGATAAGTTACATCATAATTTTTGCTGATTAAAGCTTTCAATACTTTTATCTGAAATTTTATCAGATTTACTACTTTTCTCATTCCTGCTTTACCAACTTCAAGTCCGTGCTGGGAGGTGGAGAGGTTAATATAATCACCATCAAAAGAAGTATTTATAATTTTACTTTCTCTAACGTATTTGCCCATTATGGCAGCTCCGTGCACGGGGTTGGGCATATGCAGTATAAATAGTACTTTATTTCTTGACACTTACTTATTTTTATGCAGACCTGCTTTATATAAATATGTTTTTATCAATTGTCCGCATTTGAGACAAAAAAGGATTGAAATTGAGAAAGTAATTGTATCAGGTCAACTTTCGGAGGAAAAAAATGATAACACAACCTAAGGCCCAGAAGGCTATCCTGAATATTCTCTCTTTCCAATCTACCTCAACCCGAATTGTTCTTCAATGTAACCCGGCCCCGAAGTAATTCTCTTGACAAAAAGCAGGTATCGAACTTATAACTGTTTGAAATAGTTACAGCTATAGTATACCCTGCAATAAAAATAACTCTCAAATTATCTTTATAAGCGCTAAGGAACTGATTCATACAAGTCAAAAAATTGGAAGATGTAACTAAATTATTTTCGGAACTTTTTTTCCTGCCCCCATTTGTAAACCTAGTTCTGGTTTTTTTATTGATATTTCTATTTTTTTGCCGGTGCTATGGATATTTGTTAAGGAATTAAAAATCCTGTTTCCCCATCTATAATTAAATCCGGTATACCTTCTTCAAGAGTGGGTATACCTAAAGGTATATCCCAAAGCTTCAACGATTACCAAGCCAAAGGTCTCATGATCATAATAAGTAGGAAATACAACAATGTCTGAAATATTAAAAAAACTTTCTCCTCGCAATACTTTTCCCGTGTGCAAAAATAAAAATTTAAATATAAATTTAACTTTTTTTTATTCTTTGATCATTCGTGTATACTTTTTTGAATTATTTAGAAGGAATTAGCCGCTACTTTAAGTTCAGAAGGTTTGTTAAATGCCTCCTTCGAAACCTTGAAGTAATCAGAAAGAGAACGCATAATATCTTTGGATGGACCTTTTTTGTAATTCGGGATATCGGAGATCTATCCTTTGCTTACTTTAAGCATATTAGCTAAATCTTTAGCCTTTAAATTATTTTCGCCATCAGGTATTTCAATAACTAAGGGGGCTACAACACCCTTTATACTACTTTTTTTTTCAATTATTTTCCCCACCAATAACGATTTAATATGAAGTGTAATAAAAACAACTAAGAGCAACCATTAATTTAATTATACTTTGGACCGTTCAGTCTTTTCGAGGTTGATGGAAAAATAACTTTGACCTAAAATGTTTTTTTAGGTAAAATTGCAATCAAGTGAAACAAACAATAACAACAGCAGCTAAAAAGCTATAATAATGCCGGAACCAAAAGAAAAATTACGGATAGATAAATACCTGTGGTCAATACGGTTATTTAAAACAAGGAGTCTTGCTGCAGAAGCGTGTGAAAAAGGCAAAGTAAAACTTCACGGAGATTCGGTTAAAGCTTCAAAACCTGTCACCATAGGAGACGAATACGAGGTAAAAACCGAAGCAAAAAAGTGGATAATAAAAGTTACGGGCTTACTGCCAAACAGGGTACAATATTCCGAAGCAATAAAATATTATATTGATCTTACCCCTGAAGAAGATTCTGAACTTGTAAAAATACAGGCAACTTCCTTTCATACCGGCAAAAGGCTTAGCAAAATAGGCCGGCCTACTAAGAAAGAAAGAAGAGACCTTGACGATTTTGTGGAGGATGTCTGACTATAAGCCTTAAGCTTTTATTTACAAGCATTGTTGTCGGTTAAAGTTATTTCATTTTGGCTAAAGCCCGCTACAGTCTACATTCCCTAAATCCTTAAGGTGAGGTTATAAAGTTGAGACCTTTACCTGGTTAGCTTTAGCCGCATTAGTTGGACAATAATGTTTACAAAGAATGAAAATAATAAATTTGCTTAATGAAAATTGACATTATTAGTGTGGTTCCTGCTTTGCTTGAAAGTCCCTTCTCCCACTCCATCTTAAAAAGAGCAAGAGAAAAAGGATTATTTAGAGTTAATGTATTCAACCTTCGCGATTTTAGCACCCATAAACAAAAACAGGTAGACGATTACCAGTTTGGCGGAGGTGCCGGAATGGTAATGATGTGCCAGCCTCTGGCAGATGCAATTGAGCGATTGCAGAAAAATCAAAAATACGATGAGATTATTTATATGACTCCTGATGGCACGCGGTTTGACCAGAAGACTGCTAACCGTTTATCTCTAAAAGAAAACTTACTGATTATTTGCGGTCACTATAAGGGAATTGACGAACGGATAAGACAGCATTATGTAACCATGGAAATCTCTATAGGAGATTATGTTTTAAGCGGAGGCGAACTGGCGGCGGCAGTTGTAACAGATGCAATTGGCAGGCTGATACCAGGCGTATTAAGTAATGAAACTTCTGCCCTTTTTGATTCTTTCCAGGATGATTTACTCGCACCTCCTGTATATACACGACCGGCAGATTTTAAAGGGTGGAAAGTACCTGAGGTTCTTATTCAGGGTGATCCTAAAAAAGTAGATGAATGGCGGTACGAGCAATCTGTACTGCGAACAAAACAAAGAAGACCGGATTTATTAAAAGATCAAACTGAATAAGTTTTCTATTCTATATCTGATTGAATATTTCAAAACCTTCTGCGAACGCACATAGCGGGTTTGTAAAACATCAGCCGCCGCTAACCTATCAATTTTTTGGGTTATTCTCTAAAAAGCGGTTACAACATTTAATAATGCTAAATAAGGGTTGAAATAATATAAAAAGTGCCGTTAGTCACAAAACATTGGTAGCAATAACACGAAAAAGCCAGCAAAGTGCCGTAGGTACGATATCAAAAAGCACATACTGCGTACCTACAGCACGCCCAAATTGTTTCTGCTTATGTTACTACCAATATCAGGTACCTAACGGTACACTTTAAGCCTTGATTTGCATTCATAACAATTAATGTAATAGACGCAAAAGTTGCACAAGGATATGCCGATGAACGAAATGCGTCGCAAGGATGATGCATGAAGAATAAATGCTGGTATCCAAATAAATTTTAAACAGCTTCTTAAAGATCTAAAAATTCGATAAATAGGGTGTTCTAACATGACTGCTTTATTTATCTAATCTGTATACTAAAACTTCCTTTAATTTTCTTTTTAAAAAAATCTCACGTGTCCCAAAATCCTAAACATCCCGGTTCAGACTTTTTTTACTTGCAGTATTTTATTAATAACTTTCATTTGCATTATTTTCAACCAATTTATAATAACTTCTGAAGTATGGGTAATTCTATTTCATTTTCTATAAAAAGCCGCTATGTGGACATATTAAACAAAACAATTTTTCCTGCAATAGTTGAAGTTGAAAATGGTATTATAAAAAAGATTACAGCGTTGGATAATGAAAATGAAACTGAAGGTTTTATACTGCCGGGATTTATAGACAGTCACGTACATATCGAAAGCAGCATGCTCTTGCCTGTCGAGTTTGCCAGGCTTGCTGTAGTACATGGTACAGTGGCAACTGTAAGTGACCCGCACGAGATTGCAAATGTATGTGGTTTGCCAGGTGTTGAATTTATGATTGATAATGGCAAACAAGTCCCTTTCAAATTTAATTTCGGAGCACCCAGTTGTGTGCCTGCAACTGTATATGAAACTGCAGGAGCTGCATTGGATCCAAATGATGTAGAAAAATTACTTAAACGTGATGAGGTAAGATACCTGAGTGAAATGATGAATTTTCCGGGGGTATTATTTAAAGATGAGGAAGTATTGAAAAAAATTGAAGCGGCGCATAAAATGAATAAACCTATAGATGGTCATGCGCCCGGTTTAAGGGGAGAACTGGCAAAGCAATACATTGAAGCAGGAATAAGTACCGATCATGAATGTTTTACCGCAGAAGAAGCACTCGATAAACTGAAGTATGGAATGAAAATTCTTGTAAGAGAAGGCAGTGCAGCCAAAAATTTTGAAGCACTGGCAGATTTGCTTCATGAACATTCCCAAAATATGATGTTTTGCAGTGATGACAAACATCCCGACAGTTTAGTTGAAGGCCATATAAATAAATTATGTGCAAGAGCAGCAGCAAAAGGTATTGATGTGTTCAAAGTTTTAAGAGCGGCTTGCATAAATCCTGTATTTCATTATAAACTTGATGTTGGTTTGCTTCGTGTTGGTGATCCTGCTGATTTTATTATCGCAGATGACCTGGCAAAATTCAACATATTGCAAACATACATAGATGGTCAACTGGTAGCTGAAAACGGAGAAACAAAGTTATCGTCTGTCCGTACAGAAAGCATAAACCATTTTAACTGTGCTGCTAAAGAGGCTGCAGATTTTGCAGTACCGGTAAATAGCGTAAAGCATAATAAAGTATTGGTGGTAGAAGCATTGGATGGAGAATTAATCACAAACAGATTATTGGTTCCTGTTTCAATTCTAAGAAGTGACGATGATTTTTTGCACAGCAATATCAATGAAGACATTTTAAAAATTGCCGTTATCAACCGGTATCATGGCGCACCTGTTACAACAGGATGGATCAAAAATTTTGGTTTCACAGAAGGTGCTATCGCCTCAACTGTTGCACATGACAGTCATAATATTATTGCCATAGGTACAGATGATGAAAGCATTTGCAAAGCAGTAAACCTCGTGATAAAAGAAAGAGGTGGGATAAGTTGTGTCAGAAAAAATGCTTCAATGGTTTTAGGTTTACCTGCAGCAGGATTGATGAGTGATAAAGATGGGTATTTTGTGGCTACGCAATATACTGAAATTGATAAAATGGCTAAAAGTCTGGGCTCAAAATTGTCGGCTCCGTTTATGACACTTTCTTTTATGGCACTTTTGGTAATACCTCATTTAAAACTCAGCGATAAAGGATTGTTTGATGGCGATCTGTTCCGCTTACTATAGAAAGAGCCCTGATAAAAGCATTATTAAGATAATACAGCAAACAACCAGGACAAATGATTAGGCCAAAGTAAGACGGCATTATTTCGAGCTTCATTTACTCAATAAAATCGTCTTCTGACATTATATATACATCGGCAAAAAAGTTCTTTTCCTATTATAAAAAAGAAAAAGTCATTAGGTAACTATCTTGTTAGTAATGTTCACTTCCCGAATGTTAATCTTACTGGTTTTATTTTACTTACCTGCACCATTGGAAATACGGGAATATCTCCTTTCTTATCTTCATGTATTTTGGCAAATCATCTCTAAGCAAACTGTTCTTTTTTTACTGAAGTATATGTAGCAAACGAATTATTTCTCAGATGGTTTTTTGTAAAGACTTTGCTGTTATCGTCGCATCTTTAAGTTAATCAATAAAGACTTTAGATAAGGTTTTCATTTCATAATCAGGAAAAAAAGTCTTTAATTTACCTCTTACTTATAGCTTCATAATATAAGAAGCAACATTTATTTCTCTGGCTATTATAACAAATGAGGCTATTATATTTATCTAAAGAATTGCAAATGCTTGCTAATAAGCTTTCTGATAATGAACAGTTTGATGAAAAAATCCTCCTCGGGCAAATTACGTGTGGAGATTATAATGCTTTTACCACAATTTATGAAATACATGTGAAACAGGTAACGAATTACGCCGCTAAGTTCACCAGTGATATTCAAATAATTGAGGACAGTATTCATGACATTTTTGTATGGCTTTGGCATAACCGCTGTGAATTGAAGATTACTTATTCTCTAAAAGGTTACCTGTTCAAATGTGTCCGTACATCTATACTTCGTAAAATACAGAAACACAAAAAAGTTGTCTCATTAGAAGGTGCAGAGGAACAGGACACCTTCAGCTTTTTTATTTCGGGTGAAGAAAAATATATTATTGCTGAAAGCTATTCTATTTTAAAAGAAAGAATGGCAAATGTGCTTGGTTTGCTTACTCCGAAACAAAAAGAAGTAATATACCTGCGTTTTTACCAGGGACTTTCTTTTGATGAGATTGCTATAAACATGAATTTAACTACAAAGGCCTGTTACAAATTAATGGGAAGGGCTATTGCAGAGCTAAGAAAGAGCTGTGAACATTCATGGACGGTTTGATTTTTATTTTTCTTATTCTTTTTGTTAAAATTCTTATAAATCCGTGGGGTAATAATTGCGGAGACCTGCTCTTATTATAAGAAAGAAGAGCTATTCTCATGGATAAATATAAAAATTTCTCTATTGAAGATTTTCTTCAGGATAAGTTCTTCAACTATTGGGTTAAAAATCCCGGTACAAAAAATACTATATGGGAAAGGTGGTTAGCAGACCATCCGGAGATGCTGGAAGTAGTGCAGGAAGCGAAAAATATAATTTGTGCTTTTGATTACCAGGATAAACAAATCTCAGAAGACTTTTATAAAAAACTAAAAAAAAGGATAGACTTTACAGTTATTAATGAAGAGCCTAAACCGGGAATACGAAAGTTAATGCCGGTGTTGTTGAAAATAGCTGCAGTTTTTACCGGGTTAGTTATAGCAGGAGGCGTTTTATTCTATTGGTTATCCGATCAACGCTATATGACTTTTAGCAGCAAATATGCAGAAACAAAAAAAATTATTTTACCTGATAGTTCAGAGGTGTTGCTCAATGCTAATTCCTTTCTGAAATATTCACACAGCAGGAATAAAAAGTACCGGGAAGTTTGGTTGAATGGTGAGGGCTTTTTTAAAATAAAACATATAGAAAACTCGAAAAAAGTTCCGGTAAAATTAATTGTTCATACGTCTGATGTAGATATTGAAGTGCTTGGAACAGAATTTAATATAAATAGCAGAGACACCGATAAAACTGAGGTTTTGCTGACGAGAGGTAAAGTGAGGTTGTCGGTGATTGGAGGCAGCAATAAACCGTTAAACATGAATCGTGATGAATTTGTCTCATACAATAAAAGAACAAAGAGGCTTAGTGTAAATAAGGTCAGCCCGGATAATTATATTGCGTGGACAGATCATAAATACATTTTTGAGAAGACATCTTTAGAAGACTTGTGTAAGGAGTTGCAGCGTTACTATGGCAAAACTTTTACCATCACAGATGTAAAAATGCGTAAGCAACGGCTGTCAGGAGCATTGGAGTTACAAAACGAAGACGCTTTAGTGCAGACTCTTTCAACCCTGTTAGGTGTATCAATTAATAAAAATGGTAATGAAATTATCATTTGCTCGACATAAAAACAGCTAAAATTAAACTTGCCATATGACTTATAAGAAACATTACCTTAAGAGGATCATTTGCCTGTGTGCGATTATTGTTAACCATTATTTTGCAGAAGCACAAAGCATTGGTTACTTAGAAACTAAAAGTATAAATTATAAATCTGATAAGATCCAGGAATTTAATAAAAGTTTACGGGAAGCCTTGTCAGAGGTTGGAAGAAAGTACAATGTAAGTTTTGTATATCTTGATAAGATAGCAGACGATAAAGTTGTTACTAATAACTCTTATAACAGAAATGGAAGCCTTGACAAAGATTTGTCTGATTTGTTGAAAGGCCTTAATCTTTCGTACCGGAAAATATCTGAAAAACAAATTGCTATTATTGAAACTGTTTCTCGCAAAGCAGAAGAAAAAGCAGATGGTGAAACCAAAGTCATTCAGGCTGAAGTAGAACAGATAAAGCAGGAACCTGTGAAAGGAAAGGTTACCTCTAACAATGATAATACTCCCTTGCCCGGGGCAACTATTACTGTGAGGGGAAAGAACAGATCTGTTGTTTCAGATGCTAACGGTAATTTTCGGATCAATGCTGTAAATGGAGATGTACTATTGGTTGAATATGTAAATTATGAGCCGCGTGAAGTAACAGTAAATGGACTGTCTTTAGCAACAGTTACTTTAACACAAAAGGAAACCAATATAGGTGAAGTGGTTGTTACCGCTCTGGGAATTAGAAGAGCAGCAAAAAGCCTCGGTTATGCAACTTCTACTGTAGATACCAGGCAATTAACTGACTCCAGAACCACAAATGTAGGCAATAGCTTAGTAGGAAAAGTTGCCGGGTTAAATGTGTCACCTCCTCCAACAGGCCCTGGCGGTTCATCAAAAATCCGTATTCGGGGTCAATCTTCTTTGGGAGGTAACAACTCTCCGTTAATTATTGTAAATGGCGTTCCCATAAACAATAGCGCGGGTGGTGCAGCAAACGGATCAGGAGAAGGATTTACCGGGGAAGCTAAATCGGATAATGGTGACGGTTTACAAAGTATCAATCCTGATGATATTGAATCAATGACAGTTTTAAAGGGAGCTGCTGCTGCTGCTCTTTATGGCTTTCGTGCAAAGGATGGGGCTATTATTATAACTACAAAATCTGGCCGCGGGCAGTTAGGTCTGGGAATAGAGATAAATTCTATTCTCCAGGCAGATCAGGTACTTGACTACACCGATTTCCAGTATGAGTACGGCCAGGGTGAGAACGGCATTCGTCCTGCTAGTCTTGCGGATGCACGTAGAACAGGTGTTTGGAGTTTTGGTACCAAGTTTGACGGCTTGCCTGCCTGGCAGGCAGATGGTACACAAAAACCATATTTGCCCTTTAAGGATCGGGTAAAGTCTTTTTATCGTACAGGAATAATTGCAACTAACTCAATAGCTGTATCAGGAGGAAACAGGGATGGTGGGTTCCGTTTGTCATTTTCCAATACTAATGCCAACGGCATAATAACTAATTCAGAATATGGTAAAAAAGTACTGAATTTAGGATTGAATTGGAAATTAAGCGAGAGGTTTTCTACACAGGTTAATGCTAACTACTCTAATGAGAATAATTTAAATCCTCCTATTGTTACTCAACAGGATTATAACGTCAACCAAACCCTTTATACACTTGCAAATAGTATAGACCCAAGGTGGCTTGCAACTGCCTATAAAGATCCGGTTACAGGCAATGAAATTAATCCGGCACGTTTTACAAATCGTACTAATCCATACTGGACCATAAATGAGCGTCATGAAAATCGTAAGCGTGATCGTCTTTTTGGTAATGTTTCTTTACGTTATCAATTTACTCCATGGTTGTATGTACAGGGCCGTGTTGGAATGGATTATTTTTCTGTTACCCATAATGCTAACCGGCCAACCGGTACTGCTTTTCTTCCTGCTGCCGCTTCAGGGTTTAATGGTAATTTTTACCAGGATGCAGAAACGTTTCGTGAGCGTAACCTGGACTTCCTGATTGGGGGAGCTAAAAAGTTCGGTGTTTTTGGAATTGATGCAACTATTGGAGGAAACGCTATGGACCAGCACGGGGAAACACTAAGTACCTCTGTTACTAATTTTTATGTTCGGGGGCTGTATACTATAGGTAATGGTCAAATTAAAGAGCCAAACTATAGTTATTATAGAAAAAGGGTCAATTCTTTATTTGGTACAGTAGATTTTTCTTTCAAAGACTATCTGTTCTTAAATTTTACTGGTCGTAATGACTGGTTCTCTACACTAAACCCTCAATCAAACAGTTATCTCTATCCTTCAGTAAGTACAAGCTTTATATTTAGCCAGGCTTTTTCCGAAGCTTTGCCTGCGTGGTTAAGCTTTGGTAAACTTCGTGCCGCTTATGCTGAAGTTGGGGGAGATACTGACCCCTATTCCAATGCTCTATTTTATTCACTAAACAGCAATCCATTTAATGGAGCAGCTTTGGGAAATATTTCCGGAAGTGTAAGTCCAAATCCAAATCTCAGACCTTTAAAAGTGAAAGAAGCCGAAATAGGTTTAGAATTAAGACTTTTTAATTAAAGGGTAGGTCTTGATATTGCAGCTTATAACAAAAACACAGTAGATGAAATTCTAAACGTTGATATTTCTAATGCATCAGGTTTCGGACAAACAAAGGTTAATGTTGGTAAATTAAGAAATCGTGGTATAGAAGCTTTATTGACTTTGGTACCTGTGCGTAACCAGCAATTCAGATGGGAAACATCGTTCAACTATGCTCTTAACAGGAGCATGGTATTGGAATTAGCTAACAATCAACAAAGAATTGACGTTGGAACAGGAGAGTTTATCGGGATTGTATCTGAAGAAGTAGGTAAACCAATGGGTTCACTGAGAGGAGTAGATTACAGGCGTGATGATAAGACGGGACAGGTTATTACCGCTAGTGGCAGGTTTTTAGCCGGTAATATTATAACTTATGGTACCGCAGTTCCACCCCAGACCGGGGGATGGCTTAATACCGTTACCTTCAGAGGATTACGCCTTTTTACCCAGGTTGATTTTAAAGCCGGACATAAGCTTATGTCAAATTCAAATTTCAACTTCATGCGCGAAGGGTTACATAAGGGCTCTCTGGTAGGCCGTGAAGGTGGGGTAATTTTCCCAGGTGTAAATGAAGATGGCACTCCTAACACTACGGCTGTTGAAGCTGAAGCTTTTTACGCTGATTATCGTGGTAGAAATTTAGCTACTCCTTTTGTATATGACGCAAGCTTTGTTCGATGGAGGACCCTATCACTTGGTTATGACTTCACAAAATTTGTAACCAAAACTTTTATAAAAGGACTTACTCTTAATGCTTTTATTAATAATGTTTTAATAATTAAGAAAAGCGTTGATAATCTTGATCCTGAAACTCAGTATTCTACATCTGATCTTCTAACCGGTTTAGAATCACATGCACTTCCTACGACCCGCAGTTTTGGGTTAAACGTAAATGTTAAGCTGTAATTAATATTATTTTAAGTTAGAAATTTATGAAAAAAATATTTGTGTCCCCGTTTCTGATTGCAGTGCTTTTAAGTGTAAGCAGTTGCGATAAGAATTTTGAAGAAATAAATACCAATCCTATACTTCCTACTTCACTTGATCCTGTTTATCAGTTTTCTAGCTCCCAAATGGGTTCAGCGGTCCCAACTTATCATTACCAGGGGGCAATAGTTCAGCAGGTTGTTACACCTTACGGCGGGGTATTGGAAGGAGGCAATCGTAATACAGTTAATGAAGCTAATGCAAATGCTATTTATAACTCCCTGTACACCGGTCCGGTCAGAAATTTAACAGATATAATAAATCAACTAAAAGATAATCCGGAAAGGACGAATCTTTACAATATGGCGAGAATTTGGCGGGCATATTGCTACCAGGTATTAGTAGATACTTATGGAGACGTTCCTTATTTCGAAGCAGGAAAAGGTTTTCTTGAAGGTACTTATCTTCCAAAATATGATGACCAAAAAGTTATTTATGAAGACCTTCTGAAGGAATACCAGAAGGCAACCGAAGCGTTAGATCCGGGCAAAGATATCGTTGGTGGAGATTTATTCTACCAGGGAGATATTGCACGTTGGAAAAAATTAGGAAACTCTCTTTTACTGCGTGCAGGTATGCGATATACTAAGATTGATGAGGCGAAAGCTAAAGCGATTGCAGCAATAGCTGTTGATCCGGGCAGAGGTGGTGTTATGACTTCCAATAATGACAATGCTTTAATTCAATTTGACGCGGTTTATACAAATGCAACATCCAGCGCATTATTAGGTGGCGAGCGCCATAATTATTACATCGGCAAGCCATTTCTTGATTTTCTTAAATCAACAAATGATCCTCGTTTGCCATATATCGCCGTCAAGTATGAAAAAGCTTCGGAGCCTTTAGCAACCGCAGGAGCAGCAAACAGCAATCCGGCGGATCAGGAGGGCATGCCTTATGGATATGACGAAAACGCAATAACCACTGCACCTGGTTTCCCTGGCAAGACCGGATCCGCCTTTAATTATTCCCAATTTAACCGCTCCACAGTTTTCAGAATTGATGCGCCGGAATTTTTAGTTACCTATGCGCAAACGCAACTGCTAATAGCTGAAGCTAATGTTAGAGGATATATTACTACGGGGGATGCAAAAAACTTTTATGAGGAAGGCATTAAAGGACATATGACACAAAAACCTTTGTACGGCGAAACCCTTAATATTACTGTCGATCAACAAAATGCCTATTTACAGGAACCAGAAGTAGCTTTTACTCCTGCTCGGGCCTTAGAACAAATTAATGAACAATACTGGGTTGCTTCTTTCAGAAATTGGGCAGAAGCATGGGCCAATTTTCGCAGAAGCGGCTATCCTCAATTATCCCCAATTAATTTTCCAGGTGAAGATCCAGAGGTTGATGCAGGCGATGCTGGTGGTTTTATCCATCGTTTAACCTATCCACTTAGGGAAAAGTCAGTTAATACAGCTAATGTAAACGAGGCAATTTCCCGTATGGGAGCCGATAATTTAGGAACACGACTATTCTGGGATAAGCCCTGATAAAGTTCTTCTTTAGCTCTCTTTAAGAAAAAGAGGTTAATAGAGATTAATATTTATAGTTTGGATTAAAATAGGTGCATCATTGGTTAAAACATTTAAGAGGGCGAGGAAACCAAAATTCATAGTAGCTATTCCTGGTGGTTATATAAAAAAAGCACTTTTTTATCTGTAGGAAGCAGGAAGATATAATAAAAAAAAACACAATCAAATACATACAACCATTCAAAATAACATCACTTCAATTTAAAACTTTTAAACCATTGTTATGACCCCATCTGATAAAATTGCAGCTAAGCTTGGCCTTAAAGATCCGGAAAATCAAGTAGCTGAAAGTAAAAATGCTGAACCAGAAAATCCAAGACGTTCTTTTTTTAAAAAGTCGGCTTTAGGTGGTTTAGCCCTCGGTAGTTCCTTCATGTTTTCTCCTATTGAAGATGTTATTGCACAAAGCACCTCAGGCGTTAACCGTTATTCCAACCCTTCTGATTTAAAAATAACAGATATGCGTTATGCAGTAACTACAGTGCTTGGACGTACTGCCATGATACGTATTGATACAAACCAAGGTATTTATGGTTTAGGCGAAGTAAGAGACGGAGCCGATGAACGTTATGCGCTTATGTTAAAAAGCCGAATTATGGGTTTAAATCCATGTAATGTGGAAATGATATTTAAGATCATAAAACAGTTTGGCGGGCCTTCACGACAGGCAGGTGGAGTATGCGGTGTAGAAATGGCACTCTGGGATTTATGTGGTAAAGCTTATAATGTGCCTGCATGGCAATTGCTGGGTGGAAGATATCGTGATAAAATAAGACTATATGCTGATACTCCTGAAGCCGGATCTCCTGAAGAACAGAAAAAATTGATGAATTACCGTATCAACGACCAGGGATATACCTGGCTGAAAATGGATTTGGGTATTGGAGAACTCAAAGATATACCTGGTGCACTTGTAAACTCACAGTTCTGGCAAAATGACAAAAAAATGCTTCAGCAATGGGGAAGCGGTAATAATTATATGTCTTATGGCAATACCCGGCATCCCTTTACACAAATACAAATCACAGATAAGGGTTTGGATGGATTGGCTAAACTTGTAGATACCGTACGTGGCATGTTAGGTTATGATGTTCCGCTTTCTACAGATCACTATGGTCATTTTGATCTAAATAATGGAATCCGTTTAGGTAAGGCAGTTGAGAAATACCGGCTCGCCTGGATGGAAGATATTGTTCCCTGGGATTATACTGAGCAGTGGAAAACTTTGTCTGATTCTTTGGAAACACCTATGCTTACAGGTGAAGATATTTACTTGTTGTCCGGATTTAAACCTCTTATAGATTCTCGTGCTGTTGACATCGTTCATCCTGACTTAGCTAGTTCAGGAGGACTTTTAGAGACCAAACGAATTGGAGATTATGCGGAAGAACACGGAATAGCGATGGCAATGCACCAGGCTGGTACACCTATTTCATTTATGGCGAATGTACATTGTGCTGCGGCAACTCAAAACTTCCTGGCACTCGAGCATCACTCGATAGATCTGCCATGGTGGGAAAGTTTAGTAAAAACAACCGACGGCAGAAAATTGATTACTAAAGGTTTCGCTAACATCCCGCTTACTGCGCCGGGATTAGGAATTGAATTAAATGAGGACGTGGTTAAACAACATCTCCATGCTACCGATAAAAGTTATTTTGCTCCTACTCCGCAATGGAATGAGGTACGCTCACATGACAGAATTTTTAGTTAATTTGAAAGTGAAAGTCTCTATCTGATTTAAATGAGAATTGTTTTCAATAATTTAGAATAGTCATGAAAGATAATCGCAGGGACTTTATTAAGAAAAGTGCTTCGCTTGCAGTAGCAGTATCTATTGGAGGGCTTACCTCTGGTATTGCAAAGCCACCTGATCTAAAAGCACACGAAGGCTCGTTAGATGTTGCAGATTTAGCTAAGGATGCAGGTATGCAGGCAAGTGAAGCTTATTTCAGCGGCATGGATGAGCGTAAGATTGCATTGTTAAAACAAATGGATGTGTTTGGAGCTGTAGGTGGAATAAATACTAAAATGGTGGGTTCAGATGATGCAAAGCCTTATGAAGAAAAGTCGGTATTAGCGGTAAAGAATGCATGGAGTAAGGTCGGACTAAACTTTAATGTAGTGGAAGGTCCACCTTCACTGGGTGAAAAAACAAAACTTGGTCTTGAGGGAAGAGATGAAGAAATTGCTAATTTTATCATACTATTGAAAAGTCTCTCTAAGGCCGGTGTTGACACTATTTGTTATAACTGGATGCCGGTAATAGGATGGTACAGAACGAATAATGCTAAAGTAGGTCGTGGAGGTGCTTTAGTAACCGCTTTTGACTATCAGGACATTAAAGATGCATCTTTAACACCTTATGGTGTTGTTACTAAAGAAACGCTTTGGAAAAACCTTGAGTATTTTCTAAAAGCAGTGATCCCCGAAGCCGAAAAAGCAGGTATGAAGCTGGCTATGCATCCAGACGACCCTCAGGTTGACAGCATTAAGGGAATTTCACGTATTATGACTACAGTAGATAATTTTAAAAAATTAGTAGATCTCGTTCCAAGCCCAAGTAATGGAATAACTTTATGCCAGGGCAACTTTTCTTTAATGGGTGCAGATATACCTGCCCTTGCAAAATATTTTGGTAAAAGAAATTTGATTCATTTTGTTCATTTTCGCAATGTAAGAGGCGGCAAATTTAAGTTTGAAGAAACGTTTCATGATGAAGGACAAATTGATATGTATAAGGCTATGGAAGCTTATTACAATGTCGGTTTCAGAGGCCCTATAAGACCAGACCATGTGCCTACAATGGCGGGCGATAGTAATGAATTTCCGGGATATAGCACCATAGGATCTTTGTTTGCCTGGGGTTATATAAAAGGTCTTATGGAAGCAGTTAGCAAGAGTAAGAGCCGTGACGGCTAAAGAGCAATTTCGTTTTGGTTGAGTGTTTTTAATCAAAAATGAATGCTGAACATTTTTCAAAAGTGTAATGGTTAAAAATTCAATTCTCCAGACTGAATTTTCAACCTTGAAAGCAAAGTTCTTAACTAAATGATCTTGTCTTGAAGGAGTTGAGTCATACAAAATGAACAGAAGTAAGAAGAATGAAATCAACTTACCTTTTCCATATTAATTAGTGCAATGATTGGATAAAAAATAATTTAAACTTTTAAGAATTGGTAAAAACCACAAAACTAAACCCATTAGTTATGATTCAAAAACCGGTATTTATAATTGCATTTGTCTTATCAGGACTTTTTGGAAATGCACAACGTATAGGCTCATCGCCGGAATACATTAAAACATTAACCTCTCAATGGAAAGGTGAACGTTCTGCTGACGGGCGTCCTAAAGTACCCGATATAGTTTTGGAACGTTTGCATCAGGCCACATTGGAACAAATATGGGGTTATTTAGGAAATAAAGGATATCGTAACCAGGTAGAAAAGAATTGGATAATCCTTAAACCTGGTGAAACTATGGTAGGTCGCGTAGTGACTGCACAGTTCATGCCAACAAGGCCAGATCTTGACACTTTTGTAAGAGCGCAAGGCAGAGCGGAAAACCGCTCGCAGAAAGGGGGGATAAATATTTGGCCAATTGATATATTAACCAAAGGTGATATTTATGTGGCAGATGGCTTCGGCAAGGTTAAGGATGGCACTTTAATTGGTTCGAGCCTTGGTAACGCTATTTATGGTAAAACCGGGAAAGGTGTAATATTCTACGGATCAATCAGAGATATGCAGGAATTAAAAGATACCAAGGGTTTTAATGCATGGGTAAAAGGGCATGATCCATCTTACATAAAGGATATGACACCTACTTCTATTAATGCTCCTATTCGTATAGGTGAGGTTACTGTATTTCCCGGCGATATAGTGTTTGCTAATGAATATGGAGTAGTATTTATCCCTGCTCATTTAGTGGAAGACCTTGTAGCTGCTTCTGAAATGACTGGCCTGCGTGATGAATTTGAAAGATTCTTACTGCAGCAAGGTAAATATCCGTCAGGACAGATACATGGTGATTGGTCTGACACAATTAAAAATGAATTTAGAGCCTGGGTAGCTAAATACCCCAAAAAACTGGCTATAACTTCAAAAGATATAGAAGCCTATTTACAAAAAGAAGGGCATTAGGTAGCGCCAACCCTAAAAGAAGAAAAGAGAATTGGATTTTAACGAAATATACAATTGCCAAAAAGGGAGTTGTATTTTTGAGCTAAATTGAAACCAGCCTATTTATGCATCCACTGCAACCTTTCGTACTTTTTCTCCGTAATAAGTAAACAAGACTCTGCCGGGAAGAGTGTTTAAGCGTTAAGGTTTGGGTTTTATATTTATAAAATAAAATAAGAAACCGGAATAATGAAATTTAAAGTTGTTGTATTATTGTTTTGTAGTTTTTGCATTAATAGTTCTTTGTTTGCACAAACAATTTCCAAAGAAGAATTGGTTTTTTTGACATTAGAGTGGAAGGGAGATCGATTTGCTGACGGTCGTCCCAAAATTCCTGATAATTTACTGCAAAGGGCTAAAAAAATAGGTATTGATGATGCCTGGACAGTGTTGAAAAATGAAGGATATACTAACCAGTTTGAAGGCAATTGGAAAATGGTGAAGAACGATGTGCCTGTAATAGGACGTGCGGTTACCGCCATGTTTATGCCAAGCCGCCCTGATATCGAAAAAAATATTAAGGAGCGGGGAACAACAAGACAAGGCAGGAAAGGTAATACGAATGCCTGGCCGATAGAAACTCTTACAAAGGGTGATGTTTATGTAGCCGATGGTTTTGGAAAAATTGGTGGAGGAACACTTATGGGATCTACTTTGGCTAATTCAATTTTTAGTAAATCAGGTAACGGAGTCGTTTTTAACGGTGCAGCAAGAGACCTCCAGGAATTGCAAAATATAAAAGGTTTTAATGCCTATGTTCGTGATTTTCACCCCTCTTTCCTGGAAGAAATGGTATTGATGGGCCTGAATACACCTGTTCGCATAGGTGGTGTAATGGTTTTACCCGGAGATTTAGTGATAGCACAGGGAGAAGGTGTTCTTTTTGTGCCTGCTCATTTAGCTGAACAGGTTATCAGTACCGCTGAATTTGTGACACGTAAAGATCAATTTGGTTTTGAAATGGTTAAATCAGAGAAGTATACAACAGGTCAGATAGATAGCCAGTGGTCTGATGAAATTAAAACTGCTTTTCTTAAATGGCTTGATCAGCATCCTGAATTAGGAAAGATGACCAGGGCAGAACTTGATAAAATAATGAGTAAAAGAACCTGGTAATATAATAAGTACCAAAATTGCGTTGTATCCTTTTATTTAATCCATATGAAAAGTATTTTACAGCAAATTATTGAAAAAAACATAGAACAACAGAAGCAGGAAATAGCGGCTATAAAGGCAGAGATAGAAAGTCCAGCTACCAGTGACAGCCGTCGTTTCTTTCTTAAAAATACTGCTTTGGGCGGTATAGCCCTAACCGGTTTGTTTAGCATGTCTGTTGAAGACACTATTGCAAAAGCTACTTCGAAAGTTCCCCGTTACTCTTACTCCTCGGGTCTTAAGATTACAGACATGCGTTATACGACCATAAGTAATGGCACGGCAGCAACCAACGCAAGGAATGTTATCATTCGGATTGATACTAACCAGGGAATTTATGGTTTAGGTGAGGTAAGAGATGGAGCAGATGCACGATATGCCCTTTTTCTTAAAAGCCGGCTTTTAGGTTTGAATCCCTGTAATGTTGAAATGATTTTTAAAGCGATTAAGCAATTCGGCGGGCACGGACGAATGGCCGGCGGAGTATGCGGAGTAGAAATGGCTCTTTGGGATCTTGCAGGTAAAGCATATGAAGTCCCGGCGTGGGCGCTGTTGGGAGGTAAATACAGGGATAAAATAAGACTGTATTCTTATATCCCTAATTCAGGTGAAGGTGCGCTGGCTAATATAGACCTGGCTAAGTTTAAAGCAGATGTAAAACACCGTATGGAAGGACAGGGTTTTACCTGGTTAAAAATGCATCCTGGAATAGAAGTTATCAGCAAAATTCCTGGCGCTACTGTTAATACTAAATACATACCCGGGTTCAATAACCCTCCTGAAGCTTCCAGCACAAAGAATTATTTGTACTATCAGAATACAAAACATCCTTTTACTGCAATACAGGTTACAGATAAAGGTCTGGCAGAACTTGCAAGGTATGTTGAAACTGTGCGAAATATTGTGGGTTACGATATTCCCCTTTCAGCAGATCACCAGGGACATTTTGATGTGAATACCTGTATACGTGTTGGTAACGCGCTCGAACGCTTCAATTTAGCTTCTTTAGAAGATTTTCTTCCCTGGAATGATACCAAACATTTGAAGATGATCACTGATTCAATTAATACGCCTACCATGACAGGTGAAGATATTTACCTTAAGGAGGAATTCAGGAAACTGTGTGATACAAATGCTGTAGATATTGTGCAACCGGATCTTGCAACATCAGGAGGGCTTTTGGAAACAAAGAAAATTGGTGATTATGCCGAAGAACAAAATACAGCTATGCTGATGCATTTTGCCGGTACCCCGGTTTCATTTATGGCTAATGTACATTGTGCAGCAGCTACCCAAAATGCACTTGCACTTGAAGTGCCTAACCAGATTATTGATAATCCATGGTGGTCAAAACTGGTAAAGATGACAGGTAAGCAGGAAATATATACTAAAGGATATGCAAATGTACCGGACGACTCACCGGGGTTAGGAATTAAATTAAATGACGAAGTTATGAAACAGCATCTCCATAAAGAAGACCCTAGCTATTTTGCTCCAACTCCTAAATGGGATCAAATGCGATCTTATGACCGTTTGTGGAGCTAAATTCTTTGAGGAAAAAAGATGAGATATTCATTTCGCAATTCAATTCTTCCTAATTCTTATCCTTGCTTATTTAAAACAAATAATATAAGAGCTTGAAAAAAAATTTATTAAAACGGTTTTTTTTAGTACGTTTTTAAACAAAAAAGAGGTTCTCTTATGCAAGAGAACCTCTTTTTGTTTAAAGAAAAATTCTTAAACCCTTTTTTCTTACTTCTTCATTCCATCCTGTATGGCCTGTATGCTCTTTAAATGTTTTTGAAGCACAGGAAGGGTTTTTGATGCAAAAGCTTTTACATCAGGGTCATTTCCGTTTTTTGCTTCATCTTCAAATTTGCTGATATCTTCTTTATGGTCATCCACCATCATATCAACATACGATTTGTCGAAATCAGCACCCTTCTTTGCCTTTAAATCGTTTATATGATTTTGATGTTTTTCCGCAGGAGCTGCAGGAACAGTGACATTTTTCTTAGCGGCAATAGCTTTTAGCTCAGTGTTTGCTTTTGTATGATCTGTCACCATCATTCTGCCAAACTCTTTTACTTTAGCAGATGCAGCATTAGCTGATGCGGTTCTGCCAAGCTCTACTTCCATTAATCCTCCGCTCGCTGCTTCTGTTATAAAGTCTCCATCAGCAGCCATGCTTGTATCTCCGGCTGAGGTAGTAGCATTTGTATTAGCATTGTTATTTGTATCTGTTGTTGCTGTTGTACTATTCTCTGTTGTTGCACTGTCACTGCTGCTGCTGTCAGAGCCTTGGTTACTATTACAACCCGCTCCAAAAGCAAGGAATGCTGCAAGACAAACGGGAATTACTAGCTTTTTCATGTTTTTTTATTTTTTAGTTACTTCTTTACTTAAAAAAAGTATGCCATCTAATAATAAACTTGGATAGAGTACAGATAATCAATATAGCAGGTCATATTATATGATGTACTGCAACACTTTTATAATTATACGTAAAGAAAAGCCCTCTTATTATTAGTAAAAGGGCTTTTTATATTAAAAATCTATACTTACTTCATGTTTCTTTCCTGTGCTCTCTGCATTGGTGTTAGTCCGGCGGATTGGCCACGCCCTGCTTCCTGTTTAGCTTTAAATAGGGCAAAATGTGAAGGTCCTTCGGTTACATCTCCCCAGTTGTTATTTCGTTCATCTATATCTGCGGTTTCACGCATCGGATCAAGACGGATAGAAGCAACTTCTTTATCCTTCATAAAAGTCTTTACTGCACTTTTTTCGTTCAGTCTCCACACCTGCGCAGGTATACGGTCTGTTTCTTTTAATCCATCTTTGTATGTCCATTCAATTATTATAGGCATCACAAGACCACCTTTGTTGGTAAAAGTTAACTGGTAAAAATATTTGTTTGTATATTTTAGCTTAGTTGCTTCATCCAAAGGCGCGAAACTTCCAGGTACTTTTATGGCATATTTAGCACTGTCATATACTTGCATTCCACGTCCGTATCTCCAGTAAAAATCCCTTAATGTGGTATCAACATCGGTATAGAATTTAACGCTGCTGTCCTCGCGGTTTCTTATTTTTGAGATGTCTTCATACTCGGGTTTTGCGGGTTTCGCTAAAGAGATATTTTGAGTATAATCGGCAAGCGGAAGGTCCGCATTTAAGTCAGGGGTCATAAACTTAACAGAGTCAAGCGAGATATCAACAACATCTGTACTATAAAACCATCCTCTCCAAAACCAGTCAAGGTCTTCACCGCTTGCATCTTCCATGGTGCGAAAAAAATCGGCAGGTGTAGGATGTTTGAAAGCCCAGCGACGTGCATATTGCTGAAAGGCATAATCAAACAATTTTCTGCCCATTATAGTTTCCCGCAAAATATTGAGGCCGGTTGCAGGTTTAGAATAAGCATTCGGGCCAAAACCAATAATGTTTTCTGAATTAGTCATAATTGGCTCCAACTGATCTTTTGGAAGTTTCATGTAGTCAACTATAGTCCAGGCAGGACCACGGCGGGAAGGAAATTTATTGTCGAACATTTCTTCTGTCAGGTATTCTACAAAAGTGTTCAAACCTTCATCCATCCATGTCCATTGGCGCTCGTCACTGTTTACGATCATTGGAAAAAAATTGTGTCCCACTTCATGAATGATCACCCCAATCATACCATTCTTTGTCTGTTCGCTATAGTAACCCTCTTTATCTGTTCTTCCATAATTAAAACAGATCATAGGATATTCCATACCATTACTTGCCTCTACACTTTGAGCAACAGGATAAGGGTAAGGGATACTGAAATGAGAATATGTTTTAACTGTATGGGCAACTACTTTGGTTGAATATTTACGGTATAATCCATAGGCTTCTTTACCATAATAACTCATGCACATAATCTTCTTTCCTTCAACATTTATTGACATCCCGTCCCAAACAAATTTGCGCGAGGATGTCCAGCCGAAATCACGTACATTATCAGCGGCAAATATCCATGTTTTAGTTGCAGCCGATTTGCTGATTTCCCTGTCTTTTGCTTCTGCCAGGGTCACTATTTCTACAGGTTCATTTGCTGTTTGTGCTTTTTGCCACCGCCCAAATTGTGCCGCAGTCAATACTTTAGAGTAATTCTGGCATTCCCCGGTTGCCCCTACAACATGGTCGGCAGGTACTGTCATTTGTACTTTAAAATTGCCAAAGGTCAATGCAAATTCTCCACGTCCGGCGAACTGGTGATTTTGCCATCCCTGGAAATCGCTGTACACACAAAGACGGGGATACCATTGGGTCATAGTAAACAAATAATCTTTTGTATCAGGAAAATATTCATAACCCCCACGTCCGCCTCGTACCATTCTGTCACTAATGTTATAGTTCCAGTCTAGTACAAAAGTAAATTTCTGACCTGGTTTTAAAGGTGCAGCAAGGTCTACCCGCATCATAGTTTTATTAACAACATAAGGTAATGGCTTCCCTGTGCCATCAGTTATTTTTACAATGTTTACTCCAAATCCATTATCTTTTTTTGTATCTTCCATAGCGAGCAAAGATTTAGTGCTTACATCTGCAGGAAGGGAGTTACTACTTTGGTACCCCGCGTTTCTAATAGAATTGTGTTGATTTTCATCTAACTGGAGCCATATATAAGACAGGGGATCAGGTGAGTTATTGTAATAAATAACTCTTTCAGTACCTGTTAACCGCTGGTTCTTTTCATCAAGACTGGCTTTAATGTCATAGTCGCAGCGCTGTTGCCAGTACTTGTTCCCAGGTGCACCACTGGCTGTTCTATATTCATTAGCTGTGGGTAGTATAGTGCCTAACTGCTCAAACTTATTTGCATGATTAGACCCCGGATTGTTTTGAATGTTTTGAGCATTAACGGTGCAAAAAGAGACAAATGAAACAAAAAATAAGAAAACTGTTTTCATGTATTATTTATTTTATTATTTTATTTTATGATTGAAATCGCTCTATAGCCATTTTTATTGATACAAGTAAAACCAATGAAGATATGGTAACAATCCAGTATCTCCTGTTGATTTTTAAGTAATAGATAAAGATATGTGCAAGCAAAAGAAGAAAAATAACGACTGCAACTTGCCCTGCTTCTAAACCAATATTGAATGACAGCAAAGACCAGCCAAGGCTTTGGTCGCTGGCAAGCATAAATTGTAGAGCATTTGCAAACCCCAGCCCATGTATAAGACCAAAGAACATGGCAAGAAAATAATTTAACTCAACTTTTCTGTGGCCCTGTACAGGTTTAATGATATTTGCAGCAGCAGTGATAAAGATAGTGCAAGGTATTAAAAATTCAACTAAACGGGAAGGAACAGATAAAATATGCAGCGTGCTCAATGCGAGTGTAATGGAATGACCTATTGTAAAAGCAGTTACCAATATCAATACCTGCTTCCATTCGTGTAAGGTATATAAAACAATTAGAGCTAAAATAAAAAGCTGGTGATCAAGTGCATCAAGGCTTATAATATGTTGCCAGCCAAGAGTGAAATAAAATAAAATATCATTCATCACTTACATCTCGCTATGTACAAGAAGTGTAAAATAAGACAGACTTTTATAAACCAAATAATTATTTTTAATGAAAGCAATGATACATAAAAGTGTTTTGATTATTCTCCTAAGTCTGTATTCGTTTTTTACTCCTATATATGTTTACGCATATCATCCGTTTTATGTAAGTGTCACAGAAATGTCGCTCAATTCAAAAACCAAATCTCTTGAAATAAGCTGTAAAATGTTTGCAGAAGATATCGAGAATGTTTTGAAACAAAATTATAAAGTTCGCGTAGATCTAAGCAATGATAAGATGCAGGTGCAAAACAATAAATTGATAAACGATTATATTTTAAAGCATTTTTCAATAAATATTAATTCAAAAGCAACAGCTTTAAAATTTGTAGGTTTTGAAAAGGAAAATGAATCGGTTTACTGCTATTTTGAGGCATTAAATGTGCCGGCAATACAAAAAATTAGTGTTAACAACACTATATTACAGGATTACAAACAGGAACAGATAAACATAATGCATGTGATAGTAAACGGTAATAGAAAAAGTACCAAACTTGATTATCCGGCAAATCAGGCAAGCTTTAGTTTCTGATATTAGAAAATACAGAACAACTCTTAATCAAATTGTAATAATATTATTTATTCTCATTTGATTATTAATATCTTCTGAATTTGTATGATGGCATGCCAATTGCGTAATTTTGGAAAGAAAAAGATTAGAATGAAAAAATTACTTGTTCCGGTTCTTATATTAATAATAGCTACAGGTCTTTTTAGTTGTAAAAAGATTGTAAGAAAAATATTTCAGGGAATTGATGCCGATGTGCCTGTAGTTTCTGTAACCCTTCCTCCTATTCCGGTGGTAATCCCAATTGAAGTTCCTTTTCTTCCGATTGTTCAGCGTTTCGATTTAGACAGTACTGTTAAGGCTAATACCGGGGGTGCATTTGGTGCAGATGACGTTTCTTCTATAAAAATCAAACAAATAGCCTTTGATTTAAAAAATGCAGATTCTTTAAATAATATCTCAAATTTCGAGAGTGTTCGGGTTACATTTTCATCAAATGCAAACACAGAGCCAGTCACAATCGCTTCCATAACTTTTCCTGACATTTATGCTTCAAAATATACGTATATTCCAGACAACAGTCCAGAATTAAAGCCCTATCTAAATGGATCAGAATTGATCTACAATGTTTATGGTAAAATTAGGAAAATAACAACTAAATCATTGGGGTTAAATATAGAAGTTACTCTTCGTGTGCAATAGATAAAGGAATTTACTTTTCCGTACGATCTGCAACCTTTACCTTATCCCCTCTTCAACTTTTCCATCTTATGAATTGCGACAACGATTTTAATATTCCTTTTAACTATACTTATATAAAACAATAGTTCGGTAGTTTTTCTTATATAATTTCTCATGCTTGTGGATAATTATTTTATAACGCAAAAGATACTAAGATGGGATTATATAAATAAAAAAGGCAGTAAGATTTGGTGTGAAACAACATCTGACCGCCTTTAAAAAAGCCATGGGCTTCATCAATGCAAGTATAGAACAAGTAAGTGGAATAACCAAACCTCAAAAGAAGTTTTTGAATTGGCTTTTTGAGAAATGGATTATGCTTCCTGTTCGCCAGTTCGGGCCACCTGACCCAATAACCGGTAAATGAGTAAATGCTGGCAACCCGGGGTATTACCTGTCCTGGTTTGTAAGAAGTAAGAAACCACATGTAAGAAGTATATTGAAGTTCTTCTTTTCCCACTCTGTAATTCACAATAACAACCGGGTGTTTATCTTTTACTGAAAATATTGCTTTTGAAACAACCCCCTTAGTATAATCTCCTTCAAAATAATCCGGGACTCTTGAAAACAGGACATAACAAAGAAAGCATATAAAATAGATTATAATTACAACTTTGTACAAGAAGACAATATTTTAATTGGTAAAGAAAGGAAAAAGCTAAAGTTTTTTACTTACCCCTAATGTTAAAAGAACTGTATATTACCTGTTTATGTTTGTTAAGACTCTCTATAATTAATTTACTTTGAAGTTAGTTAAACTAATTTCGTATTCCCTTACCAAATCTAAAACATAGATGATTGCAAAAATTCTACAAATAAGGCATTTTTTGATTATTAACCTGTTTGCATCAGTATCTGTTATTTCTTGTACTCAGTTAGAGTCTTCACCCCATCGTTTAGCAAATTTAAAAAGTATGACAATTCAAAAAACAGATACTGCCACCTTTGGAGCGGGTTGCTTTTGGTGTGTCGAAGCAGTTTTTCAACAATTAGATGGTGTTTTGAAAGTAACAAGCGGTTATAGTGGTGGCCATGTTGCAAACCCTACCTATGAACAGGTTTGCAGCAAAAAAACAGGTCATGCAGAGGTTTGCCGTATAGTGTTTGATCCCTCAAAAATTACTTTTGACGAATTACTTGAAGTGTTTTGGAAAACTCACGACCCCACTACCCCAGACCAGCAGGGTAACGACCGGGGCCCGCAGTATCGTAGCGCCGTTTTCTATCATAATGAAGAACAAAAAAGGTTGTCAGAAGAATACAAGGCGCAACTAAATAAATCAGGGGCCTGGAGTAAGCCGGTTATAACATCAATAGAGCCATTGAAAAATTATTACGAAGCCGAAGACTATCACCAAAATTACTTCAACACTAATCCTGATCAATTATACTGCAGGTACGTTATTCAGCCTAAACTCGAGAAGTTTGAAAAAGTCTTTAAAGATAGACTGAAAAGCGTAAAACATTAAGTAACAAATGCAAATAAAATTTAGTAAAACCTCTGTCATTATGGTTCTCCCTGTTTATTGTTGTCAAGGTTTAATTTTATTCTTTTGTTCCTTTCCTCAACATTTTCAATTTGTTAAAGGCGGTTATCCACAATTATACTTAACTTGAAACTTTCATATTTAACAGTTCATATTTAAATTATAAATATTGATAAAAGTTATTGTAGGATTAAACCATCTGCACCGCTTTTCATCTATACATTATATCCTTTGAATATCGGTACATCGTTTTTAAATTCTAATATTCTATACTTGATCATAGAAAAAATTAAACCAAAAACTCAGGAAATCAAACGACAAACAATTGTGAAAAAATTTACTTTATCTACTTTAAAGGATGCTCCTTTAAGATCTATTTTAAGATTTTGTTTAGCTGTGCTTATTTTGGGAAATCCCTTTTCCCCGGTTTCAGCTCAAACTGCGACCAAGTCTATCTTATTCAACCAATCCTCGCAGTCTGCCGAAATACAACAGGGTAGTTCTCAAGGTTTACTGGAGTATATAGCTACCTCAGATGAAAATCCTGTAAGTGCGCAATTAAGAGCTGTTGATGGAGCGGGCAATATACCTACCTGGCTTACTGTAAATGGCAAATTTCTAAATGGAATCAGTTATACTACCGGCTCTGAAATTACTTTCGATTTCGACGCCACCAATTTATCTATTGGTACCTATTATGCTACAGTAACCGTTTCTGCTACCGGGTACAATAATGGTCTTCTTGATATTAAGTTGAGTGTAGTAGGTGGCTCATCAGGTACTTTGGCAAATTTTAAAGTAAATTTCCAGGACTCTGCAACAGTAACTCCTTCAGGTTGGCTGCGTGACTACGGGCAACCTTTTGGGTTACGTAATTCTGCTTATCAGGGCAGTGGGAAGGCCTATGGCTGGATAAAAAGGTTAGACAGAACAACACTTAACCTTACCACAAACGGGCGGAAAAGAACCGCTCCTTCAGATATTACTTTGGCTACTATCATGCTTATGCAGGCAGGTGACATATCCAACTATAGCGGAACAAAAACCGAAGGGGTATGGCAAGCACAGGTTGCTAATGGAAATTATGAAGTAACCGTTTGTGTAGGTGATGGCAATTTTATTGACAGCAAGCATTCTATAAATGTTGAAGGTGTAAGTGCTATATCCCGCTTCGTTCCAACTACCAGCATTAGGTTTAAAACTGCAACTGTTACTGTTTCTGTCTCCGACGGATATTTAAATATTGATGCTGTAGGAGGTACTAATACCCACATATGCTGGCTTATTATAAAGCCGTCTTTAAGCAAAAGACCTTCAGTCGTTTCGGTAAATCCTGATAACAGTTCTATAAATGTCAGTGAAAACACCTCTATATCTACCAGTGTTTTAAAATTACCTAACAGTGGAATAAATAATGCTACCATTACTAGCAATACTGTATTCCTGGTTGAAGAAGGAACCGAGGCTAAAATTCCTGCAAATGTAAATGGCACAGGGGGAGGAGATGCGATTACTTTAGTTCCAGCTTCTCCATTAAAACTAAGTACTACCTATAGATTCACTATTACCCCCGGGGTAAAAGATTTATCAGACTCTTCCTTTATCCCTTATTCCAGTACGTTCACTACCGGGTCGAGCTCTACTGCTGATGAAGCAAATGCCCAATTTAATCAAATTGCTCTTCCTAATGCTACAGGACAACATTCCAGTCTTACTATAGGACCCGATGGCAAGTTGTATGCTTTGACTATTGATGGAATAATTAAGAGATTTACAATAAATGCAGATGGTACATTAGGCACTCCTCAATTATTGTATTCTTTACAGGATAAATCCGGAACACGTATTCAAAGGCTTGCCATTGGTTTTGCTTTTGACCCTTCCGCCACTGCCACCAATCTGGTTGCATGGGTTACCCATAGTACTTATGTTTTTTTAAACGGGCCTGATATGGATGGAAAGCTCACTAAGCTGAGCGGTCCTAATCTTGCAACGGTTCAGGATGTATTAATCAATCTGCCGAGGTCAAAGAAGGATCACCTTACCAATAGTATTGCTTTTGGTCCTGACAAAGCTTTATATTTCAGCCAGGCCAGCACATCTGCTATGGGAAGAGCAGATCAGACCTGGGGTTACCGCAATGAACGTCTACTTTCTGGCGCAGTTCTCAGGTTAGATGTTTCCAAACTGGGAACCCTTCCTTTAGATGTAAGAACTTCAGAAACAGGAGGCAGTTATAATCCTTATAACCCCAATGCTCCTTTAACCATTTATGCTTCCGGCGTCAGGAATGCTTATGACCTTGTTTGGCATAGCAATGGCAGCCTTTACTTACCCACCAATGGCTCTGCTGCAGGTGGTAACACCCCTGCTTCAGTAACCGGTACCCTAAGGCCTAATGGTACAACTTATAATGGGCCTTCTGTTCCCGCCTTGACAAATGTACAGCAGACACAAAAAGACTGGCTCTTTAGGGTTGTGAAAGGAGGATATTATGGACATCCTAATCCATTGAGAGGAGAGTATGTGATGAATGGAGGAAACCCTACTTCCCCGATAGATCCGGCACAGGTAAAAGATTACCCTTTGGGTACTGCACCTGATGCAAACTACCGTGGGTATTCTTATGACTTTCAGACTAATGCATCTCCAAACGGAGCTATAGAGTATAAGAGTAATGCTTTTAATGGAGCCTTAAAAGGCAAGTTGCTTATAGTAAGGTACAGCCAGCATGATGATATAATCACCCTCACTCCCGGAGGTCCTAACAATGATATTATAAGCGCTACCGAAGGTTATGCAATCCAGGGATTTTCAGGATTTAATGATCCTTTAGATCTTACAGAAGATGTAAGGAACGGCAATGTATATGTTTCAGAATATGGAGGAGAGGGAAAGATTGTTTTGCTAAAGCCAAAAACTACAATCAAACAGGCAACCACTAAAACAGTGCCTGCGTTAGCTGATGCTTATATTCGAAATGGAACTTATGCAGCGAAAAATTATGGCACCGATACCTCTTTGATTATAAAAGGCTCTACCAGCAGTGGGTATATACGCAAAACTTACCTTAAATTTTCACTTGACAGTGTTAAAAGTGTTAATCGGGCAATTTTACGCCTTTATGGTAACAATTCGGAAAGCCTTGCGTATATTAATACTTCTGCCTTTGGTGTAACTAATGACAGTTGGACTGAAGGAGGCATCACCTGGAATAATGCGCCGACCCCGCTGACTACACCTTTAAGTTCTGTATTAGTCGGGTATCAATTAAAATATTATGAATTCGATGTAACCAATTTTGTTAAAGGGCAACCTGCCGGTGATAAGGTTGTAAGCTTTTTAATAAAAGATACCATAAATCAAAATAAAAGTCTGATATTCAACAGCAGGCAAAAAGTAAAAAATCCACCCCAGTTACTTATAACAACTGACTCTATAAGTCAGAATGTCGCTAAATCAATTGTAAGGTCAGCCGTGCCTATGCAAATGTCTCATACCCGGCCTTCATGTGACGACCCTTCAGTGGTTGTAATACCAGACGATAATAGAGTGCTTCCAATGGTACTTGCTACTAATCTTGAGAGTCCAAAGGTTTATCCCAATCCGATACATAAGAAATTTAATCTCCAGTTTCCACCTCAATACGAGGGAAAGGTGATATTGCAGATTGCAGATCCGCTTGGTAAAACATTTGAAATTGGTAAATACCAATTAAGACGCGGAGGGAGCAATATAGATGTGAATGTTTCAAACCTGCCTCTAAAGCCAGGCGCTTATTTTCTTAAAATAAATTCAGACCTAAAAACTGAAGTAATGAAATTAATAGTGCAGTAAGACAGATATAATTAAAAGAAGAGCCATTTACAACTAAATAAGTAAATGGCTTTTTTATTTACAAGTCATTAGGGAGTCTTAAATTAGAACCTAGGGAGAATGGAAATAAAGGGGCGTAACTCTCATGCTCTGATTAAATCAAAAGTTTTCGGAATATTAAAAAACAGATTTTTCTGGCTTAGATTTAAGAATAAATCCTTAGCTATCACCTTTTATTTCGGAAAATAAAAACATTGCTAATTATATTAGTATACGTTATTCTTTACCTGTTATTTGTTTTATTTCAAGGGTCCAAACTAATCAATGATAAAATAATATCATGGTTTATTATTGCAAAAATTCTCATGTAATACTTAAAAAAGCATTGCTGAAGTATATTTACGTTTGAGCCGTATGTTTGCCCAAGTTAAAAAATTCCTTTTTTACCAATGAGATATATTTTTTATTTATTATTTATTTTAATTGCCTTTCACTCTTCTGCTCAAACGATTATCCGTGGCCCATACATGAACCTGGCTACTCAAGCCGGTATTATTATAAGGTGGAAAACTGATGTTGCAACTGACAGTAAAGTCAAGTTTGGAACAACAGCAGGAAATCTTGATCAGTCTGTAGTTGTGGATTCGATCACTAACGAACATATAGTACAATTAACCGGACTTACGGCTAGTACCAAATATTTTTATTCCGTTGGCTCTTCCAGCCAGGCTTTGCAGGGAGATGCAGATAATTATTTTAAAACAGCACCAACTGCTGGCAGTAATCAAAAAGTAAGAATATTGGCTATGGGAGATATGGGTAATAATTCTACTAATCAAATAAATGTTCACAATGCTTATCTTAATTATAATGGAACAGATTATACAGATATCTGGATGCTGTTAGGAGATAATGCTTATGAAAGAGGCACAGAAAGTAACTATAATACTAACTTTTTTAATATTTATCAGCAAAACATTACTAAAAACCATGTACTATGGCCAGCACCGGGCAACCATGATTATGCTGATAATGCTGCCCGCCAGGCTGATCACAATGTTGCCTATTACAATATATTTTCTTTACCCTCAAATGGAGAAGCAGGTGGAGTTGCATCAAATACTGAAGCTTATTATTCTTACAATTATGGCAATATACACTTTGTTTCATTAGATTCGTATGGCTGGGAAACGGGTAACACACGTGTGTATGATACTCTTGGCCCGCAGGTGAAATGGTTAAAGCAGGATCTGGCGGCTAACAATCAACAATGGACAGTAGTGTACTTTCATCATCCGCCCTACACAAAAGGTTCCCACGATTCAGATACAGAACCTGAACTAATCAATATGAGGCAGAATCTGGTAAGAATTTTAGAACGTTATAAAGTTGATCTTGTTTTAAACGGACATAGTCATAGCTATGAAAGAAGCTATTTAATAAATGGACATTATGGATTGGAAAATACCTTCGATTCCACAACTGATGTATTAAGTAGCTCAAGCGGTAAATTTGATGGAAGTACAAACTCGTGTCCTTACATAAAAAATTCATCTGAGGTTCGTAATGGAATTGTTTTTGCAGTTGTCGGATCCTCTGGAAAATTAGATGGATTAGACAGAGCCTCTCCGGGCTATCCTCATAATGCGATGCAGTATTCTAATCTCGCTATTGGGGGCGCACTGGTTATAGAAATAGAAAATAACAGGCTTGATGCCCGCTGGATTAGCAGTGACGCTCAGATTCGTGATAATTTTACTATTGTAAAGGAAGTAAATAAAAAAACAAATACAAGTTCAACTCCTGGATCAAATGTGACTTTAAGTGCCTCATGGGTAGGCAATTACATTTGGTCAACCGGCGAGACAACAAAAACTATAAGTGTAACTCCTTCAATAAATACGGTGTACGCTGTCACAGATAGCTTCAACTGTTTAGCTGATACATTTAATGTAACTGTTCCTTTCCAAGCCTTCAAAATAAAAGCTTTCCCTAATCCTGCTTCCGATGCATTCGTACTAATAATTGAAAGCCCGGATACCGAAAATGTCCAAATTGCAGTAACCGATATAGTTGGAAGAAAAGTTTATGAGGCAAAAGGCAGTATTTCTCAAAATTATTCTTTTGGAAGAAATTTTGCAGCAGGAATCTACGTGGTTAATGCAATTCAGGGCAAAAATGATCAAACGCTTAAACTGATTAAAGTATCTAAGAAATGATATGAATAAGAAGAGATGATATGAATAAATTGTGTGAATAGCTAATTTTACATGCCACCTTGTCCAGGAGAATATGTTCCCCGATTCATTAGGGGATATTGCATAACAATCGTACTGTCCAGGTTAAACATTCTCAAAGCCTGTTAAGTTTTATCTCCTGACTTATTTCCACTCTTGGTAAGATCATTAAATATGAAAAGAAGTTATTTGCCTGCCCAAGAGAAGAGAAGAGGGAATGATTTTAGTATATAAACCCAAACTTATTTTAAACTCTGATCTTAATAAAAAGAAAAATAATTTAAATCAACAATAAAAGATATTATTATGAATGTAGTATTTGTATTAACGTCTCATGACCAATTAGGCAATACCGGCGATAAAACAGGCTTTTGGATAGAAGAATTTGCAACACCCTATTATACGCTTACTGATGCAGGTGTGATCGTTACCCTTGCTTCTCCCAAAGGCGGACAACCACCAATTGATCCCAAAAGTGATGCTCCTGAGAATCAGACAGAATCAACTCAAAGATTTAAAGCAGATCAAGCACTTAAAGAAAAGCTATCTCTCACCTTAAAGTTGTCTGATACCTTTGCAGATGAGTTCGATGCTATATTTTTTCCTGGTGGTCATGGACCGATGTGGGACCTAAACAGTAATCCGGATGTAATCAGACTGGTACAAAACTTTTACAAACAAAATAAACCGGTTGCAGCAGTTGTCACGGACCTGCTGCATTGCTAAATGCTAAAGGCCAGGATGGAGAGTTACTGGTAAAAGGCAAAAAAGTAACAGGTTTTACAAATACTGAAGAAGAAACGGTTAAATTAACTGAAGTTGTTCCATTTTTATTAGAAGATGCATTAAAGTCAGCCGGTGCAGAATATAGCAAAAAAAATGATTGGCAATCTTATACTGTTCAGGACGGGCTTTTACTTACCGGACAAAATCCCGCATCTTCCAAACAAGTAGCTAAAGACTTATTAAGAATGCTTAAAGTAGCAGATTAGAGCGTTTTTACCTTTAGGAAGCTGTTTAAATTTTTTAATAAGTTTAGTAATAGAATCAAAAGATACCCAATAAGAGGGAAACCACAAATCCCTAAAGGGGCTTTTGAAGCCATACAAAATGAACATAATATGAAAAAGATTAAAATCAACTTATCTTTTTCATGTTCATTAGTACCATTTGCATGAGGATAAATGGTGGTACCAGGAAAATAAATTTTAAACGGCTTCTAAAGCTAAAGCTTTTTATATCCTTGATAAGTTTAAGTTTCCTGGTTATCATAGCTGAAATTTTAGTTAATGCCCGTAATATTATTGTTGTATGGCAATTAAACTACCAGAAAAAATGGCGAACAAATAATAACATGTATCTTTTTGCCCTGATTAATTCTTAATTTTGTTGCATACAAATTTCCGGTAACTGGACATTACATATTACTTATGAAAATAAAATTTATAAAAAACATACAGTTTACTAAACTGGTCAAGGCAGACGGACAATTAAGAGAGTTTAATTTCAGGAAAATAAGCGGATCTAAAGAAGGACTGTTTTCTGTTGATGTAAGCGACGACCGGGGAAACCGGAAGATGTTTAAAATGCAAAAATCAGATAACACCTGGAAGATACTGGCTGATGATCAATTATCAGATTGGATATGGAAAAATGAAAGTATTTTCAGTGATTTGATAGAAGAAGAACTACAGATCAATGGATAGATTACTCACCGCATCGTTATTGCAACAGAATTCAATTCGCTTGTTTCTAAAACTGCTGCCCATGTTTCAGAATTCCTTCGCATTCACCGGAACCAACCCACTGATGTCCCTTATGCCAATAACTGTTATTGGATAAGAAATAAGGCATAGATAAATATGAGAGTTTACTTATTCCAGTAATTTCTAAAAGGGATCACTACTTTTGCATGTATTGATATTCAAAATTCAAGAAGGTTCATAAAACATTTAATTTTAATAACTCCGTTAAATGTTTATTTTACAATGTTTTCCTTTACCTTTGCAGCCGCTTAATAAAAAATCTAAAAATTGTTTATTAAGCAGACATTACCCACAAGGCTCCATAAGTTTTCGCCTTTGCGAAACGCCAGTAGGGTGTAATCTATAAGATTATTAAATGCCAAAGGTAAAAACAAACTCAAGCGCAAAAAAAAGGTTCAAAGTAACCGGATCAGGAGAAATTACTTTTCAAAAGGCTTTTAAACGCCACATTTTAACAAAGAAATCAAAAAAGCGGAAACGTGCCCTTGCAAAAAAAGGTCTGGTATCCCAAGCTAATACCCACTTTGTAAAACGTTTATTGGGACTGAAGTAGCCCTAAATCCCTAAAGGGACTTTAAAAAAGTAAATTCATTTTAAAAACTTGTTCCGACTTCTCCCTGATAGCTATCGGGAACTCAGACCTCGGACTTCAAAAAAATATAAATATGCCACGTTCAAAAAATGCGGTAGCATCAAGAGCCAGAAGAAAAAAAATACTTGACCAGGCTAAAGGCTACTATGGTAAACGTAAAAACGTATATACAGTAGCTAAAAATATTGTTGAAAAAGGTATGACTTACAGCTATGTAGGTCGTAAAATAAAAAAGCGTGAATACAGAACGCTGTGGATTGCACGTATCAATGCTGCAGTAAGAGAGGAAGGATTAACTTACAGCCAATTCATTCATGCATTAACTGCGAAAGGTATTGATATTAACCGTAAGGTTTTGGCTGACATAGCCATGAATGAGCCTGCTTCTTTTAAAGCATTGATCTTATCGGTGAAATAATTAAAAAGAAAAAAAATTTAACTGCCGGAAGCAATAGTGCTTCCGGTTTTTTAGTTTTATTATGTTTCAATCAATTAATTTTGATGCTTATTTCATTTTTTATTTAAAAGAAGAACGGACCTATAGCAATGAATAATAGTTACACCGACCTGGTGAAGCAAACCTTCCATTTTCCACAGGAAGGATTTCATTTAGAAGAAGATTATCTGCAATACAACAATCTCGACATTAAGGCTTTAATAGATAAGTATGGTACCCCTTTGAAATTAACCTACTTACCTAAAATTGGTATGCAGATAAATAAGGCTAAGCAGATGTTTGCCAATGCTTTTAAAAAGCATAAGTACGAAGGTGTGTATAATTATTGTTATTGTACAAAAAGCTCTCATTTTTCTTTTATTGTAGAGGAAGCTTTAAAACATGATATACACCTCGAAACATCTTATGCTTATGATATAGAAATAATTAAAAAATTATATCAGCGAAAAAAGATTACAAAAGATACATATATTATTTGCAACGGTTATAAACAGAAGAATTATACAAAGCGTATTGCCAACCTGCTGAATACAGGTTTTAAAAATGTATTTCCTGTATTAGACAATGCAGAAGAACTTGATGCTTACAGAAAATCTGTAAAAGTTCCTTTTAAATTGGGTATTCGTGTTGCGGCAGAAGAGGAGCCTTCGTTTCCATTTTATACATCAAGGTTAGGCATCAGACCAAAAGATATTCTTGAGTTCTATGTTGATCATATAGAAGGGTATGAAGACAAATTTACTTTAAAAATGCTTCATATCTTTTTAAACAAAGGAATTAAGGATGATATCTATTATTGGAGTGAATTGAACAAGGTTATTAACCTTTATTGCCAGTTGAAAAAGATCTGCCCGGAATTAGACAGTATAAATATCGGTGGTGGTTTTCCTATTAAACACTCTCTCGGTTTTGAATACGATTACCAATTTATGATAAATGAGATCGTGGGCAATATTAAGAAAGCCTGTAAGAATGCAAAAGTTCAGATGCCCAATATCTTCACCGAATTCGGAAGCTATACTGTTGGTGAAAGCATGGCCCATATCTATAGTGTTATTGGACAGAAAGTACAGAATGACCGGGAGAACTGGTACATGATTGACTCTTCTTTCATCACAACCTTACCTGATACCTGGGGCATAGGCGAGAAATTTCTTATGCTGCCAATAAATAAATGGGATGAAGAATACCATCGTGTGGTACTTGGCGGAATAACATGTGACAGCCATGATTATTACGACAGTGAAGAACATATAAATGAGGTTTTTCTTCCAAAATTAGCCGGTGAAGAACCTTTATATGTTGGGTTTTTTCATACAGGCGCTTACCAGGACCAGATAAGCGGATACGGAGGTATAAAACATTGTTTAATACCAAGCCCTAAGCATATTATCGTGGGCCACGATAAAGAAGGTAACCTGAAAGATTGGGTGTATGCAAAAGAGCAGACTGCACAAAGTATGTTGAAGATATTGGGGTATATGTAGATCGATTTAGAACCACGATTTATTGAATTATCTATGGATTTGGACGAATAAGGAGCCAGGGACTTGAGATAATTGAATATTGATATGAAAAAAATTTTCTTTCTTATTCTTTGTTTTACCTTCTCTAATATAGCAATTGGTCAAACAGTTGACGACTCTGTGAAAATGGTAGTAAACAAAATGTTTGCTGCTATGAAATCTGCAGACCGGGTAATGTTAGTTAATTGTTTTGCTGATAGTGCAATACTACAAACGGTTGACAAAAGCAAAGAAGGGAAAGTTTTTGTGAGGAATGAAGATATTGGCGATTTTGCAAAACAAATTTCAACATTACCAAAAGGCGCAGCAGACGAAAGAATTACTTTTGATATAGTAAAAGTTGATGCAGATTTAGCAACTGTGTGGGCTTCTTACAAATTTTATTTTAAAGGTAAATTCAGCCATTGCGGAGTTAATTCTTTTCAATTGGTGCTAATTAACGGGCAATGGAAAATTCAGTATATCATTGATACAAGGAGGAAAGATAATTGTGAATAAAGTTAGATGATGAAATTTTGATATTGAAATCTATTTTTATTAGGTTCATGGTAAGAAAAGTTGCCTGATGATTTGCAGATGAAACGAGCGTGGCAACAATGTATAATACCTATTCCTAAAGCTGGCAACCAAAATCAACTTCACTCTACAAACAAATTCTATTAATAAAAAACCGGTTTTACTGTAAAACCCGCTTCTCTCAATAGATTAATAACGCCTTTTTCACCACCCATGTGGCCTGCACCAAAGGCAAAGAAAGTCGGCATTTTTTTAGCTTGTTCACCAATCACAGGTATCCAGTTATGATTGCGGTTGTCTAGAAGAATATTGTTATATTCTCCAAAATCTTCTTCTTTAGTTGTAAGGATGTTAAGTGTGTTTATGTCTTTCTTCTTATATACATCAAGCATTTCATTAAAATCTTTTTTTGAGCTATCTATATTAAGCAGCATTTTTACAAACATATCAGACTGCAGTTTATAAGGAATTTTGTCAAAAATATTCATTTGGTCCTGCAACTTCTCAAGTCCCTGTATCTCCATACCTTTTTCCTGCGCCATCTTTTGAAAAATACTTTCCCAGCTAACGGGCGTACATTTTAATAAAGAAGGATATAACATAGACATCAACAGGAAGGGTTTGGCGGTATTAAGCATTTTTAAAGGCATACCGGTTGTACTTTGAAAAATAGCACTGACAGAGTCAAACCTGTTTCCCATCAGATTTTCTAAGGTAGACGAGTCTTTCATTTGCATGCCCAGCATCATTTCTTTCATCATATTTGGGTCATCCATGTCTATTTCTAAAAACAATGTATTTGCGGCATTAAATTTTTCCTCTACAACCGCGGGCATTTTTAGTTCATCAGAACACATTAGGTGTATGGTTCCAAATAACCATGAAGGCTTAGTAATTCCTTTGCCTGACACTTGCCACAATAATGTTTTTTCTGTTGGTACCTGGGCTTTTACGCTATAGACAAATCCCATAATGATCATTAAAGTAAGGAAGGTCTTATTCATACTATTTTTTAAGGAGTGAAACTACAATTCATTTATAGAACCCGAATAAACTCTGCAACGATTTTAAGAAAAAAATAAACCCGATGTGAAAACACCGGGTTTTTTTTTCAAAACCAAAACCAACTGCTATGAAACAATTTTAATTACTAATTTTAAGACTTCTTATAATGCACAACGTTTAATCAATTATTGTACAGAAATCTCTTTAGGCGCGATTTTAACTTCTTCTTTTTTTGGAAGAAAGACTTTCAAAATTCCATTTTCATATTTCGCTTCAATTCCTTCTGGCTTTATTTTCTCATCAAGAGTAAAAGAACGTTTGAAATTCTGGAAAGAAAACTCTCTTCTTATAGATTTCTGTTCTTTGGTTTCTGTTTGCTCTTTCTTTTCGTAACTAACAGTCAGTAAACCTTTGTCAACGTTAATTTTAAAATCTTCTTTGTTTCTGCCTGGTACATTAAATTCAAGATTGTAACCATTGTCACTCTCATTTATGTTTACCTGGGCAGTTGAATTACTTCTTACATCATTTCCCCAGGTGGCAGGAAACGAATTAAATAATTCATCAAATACATTAGTCAGGTTTTTGCTTGCGGGATAAGTTTTTGCGAGTATCATAATTTTAATTTTTTTGTTTGTTTACAGGGTATAAATCAAATGGCATACCTATTAGAAAATACGGATAAAGAGGCATACTCCAAGTTATAACTATGCCATATTGTCTCTATTTTAATTTTATTTATGCCATTATTACCATTAACATTTCCTTTGTTGCTTCTTGATCACATTTCTACGTATTTTTGCTTTCGGATAATTAAAACAAATTCATCTAAACAAAAAGAAATGTACCCAGAAGAAATAGTATTACCAATGAAAGCCGAGCTTACAGAAAACGGCTTTGAAGACCTGGATACTCCTGAACTTGCAGAGGAGTATATAAATAAAGAAGGAACTACTTTGGTAATGGTAAACAGCGTTTGTGGTTGCAGTGCAGGCTCAGCCCGTCCCGGTGTATTGATGGCTGTAGCAAATGCAAATAAAAAACCCGACAATTTAACTACCAGTTTTGCAGGTTTTGATACTGCAGCTATAAAAAAGGTACGTGAACATTTGTTGCCTTACCCTCCGTCTTCGCCGGCGATAGCATTATTTAAAAATGGTTTATTGGTGCATTTTATTGAAAGGCACCAAATCGAAGGACGTCCGGCACAGGTAATAGCACGTAACCTTATTTCAGCTTTTGAAGAATATTGCTAATGCAATTAAAAATATGTAAATTTTCGTCCATGTAGTTACACAGCTTTTGCATGGATGGGTTAGTAAATATAACCTCTTCCATTTCTATGGAGGAGGTTTTTTTATTTATATTTTTCCCTAATTTTTTGTTGTATACTACCATTACTTTTTGTTGTATCCTATATTAATAGCAAATTCTGTTTAACATTGCAATTCGTACTTTTCTTTTTCAACTGAATATTAATCAATGTATCCTAATCTGTATTACGCCTTTAAAGATTTGTTTGGAGTTGAGTTATCGGGCCTTAAACTAGTAAATTCTTTTGGCTTTTTTGTAGCGATCGCATTTATTACTGGTGCAGTTGTCTTAACGGCTGAACTTAGAAGAAAAAGTAAAGAAGGATTACTTACTTATAAAGAAGAAAAGATAATTGTAGGTAAGCCTGCATCTGCAGGCGAATTACTTTTAAATTTTTTTCTTGGGTTTATCATGGGTTATAAGTTGATCGGGGCTTTTATAGACCGCAATGAACTTATAGACACTCAATCATATATTCTCTCCTCAAAAGGAAACTGGGTAGCAGGTATTGTAGTAGGTTTTTTATTTGCCTTTCTTAAATGGCAGGAAAAGAATAAGCTAAAACTGTCTAAACCAGAAGAAAGAACCATAAGAATATGGCCTGAGGACCGGGTTGGAGACATAATTATTTATGCTTTTATCTTTGGATTCTTAGGAGCAAAGATCTTTCATAATCTTGAAAACCTTGATGATCTGATAAGAGATCCCGTAGGCTCTCTTATTTCATTCAGCGGATTAACTTTTTATGGCGGTTTGATTTGTGCGACTATTGCTATATGGAGATACTGCAAAAAAAACAATATGAACCCTATTCATGTTGCCGATGCATTCGCACCCCCAATGATGCTTGCTTATGGTATGGGACGAATTGGTTGCCACGTTGCAGGGGATGGCGACTGGGGCATTGTAAATACTCATCCAAAACCCTTTAGCTGGCTGCCTGACTGGGCGTGGGCTTATAGATACCCGCATAATGTAATAGGAGAAGGAATACAAATTCCAAATTGTACAGGGCAATATTGCGCACAACTACCCCATGCTGTTTTCCCGGCTCCTCTTTATGAGATCGTTGCTTCCCTGCTTTTGTTTGCTTTTTTATGGAGCATTCGCAAAAAGATAAAAACTCCCGGAGTATTAGCCGCCATTTATTTGATTGTAAATGGAATAGAAAGATTTCTTATCGAACTTATAAGGGTAAATACAAAATATCACTTTTTCGGAATTAATCCTACACAGGCAGAATTAATTGCTGCATTTTTAGTAATCAGCGGAATTATTTTATTGATCATTTTTGCTAAGCAGAAGAAAACTCTCCAGTCAACAAGTTAATAGAAATAGAAAAGGATCTATGAGCAGTGAGTTACGAGCTATCTTGATAACAGTTGAGAGATGATACAGTTGAGAGTTGAGAGTTGGCACTTGCCTAAATGCTATGGATCAAAATGCTTATTTATTAGATTTTGATGAAATAGAAAGCTTCCTGGAGAATTCCAGGGGCTTTTCATTACTCATTAAATGATTTCTTTTAATGAGGCTTTTCAAATCTCCGCTTTCAAAAAACTATCTGAACCTTTTTCTTTTTTCGGAGGTATAATGAAAATAAAAGAACAACAGTTATAAAAATAATACCCACTAACCAGGCAACAAGGTGATTATTTTGAGAAAGATTAATGGGTTCACCATTTCCGGCAAGGATCATATTAGCCCAATAAAAGGGAAGTAGTCTTTCGTTGCTTCCGTTTTGCATAAAAGCTATCTTAGCTTTTTGTAAAGCATCGTCTTTACGCATTCCTCTCGAAATATTTTGAAGAAAAGCTTCTGTAATACTATAAATTGCTTTTTCATCTGCTTTCCACAAAGTAGCGGAAATAGAAGGAATGCCTGCAGAAGCGAAACCTCTCGCTAAACTTATAATCCCTTCCCCCGTAGCAATTTTACCTACATTGGTCTGGCAGGCACTTAAAACAATCAATTGTGTTGATGGCTTGCGCAGTAATTGTAATTCAGACAACATGATCACTGAATCAGTCATAAATAACATCGGTTCTTTGTCTGTACTATCAGCACGTGCATGCGATAAAATGGTAACAATAGTATAGCCGGGCAACAGTTTTAAAAAATTACTTCGGTTAGCCTCGCTGTTTGTAATAAGTTTAAGCGTATGAAAATAAGATGCTGATTCATCAAGAGATGTTTCTGATTGCATTAGTTGCGGAACTTGCAGATAACCTGCGTAAGAGACAGGAGCAACGCCTAAAAAGTTCCCTTTACCACGTGGATTATTAAATTTTTTTAATAAAAACCGGGCAGAATATATATAGCTGAAAGTATAATTATTAATAAGAAAATCTTTGCCTTTTTCATCAGTTGTTAAAGCTTCAAATGGAATGAGAAAGTTATCGTAACAAATGATAACTCTGCCTTTAGGTAAATCCAGTGGTTTAAATAATGCATTATAGATTTTATGCGAAAGCAAAGCAAAAGAGTCATAATGATTATTTAAAGCCTGCTTATCAGAACAAATTTTTAAAAATTGAGATAGTTCGGTATTAAATTCTTGCCTATTAAGCTTAATTAATTTTGTAGATGATGCCGTAATGCCCAGCATGTACATGGTTGTATCAGTGATAAAATAATGAACAAAGCTTTGTTTGTTAAGATACAGGTATTTTTGAAGTGCATCCAATTTAGGAACATCATCGGCGTATTTATACTGGTAATAGGCCGGGTATTTATTCTGAAGCTTTTTTATATAATTATCTAAATCCTCTTTTGCCTCGAGAAGTTTTACTTGCTGCTCCTCAAAAGCCGGATCGGTATCTACAAGCTGTGCCAATTGCTGTTGCAGAGCAAGAACATTTATTTGCATTGCCTGTTCCTTATGTGCTTCTTCCGGTGGCAAATGCGCAGAGGCTCCCAGTTCATTAAGTTTATCATTTAGTAAGACTGCCCTGCTTTTTTCCATAAAGAAAAAAGCCAGTTTTGCGTCTTTTGCCTGGTAAGAAGCTTCGATAGCATTGGTAAAAAATTCTCTTGTTTCATTTCGCCAATAGAGCTTGCTTTGCTCGCCGGTTTGCTCGTGTCGCATATCGGTAATAAGAGAGTCTGTGAGCTTTGCTGTAGCATGAGCGGCGGTCAGGTATTGCCTGCTACCTGTTTGCTTGTATAAGCAGAGTAAACATTCTGCCTTGTTTGCCAGCAATAAGGATAGAAAATTTTTATCACTGATAGCATTGCATTGACGGTAAGTTGGATTATACAGGGCATTGCTATTTCTGAAAGGAGCCACTGTCTGCTGTAAACTGTTATGATACCCGATCAAGGCATAGGAGTATTTTTTTGTTCGGAAGGAGATAATGGCAAGGTTATTTAAAGCTTTTGCAGTCGTAACCTCTTTGCCCCCTTTTTGTGCTAGCAGTAATGATAGGGTGTAATAGCTTTTTGCTTTTGATAGATTTCCGGTATTCTTAGTTATTGCTTCCTTTCTTAGTGTATTGCCTGCATCCAGATAGTCGTCGGCCAAGGCTGCCATGTCGCCGGTTCTACTTCGAGCAACTATCGCCTTTCTATGATAGCTCGTTGCTTCTGTATAGTTACCGGCCGCTTCGCTTATGGTAGCTTTTATTTTATAATTATTAGCAGTTGCATCATAGTCATCTTTACTGATGATTGCGGCCGCTTTATTAACAGCAATAACAGCCTCATTAATTTGTTGTACTGCTGCATAAGCCTTAGCTTGCTCATTTAATAAATTTAAGGCGAGGGCAGGATTTTTTATAAAAGCAGCTGTTTTCAACCCCAACGCAGCTTCTTCAATAGCCTTCTGGTAGTCACCGGTTTGATAATATATATATGCTTTCCTGTTTCGGGCATTAATTACAAAAACAAGCGTAAGCGAGTCTTTATAACTACTCCCTGTTACAATACATAAATCGGAGTAATCCAGGGCATCTTTGTACCGGTTTAGGTCATCAAAGTAATAACCCAGATTATAATAGCTGTTGACGGCAAGCCGTCTGTTGCTTTCTTTTTTTCCTGACGTATTGATTTTTACGGAAGCAAGCGTATGGCTAATCGCTTCATTAGGTTTCCCGGTAGAAAATTCCCATACTCCTATACGGTGTAGCAGGCGTGCATATACCGAATCTTTCTTTAACCTGCATCCATCAAATGCCTTTTGCAGGCTAAAAGCCTGAGTGAGCTTTTTGACGGGAGACAAATCATTATCCTTTTCAAGAATCAATAACTTATTATAAAGTTCCTGACTGGTAGGGCACTGCGATAGCACTGTAACATGACATAACACAACGAGTAGTCCAGTACATAAGCTTATCAGGGTAAAGCTATATACCGGACTAATCTTTCCTGACTCTTTACCTTCCTTTTGTGGACCAATTACCATCTATAATGTATTCGTTAAAGCGGTCGTCTGTTTTGATGATTCCAAGATTTTTCATTTCCTGGAGCAGGATGCTTTTGTTTATTACTCTAAATGGCATGGCATCCATTAATGCTTGATAATGCTGTGCAATTTTTCCCGTAACAATAGGTGTGGCATAGGAAGATCCTACAATAAGAATTCTTCTGCCCAAAGGATCTTCAAACCAGTAATCATCTTCCGCTACACGGTCGCAGTCCACGCCAATATCAACTATGGTATTCGAAAAATTCTGAGACGGGCTTACTTTGCCTTCTTCTCTTGAAATAGTGGTGACCGCCAATACATTTTCAAAATCCTTTGAAAGGCAGGCAGGAAAAAAAGGATGATACTCTAAGTTTCTTATTTTTTCAGCCGTAGTTCGTCCTATGCTTTCATCTGCATTCACATTCCCGGCAGCAGCTACCAGCAATATATTATTATCCGTCAGGTGCTTTTTTACAAATTGGGAAAGTATAGCAGGAGCCTCACCATCTTTAGAAGCATAGAATCCAAAGCTTGCATTAACTATTTTTGCTCCGCAACGGGCTGCATAAGCAAAGCCGCATAATATACTAAACAGGTCACTTTTGCCGTAACTATTATGCACTTTTACAGGCAGAATACTTATTTTCTGTTGTCCATATTCAGCCTCCTGGTCAATGATAAACTTAGTAACCGCACTTCCGTGACTGGTTGGATAATCATCATCAGTTACATCATTTTTGTAAGCAAAATTCCAGCCTGAGCTTCCGCCCCTCATGCAGCTATCTACCACATCGGTGTAGGTGCCTTTAATGTCAGAAATAAGTCCGGTATCAAAAACAGCCACGATAACGGCCGGATCTTTCAATTCCTGACGGCCAGCTATTTTTACTCCTCGCTCATAACGCTCTGAAATGCAAACAACGGGTTCTGGTAAATCAATAATTAAATTATAACTGAAACAGGCAATAGCATCGCTGCCGCCCGATGGAGGGGCGCTTGTGGAGGAGCCTCCGGAACCGGCCGCTTTTTCTGAAATAAGCGTAGATATGTTATCTCCTTCCCAAAGCTCTAAACTATCATCGCAGTTTCTGCATAGTTTTTTTACCAGTATGCCACTGTATTTTTGCAGGTTATGTCTTTTCCATTGATTAAATTCTATGTCAGAAATCCCAGGTTTTTTCCATACAACCAACTGGTTCGGTATGTATTTTGAATTGGGCCGGTCAACCGTAATATTCGGATCAGGACAATGTTTATCCTTTTTATTGTTTCGTAAAACCTGATCAAGGATTCTTGCTCCTAAAAGGATAAGCAACCCGTTGCCGATTGTTTTGAAAATGTTAGCCATAGCAAGTTTGGTTTAATTGATTTATAGTACTGTTTATAACTACCATTTCTTAAGCAATTCCTGAGCTTCTTTCTTTCCTTCCAGGTTTTCCTTCACCACCTGTTCCAACAGCTTTTTTGCCGTTTTTTTATCTCCTTTTCCATCACGTTCCAATAAGGTAACCGCTTTTAAAAAGAGGCCCGGGTTACTGAATAATCCTTTTTTCTGTGCCAGTTCATCGAAATGCATCAGTGCTTTGTCGTAATCTTTCCTCATCAGGTAAACAAGACCCAGGTATTTTTTTGCATCGCTCTTGTCCTGGTGTGCTTCATAAACCTTTTGAAATAAGAATAAGGCTTCATCATAATCTTTCTTATTATATGCAGCAATGCCTTGCTGAAGACTATCAGTTGAGGCATCCATATTCTGACTTAATTGGCTGTAATTATTTTTTATATAATTATCTGCAAACTTTTGCGGGGAATCTGAGCTGTTGAAAAGATAAATGAGCGCTGACGCAAGCAATATGCAGGCTGCAGCAGCATAAGGCAGCCAGTTACGAAAACTTATTTTTCTTACAGACGTTGAAGCAGGTGCGGCAGTTTCAATCACTTCATTTTCATACTCCCGCCATTCTTGTTTTTTTTGCTCTGATAGTTTTTCTCTGATTGCTTCTCTTGACATAATATAAAAAGCTACCTCTTTGGCAAATTCTTCATCATTTTCACATCGATCTTCAAATGACTGCCTTTCAGCATCACTTAATCCTTTTTCAAAATAAGCTTCTATATATTCAAGTGTTTCACTCATGATTTATAAATACGTTTTTCATTTTTTCTTTTATTTTGTCCAGGCATCGCAACCTGGTAGTCTTGGCTACTGAAGCGGTGTTATATGATAATTTTTCTGCAATTTCTTTATCGGTATAGCCATATTCAAACAGAAGCAGTATTTCCTTACATTTTTCCCCGATTACTTCAAGGTGCTGCCTGATCTCCAAAAGTTTTTGCTGCTCTATTAATTTCTCGATCACGTTCTTTGACTTATCCGGCAAATGGCTTAATAACTCCGGTTCTGATACTGATTGATGTACCTTTTGTATATTAGTCGTTCTTTTTCTGATAAGGTCAATACATTTATTAGAAAAAACCTGAAATAAATATGTTTTCAGCGAAGAATTATTATTAAAACTTTTATTAATGATGTTTCTGATCACCGATAATACTGCATCACTATACGCACTGAAGCTATCCTCATAACTTAATTTGTATTTCCGGATCCCTTCTTCAATAAAGTACCTGTATTGCAAATACAAGGCTTTTTCAAAATGCGGTCGTTGACTGCTGTCAGTTACAAGACCGTCAATAATCTCCCTATCATGCATCGGGTAAAGGTTACGTAAGCACTAATTTACATCTTTGCATTTAAAAACAAACATCTTTAGTCAGTTAAATATTAAAAAAGGATTTTTATTAATACGGTTGCGTAAATTAGCTGTAGAAAAGAGAAGTTTTCAACTTCCAGTTTTAAGAATAATAACAGTTATAATTTTTTTCTTTCCTTTAAAAAAATATTCATGATTAAAGATCTTCAAGACCTGCTGATGCATCTTATTCAAAATTTGAACGCTGCAGAAGAACACATGTCTGAGGCCTTACCTGCTATAATAGAAAAAGTGCATCATAGTTCGCTAAAAAACGCACTTAATCATCATCTAAATTTAACAGCAGAGCAAAAAAAACGCCTGGAACAGATTGCACAAATGCTTCAGCAAAAAAGGACTGAAGAGTCATTAAAGTTAAACCCCGGGCATATATGCAAAGGAATGATGGGACTGATTGAGGAAACTAATGATATTTTGGAAACCGGGCTGGAAAAAGAGGTAACAGATGCAGCTATTATAACGTGCGTGCAAAAAATGGAACATTATGAAATATGTACTTACGGCACCGCTCTTGCTTATGCCAAACAGTTACACCTGGTGAAGGCAGAGGAATTGCTGAATGAAACTCTTAACGAAGAATATGAGGCAGATGATTTGCTTACAACGCTGGCTATGGCAAGTCTTAATAAAGAAGCAGTTCCTCAAGACATAGAGAATGTTGATCAGTCAGACAGCCAGGAAAGTTCAGAAGATGAATCATCAGAAAGTAAATCACAGGTTCACATTACTGAACGCACAATTAATTCACCTGGCGGACGGGCCGGAACATCTCATCGCCGTTATGGAAGCGGAGAGTCAAGAGGACATTAAAAAAAGAGAGGGGCTGCATTTGTGGTGCGTATGTTACTCTCAACACGCCCTTCTCCTTGATTCGTAATGAACTTCATTAATGCAGACTGTTTTACTCAACTATTTCCCTCCGGCATCAATACTATTTTTATCATATTCTCTGTATTAAAATATTTATTTGCCATTTCCTTTGTTCTTGCCACAGTAAGTTTTTTTACCATAGCAGCATCCTGCAAAAGGTTTTTTGGATCTTCGTTGTAGTAATATTTATCCTGCAGGTTGTACAACCAATAGTTGTTTTCCTTTACACTGATCTGCATACCACGTGTATCTTCTGCAATCACTTTGTCTATATTGGTTTGTGCTCCGCCATTGGCTTTCATATTTTTAATTTCTTCCATTGCCAGTCCTGTTAACTTGTCCACGTTTTCGGGTGCACATCCAAAAGAAAGGGTAACGCTATATGTGTTGACTGGCTCACGATTGATATTAGCGCCTACTCCAACACTGTAAACGCCGCCCTGGTCTTCCCGCAAAATTTCGCGCAGTCTTATTTCCAACACTTTTGCTAACTGGTCAAGCTGGGTTGCTTCAAGATCACTGTACTCTGTAGTGCCTGTAAACGTAATCCGGACCGTACTTTTGCTTTCCCTGCCTTTTTTGATTACTTTATTTATAACTCCTTTGGGAAAACGAATGCCTACATCCTTCCAGTTTTCTTTTCTGCCTCTAGCAGGAAGCGATGCAATGTAGGTTTCGATATAAGGTTTGAGACTATCTACATCGAAGTTGCCTACGAAAGTGAATATAAAGTCGCCTGCATCACTAAAGCGATCACGGTATACAGAATATGCTTTGTCCAGTTTTATTTCATCAACCCTGTCTAATGTCAATGGCTGGCGACGGATATTATAATTGCCCATGATATAGCTTACAGAATCTGAGAAAACAGAGGAAGGATCTTTTCCCTTGTTAGCAAGTGAAGCAACCAATTGCTGTTTTAATACCTGGAACATAGTACTGTCTTTGCGGGGTTCAGTAAAATATCCGTATATCAGTTGAAATGCAGTCTGCAAGTCTTTAGGAGTAGAACTACCGCTGATGCCTTCACTATACTGCCCTATAAATGGTGATATTGAAACCTGCCTCGCTGCCAGCTCTTTTTGCAAACTCACCGCATCGTAATTGCCAACACCTCCATAAAGTGTAACTGTGGTAGCATTTGAAGCAGAAAGGTAATCTGTGTCATTGTATAATGAAGATCCTCCTCTGCTTATGGCTGAAATGAGTACCTGGTTGTTTTTGAAGTTGGTAGGTTTTAGCACTACTTTAGCCCCGTTTGAAAGTGAGAGCTCTGTCACGCCGATAGAATCTATTTTCTTTTCATCAACTATTTTTCCTGCCACAGGTTTCCTTACCAGCAGATCTCCTTTCAGTACTTTGTCTTCATAAGCCATTGTTTTTCCCTGCTTCTTACTTATCAAAGCCAGCATCTGTGCTTCCGTAGGCAATTTGTCTTTTTCTGCCTCCGGAGCTGTTACAATTATTGCCCGGTCCGTCGGCTTTATCCATCGACCGATAAGGTCATTTACTTCTTTTAAAGTAATACCAGGCAGATACTGTTTGTACATCGCATACTCCTTTTCAATACCCGGTACCGGTTCTTTGTAAATAAAATTCCTGATAAGTTCCTCTACCAGCGTTGACGATTCTTGCTTATTTCTTTCATTGTAAATATTTTCCATTCCAGATAATGTAGCTGCCTTAGCACGGTCAAGTTCTCCCTGAGTAAATCCGTATTGGCGCACCCGTTCATTTTCCTGAAGTAGTGCCTCTGTAGCTGTTAAAATACCTGCGCCATTTTTTGCTGCAGCAGCAATTGTAAGTGCATCTTTGTCACTATATAGACCTATTAATTTTCCATAGCTGGTGTTTGCACCTAAAAAAGGAGCATCAGGTTTTTGAGATATTTCCTGTAATCGACTGCTTATCATTGAATTAAACAGACTACGAACTATTGACTCTCTATATTCCAGATCGGTCTGTGCTTCAGGGATAGCGGGTTGTTTATAATAAATCGAAACAACATTGTATCGTTGTTCTGGATCCGTTACAATAACTGTTTGGGTTGCATTCTGTGCAGGTATGCCATATTTAATTCGGGGCTTAGGATTAACAGTCTTTGGAATGGAAGCAAAGTGTTGTTTTATCATTTGCTCCACCTGGTTTACATCTACATCTCCCACAACAAATACAGCCTCCAGATCAGGCCGGTACCAGTCTTTATAAAACTGTTTAAGAGTTGCGTATTTGAATGTGTCTAAATTTGCTTTCGTTCCGATTGGTATTCGTATTGCATATTGAGACCCTTTTAATAAAACGGGAAAAGTTTTTGACCTGATACGTTCCCCAGCACCCTGGCCAGACCTCCATTCTTCTATAACAACACCTCTTTCTTTATCTATTTCTGCAGTGTCAAAAGAAACATTGTGTGCCCAGTCTTCCAGTATCTGAAATCCTTTTTTAAATACTAAAGGGCTGTCGGTAGGTAGCTGAAGTTGATAAACAGTTTCATCAAAGGAGGTGTAAGCATTAATGTCTGCTCCAAAATTTACCCCGCTTTTTTCAAGAAAATCAACCAGTTCCTGTTTTTCAAAGTTTTTAGTGCCATTAAAAGCCATGTGCTCAATAAAGTGTGCAAGCCCTGCCTGTTGCTCTGTTTCAAGTACCGAACCTGCCTTTACAACCAGTCGCAGTTCGGCCCGGTCTTTTGGTTCCTCATTTTTGCGAATGTAATAAGTCAGGCCGTTTGACAATTTACCAATCTTAACATCGGGCGTAACGGTAAGTTTTTTAGCCGTGAGTGACTGGGCACCAACAGAAATACCGGCAATTATTGATATAAAACAAACAATAAGCTTTTTATAAAGAAACTTCATCTTAGAAAAAATTTAATCTGCAAGTAAACTTATTGTGGCAGTCTTTTCAAATAATTACAGGAAATTTAAATCTTTTGTAACCACCGGCCGAATAAATGTTAATCGTTTCAGCCGATGTCATTCACTTAAAGTAATAGCGGAAAGTGATTAAGCCTTACTTTTGGCAAAATTAAACTGCACTTTATGTACCAGGGATTATTGCACCTTCACAACTTCGGGCGTTGGGTTGTTATTATACTATTGTTAGTTGCTATCGTGCGATCATTAAGCGGATTGACCGGAAACAAACCTTTTACAAACGGAGATAAAAAAACAGGTTTGTTTTTAATGATAGCTGCACATACAATGTTGCTTATAGGATTGTATCAATGGTTTGCAGGTCCATGGGGATTGCATAATATTCAAAATATAGGCATGAAGGGAGTAATGAAAGACAATGTTTATCGTTTCTGGGCTATTGAGCACCTGACAGGTATGCTTTTAGGGATAATTCTTATAACGATAGGCCGGGGATCAGCTAAGAAAAGTATAAGTGATAAAGCGAAGCATCGGCGTTCGTTCTGGTTTTATTTCATAGCTTTTATTGTAATTATTGCAACAGTTCCATGGCCATTTAGAGAAGTCGCAAGACCTCTTTTTCCAGGCATGCATTAGAATATTTGGCCCATTTTATTTTTTTGCACTCTATAAATTTTTAAAAATTTAGTTGGTGATACCAGCATTTGTTATTCATGCACCATTGTTACGTCGCATTTCGTTCATCAGCATATCATTGTGCATCTTTTGGCTTTAATATAAAACTCTTGTTTAAAATCTTAAACAGCTTCTAAGAAAGCTTTATATCTTTTCTTTGCTAAAGATTATTTGCTGCATTAAAAGGTTTGATTTAATCTTACCTTTAGAGTTGCAGGTTAAAGTTCAGTTAAGTGATATTTCTAAACTGTCCATTGGGACAACAGCGCTGCAGCGCGGGAATAGGATCATAATAATTTTGCTTGTAAGGGCAATCCTTTTAGAAGGTTTTTAAAAAGTTTAAACACCTTTTCGTGCCTTCATCTTATTAAATTAAAAGATAAAAAAATTAAGTATTATTATTTGTTTACATCAACAAAACATTTAAATAAGTGGCACAAACAAAAATCATTGCTTCAGGGCAGGCAGAAAATACAGGTGATATATATAAGACTGAATTAAAATCGAATCATCATTTGTTCATTGCAGATGAGTTACCTGAAGTCGGAGGTAAAGATGAAGGGCCTGCTCCCGGAGATTATTTATGCATGTCTTTAGCTTCATGCAAAGCCATTACATTAAGAATGTATGCCCAGAGAAAAAACTGGAAAATAGATGTTATAAAAGTTAAAGTCAATCTTGTAAAAGGATCTGATGTGGAATCAGGTAATAATACTTTTTTTTCTGAAGTTGAAATAAAAGGCGACATCACCGATGAGCAAAGAACCCGGATGTTACAAATTGCGAAAGTCTGCCCTATTGATAAATTGTTAACTAAGCCAAGTGACAGTATTTCTGTGTTGGTATAGTTTATATTTTAGAAGTGATAATAGAGTAAATAGTCCTAATGAATAGACCATAGCGTAAACAAGTAATCTTTTGTTTTGCGCCCCGGCAGTCTATTATCCGGGTCAAAGTTTATGGTCTATTGTTTATGGTAATGACTATTGACCAAATTGACCAATTGACTTAATGACCTAATACCCTGATGACCAAAATCATCTTTTCCCAAGTTCAATAACCTCACAGTCTTTAATATTTTCTCCATCTATTGCAAAGCGTATTAGTGTCCTTACCTTATGCCAGCCGTGCTTACCGGCAGCTCCGGCGTTCATATGCAGGCATTTGAATTTCTCGTCGTACATTATTTTTAAAATATGGGAATGACCGGAAATGAAAATTTTTGGGTGAAATGAGGCGATTTCTGTTCGTGCAAGGGGAGTGTATTTACCGGGATATCCGCCGATATGAATTATTAATACTTTCACATCTTCACAGCCAAATTTTAATACTTCAGAAAACTGGCTTTTTATATCAGGGCCGTCTATATTTCCATATACTCCTCTTAATGGTTTGAATTTCTCCAGTTGTTCTGCAACTGCGGCCGAGCCAAAATCTCCACCATGCCATATCTCATCGCATTTGTCAAAATGCTTAAAAACTGCCTCATCAAGATAGTTATGCGTATCTGATATTAGTCCTATTCGTTTCAAAATGTGATCTTATTAAATTTATTGATTTATCTTTTATTACAATTTTATTAATTTACACCTGCTATTGAAGGTAATTACGTTTTCAATTATACGGACGATTTGTAAGACGAAGGTTTACTAAAATGTTTTTATAAAAAGCTTAATAGAGCTTGCATCTTTCAAAAGCTTTCAGCAAGTGATAAAAGAAATTGATTGGAACAGCTTTAACAGGTAGATTATTATTTAAAAGCGGTAATAAAAATGCAACTTTGGGGCAGAAGATTATTTAGATTAATAGAACGATATAATGTATAATAATTATTGCACTAATAGAAAAAAAATAAGGAAATTTATCATTTTAAAACCATAGCGCATGCTGAAATTTAATGAACTAAAGTTAGGAGACTTTGTATTGGCAGAATTTGACGGACAACTAAAAGAAGGAGAAATAACAGATATAGACAACCTTGACAAAAAGGTATGTATTTTAACCAATGATGACCAGGAATTTTGGTATGAACCTAAACGTCTTAACCCTATTGTATTAGACGAATCGCAGTTATTTAAACTGGGATTTCAAAAGCAGGCCAACGACAATGGATCAGTTAAGTATTCAAAAGGAGCTTTCAGAGTGCTTACTCATAATCCCGGTAGTTTTACAGATTTTGAGATGTGGTACCGCGAAGACCATCGCCTCATAAAGGAGCCGATATATTTGCATGACTTTCAGAATAAATATCTTGAGATGACAAAAATTCATCTTACCCAAGGCGATTAATTTGTTTTTTTTTAAACCAATCTTCATTGGGAATTTGAATTTACGTAGCCAGACATAGGTGATTATGATGCTATAAGAAATAATGTCTTAAGGGTTTTTTCAAGCTCAATTTAAAACGCCCCTTCGCCAGAACCTATTGCTAATACAGTTTTTAAGATTCTTAACGTAAAGAATCCAGAATCCAGCTATCGTGTAGAAAGCGATGCAAAGATGTTACCGTTTTTACAATTTACATTCAGCAGTTTGCCTGAGTTTGAAACGGCAAAATCTGAACATAAGCATAATCCTATAAAAAACCCTTCTGGGAAATATAGCAAATTCGCGGAAGGGAAAAAATTCAGGATTTTAGGAATAATTTGCCGTGCAGCAAGATTAAAGTATACTACCAATAGAGATTTTGAAAGTAGAAAATTTGCTATTCCAAAATCTGATACTGATGCAGTCTATTGATCGATAAAGAATTAGAAGTTTTTATAATTATGATTTTAGTAACGATAAAAGGCTTGAGAAAGTTCGGGATTTATTCGTCTTTGGCTGCTATGTTGGATTACGCTTCACTGACTATTCTACTATTAAAGAGGAAAATATAGTAAATGTTGATAATGATCTGTTTATTAAAGTGATTACGCAAAAAACAAAGGAGTTAGTAATAATTCCTGCAATACGATTGTGCTAGATATTTTTAGAAAGTATCGGGAAAACAATAATAAACTTCCAAAATCTTTATCAAACCAAAAATTTAATGATTATATTAAAGAGGCCTGTAGAATAGCAGGTCTAACTAGCAAAGGAAGATTACTTGAAGAACCTGAAATGGAAATTTGGTAATGCGTATCTAGTCATACAGCCAGAAGGTCTTTTGCTACCAACTATTATTTAGAGGGCTTTCCGACTATCGACTTAATGAAGACTACTGGTCACAAAACCGAAAAAGCGTTTCTTACTTATATTAGGGTTTCCAAACTTAATGCTGCTAAGCATTTAAATCAACACATGAAAAGAAAATGGGAGGAAAAGAGGCTAAAGGCCAATGATTCCATATAAGCGTTGCGTAATTATAAGTAGCGTATCGAGATAGAAGAATATTAAGAACTAAACTATAGGTTAATTCCAGCACCGATTAATAAGCTATACTATTCTCACAACTGGTGGGTATGGGAAGCTTCCCCTATATTAAATGAAAAGTGTCTCATTGGCTGTAAGGTGTAAGCATAATCTTTAGAAATCTTCCCTTAGAAACTTACAAGCAATGAAAGAAGACCCGACAGGACGAAAAATCTTCTTACCATACTATACAACAGCAATAGTATAAGAAGCGGTGATGTTTCCTTTGTGATCTTTTTCAAGTTTCATTAAAAGTGTGTCGTGTCTTTTTGCATCTTTATCAACCCTCAATTCTATATCTTTTTGAAGAGAAATTGGGTTTATTCCTTTAGGATATAAGGATGCATTGTTTTTATAGATCTCATTCTCCATCTCTTTAGGAAAAAAGAAATTGGTTGTTAGCACAGTTTTGTTTTTCACATGCACTTTTCCATGTAAGTGCGTAATTCTTCCTTCATACCAGCCGGGAAAGATTGATTTGAACCGGCATATTCCATTTTTATCTGTTACCTGGTAACCTCTCAACCAGGTTTTGTTCTCAGTATTCTCTTGTTTAAAATCTGAATAAACACCTTCGTTATCACATTGCCAGATATCAACTATTGCACCCTGAATAGGTTTGCAATGTTCATCCTCCACTTTAAATATATATTCCACAGGTGTTCCTTTTTTTGTTTCTGTAATATCAAAGCGGTTCATTTTTTCATCTTTATAAAAAGGTCCCTCTGGAACCGCCGGTGTGATGGGATCATTGCAGGCTGTTACCAGCTTTGCAGATCGTTTATCTCTTGCTGATAAGAAGACTGAACCGGTAAAACCAAAACTGATAAGCGACAAAAAGTCTTTTCGTTTCATAACAGGAGAATTTTTTGGAAATGGAAGAAGTTATAAGGCTTCTAATATAACCATATTTTGAAATACCTATTAACAAATCGACTTTTTTTTATAAATATGTTTAGTTGTTTTTAACGGTGCAGGATTTTTTCTTACGCCCAATGCACAGGCTCTTTAAGAGATATTGCGGGGAAGATATATACATTTGGCGAAGGTTGCAAACTTAGCCGGAGCTAAAACCTCGAAGCAAGATTTGTCTTTGTATGCAGAATCCGAATAATAGTAATATCCTGCTCTTTGATTTTATAGACAACTTTATTTTGTTTATCTAAAATGTAAACTCTTAAAGAGCCATCCTTTTTTGCAGGTCTTCCTAAATGTGGTTCTTTAGAGAGTAATTGAAGAAAAGCGATAAGTTTTTGCCTGAAATTATCTGCATAAATTTCACCGAACTTTTCAGTTATATAATCGTAGATTTTTATTTCGTCTTTATCAGCTCTTTTAGTGAAACTTATTTTGTAATCCCTTATTTTCGCCTGCTGATAAATTCTTCAAATGATATTACTTCTCCTTTTTCATATTCGGTTATACCTTCCTGTATCAAAAGCATTTCTTCATGAGAAAGCTCCGCTTCCTCCTCGTGTTTTACATCCCATTCCAATTGTTTTTTCCAATGCTTCAACAATTTTTCATTGTTTGTAGCATCAATAAGCTGCTTGATTGATTCTTTGTATTCTGTCAAATTCATTTTCTGAAGTTTAAAAATCGTTGTGAAGTTACTAAAAATTAATTTTGTCGTATGTAAAAATGAAGCCTTTCGTCCTGCTGGGTCTCCCCTAAAGCCTTGCACGATGGGCAGGGGACCCCGGCATGTTGCACTATCAGAAACTTAGTTAGCATAATAAATTGCTTAAAAATTTTTTGGAGAGAAGATTTGATTTCCCGGATCTTTTTATATATTTAAAAACAAATCAAAAAGGAATTCATCTGAAATCCTTCGTCAAGATACGGCAAAAGCGGGTATAGGCAAACAGCATGTGGCATTTTGGCAAGGGTTTAGCGTACGCACGAAACCATCATTTTGATAAGGCTGACCAGGAGTTAAAAAAAATGAATGATAGTGTAACCAGTGCCCAATTACGGGAACATCCGCCTGCTTTCAACCCTGGTCTCAGCAGTGCAGGTTGCTGAATAAATTCTGCAAGGTGTTATTGCAGAAGAAAAAGACATGCTTCCACAATCTATCAACAGAGGCTGCGGATAAAGAAGATGGAATGCTATACAATGAACCTAAAGACTGGTTACTTCCTGCAAGACACTTTTTGGGTCATGCTTTGCTGAAAGCAAAGAAATACACCGAAGCTAATAAGGTGTACCCGGAAGACTTAAAAATAAATCCTGGTAATGCATGGGCGCAACGGGTTTGACAGAAGCACTGATAAAGCAAGAAAAAAAGAAAATAGAAATGGAAGTACAACGTCAGACAAAAACAGCTCTGGCAAGAAGTGACGTACAAATTACAAGTTCAGTGTTTTAGATTTTTCAGATAAATAATTTAGCTGCGTCTTGTTCAAGTCACCTTGTGATAATTGTTGGATATTAAATTACGACCGCATTTGTATTTCTTCTGCTCATATACCAGCCAATATAACTGCCCCATATGACCATGTTGAAAATAAGAGGCATAACCAAACCTTTTACATCAAAACCATTAAACAATGGTTTTCCTAAGAAACCATTTACCGCTACCCAAAGCCAAAGTGTGGGTAAGAAGCCGAACAAAAAGCCATTTAAAACGGTTGCATGTTTAACAAGCAGAGCGTATACAACTCCCCAAACGCCCCCGCTGATGATAAACAGAATGGCCCCTATAATTTGATCTGTGGGAGGGTTAGGTCCAAAAGCTCCCTGGTACATCTGAACAAAACCCGGTTCACCCATGCCTGCTGCTTTCATGATATACATTATTACAGCCAAAATAATAGCACCTATCGCGCCCGCAATAAATCCTTGTGCAAGTCGATTACTCATTTTATATAGTTTTATAATTAACGTGGCATAAATATTATGCCTGACATATTGATCTTGAAATAATTATGATCGAAGTAGAGTTATGCAGGAGAAAAAATACGATCTCATTGTTATCGGTTCCGGCTCTGGCGGCTTAAGTGCCGGCTTGTTTATGGCTAAAGCAGGCTTTTCTACCTTAATGGTTTCTAAGAGTGATAAAGATATTGGTGGTGATTGTTTAAACGACGGATGTGTACCAAGCAAAGCTTTTATTCACGCAGCCAAAATAGTGCATGCTGCGACAGAAGCCCATCGCTTCGGATTGGAGGTTAATGGAAAAGCTGACATGACAAAAGTGATTAAGTATGTTTACGAAAGGCAGGAAAATATAAGAGCACACGAAAATGCAGCATGGTTACAGCAGCAAGGAGTAGAGGTAGCTTTAGGTCATGCCCATTTTACCGGCAAAAACGAGATTGAAGTGAATGACATAAAGTATCAGGGAAAAAAGATAATTATCGCAACGGGTTCTCAGCCCCGCAAATTAAAAATGCCGGGTGTAGAAAAAGTAAAATATTACGACAATGAAAGTATTTTTCATGCAGAGGAATTACCCGAAAGACTGCTGGTGATTGGCGGAGGACCAATAGGCATAGAAATAGCACAGGCAATGAGCAGGTTGGGCAGCCAGGTGACAGTGGTGCATCAAAAGAAAATGATTTTAGAACACGATGATGAAGCGGTGACCACCGTACTGTATAACGAGTTACAAAAAGAAGGAATAACCTTTTACTTAAATGCCAAAATCGAAAGCTTCATTTCTGTAAATGAAACAAATGTAATTTTCCCTGACGGTTCTTTAAAAAACGTACCATTCGATGCAGTATTTGCAGCAGCCGGACGTGAACTGAATCTGGCAACCATGCAATTGCAGAATGCCGGGATTGAAGTAAAAAACAATAAAATAGTTTCAGACCAATTTTTAAAAACCACCAATAAAGATGTATTTGTTTGTGGCGATATAGCTGGTGACCTTATGTTTTCTCATGCTGCAGAGTTTCATGCACGCATACTGTTGAACAACCTGTTTTCTCCTTTTAAAAAGAAGCTAAACAACGACCATCTTTCGTGGGTTACTTTCACTGACCCCGAAGTAGCAACCTTTGGTTTAAGTGAAAAACAATTAAAAGCAAAAGGAATAAGGTACGAGCGGCTCGAGCAGAGTTTTGAAGATGATGACCGGGCGGTTGTTGACAATTACCAATATGGCAAAGTAGTTTTGTTTATCAGCAGTAAAGGATTTTTAAAAAAACAAAAAATATTAGGTGGCACTGTGGTATCGCCTAATGCAGGTGAATTGGTACAGGAGTTAATACTTGCAAATACCTTTGGCTTGTCTATAGATACCATTTTTAATAAAATATATCCTTACCCTGTTGCTGCCCGTATAAATCAAAAAGTAATGGTAGAGTATAAGTCGCAGACACTTACCGGCACTATCAAAAAACTCCTGCACTTAGCATATAAAATTTTTAGCTGATGGAATGGTGGGAAACGATTAAGCACTGGTTCTTAAGCCTTGGAGAAAACTATGGCGTCAATCCATATATTTTTGGTGGTATCTATGTGGGCGCCATCCCTTTCTTTTTTATCTGTCTTAGCTGGACCATTAAAAATATTAAACAAAAAAAGACCTTCGTGCTGCCGCTGCTGCTGACCGGGTTATTTTTTATATCGGCCTATCTGTACCTGATTATCGCAGGTAAAAATATTCCTGTATGGGTTTATATTTTTATAGGTATAATGATTTTATATGGCGTTTACTCAACCATAAAAAAGATAAAAGGCAATACCAACAAATGAGTTGATTAATGTGATCGTACAGTTATTTTTTTAAACTATGCTTCTGCTGACAGCAGTCTTAGTATGGATGCAAATATTACCTGTTCATAATATAACAAAAAGTGTTATTTTACTATAAATTCTCATAGTATGCAAAGAAGAAATTTTGTACGATCTGTTGTTGTATCGGCAGCAGGACTAAGCATTGCTCCAAAACTTTTTGCTTCTCCAAAAAACAAGGCTCTTGGTGTACAACTCTGGAACGTACGTGAGTATCTCAAAACCGATCTTACAGGTTCGTTGGCTAAGCTTGCAAAATTAGGTTATAATGAAATTGAACTATTTGGTTATGACGGAACTTACTGGGGAAAAAGCCCTAAAGAATTCAGCAGGATTTGCAATGACCTTGGATTAAACATTATCAGTTCACATTACGAAACGGGTCGTCATGACCATGCAAACGGTACTTTACTAAATGGATGGAACAAAGCTATTGATGATGCAGCCGCAATGAACATAAAATATATGATTTGTGCATGGTTGTATAAGGAAGAGCGGTTAAGTATTGACCTCTACAAAGCTTTAACAGGCATGCTGAATAAAGCAGGTGAAGCATGCAGCAAATCGAATATACAATTTGGTTATCACGGCCATAACTTTGAGTTTCCGCCGATTGATGGAATTGTTCCTTATGACCTGATTTTGCAGAACACCGATAAGAACCTGGTGAAAATGGAAGCAGATCTCTTCTGGATCACTAAAGCTGGTGCAGATCCTGTTGATTATTTTAAGAAACATCCAGGACGTTTTCCTTTGTGGCATGTGAAGGATATGGAAAGAGGATCAGAGCAATTTGCCGAAGTGGGTCACGGTATTATAAATTTTGACCGAATTTTTGAGGAACGTAAAACAGCAGGCCTTGAACATTGGTTTGTTGAACAGGATCAAACAAGCAGAGAACCTTTTGAAAGCCTTGCCATAAGCAGAGATTATATTCTGAAAAAGAATTATTGATTCTGTTTTTGGGTTTCAGTTTGCTTATACAATTCACACTGATTAGTTTTTCCATACAGGGGAATGTGCAACAGTTTCACTATTTTAGTGCTGTTTGGTGCAGGGAAATTTGCAACAATACTACGTAAAATTTGCAGGTGAAGAACACCTGCAAAGGCGAACCTCAGAAAGTTCTCAACGCCAGTTTTTAAGACCAGCAACTTCTGGAAATATCATGAGAGGACTTTTATCAAAAAAGACTACTTTTTGAATTAAATTTGTTAAAAAAGATATGCTATTAGTATCAACATTAATTAAATTTAAATGAAACTTATACAAGGAATATTAATAACTCTAATTCCATTAGGTATAATGTATCTTGTAACTAAAGCCAAACCTGAGTTACGATATACGTTATCAGCCAATCTGCCAACTAGTTTTCTTCCAGATGTAAATAAAACAGAAACTATTCAACAACTTGAAATTAAAAATACAGGCGATATTCTTATAAAAAGAATATTAATAAAAGTTAACAAAAAAATTACTGATTATAGTTTAAAAAAATATTCAGAATTAGACTCAGTCAAAGTAAGTCAGGAAGGTAATTTTGAGATGATTTACCCTGAACTACCACCAAGCAGTAGTATTAAACTCGTTTTAAAAATTATTGGTGAAGAACTAACACCAGAAAATATTTCAATTTTCCATAATGATGGTAAAGCTTTGGAAGCACTTACTGAAAAAACAGGTATTCAGTACATTTATTATGGACTTTGTTTATTTTATTTATTTCTAATAGTAACAGGTTTTAAAAACCTTAAGGTAGGTTCATTAGATACTTATGCAATATATAAACCTTACTATAAAATTCTTCAAAGGGAAAAACCTTGGTATGTTTCTATAAAGAAATGGACTGATTTAAGAAATGATGCTATTGATAATCTCTTTGTTTACGAGAGCTCCTATAAAATTGAAGAGTCACTTTCACTTAAGTTTCTTAATCAGGAAAAGGAAAAAAATCTGACAGAAGATGAATGGAGAAGAATTTTAAAAAAATCTAAAGATTGGTTTATTGAAAAATTATCAGTTATTGTTGCGGAAGAGCATACGGACTTTTCAAATTTATTAGAATTGCAAAGACCTAAAAACATTGATAGCGAAAGCTGGAATAAAATAAATAAAATCATTAGCACCTCTTATATTAGTTCAAAGATTAGGAAACTCTTAGGTTATGTAAACATAGAAGGTTGTCAGGAAATTTTAAAATTAAACAAACCAGAATTTATAAGAGATGAGGATTGGAATAGGATGAAAGAAATAGTTGACCAATTATTTATTTCAACAGTTTTGGATAATTTAAAATATACCTTTTATTCTATTAAATATCTCAATGAGATCGATTTAGATGGAGTAAGTGAAAAGAGGAAAAACCAGTTTAAAAAAATATTCGAAACAATTTCTAATTCACTAAGATACCAAAGTTTATTGAAAGAATTAAAAAATGTTTCTAAACAATACCCACTTAACAAAGAAAAACCACCTGATATTGAAACTGAGGATTGGGAAGAATTGAAAATAATTGAGTCAAATATAGTTAGCATAAAAAAGGAGACAGATAAAGATTTACATGAAATTATGATGGCTAAAGCAGACATAATACCATTAAAAGAAAAGGTACAAAAACAATTAGATATTATAAATAATGTATTAAATAACCCAACAGAAATAAATAGGATAGAAGATTATAACACCACTTTTAGTGATGGTAATTTTAAAAATTTGAAGGAACTGGTATTATTAAAATCAAAAGATAAATGATATACTATAGTCGTTTTTTTATCTATACAAAAACTGTCACATCTAAAAAAACTTAGTGATATGATGACGTAACATTTGGCACAAAAAAAGTTCCACAATGCGTCGAAAAGATGAACGGAGCGTTGCAACCATGTTTCATCCACGTTCCAAATGCCCGTACCAAAAACTAGATTCTACTTTGCCAACATAAACGCCCCTTCCTGCACATCTCTCGAATTACCACCGACAAATACCTTAAAATCTCCCGGCTCGTATATCCATTTAAGATCGCGGTTGTAAAACTTCAGATCTTCAACAGACAAAGTAAAGGTGACGTCTTTTGCCTCGCCGGCTTTTAAAAATACTTTTTGAAAGGCTTTCAGTTTTTTTAACAAGCTGGGTTACAAAAGCTTAAATGTTACGGATATATAATTGAACTTTCTCTTCGCCATCAAATTTCCCCCCTTATTAAGGCTAAATCTTACAAGAGTCTTAATCGCCGTCTTAAATGAGCATTATTCCTTTTGGCATGAGCAACACCCAAAATATAAATTGTATCTTGTGAAAAAGTATAAAAAATCTTATAAGGAAAACTTTCAATCTTATATCTTCGAACAGGTTCTAACGTAAGAGTAATTGAGAGTTTTATTTTGAATATCGGAAAGTGATAATAAAAACTGGTTATAAAACGTTTTCCTAATCCACTTACTTTCTTTTTATAATAATAACCAGCTTCTTCTACATCGAATATAACTATCGGCTTGATTACTAACTTAAAAACCATATTTGTCTGAAAAATGGCTTTTGAATTGCTCAAGGCTCAGACGTTCAGTTGGATTAGCTTCATGCCTTTTCAGGCGCTCTTCCGCAAATGCGACCTCTTCTTCGGTTATTGGCAATAATTCGTTTTCAACACTTCCCCATAACTCTTCCGCAAGGGCAATTTTTTCTTCTGGTGATAAAGCCAATAATTCTTCTCTATTATAAGGCATTAGTATTTTTTACTAAGTTACTGATAATCTTCGTTCCTTGTTTTTAAAATAACAAAAAGACAACTCGTAGCAAAAAAAGCTTCACTGCACTTTTGCTTTATGCCTATCCTTAATCTGCCACATAACATGAATGTAATTTGGCAATATACATACTCGCTTGTGGCTTCTTTCAAAGGGTCATTTCTTAATCAGAAAACAATTAACAATTATTTTCTTTTTAGTGATTTAGAATAGTCTTGAGAAGAATAACAAGTAACTTAGATGTTATTGATAAACTATAAAAAACCAAAAAATGTTACCTATAAATTTAGAGAACTATAAGCGAAAGAAACCTGATATTAAGTGCCGAAGATCGGTAGCTTTCTTTGTGCCCCTTTGCGTCTTTGTGTCTGCTGATGAATTGATTCATTTTACTGTCTGAGTCGATAGCTTTTTGCCAGCAGCGCCATACTACGTTTCTTACAATTTTCATATGTGTAGCTTATTTTTCGATCAGATGTGGTTGTATCGCCTGTTTCCAGATGGCATATCCTTTTTCATTCATATGCAGGCTGTCTTCAAGAAAAATCTCCGGTCTTGGTTTCCCGTCAGGTAAGAGCATAGGTTTGTAAACATCAATGAAAGAAGTGTTTTTCTGTTTCTCTAAAAAAGATTTTATCAAGAAATTTGCCTGCTTCATTTCAGGCATCAACTGCCTGCGGCTTGGGCTTGGCTTTATGGAAACAAAAGCAATTCTTGCTTTAGGCAAATTTGTTCTGATAATATGAAAAAGGGTTTTGAAACGACCTGCTACAATTTGAGGAGTAATAGTGTCTGATGATGCAAGATCGTTATCACCACAATATATCAGCACTTGCTTAGGATGATAAGGTATGATAATATCATTGGCATAACGAATGACATCGGGAAGTGTCGATCCGCCAAAGCCTCTGTTAATAATTTTGGACTCAGGAAAATATAACTGTACATCCTCCCATTTTCTAAACGAAGAACTGCCAACAAATAAAATAGCATTTTTGGGTGGAAAAGAGATACTATCCTGCTTTTTAAATTGCTGTATCTCGTCGTAAAAAGGCTGGTGCTGGGCGTTAATCGATTGAAAAGCAAAAACTGTAATTACAAGGCTTAAAATGCAAGTTTGTAGTTTATTCATTTATTTCAAAATTATGCTGAAAAGATTAATATCGCTTTCCCTTACCTCTTACTGCACTTCCAATTTGATTTTTTGAATTAGATATTTGTTCACAAAAGCCTTCTAAACCTTTCAAAGCTCAAGCCGCGTTGCTTCGTTCTCGCAACGGGACTCCGCCCGCTTGTTTCCAAAACTGCTACGCATGTTTTGGAATGCCTGCGCCTTCGCTTGGCACCCAACCAGTCGGCTGATGTCCCTTTTGCAAGAACTGTTGTTCAAAAGTGAATATTAAGTCAAGGCCAACAACAGTATATGAAGTTCCACTTAATCCCATTAATTGTATTTTTACCTTTTTACTTTCTACTTTTCACTTTTTTCCCGCTATTCAGCCCGCACAACCTTCGTTCTTGCTGAAACGCCGTTTTCATTAAAAGCTTCAATGGCAAAATAATAGTTTTGATCGGTGGTGAGGCTTTTTAATAACAACGAGTTTTTATCATAAATCATCCATGAGTTATACAGCTTATCAGGTGCAATTCCCCATAAAATGTTATATCCCTGGCAGTTTGGTTGTGCGTTCCATGTTATCATAGCATCACGACGATCAGCCTTCCGGTTTACTGTAAAGTTTTTTACAATTGATGGTGCTTTACCCTGACCAATTCCGAAAACACGAAAATCAGAAATAGAAAGATTGGTCATGGGAACGTGAATATTTTTATATCTCACATACCTGACGATTGCAGGCGTGCCTAATTCTACATAATCGTTTGGAACATCTTTGAAACTGTTACTTCTGTCGATCAAAGTTGTCCAGGTTTGTCCATCAACAGAACCTTCAATTATATATTTGTGGTAAAGGTTAGGAACTCTTCCATAAAGATCTGACTTGTAATCGTGATAATTGACTTGTACAGCGTATACTTTTCCGGGTTTCTGCAAATCAATCTCTAACCATTGTTTATCATCATTTTTGTGAGCTACCCAAAATGTTTTCACATTCTCATCTGTAAGATTTTCGGGTGAATATTTATCAAGGTAAGAAGATGTTTTTACTGGCTTTTTGTATGAAAGCAACATCCATCCTGTAAACTGTCCCATCTTTCCGGCAACCCCTGGCCCGAAATGAGGATAATCGCCGAAAGACGTATTGGAATACATTAAGCCCTCCTTATCGAACCATGCAGGATACATGCATATACGTCGCTCCCAGCCTACGTTTATATTTACAGCAGCAGAAGCAAAATGCCAGTATTGCTTCGCAGGTCCAACAACGGTACTGCCATGGCCTGCACCATTAGAAAAGCCGCCGGGTTTGTAAAAAACAGGATTGTTAGGCGCATAACGATAAGGCCCGAGAACAGAGTCACTCATATAAACACCGTCTGCATACACATTGAACTCTGTACCGGGAGCAGCATATTGCATGTAGTATTTATTATTGTGTTTGGTAAGCCATGCACCTTCCATATAGCCGCCAAGAACCGTATCAGAATGGTTTTCTCCGAATCGCTCCCATCCATGCTTTTTCATATCGAGCCCAAACAACTGATAAGTAGAGTCAGATGCACTGAAACGATGATTTTTATCAAGCTTTTTTGCTCTGACAGGATATACATTTGACGAGCCCCAAAACATATAAGCTTTATCATCATCATCAATAAATAAATCAGGATCCTGCAAATCATTTAAAATAGAAGGGACAGCTTTCCAATCCCCTTTTTTAGGATTGTCTGTATATAAAACGCTCATTGATCCTGATGGATCTCCGGCTACATACAGAATAGAGTCTTTGTAGCTGTGTGCCGCAGGTGCATTTGATCCCTGGAAATACCACTTTTCAGGGTTTATAAATGTCCAGTTCAATAAATCAGTTGAATGCCAATAGCCTAAAGACCTGGTAACAAACATGTAATACTCATTCTTAAACCTCACTACAGCAGGATCAGCACCTGAGCGGTATGAAATATTTTTATCAGCATTATATATCATATAAGTGTAATCGAGATTAAGCGGATTACAATAAGTGCTCATCTGCGTTTCCTGTGCAGAAATGTTGAAGAGACCCAAAAACATTACTCCTGAAAACAGTATAATTTTATTCATATCATCTATTGCTTCTATTTATTATTGACAAAGACTCTATCTACTTGACTCTATTTAAGTTCGAGTTATTGAAGGTCTAATTTCCATTTAGAGGGTACGAAGCCATCCTAATATCAATCCTTTCTTTATTTCTCCTTGTATTACCCTTACACAACAATGGCATTTGCCCCTTCAAACCGCTGTTTTGTTTGTTGAAAGACATTTATACAATTATTATTTCTGCCTGGACATCAATTCTAAACTTGTAAGTTCGGAAAAATCTCAAGTTAAGTTCATTATCTGTTTCCTGAAAGTGCTTATGCTGCTTATTGCAAGCAAAAGCCTTCTTATGTTTGAAAACACTTGTATCATGATGTGCTATTAAAAATTGAATAGTTGACTCAAGCTGTTCAATTGCATCTGTTATCCAATTCTTCATTTGATCTTTTAATTCTACTAAAAAAAGGTGTTCATCAGAAACCAGCATAGCATCGCAACGACCTCGACCAGCTTCTTCACCATCTTTAATTACACATTTGTCAATAGCGGTAAAGACTATTTGCCTATTAAGGTCATTTTTTACTTCAGCTATCCATTTTTCCGAACCAGTAATACTTGTATATGCTTTAGTTCCATTTTGGTCATCACACAATCCAAAAGATGCCACAGTTATTACTGGCTCTTGACATGCTGCTTGGTAAAAGTTTATGCTCATAGTTCTTCCTCTAATTCTAATAATGAATCAAATTGTTCATTTCCTTTTCTAATCATCATGTTCAGGTAATTTTTATCTGACGGTATGCCATCGAAAGTGGGAAGTTTTCTTATTGTTCCATCCTTTTCTTCTAGTTGATATACAACAACATCATTTGCGTTTGCCGTAGAATTTTCGGGAACTATTTCATAAAGTTTAATTAAAGAATTTACATTATCAGGATTAATTTTTTTTCTTAATGAAGCTGCTTCTATGGTAATACTTAAATAATTAATTATATAAGGGCTATGAGTAGTAAGGATTAGCTTATTTGCTTCACTTAGATTATTAAACTCAAGTAGTTTTTGTAGCATTTGCCATTGAGACGTCGGAAAAAGATTTTGTTCTGGTTCTTCTACCACGTTTATAAAGCATTTGTTTAAATATTTGGACTGGATTTCTTTAGCCCGTTCTATTTTTTCAGAATCACTCAGTTCTACATCCAACATTATCTTAGTTATTTGTTCGTTCATCCTAATACTTTGCGTAACATTGATACTGTAAGGGTTAAGTTCTGTTCCACTAGCAACTCGATTTGCCAACGTTGAGGAAACTAGGAACAGAGGTACTAATGATTGAAAACCACTTGAAGCAAATAATAGATTAACTCTAAAGTCTTTCCCTATGATAAATGAAGAGCTCGAGTCTTTATCGTATTTATAGAAAAGATCGTTTATTGGAAGTAGTATCTCCTTATCTTGTATTTCAGTTTGACCAATTTTCAATTCTTCAGCAAAATCAAAAAGTGGTTCCGGTAAACCTCTTACACCTGTCGCATTCTTCATAACACTTAAAAAATTCCTTTCTGCAGGCACATATGATATTTTAGGAACTACATATTTAGTAGAAGAATTTTTATGTGTTAAGATATACGGCTTCCCTCCCTCCGAATTATATAAGATGTTGAAAGCGTCGCCATAGAACTCTATAATAGTATTCAGATCGAAATAGTCCTTGATTCCTTGATATTTAAAATAATTATGAAAATCAACAAAACTTTTAGGCTCTTCAATATCTCCTCTATTAAGGGCTTTCTCCATCCATATTAACGTCGAAACCACCTTCGCCACGGTACTCTTACCACTACCCTGGTTACCGATAAAAACAGTCACCTTCTTTATATCCATCCATCCACCTTCCTCCTGGTAACCCTCCTTTATAGGTCCAAAATTCTTTATCCTTATCTTATTCATTGTATTAAGTTAAAAGCTTCTTTAGATATTAATCCAACCATTTAAAAGTATTTCAAATATTTTTTGCAGTCTTATTATTAAAGGAACGAAGAAATCCTGCTCATCACTTTCCTGACTTTTAATCAGTTCTGCCGAGTCCTTCTATACAGGATTAAAATTAGTAATTAAAGTCTCTTACGCTTTTAGGCGTCCCCCTTTTATTTACTTTTCTTTTAAGCGAAAGGGTATTGGTGCATGCCTTCCAATGATGAACATCCGTTAATTATCAATCTAATAGTTCTCTTAAAATGTGTATACGATAACCCTTAACGTCAAGGCTTTAAATGCGGACTTTGAAATCCCAACTTCTTCAGGCCCTGCTGCACTTCGGGAGCACTCATAAATAACTTCCACAATAATCCTGTCCTGTAATTTTCCATCATCACTACAATTGGTCCCTGATCAATTGCCAGATACCTTTTAGGATACCAGTTATCTGTTTCACTAAAGGCATCATAAAATCCATACATACCATACGCTTTATCGCCCAAGTCCTGGTACCAATGCTTCATAGCCAGCATACTATATTCAGGAGTATAAGGCATAGATGATAAGGCTGCTGTTGGAGAAATCACGCCAAGGTCTCTGTCCATACCAGGGGCGTGTGCCGCATAGCCATTAACTGAATAGCTTGCAGTAAGTCCCCAGTTATCAGCACCGTAGCCTTTATATTTTTTAGGATTTTCAACACACCAGTCATGATTGATAAGTGTATGGTTGTTATTCTCATTCCAGTAGTCTGCATACTTATCTTTTAATCCCCTGGGATCGAGACCAAGATAAGAGTAATGTGCCCAAAACAAAGGGCCACCATAAGCAGGATTATCGTTATGTACCAGGTTTAAGGTGTGTCCATACTTTGAAGTGGAACCGTTTATTTTTCCACTTTTGGCCCAACCATCATGATACGTTGCCCCAGGTATACTATGTGTAGGAGATGAAGCAGCCAGAACGTACATAATCAGGCATTCATTGTAACCGGTTACCGGAAAATTCATTTGCCAGTCATAATCGGGTGACCAGTGCCAGTACAAAACATTCTTACCATTGCGATACCAGTTAAAATCAACTTCTTTCCAAAGCTTATCTATTTTTTCAGCCAAAGTTTTTTCCTGTTCATTACCTTTTGAAAAATATTGCCTGACTGCAAGCAATCCCTGTATCATAAAAGAAGATTCGACAAGGTCGCCGCCATTATCTTTTTTACCAAAAGGTTTTACTTTACCGGTTTCACCGTTAAGCCAGTGCGGCCATGCACCATGAAACCTGTCTGCCTTTTCTAAAAAATTTACTATACGCTGAAGTCTTTCCACACCCTGTTGCCTCGTTATAAAACCTCTTTTAATACCAACCAGTATAGCCATTACTCCAAAGCCTCCGCCACCAACAGTTACGATGTTTTTATCATTTTCGGGATAAATGTTATCTACATGAAAACGCTCTCTTGCCATGCCGCTGTTTGGTTCGGCTCCATCCCAGAAGTATTGAAAAGTGGTACGTTGAACATCTGCATAGATTCTCTCGTATTCTGAAGGAATTGTATTTGTATCCTTAATATTGATTGCAGTGTCGGCAGCCGCAATTGAAGTTTTCTTTTGATTAGTGCAGGCAAATGTTGCAAACAGCATCATTATATATGCAGCAATCTCTAGTTTATTTTTCATCGGAAAGCGTTAGTTTATACAATCACAATTGTAAACCATTCTCTCAAAGCTAAATATATAATTAAAACTTCTGATCAAAAATCTTTCTTCAAGTCGGATATAGATTTCCTCGGAACCACCAAGACACAAAGGCAAAGGTTCACAAAGACTTTCTGCTACTTCGCGTCTTAGTGGTTTCTTTCCGCTTCAACACATTAAGTGTAAGTGATTCTAAAACAGTATAAATAAGGAGCCGTAAAGCCAATATTCCTCATACCATTTTTAATTTCCGGGCCACTTGTAAATAAATTGGAATTTTTATCTCCAAGCTTATAATAAAAAACTTCAAGGCTTTCATTGATTCCATAGAAGTGTAGGGCATGGAAGATAAATGTCAATACAGACAGAACATTAAAAATTTCGATTCTTAACTCCATAAAAAATAAGACTATCATTGTTTCGGGCTACAACTAAAATGTTTCCATTTTTAGCTGTACGCAGCCATTTGGCATCTCTTACTTCCCCGGCAATATCCGGAAGGTTTGAAACAAAGTCAAAGCCTTTTTGTTTTTTAAATGAAAAAAATGTTGGGGGCAAAGCATCATAACGTCCTTCATAAGGAAATACCCCATAAAAATTTCCTGCTCCTAAGTAAGTGTTAGTATTATTATAAGTAAAAGGTGCAAATGCAAAAACAGGTGCTAGCTGCAAGTCTTGGGGCAAATCCATTCTTTTAAGATTTCCTTTTCCATCATTTATAAAACAGGAAGAAGCGAGTGTTTCTGCTTTTAATTCTTTATAGGCGTTAAACAGATCGTCAAACATGTATTGAACTGTTTTGCCTGCTACTTCGCTATAGGTTAAATAAGCTTTTTTTATTACAGGTAATGATTGTTCGAGTTCGTCTTTAGGCATAAAAGTATATTCCTGCCCATCTATGGTATAAGCCATGACCTGTTCAACCGTTCCATTTTTGTCAAAATCTTTTACGTACAATTTTAAAGGGCCATTTTTACCTGCAGACAACTTCGAATTATGTCCCCAGTTACCAGCCAAAATATCTGTATACCCGTCTCCATTAACGTCGGCAGCATAAATCGTTTGCCAGAGCCCGGAAGATTGACTAATGTCTGTTGATACCAACCTGCCTTTATTGTTTATAAAAACTTTCACCGGCATCCATTCCCCTGCCACTACTAAATCAATCCATCCATCGTTATTTATATCAACAAAAGAGGATGAAGTAACCATACCAATCTCTTTTAAATCAACAACCGATTCACCGGACAATTTAAAATAACCTTTACCATCGTTTAATAACAAATAAGATGATTGAGGAATGCCATAAGTTTTTGCATTGGTAAGGCATCCGACAAACAAATCTATATCTCCATCTTTATCAATATCTGAAAAAGATACACAAGATTTATTGGTCAGTATTTGAGGTAAAGCCTCTTTAGCTTCTTTAAAGTTTCCTCTTCCATCGTTCATATATAAATGGTCGGCAAGGCCTGGATTGCCATCCTCATATACATTTCCACCACTTACTGTATATAAATCTAAATAGCCATCATTATTTGCATCAAAAAAAACTGCGTCTGCATCTTCACTTGCCTTGTTTTTATTAAACACAGCAGTATCTGAATTGATAAATTTTCCATCCTTTGTTTGTATCATCAGGCAGCCGGGCTGACCTTTTGCACCGCAAACAAAAAAATCATCTAAACCATCTTTATTCACATCTGCAACCGCCAGTTTTGGTCCTCTTGTGCTTTCTTCATGCGGTATAAGATATTGCAGGCTAAAGTCATTAAAGTCATCTTCGTTATGTTTCCAATCGCATTTAACCTCGCCCGATATATTCTCTAATATTGGTTTACGTTTCTGAAAGAACATTTTATGATCGAAATCAATATTGGCATCTTTCTGTTTAACCAACAATTGTTTATTGATAGAAATATTTCTTATTACCTCGCATTTTTGATTTGGCCACACAACAAGCAGACTATCTGCTTTAGTCATATCACCTAGCCCAAAATGGAGCCTTGGCTCCGATGCTGATTGAAAACCCCGGGTAAGCATTAACTGCTGATATTGCATTTTGCTGCCTGCAAAGAGATAAGCTTTTGCACCGATGCCTGCCGTATTTAAACCATCTCCTTTGAAAGAGATTGAAACATAATTTCTCTTTAAAGCATTATTTTTTAAGATCACTGCCGGAGCATTTATGCAATTGATCACCAAATCCATATTTCCATCATTATTAAGATCAGCATAGGATGCGCCGTTATAATATCCTTTCAAATCTCTGGTTCCCCATGACTCACTTACATCTTCAAAATTTGTTTTACCATCACCTTTAAATAAAAAAGGATGAGAACTTCCATCAGGCATTTTTTCCAAAGCCTGATCATCATACCTCGTTGTGTGGTCCATACCTTTTTCCCTGCTAAGGTTTGAGACGAACCGAACATAATCCAAATCACCTGGGCGTTTTACAATACCACTTGAAATAAAAATATCCTTGTTACCATCATTATCGAAATCATTCATTAAAGCGCTCCAACTCCAGTCGGTTGCTGAGACACCAGCAATTAACGCAACATCGCTAAAACTTGTTCCATCTCCATTATTACGTTGCAAACAATTACGGGAATACTGGGGCTGATATCCGGGATTGATTATTTTATAATTGTAAATATCCATCCTGTCATCACTACCATAGGTTTTTAACGTGGTTTCATCGGGAGGTAACATATCAACGGTAATCAGGTCCAGGTTGCCGTCGTTGTTATAATCCGCCACATCATTGCCCATGCTGAAGCGGCTATAATGTTTAAAATGATTGGCACCACTTTCAGTAAATGTAACCTCACCCCGGCCCTCAACCTCATCCGCCCTTCGGGCACCTTCTCCTTTAGAGAAGGGCAGCGGATGATTTCTTTTTGGTGGAGAGGGAGTAATACCATTGTTAATGTAGTAATAATCATTTTCATGAAAATCATTTCCTACATATATATCATCCCATCCATCATTATTAATATCTGCTACAGCAAGTCCCAATCCATAACTTACGCTGCTTTGGTAAATACCAACCTGTGCAGATACATCTATAAATTTTTGCCCTGTGTTGTTCATATCATTTCGATAAAACCTGCCACCAGCATAAGGATCAAACTTTCTCCGGTAACTGGTATCTACTATCTTTTGATTAGGTGCAAGTGATTCATTAAGAAGAAAGCAGTCCAGATCCCCGTCATGATCATAGTCAAAAAATGCAGCCTGAGCGGAATAGCCTGAGAAATCCAAACCATATTTTGCTGCACTTTCTGTAAATGTAACCTCGCTCCGCTCCTCCCCTTTTTGAGAGGGAGCAATACCATTATTAATGTACAGTTGATTGCGTCCCTTTAAACCATAGGCATTGCTGACAGCGCAAACATAAATATCAAGAAATCCATCACCATTTACATCTGCCATTGTAACACCACTGCACCAGTCGGCTGTACCTGACACTCCTGATTTTTCTGTAATATCTTTAAACTTAAAATCGCCTTTGTTTAAATAAAGCTTGTTATTACCGCTGCTGTTAGCAGTAAAATAAATATCAGGCAAGCCGTCATTATTGACATCACCGGTGGCGACACCTCCTCCGTTGTAGTAATACAAATAATACAATATTCCAAACCCTTCCTGTTTCTGTAAATTATTGGCAAAATGAATGTTTGTAGCAGATGGTGATAAACTTGTAAATAATTTATCTGATCTATGGCAGGATATTAAAAACAAAAAAGCTGCAACAAAGTAAAAAATTGAAACATTTTTGAAAGCCATAATTTGCAATTTATAAAACTCCCGGGATCCTGAGAGCAACATTTAGTATAAAACTAAAACAAACTAAAGAATAAAAATTTATGATATAAAGAAAATAGTCTCAAGAGAACCGTTAAAAAACCCGACTCTCTTTCTTAAAAATTTCATTTCAGCTTCACTAATAATCTTTGTTCTGATATAGCAATAGAAAAGTGATACAAAGTTTATCTCCGTTTTCAATTAAAAAAGAGGCTGCCTCAAAATGCAAGACAGCCTCTTTTTAATGTACGTTCACAAAGATGAAGAAGTTCAATTTTCTAAGTAATCTATAACTATACTATCAATAATTTCAACTATCGACAAAATATTATAATCACTGAAGCGCATATTTTAATCTATTTATAATCCGGATTCTGCTCCAGTACTCCATTAGATTGTGTGACAACATCCTGTGGTAAAGGGTAATATTTGTTTTTATCCGTATAACCAGCCGGTCCTAAAACAGTGGTCGCAAGGCCCCATCGGACTAAATCAAAAAAGCGTTCAGATTCCATTCCTAATTCAACTCGTCGTTCATGCTGTATAGCAGCTCTCATTTGAGCCTGACCTGTTAAAGGTATAGGTGGCAATATAGAGCTGCTAATTCCTCTGGCTCTTGCACGTACCTGTTCCAGTAGGCTTGCTGCAGTTGCAGCATCCCCTGTTTCATTTGCAGCCTCAGCAGCCATTAACAACACGTCGGCATAACGGTAAATAACGTGGTTTAAAAAATGGCTGCCATTATCTGCAAAAGTTTTGCGTAATGCAGGATCTGTGTACACTTTTTTATTCCAATAGAGAGAGGCTACAGTAGGAGTATCGGGGACTATATTACCATAACCATCGTCTTTTCCTGCAAATAATATAGTGGCATCCAAGCGGGGATCATTGGGTTCAAAAGCATTTATTAGAGGTTTATCAGGAATATTCCACCCCCAGCCTATATTCCAATCACCGGATCCACGTACCAGTTGTGGTTCTGCCCACTCAACCTCATATCGAACGCTGCCACCAGGACTGCCATATGCCTGGTATTCAAAAATAGATTCGGGCCCATTTGACGTAGAATAATTGAAATTTGCAGAATAATTTGGATTTAAACTATAAACTCCAGAATTGATAATATCTTGGCTTGTTGCTAACGCTTGCTCATATTGATGTCTGAATAAAAAAGTTTTGGTCTGTAAAGTTTTAGAAGTTCCGCTGGTAAGTCGCCCGGTATATGCTGTGCCTTTCCAGGTTGGAGGTAAATGAGCGCTAGCATAAGTTAAATCCTCATCTATCTGTTTATAAACATCAGCTTCTGATGATTTAGGAATATTAGCTTCATTACTGTTAAAAACACGTTTAACTAGCAAAGGTACCTGGCCATAAGTTCTTACAAGGTCAAAATAGCAAAAAGCACGTACAAATTTCGCTTCAGCAATAAATACAGCAGAAGCAGAATCAGTAAGTTTTAATGAATCGGCAAACTGTAATGCTGTATTTGCCTTACCTATAACAGCATAATGATCGCTCCAGTACACGCCGTTAAACCATGCAGTTTTATCATATTGAAATTGATCAAGCCAGGGTTTATAGCTTGCAGCGCCAGGGTCAACTGCATAAATGACATCATCTGAACGTATTTCATGCAAACACATAAAAGGCAAAGAATTAAATCCGTCCCCACCATGACCGTTCTGTCTTAAAGCATCATATAAGCCTAACACCTGTCCTTCCAAACCGCCACCGGGCAAATCATTTAGCGTTGCAGATAAAGGTTTTCGATCCAGGAATTTAGTACAACCGGAAAATATTATAAAAATGAAAACAGCAAACAATATACTCCAACTTATATTTATTATTTTTTTCATACACTCTGATTTTAATAATAGAAAATAACTAAAATGTAACATTAATACCACCGGTAAATACAGCGGGTATTGCCCCACCACCGGTATCGAGGCCAAAATCTATTGCACTGCCTCCAAATTCTGGTGTATAACCTGAGTTATGTTTGAATGTCTTCAGGTTTTGTGCGTTAATAAAAACACGAAAGGTTTTAATATGCGCTTTAGATATTATGCCCTGCCTGAAATTATAACCTAACTGCAAATTGCGTATTCGCCAATAACTGCCACTTTCAATACCAAGGGTTGAGACGCCTTTAAAATTGATATCACGGGTTACACCCAATATAGGTACCGTGTTAGAGGTACCAGGCCCGTGCCAGCGATTCAATTGAGATGCAGGATAGTTATACTGGTTAAAGAGATGTTCAGAAACACCCCAAACCCTATAAATCTGGTTGCCATATACACCATTAACTGTTACACCTAAATCAAACCCCTTATAGTTTATACTAAAAGAAGCGCCATAACTGAATTTGGGAGTAGGATTACCTATCAATGCTCTGTCACTGTCATCAATTACACCATTTTCATTAACATCCTTAAATTTTTGATCACCAGGTTTTGGAGTCCAGCCGCCAGTCGTTACTTTAGGTGATTTGTCAATTTCATCCTGGGTTTGATAAATTCCTTCACGAATAAAGCCAAAAAATGCTCCGACAGGAAGGCCCGCTGCAACTTTAGTAGGAGCAATTTCGGTGCCCTGGGGATAAATTGCGTAACCGGCAGTAGACAGGGATATTACTTCATTTTTTATAGTCGCCAAATTAGCATTTACATTAAAATTTAAATCTCTTGAAACTGCTTGAGTCCAACCTGCTGTGAACTCAAAACCCTGGTTAGAAATACTACCCTGGTTTCTTAAGCCATTTGGCTGACCGCTTGTACCGGGAACAATGGCTAATAATCCATCAGTACGTTTGTTATAGTAAACAGCTTCAAAGTGAAGTCGGTTCTTAAAGGAGTTAAATTCGAAACCTGCTTCTTTTGAGTTCACAGTTTCCCATTTCAGGTTTGGATCAGGTAAATATTCCTGCGAATAAACCGGGAAAACATTACCGCCAAATACAGCGCCTGCTCCGCTTATTAAACCGGGATAAAAAGGATAATTATAACTATAGGTATTTTGATTACCTAATACTCCCCAGGAGCCTTTTATTTTAAAGTAATCGAAGAAATTCTGGTTACTCATAAACTTTTCCCTTGTCATGTCCCACGCAGCTCCTATAGCATAAAAATTTTGATAACGTTGAGAAGGAGATATAATGGAAGAACCGTCTCTCCTGAAAGAACCGTTTAAATAATATTTATTCTGATAATTATACAAAACCCTGAATAATGCGGAAGCGGTAGCTCTTTCGAATTGTGTAGATGTAGCTTTGGAGCTTGACGGATCTTCAAATCCATTGCTTAAATACCAAAATCGTTTATCATCAGGTATGGGATCAGCGCCAATTTTTTGAGATACAACCCCTTTATGATGAACCTCGCCCTGATAGTAAGTTGTCCAACCAGCTGTAGCAGTGAAGTTATGGCCACCAAAGCCTTTCTTATAAGTGAGAATATAATCCTGCTGGTATTTATTTACTGTGTAATCTTCAACGCTTAAACGGGTATAGTTATTTGAAGGATCTATGTATACAGCATCGCTTAAAGGATCATGAACCCTAATTATAGGAAAATATCTTGTTCTGTCACCATTGGTTATATCGCCGTATAAAGTAGTTCTGAAGTTAAAATTTTTGAGAAAAGTGATTTCTGCAAACACGCTCCCCACTATACGATTTTCATAATGCTTAATTCTGTCAGCAAAATAATTAATTTCCATCAAAGGATTTGCCTGGCTTGTTTGCAACGTATTTGGCATTATATTGTATAATCCCGTTTGTGCGTCAAAAGGCTCATTGACCGGAAGCATGTAGCGGGCGCCACTTAGTGGATTGCCTGGATCATTTGTTTGGTCGTAAGGCAAATGTTGCCTGGCACCTGTAAAATTAAAACCTATTTTTATTGCTTTATTTATCCTGTATTCATCATTTAATGTCAGTGTAATTCTCTGCAGCAATTCCCCTCTTGTTATACCTTCGTCAGAAGTATATCCTACAGCCATATAAAACCTGTTCTTTTCTGAACTGGCAGCTACGCTTAAATTGTTTATACTTTGGTGAGCATTTCGGGTTAAAGCATCTATCCAGTCAACATTTCCGGTATATCCGCTAAAATCAAATGGTTTATATGTACTATCACTATTATCGGCAGCCTGGTTCGCTCTTTGCTCGTTATACAACATTTTAAATTGGTCAGCGTTGGTAAGTTTAATTTTATCAACCAGCTTTTTTATACTATAACTGGTATTGAAATTAACAACCACCTGCCCCGCTTTTGCTTTTTTAGTTGTAATAGCTATCACACCTGGAGCGCCTCTAACCCCGAAAATTGCTAATGAAGAAGGGTCTTTTAAAATTTCAACTGATTCTATATCATTAGGATTAATATAATCAATGTTATCGTTAAATACGCCATCGACTACATAAAGGGGCCTTACCGAACCAATACTTACAGTACCGCGAATGCGAATATCAGGCTCTTTTCCGGGTTGGCCATTGTTTATAACAGATAAGCCCGCCACAGTGCCCTGCAGGGAAGCTACAGGATTAGTATTTGGTTTATCAGCTATGTCTTTCCCTGATACTTTGGTAATTGAGCCGGTCAGATCCCTTTTACTTGCAGTACCATAACCTATTACTACCACCTGTTCTAACTGTGTATTTGCAGCCACAAGAGAAACAGCAATGTTTGCTCTTCCTGCCACAGCAACCTCTTTGGAAATGTAACCTACAGACGAAAAAACAAGGGTTGCAGTTGAAGGAGCTGAAAGCGTGAATGTTCCGGAAGTATTGGTAGAAGTACCTCTTGTACTTCCTTTTATAGTCACACTTACACCACTTAAAGGACCGTTGTCTCCTGTCACTGTACCTGAAACAGTTGTTTCCTGGGCGATAAGATAATTTGAAGTAAAGAAAAGTAAAGCTGCAAACAGGTTTAAAGCAATAAAAAAATTGTTCAATTTGTTTTTAGCAATCGTTAAATGTCTTTTCATATTGATTATTATAAAGTAAATCCAAATTCAATAGTAATGGAATTAAGAGTGTGAAGAAAAAATTTTTGAAATATGACAAAGATGTTTTTAAGCAGGATACAAATACGTTATATGAAGAAGGAAATATCTCATAAAGTGATTTGATTAATAAAAGTTCTTTTTCTCTAAGTACATGACAAAACATTTATAAAAGTAACAAGTTGATCAAAACGTACCAATAAAGCGTTGGTAATAAACTTCAAGCCATATTTAAAGAAGCTATGAGCTTTTCTTTTATGTTTCTTGATAAC